>Ga0073904_10000662_pt1 | contig 25147 bp, 25 predicted proteins | sample KloWWTrecipitate_FD_66668 | JGI IMG/M metagenome (GOLD analysis project Ga0073904, IMG submission 66668) | Active sludge microbial communities from Klosterneuburg, Austria, studying microevolution and ecology of nitrifiers - Klosterneuburg... | ecosystem: Engineered > WWTP > Aerobic digester >... | reverse complement strand
CGTCGACGGGAATGACGGCACCCGAGATGTATGCCGCGTGCGGGCTCGCGAGGAAGGTCACCGCTGCGGCCACCTCCTCGGGCATCGCGAATCGACCGGCCGGGATCGAGGCGAGGTAGGCCTTCTGTCGATCCTCGGGCAGCTCCGCGGTCATGTCAGTGGCGATGAAGCCCGGTGCGACGACGTTGGCGGTGATGCCACGCCCGCCGAGCTCACGGGTGATCGAGCGCGCCAACCCCACGAGGGCGGCCTTGCTCGAGGCGTAGTTGGCCTGTCCGGGTGAGCCGTAGAGGCCCACCACGCTGGAGATGAAGATCATCCGGCCGCGTCGCAACCGAATCATCCCTTTGCTCACCGCCCGAGCGCACCGGAAGGCGCCGGCGAGGTTGGTGTCGATGACGGCATCGAACTCGTCGTCACTCATCCGCATGAGCAGGGTGTCCTTGGTGATGCCGGCGTTGGCGACGAGCACCTCGACCGGGGCACCGGTGCGGGCTTCGGCCTCGGCGACGGCGGCATTGACCGAGTCGGTGTCGGTGACCTCGCAGCGCACGCCGAGAAGGCCCTCGGGCGGCCCACCGGAGCGGTGAGTGATGACGACCTTGTCGCCCTGCGCGGCGAAGGCCTGGGCGATGGCCAGTCCGATGCCCCGGTTGCCGCCGGTGACGAGCACGGTGCGCGGCGGGTTCGCCTCGGTCATGGATCTCCTCGGGTGCGTGCGATGCCATGCATCGCTGTCTGGACGTCGATGCGAACCTAACCGACTACCCGCCGGTAATCGCGCCCTGACCAGCCGCCGGGCCGACGACCACGGTGGGCACACGGCATACAGTGGAGGAATGGGTGAGGACCGCGAGAGCCAGCGATCCTCGGCGAATGCGGGAGCGGCCGAGGTCGTCTCCGTCACCTCTGTGCCTGACTCCAGCGATGCCGAGTCCAATGCACGCATCAAGCGCTACCTGATCACGATGGCGATCCGGACGTCGTGCTTCATCCTGATGGTTGTCTTCGACGGGTGGCTGCGTTGGGCCTTCCTCGCGGGCGCGGCCTTCCTGCCCTACGTCGCCGTCGTGCTGGCCAATGCGCGGGCGCCCCGCTTGGTTGGCCGTCCAATAGCCGTGGTGCCGCGCGCCGACGACGTGAAGCACTTGGGTGCCTGAATCGTCCTGACTCACCTGACGCGCCTCGGGTGAGTCGGTCGGGTCAGCCGCCGATCGCGGACATCGGCCGGTCCGGCTGGATGAAGTCCGGGTTGTCGATGCCATGGCCGGCCTTCTTCGCCCACATCTCGTCGATGACCAGCGCGCCGAGCTCCTCGTCGGAGGCGCCGGCCCGCAGGGGACCGCGCAGGTCCACCTCGGTCCGGGCGAAGAGGCAGTTGCGCAGTTGGCCGTCGGCGGTGAGCCGCACGCGGTCACAGGCCCCGCAGAAGGGGGCGGAGACGCTGGCGATGATCCCCACCGTGGCCGGACCACCATCGACGAGGAAGAGCTCGGCCGGAGCACTGCCGCGCGTGGGCACCGGGGTCAGCGTGAAGCGCTCTCCCAGCCGCTCGAGGAGTTCGGCCTGAGTGACCATGAGACCGCGATCCCACGCATGCTGGGCGTCGAGCGGCATCTGCTCGATGAAGCGGAGTTCATAACCCCGATCGAGGCACCACTGCAGGAGATCGGGTGCGTCGATGTCGTTGACGCCCCGCATGGCCACCGCGTTGACCTTGACGGGGGTGAGCCCGGCTTCAGCCGCCGCAGCAAGCCCGGCGAAGACGTCGGCAATCCGGTCACGCCTGGTGAGGCGGCGGAAGTGCTCGGGGTCGGTCGTGTCGAGGCTGATGTTGACGCGGTCGAGGCCGGCAGCGGCCAAGGCGGCTGCCGTGCGCTCGAGGCCGACCCCATTGGTCGTCATGGCAATTCGTGGGCGCGGTTCGATGGCCGCAATCCCCGCGACCAGGTCGACGAGGGACCGCCGGAGGAGGGGTTCACCACCGGTCAGCCGGACTTGTTCGATCCCCAGACCGACCATGACCGTGATCAGCCGGAGCAATTCCTCGTCGGTGAGCATCTCCGGCTTGGCCATCCAGTCCAGGCCCTCGGCGGGCATGCAATAGGTGCAGCGCAGGTTGCATCGATCGGTCACGGAGACACGAAGATCGCGACCGATCCGGCCGAAGCGGTCGAGGAGGCGGGGCTGGGGAGCAGTGGGCATCAGGCCTCCAATCTACGACGAGTACGGTGACGTCGTGTTCAAGCGCCTCGTGACCCCACGTTGGTTGGGGGCCGTGGTGCTGGCTGGGCTCTTCGCGGTCGCGAGCTATCACCTGGGTCACTGGCAGTACGGGCGGCATGTCGCCAAGGCCGACCGCAACGCCCGGCTGGACGCCAACTATCGCGCCGACCCGCGGCCCTTGGGTGAGGTCTTGGCCTCCTCCCCCCTCCCGTTGGCCCGGCAATGGACCCGGGTCGAGGCGACGGGGTCGTATGCCGGGTCAGCGCCCCTCTACGTCCGCAACCGTCCCAACCTCGGGTCGGCTGGATACGAGATCGTCGTCCCCTTCCGTCTCGAGGACGGAGGAGTCGTGCTCGTCGACCGCGGCTGGGTGGAGAATTCGGCCGAGGGTGCAGCAGTGCTGCCGCCCGTTCCGGCTCCCCCTGATGGCACGGTGACGTTGGTCGGTTGGGCGATGCCGGGTGAGCCGAGTCTGGGCCGCTCCCTGCCGAAGGGACAATTGGCCTCGATCAATCTGGCTGAGGCGTCCGCAGCGAGTGGGGAGCAGCTCCTGGGCGGATACGTGCTGATGCAGGAGGAGAAAGCGGCCAACGGGGCGGTGGCTGAGCGGCCCCTGCCGCTGGATCCCCCGGACCGTTCCCTCGGACCACATCAGGCGTACGCCTACCAGTGGTGGCTCTCGATGCCGCTGGGCTTCGTCCTCATCTGGTTCGGGATCCGGCGCGAACTGCGCATGAAGGGCGAGGCAGCCGACCGGGCGGCGGGACGCGCACCGAAACCGGCCAAGCCGAAGAAGACCCGAATCTGGGACGAAGAAGACGCCTGACTCCCAGAGTTGGGTGCGCTCAGGTGGGTCCCAGCCCACCTGAGCGCACCCAACTCTGGGAGTCAGCTGAACTGGGTGCGATAGAGGTCGGCGTAGAGGCCATCGAGCGTCAGCAACTCCGCGTGGGTGCCGCGCTCGACGATGTGGCCCTTGTCGACGACGAGGATCTGGTCCGCGCCCCGCACGGTGGAGAGCCGGTGCGCGATGACGATCGCCGTCCGGTCCTCCAGTGCGACATCGAGGGCCTTCTGCAGCGCGGACTCCGACTCGCTGTCGAGGTGAGCGGTCGCCTCGTCGAGGACGATGAGGCCCGGCCCCTTGAGCAACAGTCGGGCAATGGCCAGTCGCTGCTTCTCTCCGCCCGAGAGACGGTGACCGCGGTCCCCCACCACGGTGTCCAGGCCCGAGGGCAGGGACTCGACCAAGCCTCGCACCTGAGCAGCCCCGAGGGCAGCCCACATCTGCTCCTCGGTCGCGTCGGGGGCGGCATAGCGAAGGTTGGCCCGGATGGTGTCGTGGAAGAGGTGTGCCTCCTGAGTCACGACGCCGACTGTGTCGCTCACCGAGGACAGAGTCGCCTCGCGCAGATCGAGCCCGTTGAGGCGAACGCTGCCGGAGAGAGGGTCGTACAGCCGCGACACGAGACCGGTGAGTGTGGTCTTGCCAGCGCCACTGGGCCCCACGAGGGCCACGAGTTGGCCCGGCTCGACGGAGAAGGTGACATCGCTGAGGACCTCGCCTCCCCCACGCCGATCACCCAGCGCGGCTCCTTCAAGGGACTCCAAGGAGATCTGGTCGGCGGAGGGATATCCGAAGGACACCGCGTCCAGGTCCACCCGCACCGGCCCAGTCGGCACGGGTCGGGCATCGGGTGATTCGGCGACGAGCGGTTTGAGGTCGAGGACTTCGAAGACGCGAGAGAACGAGACCAGCGCGGTCATGATGTCGACACGCACATTCGAGATCGCAGTGAGCGGGCCATAGAGCCGCACGAGCAGGGTCGTGAGCGCGAGCATCGTCCCGATCGTGAGCGTCCCGTTGACGACCTGGACACCACCGAACCCATAGACGATGGCCGTGCCCAAGCTGGCGACCGTCGTGAGGGCAACGAGCAGGACCCCTCGGTTGACCGAGATGCTGGTGCCGATGTCCCTCACCTTGGCGGCCCGTGCGGCGTACTCCTCGTCCTCGACCGCGGGCCGCCCGAAGAGCTTCACGAGCAGGGCTCCAGCCACGTTGAAACGCTCGGTCATCCGACCCGACAATTCGGCGTTCAGGCTCATCTGACGATGGGTCAGGTCGGCCAGACGACGTCCCATGATCCGTGCCGGAATGAGGAAGAGCGGGACGAGCAGCAGCGACGCGATGGTCAACTGCCACGACAGGCTTGCCATGGCCCCGATGATGAGGACCAAGGTGATGACGTTGCTGACCGTGTTGGAGAGCACCGACGTGAAGGCACCTTGGGCCCCGATGACGTCACTACCGAGCCGAGAGACCAGGGAGCCGGTCTGGGTCCGGGTGAAGAAGGCAATGGGCTGTCGCAGGACGTGCCCGAAGACCTGAGTGCGCAGGTCGAAGATGAGCCCCTCCCCGATCCGCGACGACGCGAACCGTTCGAGCAGACTCACCGCAGCGCCGACGAGCGCGATGACGCCGACGGCGATGGCGAGCGTGACCACGAGGGCGCGATCGCCCTTGAGGATGCCGTCGTCCACGAGGGACTTGAGGAGCAACGGGGTCGCGACGACCAGGACGGAGTCGATGACGACCCACAGGAGAAAGAAGGCGATGCGCCCGCGATAGGGCACGGCATACGATAGGACCCTCCGCGTGGTGCCGGGAGCCAACTCCTGCCCCTTGACGCTGCCGTCCCGCGTCAGGCTGTGCAGTGCCTGCCAGTTGCTCATGCTCACGTGCTGGTCGTCCTCTCGTCGCCGCCAGTCAACCACCGGCGTGCGACAGGCATTCCCGCGCCGCGGCCGGTTTCCCGCGGACTGGACCCGGTGTTCTCATTCGCCGCGCGGTGGGTGACGATGTGCGCGGCCACCCGTCGTGGGCTCGGCTCGCACGTTTCGTCCCGATGAGAGGTATGCCGTGGCACCGGTCCCGCAGCACAAGGTCCTGCTCGATGAGTCGGAAATGCCGACCCGTTGGTACAACATCCTCGCCGACCTGCCCACCCCGCCCCCGCCGCCGTTGCACCCGGGGACCGGTCAGCCCGTCGGCCCCGACGACCTCTCCCCCATCTTCCCGATGGACCTGATCCTCCAAGAGGTGTCGACCGAGCGCTACATCGACATCCCCGAGGAGGTCCAGGACGTCTATCGCCTGTGGCGGCCCTCGCCCCTCTTCCGTGCGCACCGCCTGGAGAAGGCGCTCGGGACGACCGCGAAGATCTACTACAAGTACGAAGGCGTCTCCCCCGCCGGCTCGCACAAGCCGAACACCGCTGTGCCGCAGGCCTACTACAACGCCAAGGCCGGCATCAAGAAGCTGACGACCGAGACCGGCGCCGGCCAGTGGGGCACCTCGCTCGCCTTCGCGTGCGCGCAATACGGCCTCGAGTGCGAGGTGTGGCAGGTCCGCGCCTCTTACGACGGCAAGCCGTATCGCAAGATGATGATCGAGACCTTCGGGGCGACCATCCACCCGTCTCCGTCCGATCTCACCGAGGCCGGGCGTGCAGCGTTGGCGCTCGACCCCAACACCCCGGGCTCGCTGGGGCTGGCCATCTCCGAGGCCGTCGAGGTGGCCGCCCAGGACCCGGACGCCAACTACGCCTTGGGGTCCGTGCTCAACCACGTGCTCCTGCACCAGACGATCATCGGCGAGGAGGCACTGCTCCAACTCGCCAAGATCAACGAGACGGTCGACCTCATCGTCGGCTGCACCGGCGGTGGCTCCAACTTCGGCGGACTCACCTTCCCGTTCATCCGCGAGACCATCCAGAGTGGATCCGGTCCGATCATCCGCGCGGTCGAGCCGGCGTCCTGCCCGACGCTCACCCAGGGCGTCTATGCCTATGACTTCGGTGATGTCGCAGGTCTCACGCCGATGCTGAAGATGCACACCCTCGGCCACGACTTCATGCCAGACCCGATCCACGCCGGTGGGCTGCGCTATCACGGCATGAGCCCGCTCATCTCGCACCTCGTCGAGGAGAAGTACATCGAGGCCGTGGCCAAGACGCAGAAGGACTGCTTCGCCGCGGGTGTCCTCTTTGCCCGCACCGAGGGCATCATCCCGGCGCCGGAGGCCACACACGCGATCGCCGCCGCCATCGATGCCGCCAACGAGGCGACCAAGAATGGCGAGGAGACGGTCATCCTCACCGCGCTCTCCGGTCACGGTCATGTCGACATGGCGGCCTACGACGCCTACCTCTCCGGCAACCTGATCGACCACACCTGGGCCGACAGCGAGCTCCAGGAGTCGGTCGCCAAGGCCCTCACCCGCCTCCCGGAGATCCCGGCCTGACCCGGCCACACGACCCGGCCCAAACCAATGGCGGGGTATGCCGCGGAGTCCGCTCCCGGCATACCCCGCCTTTGGTCTCAGGCGAGGGTGATGAGGTCGCGGTAGTCGCTGTTGTAGAGGTCCTCGACACCATCGGGCAGGAGCAGGATGCGTTCGGGCTCGAGCGCGTCGACTGCACCCTCGTCGTGGGTGACGAGGACGACCGCGCCCTTGTAGGTGGACAGGGCACCGAGGATCTCGGCGCGCGAGGCCGGGTCGAGGTTGTTGGTCGGCTCGTCGAGGAGCAGGACGTTGGCCGAGGAAACGACGAGCAGGGCCAAGGACAGGCGGGTCTTCTCGCCGCCGGAGAGCACGCCCGCGGGCTTGTCGACGTTGTCGCCGGAAAAGAGGAAGGAGCCCAAGACCTTGCGGACCTCGGTCTCGCCGAGCTCGGGAGCCGCGGATTTCATGTTCTCGAGGACCGAGCGCGAGGTGTCGAGGTTCTCGTGCTCCTGCGCGTAGTAACCGATCTTGAGACCGTGCCCTGGCTCCACTTCGCCGGTGTCCGGAGCATCGACCCCCGCCAGGATTCGGAGCAGCGTGGTCTTGCCAGCGCCGTTGAGACCGAGCACGACGACCCGGGAGCCCCGGTCGATGGCCAGGTCGACATCGGTGAAGATCTCCAAGGACCCGTACGAGCGCGAGAGTGCTGAGGCGCGCAGCGGCGTCTTGCCACAGGGTGACGGCTCGGGGAATCGGAGTTTGGCGACCTTGTCATGAGCACGCTCGGTCTCCAGCCCGGCCAGCATGCGCTCGGCCCGCCGCGCCATGTTCTGCGCCGCAACGGTCTTGGTCGCCTTGGCGCGCATCTTGTCGGCCTGCGCCAACAAGACTGCAGCCTTCTTCTCGGTGTTGGCGCGCTCGCGCTTGCGGCGCCGCTCATCGGTCTCGCGCTGGGCAAGATAGGCCTTCCAGCCGAGGTTGTAGATGTCGAGCTCGGCACGGTTGGCGTCGAGGTGGAAGACCTTGTTGACGACGACATCGAGCAGGTCGACGTCGTGCGAGATGACGATGAGACCACCCTTGTAGCCCTTGAGGTGGTCGCGCAGCCAGAGGATCGAGTCGGCGTCGAGGTGGTTGGTCGGCTCATCGAGGAGCAGGGTCTGGGCGCCGGAGAAGAGGATGCGCGACAACTCGATCCGCCGCCTTTGCCCACCGCTGAGGGTCCCCAACTCCTGGTCGAGGTGTCGCTCAGTCAGACCCAGAGCACCCGCGATCGTCGCGGCCTCGGACTGCGCGGCATACCCACCAGCTGCCGTGAACTCCGCGTCGAGACGGGCATAGCGGTTCATCGCCCGCTCCTGCTTGTCCCCGGTCTCGGTCGCCATTGCGTGCTCGGTCTTGCGCAGATCACGGACGATCGAGTCGAGGCCCCGTGCCGAGAGGATGCGGTCGCGGGCCGTGATCGTGAGGTCTCCCGTGCGCGGATCTTGCGGCAGATAGCCGACCTCACCCGAGCGGGTGATCGTCCCGGCCACGGGCATGGTCTCTCCCGCGAGAGCCTTCGTCAGGGTCGTCTTGCCCGCACCGTTTCGGCCGACGAGACCGATCCGGTCGCCCGGCGCCACCCGGAAGGTGGCTTCGTCGAGGAGCAGGTGCGAGCCAGCACGGAGCTCGACGCCGGCGGCGGTGATCATGACAGGACCTCGGGGGTGAAATGGCGGGTATCGACCGGCCCGCAGGGCCCGACCCAGAGCGCGGCAAACCGCCGGGCACGAGAAGGCACGAGAAGGGGATCGACGGATTAGTCTAGGTCCCGCCGCAGCCGCGGCCGCACAAAGGCGTCCAGGAGGCCGTTTCCCATGAGTTTCAACGAAGGCGTCGATCTCGACACCTCACAGGTCGAGTCCGGGGGCGGCGGCGGTGGCCGACCGGGGGGCATGGTCGTCGGCGGTGGGATCGGCGGCATCATCATGCTGATCATCGCCCTGATCTTCGGGATCAACCCGGCGGATCTGCCGACGACCCAAGGGCAGGACACCCCCTCCCAGGTCGACCCGGGGGGCGAACAGAGCGGCGACGCGTTCGCTCGCTGCAAGAGCGGTGACCTTACCAACACCGACACCGAGTGCCGGGTCATCGGCACGGTGAACTCCGTGCAGGCCTTCTGGACTGCGGAACTCCCCCGATACGGCAAGCAGTGGCAGCCCACCAAGACCGTCCTCTACCAGGGCGCAACCCAGAGCCAGTGCGGCACCGCATCCAACCAGGTCGGCCCGTTCTACTGCCCGCTCGACCGCAAGGTCTACATCGACGCCGACTTCTTCTCGATCCTTGAGCAGAAGTTCGGCTCGAGCGGCGGCCCCCTCGCCCAGGAGTACGTCGTCGCCCACGAATACGGGCACGCCCTCCAGGACCAGCTCGGACTCCTCGACCGCGCGCAGCAGGACCCGCAGGGCCCCGAGAGTGGTGCCGTGCGCATCGAGCTCATGGCGGACTGCCTCGGCGGTGTCTGGGCCAAGCACGCGACCGAGACCAAGAACAAGGACGGCGAGACGCTCATGAAGCCGCTCACCGACCAGGACATCAAGGACGCCCTCTCGGCTGCTGCAGCTGTCGGTGACGACCAGATCCAGGAGAAGACCCAAGGGCGGGTCACCCCGGAGAACTGGACGCACGGCTCGGCCGAGGCCCGCCAGCGCTGGTTCCTCCAGGGCTACAAGAGCGGCAACCTCAACCAGTGCGACACCTTCGCGGTCCAGTCGGTCAACTGAGCGAATCGACCACACCGATCAATTCTGCTGGCCACGGGGGTGGACCCCCGAACTCGTAGGTGCTGCCATCGGCGCGCACGACGAACGCGGATCCGCCACACCGCATTTCCCCGCTGGCATCCGTCGGATCGATCACCCACAGGTCTCGGTAGGGGTTCGGCTGCACATTTTCGCGTCGAATGACGTCAGCGGACCCTTCGGCCTCCAGACACCCACGCACCACGTCCACGGCGGCCTCACGACACAGGGTCATCCGGGTGTCGACGAATCGGTCGTCACCGAACAGTTCCTCATCCCGATAGGGCGCCACCTGATCATCAGGTGCAGGATTCAGCATCGTGGCGCCGTCGCGCTGGATCACCCACGCGTCGTGGTCCGTGCCCATGAGCTCCTCGCGGAGTTCCTGCATCGCGCGGAACCAGACCCCCATGTGCAAGCGCCCCAGGGGCACGCGCAGCGCCTCACCGAGCAGCTCGTCATGCTCCGGTGCTGACAGAGGGAAGCGGGCATCACTGATCCGACAGGCCTGCGACCAGCGTCGGGCGCCCAGGTCTCGGGCCTCGGCCTCCCGGCGAGTGGCAGCGGATGCGGGATCAGGGGCGAACACCTCAGGGTCCGTCGCGAGCACTTTCAGCCACAGGTGATCGGGCACGTAGCCCAGCACCGCCTCAAGCACGCCCATCACGAGCGGGTCTGCCAAGCCCTCGAGATCTTCGTGGAAGCGAACCCGCCACGGGTCGAGGGCCGCAGTGCGGTCCCTGCCCAAGGCGCGACGCTCATCCTGGATGCCACGCACCAGTGCCTGCGCAGCCTCGACGCCCATTTCGTCGGCCAGAAAGTCCTCGTCGTCGCTCACGTCACGCCTCCTTGGTGTGTGATGCAATCGTGGCAGGCAGCACCGACAGTCCGGTCACTCCTCGATGGTGACGTGCACCTTCCGGCCCAGCCGGAGGGTTTCGTCCATCACCGCCCGGTTGGGGTCACCGATCCCGTATGCCGTCCGCTGAGGGAGCGCTGACAGGTGCGCCAACCGTGGGTCGGCCAGGATGTCGGCCGCGAGGGCCTTGTCGCCCCCGACGAGCAACCCCGTGGGCGTCGGCTGGTCGGACAGGATCCGCACGAGGTGGTCCTGGACGGCCCCCACCAGGGCATCGGCCTGATTGCCGCGTCGACGGGCGAAGCGCTGCTGGCTCCAGCCGCCGGCGGCTGTGCGGGACTGGACATGGCGCGAACCCACCTTGTGCGCAAGGGGACTCACCCCGTCGACGAGCGCCACGGCATACCCACCGCGACGGATGAGGACCACTGCCAACGGTGAGTGATCGAAACGGTCGAGCCCCACCACGCGTTGCGGGACCCCGCCGGGGTTGTTGGCCTCGAAACGGGCCAGCCACCCGTCGAGTCGCTCGGGATCGACCTCGACGATGCGCCAGCTCACGGGTGCGTTGAGTGGATCAGATGTGGAGGAGCGGATCAGATGTTGAAGCCGAGGGCTCGCAACTGCTCGCGGCCGTCGTCGGTGATCTTGTCCGGGCCCCACGGCGGCATCCAAACCCAGTTGATCCGGTGCGTCTCGACGAGCCCCTCGAGGGACTGCTGGACCTGGTCCTCGATGACATCGGTGAGCGGGCAGGCCGCGGAGGTGAGGGTCATGTCGATGACGGCGTGGTTCTTGGCGTCGACTGTGATGCCGTAGACGAGGCCGAGGTCGACGACATTGATGCCGAGCTCGGGGTCGACCACGTCGCGCATCGCCTCTTCAACGTCGGCGACATTCGTCGGCTTGGTGTCGGTGTCGCTCACGGGTGGTCTCCCTTGTGTGTTTCGTGGTCGCTGTGATCGTGGTGATCACTGATGTCGATGCCCGCCCGTGCCAACGCATCGGTGAAGGCCATCCATCCCAGGAGCGCGCACTTGACCCGGGCAGGGTACTTCGCGACGCCGGCGAGGGCGATGCCATCCCCGATGACCTCCTCGTCACCGGCGTCCTCACCCTTGGAGGTGAGCATGGCCTTCATGGCGTCGTGCGTCTTGAGCGCGTCGGTCAGCGGATGACCGGTGACCTCCTCGGCGAGGATCGACGCGGACGCCACGCTGATCGAGCAGCCCTGGCTGTCGTACGAGATGTCCTCGATGATCCGCTCACCATCGCGGTCGGCGACCTTGACCCGGAGGGTGATCTCGTCGCCACAGGTCGGGTTGACGTGATGGACCTCGGCGTCGAAGGGTTCGCGCAGGCCAGCGCGGACCGGGCGCTTGCTGTGGTCGAGGATCAGTTGCTGATAGAGATCCATGGCTCAGGCCACCTCCAGCCCGAAGACGGCCGGCACGGCGTCGAGGGCGGCCAGGAGGGCGTCAACCTCTTCAGGCATGTTGTATGCCGCGAAGCTGGCTCGCGTGGTCGCCGCCGCCTTCATCTTGCGGTGCAGGGGCCAGGCGCAGTGGTGGCCGACGCGGACGGCAATGCCACGGCTGTCGAGGACCTGCCCGACGTCGTGAGCGTGGACTCCGTCGACGACGAAGCTCACCGCTCCCCCACGATCAGTGAGGTCCGTCGGGCCGACGACCCGCACCCACGGGCGTTGGGCGAGCCCGGCGAGCAGGCGCTCGGTGAGGGCGTGTTCGTGGGCAGCGACCCGCTCCATGCCGATGGCGTCGAGGTAGTCACAGGCGGCCGCGAGGCCGATCGCCTGGGCTGCGTTGGGCACACCGGCCTCGAACTTCTGCGGCACGGGCGCATAGGTCGCGCCCTCCATCGTGACGGTCTCGATCATCGAGCCGCCGGTGAGGAAGACCGGCATGGCGTCGAGGAGTTCGGCGCGGCCCCAGAGGACGCCGATGCCCATGGGCCCGAGCATCTTGTGGCCGGAGAAGGCGAGGAAGTCGACGCCGAGGTCGTGCACGTCGATGGGCAGGTGCGGCACCGACTGGCAGGCATCGAGCACGGTGATCGCACCGACCTCCTTGGCCCGGGCCGCGAGGGTCGCCACCGGGTTGACCGTGCCGAGCACATTGGACTGGTGCGCGAAGGCCAAGACCTTGGTGCGGTCGGTGACGACCTCTTCCAGGCGCGCCAGGTCGAGGCGGCCGTCCTCGGTGACCTCGAGCCATTTCAGGGTCGCACCGGTCCGGCGGCAGAGCTCCTGCCACGGAATGAGATTGGCGTGGTGCTCCATCTCGGTGACGACGACCTCGTCGCCGGGCCCGATCTGGAAGCGTGCCGCCTCGGGCCCCGTGGCTCCCTCGCCTCCGGCCGACGCATTGGAGAAGGCATAGGCGACGAGGTTGAGCGCCTCGGTGGCGTTCTTGGTGAAGACGATCTCGTCCGCCCGGGCCCCGATGAAGCGGGCGATCGTCGCGCGCGCCGACTCGTAGGCCTCCGTGCCCTCCTCGGACAGCGCGTGAGCGCCGCGGTGAGGAGCAGCGTTGAGGCGCTCGTACCAGTCACGCTCGGCATCGAGCACAGGGGTCGGCTTCTGCGAGGTGGCTCCGGAGTCGAGATAGACCAAGGCCTGACCGTCGCGCACCGTGCGCTCCAGGATCGGGAAGTCGGCACGCAGTCGGGCCACCTGCTCAGCCGGGAGGAGCACGGAATCGGAAGCGGATGGCATACGCAAAATCCTTGGGATGGAGGGAGATCCGGCGACGATCAGACCGACGCCGGCTCGGCGTCGGCGAGGAAGCGGTCGTAGCCCTCGGCCTCGAGACGATCGGCGAGTTCCTTGCCACCCTCCTCGGCGATCCGACCGTCGACGAAGACGTGGACGAAGTCGGGCTCGATGTAGCGCAGGATCCGCGTGTAGTGGGTGATGAGCAGGACGCCCGCGTCGGTCGCGTCCTTGGCCCGGTTGACGCCCTCGGAGACGATGCGAAGGGCGTCGACGTCCAGACCAGAGTCGGTCTCGTCGAGGATGGCGAACTTCGGCTTGAGCAACTCCATCTGGAGGATCTCGTGGCGCTTCTTCTCACCGCCGGAGAAGCCCTCGTTGACGTTGCGGTTTGCGAAGTCGGGGTCGATGCGCAACTGACCCATCGCGTCCTTGACCTCCTTGACCCACGTGCGGAGCTTGGGGGCCTCGCCGTCGATGGCGGTCTTGGCCGTGCGCAGGAAGTTGGAGACCGAGACGCCGGGCACCTCGACGGGGTACTGCATGCCGAGGAAGAGGCCGGCGCGGGCGCGCTCGTCGACACTCATCGCGAGGACGTCCTCGCCGTCGAGGGTGACGGTGCCCGAGGTGATCGTGTACTTCGGGTGTCCCGCAATGGAATAGGCGAGCGTGGACTTGCCCGAGCCGTTGGGGCCCATGATCGCGTGGGTCTCGCCAGAGTTGATGGTCAGGTCGACGCCGCGGAGGATCTCCTTGGTGCCCTGGTCGGTGTCGACGCTGACGTGGAGGTCTTTGATCTCAAGGGTGGACATGCTGGTCTCAATCCTTCTTCAGGGCGACGTAGACGTCGTCGCCGTCGATGCTGACGTGGTGGACGGCGACCGGCTCGGTCGCGGGCGGGCCCGAGGGCACGCCGGTGATGACGTCGAAGCGGCTGCCGTGCAGCCAGCACTCGAGCGTGCACCCGTCGAGCTCACCTTCGGCGAGGGAGACGTTGGCGTGGGTGCAGGTGTCGTCGATGCAGTGGAGTTTGCCGTCGTCCGTGCGGATCAGGGTGACGATGCGCCCGTTGATGTCGGCGGCTGCGGCACCGGTCGCGGGGAGTTCGTCGAGACGGCAGACGAGGACAGGCGTTTCGTATGCCGTGGGGCTGGCTTCCGCGCTCAACTCGCCGCCTCTTCCAACTCGCGGTCGATGGCGGCCATGAGGCGCTCCTCGACCTCCGGGACCCCGATGCGGGCGACGACCGAGGCGAAGAAGCCCCGGACGACGAGGCGACGCGCAAGGTCCTCGGAGATGCCGCGGGACATCAGGTAGAAAAGTTGCTGGTCGTCGAACCGCCCTGTGGCAGAGGCGTGTCCAGCGCCGGCGATCTCTCCGGTCTCGATCTCGAGGTTGGGCACCGAGTCGGCACGCGCTCCGTCGGTGAGGATGAGGTTGCGGTTGAGCTCGTAGGTGTCGGTGCCCTCGGCGCTCGCGCGGATGAGGACGTCACCGACCCAGACGGTGTGTGCGGTCTCGCCCTGGAGGGCGCCCTTGTATTCGACGTTGGATCGGCAGTGCGGTGCCTCGTGGTCGACGAAGAGCCGGTGCTCGAGGTGCTGACCGGCGTCGGCGAAGTAGACACCCAAGCCCTCGAACGAACCACCGGGTGCCCGGTAGGTCGCGTTCGTGTTGAGCCGCACCAGGTGGCCACCGAGGGTCACGGCAATGTGCCGGACGTGGGCGTCGCGGCCGATGACAACGTCGTGCTGACCCAAGTGGATCGCGTTGTCGGCCCACTCCTGCAGGCTGACGAAGGTCACCTCCGCGCCGTCAGCGACATCAAGGGTGAGCATTTCCGAGTAGGACGTCGTGCCCGTGTGGCCGACGACGATGGTGGCACGCGCGTGGCGGCCGACCCGGATGAGCAGGTGTCCGTGGACGACTCTGGGGTCATCACCCGAGAAATTGACGCGCACCGGGTCGGTGAGCTCGGCCTCGGCCGGGATGTCGAGGACGGCGACGCCCCCACTGTGGGCGGCCGCAACGACAGCCGCACGATCCGCGGGTTTGGGCGCGCCGCTGGCCTGCCACTCCTCGATCGAGATGGTCGAGAGGGACACTCCCTCAGGGAGTTCCTCGGCCCAGTCGAGGCAGTGGCCGGTGGCCTCGTCCGCGAAGAGCGCGGCCAACTCGGCGACCGGCGTGAAGCGCCAGTCCTCCTCCCGGCCGTGCGGGACGGGGAAGTCGGCCACGGCATACGAAGCCGTTCGTTCAGAGCGGGACTGGTCGGGGACCATGGTCGCGGCCGAATGGGTGTGAGCGCCCTGATCGGTCGGGCCGGAGAGACCGGGATGGATGTCGGAGCGAGGTTCGTTCTTGGTCAGCAGCGACATCTCAGCCGACTGCTCCTTCCATTTGGAGTTCGATGAGGCGGTTGAGTTCGAGGGCGTATTCCATGGGGAGTTCCTTGGCGATCGGCTCGACGAAGCCGCGCACGATCATGGCCATGGCCTCCTCCTCGCTCATCCCGCGGGACATGAGATAGAACATCTGGTCCTCGGACACCTTCGAGACGGTGGCCTCGTGCCCCATCTGGACGTCGTCCTCGCGGATGTCGACATAGGGGTAGGTGTCGGAGCGGCTGATCTGGTCGACGAGCAGGGCGTCGCAGACGACCGACGACTTGGACCCGTGGGCGCCTTCGTTGATCTGGACCAGACCGCGATAGGACGTGCGGCCACCCCCGCGCGCGACCGACTTGGACACGATCGAACTGCTCGTGTTGGGCGCGGCGTGGACCATCTTGGCGCCGGCGTCCTGGTGCTGGCCCTCACCGGCGAAGGCGATCGAGAGGGTCTCACCCTTGGCGTGCTCACCGAGGAGGAAGCACGCGGGGTACTTCATGGTGACCTTGGAGCCGATGTTGCCGTCGACCCACTCCATCGTGCCGCCCTCGGCGACCGTGGTGCGCTTGGTGACGAGGTTGTAGACGTTGTTGGACCAGTTCTGGATCGTCGTGTAGCGGACGCGGGCGTTCTTCTTGACGATGATCTCGACCACGGCCGAGTGCAACGAGTCCGACTTGTAGATCGGCGCGGTGCAGCCCTCGACGTAGTGCACATAGGAGCCCTCGTCGGCGATGATCAGCGTCCGCTCGAACTGGCCCATGTTCTCGGTGTTGATCCGGAAGTAGGCCTGCAGGGGGATGTCGACGTGGACACCCGGCGGGACGTAGATGAAGGAGCCGCCCGACCAGACGGCCGTGTTGAGCGAGGCGAACTTGTTGTCGCCGGCCGGGATGACCGTCGCGAAGTGCTCGCGGAAGAGGCCTTCGTACTCGCGCAGACCGGTGTCCGTGTCGACGAAGATGACGCCCTTCTCCTCCAGGTCCTCACGGATCTGGTGGTAGACGACCTCGGACTCGTACTGCGCGGCCACGCCGGCGACGAGGCGCTGCTTCTCGGCCTCTGGGATGCCGAGGCGGTCATAGGTGTTCTTGATGTCCTCGGGGAGCTCCTCCCAAGAGGTCGCCTGCTTCTCGGTGGACTTCACGAAGTACTTGATGTTCTGAAAGTCGATCCCGGACAGGTCCGAGCCCCATGAGGGCATCGGCTTCTTGTCGAAGAGACGCAACGACTTCAGGCGCAGGTCGAGCATCCACTGCGGCTCGTTCTTGCGCCGTGAGATGTCCTCGACGACCTCGGGGCTCAGCCCGCGCTTCGCCGTCGCGCCAGCGGTGTCACTGTCGGCCCATCCGTATTCATAGGTGCCCAGGCCCTTCAGACCGGGATTGAGATCTTCGATGGTCGGCTCACTGGTCGTCGTCATGATGCGACCCCTCACTGGTGGTGGACTCGGTCTGGTCGGTGGGCGTTCGTGCGGAGATCGGGCTGGTCGTCGGCACGAACGTGGTGCAGACGTGGTCGCCCTGGGCAAGCGTGGCCAGTCGCTGGACATGGACACCGAGCAGGTCGGAGAAGGCCTCGGTCTCGGCGTCACAGAACTCGGGGAACTCGGCGGCGACATGTTGGACCGGACAGTGGCCTTGGCAGAGTTGTATGCCGGTGAGCCCGGTCCGGCTCTCGGCATCGCCGATGGGGCGGGCCGTCGCCGCGAACCCCTCTCTCTGCAAGGCGCTGACGAGACCGGCGGTCCGATCGGCCAGGGACGCCTCTGGCCCGGGCATCGACGTGGCGCAGCGGCTCGTGAGTTCGCGCGCACGATGATCCGCGAACGCGCGCACCGACGCACGGCCCGCATGGTCGGCGAGGAATCGCACGGCATCGGTGGCCAGATCGTCGTAGTCACTCCGCAAGTGCGCGTGGCCACGGGGGCTCACGATCCAGGACTTCGCTGGGCGACCCCGACGGCGACGGTGACCCGCCGACCCGCCCGCCTCATGTGCCTCGATGAGGCCGTCCTGGAGGAGGTTCTCGACGTGCCGCCGCACCGCCGTCTGCGTGACGCCCAGGCGCTCGACCAAGGCCGTCGTCGTGATGGGTCCGAGCGTGCTGATGTCGCGGAGGATGCGGTCTCGGGTCGTGACCTCTCCGTGCGCCGACGGCCCCACGACGGCCTCAGCTGGAGATTCAGCGAGGCCCTCGGTGTTCACCGCGGCAGCATTAAGCACACATTCATGTTAGATAACTCGTCAAGGGACCGCAAAGCAAGGCTGCCCTTACCTGGGTCAAGACGTGGCGGCGTCCTCGACGTGCGAGGTTTCGTCGGCAGGCGCGGCGTCGTCTTCGTGGCACACGTGGGGATCGAGTCCGTCGTCGTCGATGACGCCCAGGAAGACCGAGCGGAGCCGAGCTCGAGGGGGCGCGACCGAGCCGGGGCCCAGAAGCCGCTCTCGGATCGGGGCAGTCAGCACCCCCAACGGTGCCTGCAGGACGTAGAAGTAGGCGATGGCCATCCCGGTGAAGCCCGGCGCGAAGGCGAGCCCGACCGCGATCAGCACGACGACGGCACCGGTGACGACCCACGCCCGCGGTGACGTGGGCGCCAACAAATTGCGGAAGGACCGGAAGCGGATCGTCGTGACCATGAGCAGGGCCGGGATGACGCTCACGGCGATGGGCAGCGCGAAGGTGAGGTCCCACGGACCGACCTTCGGGCTCTCGAGCGCGAAGACCGTGGCCATGACGACCGCCGCTGCCCCGGGGCTGGGAAGGCCGATGAAGTAGCGCTTGTCCGCCGTGGGATCGGTCGTCACGTTGAAACGAGCCAGGCGGAAGGCGGCGCACGCCATCCAGAAGAAGGCCCCCAACCAAGCGAGGACCGGCCATTCCGGCAGCGCCCAGGTGTGGACGAGCACAGCCGGAGCCAGACCGAAGGACACGAGGTCGGCGAGTGAGTCCAACTGGATCCCGAAGGGCGAGGTCGCCCCCACCTTGCGGGCCACGAACCCGTCGGCGATGTCCATGAGGATGCCGAAGGCGATCAGTGCTGCGGCGAACCGGAACTCGCCGCGGAAGGCGAGAAAGACCGACGACAGCCCGGCGATCATGTTGAGCGTGGTGAAGATGCTCGGCGAGACCAGGCGCAGGCGTTCCTTGGGCCGAAGTTGACGCAAGGACACCACGTCGACGCCAGTGGGTGAGACCAGTCGCCAACGGTCGAAGGGTCGTCGACCGTTGCGTCCCAGCAGACGACCCCGTCCCGGGCCGGGGTCGGGGCGCCGGGTGCCGGCGGGAGAGCCTGCCTCGCCCTCGTTCATGCCGCCCCTCCGGGCCACCGACCGAGGACGGTCTCACCGGCGACCACTCGATCACCCTTGGCGACGAGGAGCTCGACGGTCAGCGGCACGAAGACGTCCATGCGCGAGCCGAACTTCATCAGACCGATCCGCTGCCCCGTCGACAGTGAGTCTTCAACCGAGATCCGCGTGACCACGCGCCGAGCCATCAGGCCGACGATCTGCCGGAAGTGGACCCCTCGCACCCGTCCGTCGACCACCTGCTCGACGGTGATGTCCGAGCGCTCGTTCAGATAGGCACTTTCGTGCTTGTAGGCCGCGAGCCACTTACCCGGCCGGTAGGCGACCTCGGTGACCCGGCCACCGTAGGGGGCGCGGTTGATGTGGACATCGAAGGCCGACAGGAAGATCGAGACCTGCTGCCACTCCCCCTCGGGGGCGACATCCTCCTGGCCCGGCCCGGCATACATCACCTTGCCGTCGGCGGGTGAGCGAACCTCGTCGAGAGGGATCTCTTGCGTGTCTGGAGTGCGCTGGGGGTCGCGGAAGAACAGGGCCACCCCCACGGGCAAGACCCCAAGGGCGAGCGCCGCGGCTGGACGGCGCGCCAGCAGCGCCAGGGCTGCTGGCACGGCGGCGACGCCGATCGACGGAAGGGCTTCGCGGTCGATGGTGACCATCGGTGATTGTTCCTCTCGGTGGGTCCCACGACCCTACGGCCTTCGCACGGCTCGGGGCCATCGCTTGCCACCCAGCCGCGCTGCATAGGATCGAGTCATGCCAGCGGTCGAGGTGCACGAGCTCCGCCGTGTCTTCGGGGCGGCGGTCGCTGTGGACGGCACCACGTGGGAGGCGGATCTGGGGCAATTGGTGACGGTGTTGGGACCCAACGGTGCCGGCAAGTCGACCACGATCGAGTGCCTCGAAGGACTCCAGCGGCCCGACGGAGGAAAGGCACGCGTTCTGGGCCGGGACCCTTGGCGCGCCGATGCCGAACACCGAGCCCGAGTTGGCGTCATGTTCCAGGACGGTGGTCTGCCCAATGCTGCCCGCCCGCTTCCCCTGCTGCGTCATCTTGCGAGCATGTATGCCGTGCCTCGCCCGGTGGATGAGCTCACCGCCCGCTTGGGCATCGACGCCTTCGCCGGCACGCCTCTTCGACGGATGTCCGGAGGTCAGAAGCAGCGCGTGGCGCTCGCTGCGGCCCTCATCGGCTCGCCCGACGTGGTCTTCCTCGACGAGCCGACCGCAGGCCTGGACCCGCACGCCCGGCTCGACGTCTGGACGCTCCTCCGGGAGGTCGCCGAGGGAGGCGCCGCGGTCATCGTCACCACCCACTCCTTCGAGGAGACCGAACGCATCGCGGACAGTGCAGTGGTCATGGGGCGCGGTCAGGTCCTGGCCTCGGGAACCGTCACCGAGATCCGCGCCGGGAAGACGCTCGAGGAGCGCTACTTCGAATTGACCGGAGGCCACCGGTGAAAACCCCTGAGCCGATGACACGCGCCGTGGCCGGGGCCCGTCGAGCCGCACCGTCAGCGCGCCGCATCCGCAGCCAAGCCCGTTTCGAGGCGCTCACCCTCCTGCGCAACGGCGAGCAACTGCTGGTCTCGGTCATTCTTCCCGCATTGGCTCTTGTCGGCCTGACCCTGAGCCCCTTCCCGGATCTCGGCAGCCTTCCGCGGGTGGACATCGTCACGCCGGGAGTGCTCGCTCTCGCCGTGGCGTCCAACGCCTTCACCGGCCAGGCCATCGCGACCGCGTTCGATCGTCGTTACGGCGTCCTACGGTCCTATGGGGTGAGCCCGCTGGGTCGCAGTGGGCTGATCATCGGCAAGACCCTCGCCGTCCTTGCGGTGCTCGGCCTCCAGGTGATCGTCTTGGGTGGCCTCGGCCTCGCACTCGGGTGGAGGCCCGCCGTGGGCGGCCTCCTGCCCGGGGCGGTCTGCCTCGGGTTGGGTGCGGCGGCATTCGTCGGTCTGGGACTTCTCCTCGCCGGGACCCTGCGGGCCGAGGCGGTGCTTGCCGTCGCGAACCTGCTCTGGGTGCTCTTCCTCGGGTTGGGCCTGCTCCTGCCCCTGTCCACCCTTCCCTCGTGGATGGAGGGCATCGCGCGATGGCTGCCGTCAGGAGCCCTGGGCGAGGCATTGCGTGGAGCGTTGACCCTGGGTTCTTGGCCGTGGTCGCCCTGGGCTGTGCTCGCGGCGTGGGCGGCGCTCACTGGGGGGCTCGCGCTGCGCAGCTTCCGCTGGAAGCCCTGAGACCGAGGGCGCTCGACTCAGAAGCCGTCGCGGAGACGGACGAAGGGAACGCCCTGATCCTGGAGGCGTGGCAGAGCTGATAGGCAGCCCGCAGCCGTGCCACGACCCGGTCGATTGAAGTGACCGATGACGATGTCGCCCGGTCGAGTGTTGAGGAGATTCGCGGCCACTTGTGCGGTCGTGGCCGTGGCCCCGGCATCCGCATTGACCGAGAAGCCCGCGACGAGTTGCCCCAGGTCACGGCAGATCGAGACGGCGACCTCGTCGACGTGCGCCGTCCCCGGGCGGAAGAACCATGGCGGTCGACCAAGAGCACTCACGAACCAGTCCTGGACTCCCATGACCTCATCCCAGACCCCACCCGCGTCACGGGTTCCACCGATGCGGTAGGCAGCCCGGCCGTTGACGGACAACGGAAGGTGGGCCACTCCATGGCTCTCGATCTGGAACAGCGGATCCGCCGCCAACTCGGCGGACAGCCCTGGGTTGGCGTTGATCCATCGCAGGTTGAGGAAGAGCGTGGCAGGCACCTGCCGCTGCCGGAGGAAGGAGATGAGCGGCTCGTCATAACCATTGCCACCGTTGGGGCCCCCGCACGCATCGAAGGTGAGCGCCACCCCGACCGGCCGATCCAGACGGGAGACAACCCCAGCAACAGCGGTGCCCCATTGCTGCGGTGAGCGCCCGGCATACGCGGCCATGATCGCTTCGCGGGTGGGTGGCGCTCCGGTGGCCCAAGGTGCCGAGCCGGGAAACGGTGGCTCGGGGGCTGGAGCAGTCGACGGCACCGTCGGGTCAGGGGATGGAGAGGGTGGGGTCTCCGAGGCCGAAGGGGTGGCCGAGACGGACTCCGAAGGGGTGGCGCTCGGAGTGAGCGAGGCAGAGACGCGCGAGGATCCCGACGGTGAGGCCGCACCACGGGTCGCCGACTCCGTCCCGCAGGCCGTGAGTACACCGAACCCACCAAGGACAAGGGCACGCCGAGCCAGCGGCGGCATGTCATCAGCCATGTCACGGACCTTCCCCGGGGCCGCCGCCAGACCCCGGCCCCTGCCCGGATGACGTCGACTCGTACTCTGCAACAGTGAGCATGACGTCTGTCGGGCCTTCCCACCAAGTCGATCCCGATCGTGGGGATTGGCTGAGCCAGCACTTCAGCCGAATCCTCTGGGTCAACGCCATGCTGCAGGTGCTCATCATCGTCAGCGGCGGCGTCGTTCGCCTGACCGGCAGCGGGCTGGGTTGTCCGACGTGGCCACAGTGCGTGCCCGGGAGCTACACCCCCGTGCCGCACCAAGAGCAGGGCATCCACAAGTTCATCGAGTTCGGCAACCGCACGCTGACCGGTGTCCTCCTCGTCGCAGCTCTCCTCGCCGTCATCGCCGTCTTCAAAGTGGCCCCGCGGCGGCACCTCATCCGCTCATCCATCGCCGTCCTGGCTCTGGTGGCCCTCCAAGGAGTGATCGGCGGGATCACGGTGCTCGTCGGCCTCCACCCGGCGACAGTGGCCATCCACTTCCTCGTCTCGGCCGGCCTGGTGGCCATTGCCACCCACCTCTACCTCACCCGCGACGAACCCGACGGCCCGCGCCGCCTCGTCGTGCCGAAACTCGTCCAGCGCGTCGCGCTGGCGACCTGTGTCGTCGCCGGCGTGGTCCTGCTGCTGGGCACGGTCGTCACCGGCTCCGGACCGCACTCGGGCGACGCGGAGACTCCCGCCCGCTTCGGCTTCGACCCCCGCACCATCTCCTGGCTGCACGCCGACGCCGTGATGCTCTTCGTGGGGCTCGTGGTCGCCGTGTGGGTCGCGGTCCGGCTGACGCAGTCCGACGAGAGCCCTGCAGCGAGCGCGTGGGGTGCCGTGCTTCTGGTGACTCTCGCCCAAGGCCTCGTCGGCTACACCCAGTACTTGACGGGCCTGCCCGAGGTGCTCGTCCTCGCCCACATGCTCATGGCGGCACTCTTGGTCGTGGCCCTCACCCGAGGGATGGTCGCACTCCGCACCGCCGCGTCCTCGACCGAGGGTTCGGCGTGACGACCTACATCGCCTTCCTGCGCGGCATCAACCTTGGAGCCACCCGCAAGTTCCCGAAGGACGCGATCGTCACCGCCACCGAGGCGGCCGGTGGCACGGACGTGGCGACTCACCTCACGAGCGGCAATGTCCGGCTCACCTCCTCCCGGCGCTCCACCGACGCCGTGGCCAAGGCGCTGGAGGAGGCGTATGCCGTGAATCGCGGCTTCGCTGTGCCCACCATCGTGCTGACCGCCGCCGAACTCACCGAGATGGCCGGGATCGGGGAGCAACTGGAGGATGATCTGCCCGCGGGAGGGAAGCACTACATCACCTTGTTCGCCGCTCCCCCGACTGCTGCCGCGGCCAAGGCCGCCCAAGCCCTCACCCACCCCGGTGAGGTTTGCGTGGTCCGGGGGCGGGCGGCATACGCACTCCTTGAAGGGGACATCCACAGCTCAGTCCTGTTGCGCAGCAAGGAGTTCAACGCTCTGGGGACGGGCACCGCTCGCACCCGCAAGGTCCTCACGACCCTCGCTGAGAAGTGGTGCGGCTGAGGCTCGTCCGCTCAGCGAATCGCGAGGTGGACGATCGGGTCGATCGCTACGGCGAGAAAGAGCAACGTCACGTAGGTGATCGAGAAGTGGAACAGGCGCATCGGCTTGAGCACCTTGGTCGCGGCACCGGCCTTGGCCAAGCGGAGCAGGCGGTGGGCTTCCGCCACGAAGACGCCGCCGCTGACGAACGCGGCCACGACGTAGATCCAGCCCATGTTCGCAACGGGGATGAGGGCCAGTGAGGCCGCGACCATGGCCCAGGAATAGGCGACGATCTGTCGCCCGACCGCCACGGCACCACGCTCGACGGGCAGCATCGGGACGTGCGCGTTGGCGTAGTCGTCCTTGAAGGCCATCGACAGTGGCCAGTAGTGCGGCGGTGTCCAGAAGAAGATGACGAGGAAGAGGATCGCTGCGGGCCAGCCCACGGTGCCGGTGACCGCCGACCAACCGATGAGGGTCGGCATGCACCCGGCGGCCCCACCCCAGACGATGTTCTGGGAGGTGCGGCGCTTGAGGACGATCGTGTAAACGACGGCGTAGAGGAAGATCGCGGCCAGCGACAGGGCGGCAGAGGCGAGGTTGACGAAGGCCGCGAACCAGACCGTCGACGCCACCGTGAGGACGGCACCGAAGATCAGGGCGTTGCGGGGTGTGATCTCGCCGGTGACGATCGGGCGCTTCTCGGTGCGGTGCATGAGGGCGTCGATGTCGCGGTCATAGACCATGTTGAAGGTGTTGGCCGCCCCAGCCGACAGGATGCCGCCAACCAGGGTTGCCGCGACGAGCCAGAGGCTCGGGACACCGCGCTCGGCAAGGAACATGACCGGCACGGTCGTCACCAGGAGGAGCTCGATGATCCGCGGCTTGGTCAGGGCGATGTAGTTGCCCACCTGTCGCCGGAGTCCGCGGGATGCGACGGGCGCATCGGCGGATGGGGCAACAGTGGACACGATCCCTCACAGGGCGGACGACAGGGGAACGTGTCGAAGTCTACCGACCCTCGGACCCGTGACGAGCCAGCAGGGATCCCCACGCCGCGCCGGACTAGGCTGGCCGGGATCGTCCGTGTGCGTGCGTTGAGACACCCAGAGACACAGAGAAAGGCCCCTGACGTGGCTGCTGCAAGGACCAAGTCCGCGAGTGTGAACTCCCGGAGTGTGACCGCCCCCATCGCCAAGAAGGCCAAGTGGAACGCCCTCGACGTGCGGGCCGTGGACACGGCCCGTGTGCTCGCCGCGGATGCGGTGCAGAAGGTTGGCAACGGTCACCCCGGCACGGCGATGTCCTTGGCGCCGGTCGCCTACCTGCTCTATCAGAACGTCATGGTGCATGACCCGTCCGACCCGGCCTGGCTCGGGCGCGACCGTTTCGTGTTGTCCTGCGGCCACTCCAGCCTCACGCAGTACATCCAGCTCTTCCTCTCCGGCTATGGGCTGGAGTTGAAGGACCTCAAGGCCCTGCGCACCTGGGGTTCGCTGACCCCGGGCCACCCCGAGGTCCACCACACCAAAGGTGTCGAGGTCACGACCGGGCCGCTCGGCTCGGGCCTTGCATCTGCCGTGGGCATGGCCATGGCCCAGCGCCGGCAGCGCGGGATGTTCGACCCCGAGGCCAAGCCCGGCCAGAGCCCCTTCGACCATCACATCTGGGTGCTCGCCTCCGACGGTGACCTCATGGAAGGCGTGTCGGGAGAGGCCTCGTCGCTCGCCGGCCACCAGGAACTCGGGAATCTCACC
>Ga0073904_10000661_pt1 | contig 25148 bp, 24 predicted proteins | sample KloWWTrecipitate_FD_66668 | JGI IMG/M metagenome (GOLD analysis project Ga0073904, IMG submission 66668) | Active sludge microbial communities from Klosterneuburg, Austria, studying microevolution and ecology of nitrifiers - Klosterneuburg... | ecosystem: Engineered > WWTP > Aerobic digester >... | reverse complement strand
CGGCGGCCGGGTCGAGCGCCCTCAGCCGCTCGGCGTCCAGCTCGATCCGCGCTGCCAGGTAGCCTTGCTCGCGCGCGAACAGGATGATGCCGACGTTCACGCATTCGCCGCGCTCGACGCGCGGGACGACGCGGACGATGGCGTAGCTATACCACCCGGTGGGTGAGCCGTGGCTGGTAGCGCTCCGGTCCGCGCTCTCTCGCATCGATCGCCTCCTGTAGCCAGGCGCGCGGTCCGTTCAGGCGCGCGTCGAGATAGGTGACGTAGCGCTCACGGTGCGCTGCCACGGTCGCGAACTGCGCGTCGCCCGCGAGCCATACATCCGGTATGGATGCGACCGCCGCGCGCAGAACCTCGGGCGTTACGTGCGGACGCAGGCGCTCGTCGGCAGCGCGAAGATCGCCGGCCGCCGGCAGGAGGATGTGATCCTTGATCTGCGGGAACGGCGACTGGACGCGTTCCTCCCAGCCCGCCCAGCTGTGGTGGATGTAGAGTGCGGCGCCATGATCGATCATCCAGAGCTGATCCTGCCAGACGAGCAGGTTGGGGTTGCGCGGTGTCCGGTCGATGTTGGTCAGCCAGGCGTCGAGCCAGACGATCTCGGCCGCGAGATCGGGCGACAGGTTTGTGTCGACTGCCGGGTCAAACGACAGCGCGCCCGGCAGCCAGCGCAACCCGAAGTTGAGGCCGACACTCCACCGCAGGACGTCCTGGATCTCTGGATCCGGCTCGCCCTTGCCAAACCCCTCGCCCAATTCGAGGATGGCTGCGTCGGGCGTCGGCAGCCCCAGAGCATGACTCAGTTCGGCAACGATCACCTCGGCGATGAGGGCGCGTTCTCCCTGCCCAGCGCCGCGCAGCTTGACGACATATTGTCCGTCCTCGACGGTATCGACGACGGCGGGAAGCGATCCCCCCTCGCGGAGCGGGACGACGTAGCGCGCGCACGTGTATTGCGGTAGTGGCACCAGCACCTCGATTCAACATGGTTGGCCGGCATCTGGACGGCGTCACGCGACTAGCCGCCAGACTGTCGCCACCGCCGTCGGTCGCACGCCGCACCCGCAACAGTCTACTCCGGCGCGTTCCATTCGCCGCTACGTCCGCCGCTCTTGTGAATCAGCCGGACGCCCTCGATCCGCATTCCCCGATCGACTGCCTTGACCATATCGTAGACGGTAAGCGCCGCGACGGTGACGGCGGTGAGCGCCTCCATCTCCACGCCGGTCTTGCCGCGCGTCTCGACCCGCGCCTCGATCTCGACCGCCGGGCCGGCCTCGTCCGGGGTCAGGGCGACCTCCACCGACGTGATCGGCAATGGATGACACATCGGCACCAGGTCGGCTGTCCGCTTGGCGCCCATGATCGCCGCCACCTGTGCGACGCCGAGGACATCACCTTTGCTGGCGCGACCCTCGATGATGAGTCGAAGCGTTTCTGGTTGCATCACCACACGGCCGCGAGCGACCGCGATCCGGCGAGTTTCCGCCTTCTCGCCGACATCGACCATCCGCGCGCGGCCGGCCGCGTCGAAATGCGTCAACCGCTGCTCGTCGTTCATCGTCCCTCCTCCGGATTGCGCGTCCTGCCCGTATGATGCCCCAGCGACTTCGATCGGGGAGCAGAAGAGGAGCATGAGAATGAAGATCTACCTGTCAGTGGACATCGAGGGCTGCGCCGGGATCGTCGCCCGCGAGCAGGGGAGCATCACCGGGGGCGCGGAGTACGAGCTGGGGCGGAGGCTGATGACAGCCGAAGCAAACGCTGCGATCGAGGGCGCGCTTGAGGCCGGCGCAACCGAAATCGTCGTCAACGACAGCCACGCGCTTATGCGCAATCTGCTGCCGTTGGAGATGCATCCCAGCGCGCGGCTCATTCAGGGACGGGTGAAGCATCTCTTCATGGTCGAGGGATTGGACGAGACGTTCGACGCGGTCTTTCTCGTTGGCTACCATGCGGCAGCCGGCGTCCGCGATGGCGTTCTCAACCACGCGTTCCACCCCTACGAGCTGCGGTACAACGGCCAGGTGTTCAGCGAGACTGGCCTGACCGCGTCGGTCGCCGGATATTACGGGGTCCCCATCGCCCTGATCACCGGGGACGACGCGGCGATTCGCGACGCCGAAGCGCTGCTCGGCCCACACGTCGGGGTGTCGGTCAAACGAGGCATCTCCCGATTGGCCGGCGACTCGGTGCACCCCGAGGAGGCGCGGCGGCTGATTCGGGCCGGCGCAAAGGAGGCGGTCGAACGCCTCAAGGACGGCGCATTCAAGCCGCTCAAGGTCGCTACCCCGGTCGAGATCGAGATCGACTTCTACTACTCGCCGGAGGCAGACGTATCAGCGCTGATCCCGACCGTTGAGCGCACCGGTGATCGCACCGTCCGCTTCACCTCGCCAGATGCGCTCCGCGCGTACCGAACGTTCCTGGCGTCGTATTACCTGGCGCGAAGCGTGTCGTAACGCCCGTTTTCCTGCCGCTGGTAGAGACCAGACCGAGGACTCGGGTGATGGCGATTGGCCCACGATATGGCCAGTATTGACACAATCGCCCACTCGCAGTACGATGCGTCGTGCATTCGGCAATGGCATCGGAGTTGGCGGCGGTGGAATGACCCTGGCTGGAACGGCCACGGACGCGTACTCTCTGGACGAGCTGGATCTGCGAATCCTTGGCGCGTTGCAGGACGACGGGCGCAAGCCGGTCGCCGAGATTGCGCGCGAGCTGGATGTCCCCAAGTCCACGATTCAGCGCCGACTCGACGCGTTGATCCGTGAGCAGGTGGTTCGATTCGCGGCCTACGCTGACTCGGAGCGGCTGGGCCTGAACATCCACGTTCATCTCAACCTGCGGGTCGAGCTAGCCAGCTACCAGTCGGTGATCGATGCTGTCGGGCAACTCGTCGAGGTGCGCTGGCTGGCCGTGACAACCGGGCCGTACGATCTGGTCGCCGAGGCCTACTTCGTCTCCTCGACGCATCTGCACGAATTCATCCGCGATCGGTTGGCGACGATCCCCGGCATCACCGGTGTCGAGACATCAGTGATTCTCAAAGTCGAGAAGCTGGCGTTCCACTGGGATGCGTTGCTCCGAGAGGCCCGTCGTCATGCCGGGCCACACGTGCGGATGGTTGCTCCCGCCCGGGTGCTGGAGAGTGGCGCCGACGAGGACGGGGAGAGGCGGTGAAGAAGGACGACGCGCTGTGTCGGAACGGCGCGTCCGACATTGAACCCGTTGGCCCCGCGAATCGATGATCTGAACCACGATGGGAAAGGACTACCTAGTGAACGAGCGATGGATCGACGCGCTGACTGCCCACCTACAGGCCGGCCACCTGAGCCGGCGCGACTTCGTCAAGCGAGCCACTGTGCTCGGTCTGAGCGCACCGGCGATATCCGCGATTCTGGTTGCTTGCGGTGGTAGCAGCGAGAAAGCGACATCGACGACTGCGCCATCGACAGGTGGCACGAGCGCAACTCCCACCAGCGGTGGCGTCACGATCAACCAGAACGTTACTCCGACGGCCGCGTCCGGCTCGGGCAGCGCGGTCGCTGCGTTGTCGCCGACTGCCGCGGCTCCGACCGGCGCCGCCGGTGGCGCGGTGAAGTTTTCTCGTCAGGTTGATGCGGAGAACCTTGACCCAGTCATTCAGGACGGCAACATCAACATCTGGGTCTTCATGAGTATCTACGACCAGCTCATCCGGGTTGACGAGAAGGGCATCGACCTGCTGCCGGGTCTGGCCACCGACTGGTCGGTCTCCGCCGATAATCTGACGTACACCTTTAATATCCGCGAAGGGGTCAAGTATTCGGACGGCAGCGACCTGAAGATGGAAGACATCACCTGGTCGATCGAACGCGCCCGCGACACCAAGGAAAGCCCCTGGAACTTCACCCTCGTCCAGGTCAAGGATGTCCAGGCGCCGGATGACAAGACGATCGTGATTACGCTCAATCAGCCGTGGTCACCGTTCCTGTCCGATATCTCGATGTTCAACTCGAGCATCGTATCGAAGGCGTTCGCCGACAAGGTCGGTGTCGCCGCGCTCGTAGACCAGTGCATGGGAACCGGCCCCTTCGCCCTCAAGGACTGGAAGAAGGCCGAGGCGATGACGCTGGTGAAGAACGCGCACTACTGGGAAACCGGGTTGCCGTTGCTCGACCAGATCACGCTCACCGTCGTGCCGGATGTCAATGCTCAGATCCTTCAGCTGCAAGGCGGCGAAGTGGACGGCGTCATCGGCCAGGGGGACGTGCCGTTCAACCGGATCGCGGATCTTGAGAAGGACCCCAAACTACAGGTCATCAAGTCACTCTCGACCTACAACAACTTCATGGTCCTGCAGACCCAGCACACGCCCCTGGATGACGTGGATGTCCGCCAGGCGCTGAACTACGCGACGGACAAGCAGGCGATCATCAAGACGATCCTCTTCGGCGTTGCCGAGGAGTCCAACTCGTTCATGCCCAACGGCTCACTGTTCTGGAACGCAGACCAGGTCGCGTATCCATTCGATCTCGACAAGGCCAAAGAGGCCATTGGGAAGTCGAAGAGCCCGAACGGATTCGATATCGAGATTCAGACTCGCTCCGGCAACGATCAGCAGTCGGCGATCGCGACGGTGATCAAGGATATGTGGTCGAAGATCAACGTCAACGTGACCATCTCCCCGCTCGAAGCAACCGTCCAGCGCCAGAACTACCGCGACGAGAAGTTCGCGATCCAGATCACTGGCTGGACCAACGACATCATTGACCCCGACGAGATCGTCTCGTACGCGATTCTTCCCGAATCGACGAATAACTATCACACCGGCTGGATAGACCAGCATGCTATCGACCTGGCCAACCAGGGGCGCACCGAGCACGACCCCGACAAGCGCCGCGCGATCTACTACGAGATCCAGCAGATCCATCGCGACGCTGCGCCGTGGGTGTATCTCTATGTCGTGCCATACGTGGATGCGCTCTCGAAGAAGGTTCAGGGCTTCTTCCACCACCCGATGGGTCAGTTCGACTTCCGCAAGACGTCGATCGAGAGTTAGCTTCCGATTGACGATGCTCCCGGGGGTGGCAGACGCCGCCACCCCCACATACCCAGCGTGATAGCGTATCGGAGGCCTGCTGGTGGGTCGTGGACAGTACATTCTGCGTCGGCTCGTGCAGATGATCCCGGTCCTGCTGGGTATCACCGTGATCGTGTTTTTTCTGATCCGGGCAATCCCTGGCGATCCGGCGATTGCGATGTTAGGCGAGCGCGCGACCGAGCCGGCCCTCGAGCGGATGCGCCATGCGATGGGCCTTGATAAGCCACTCTACGTCCAGTACGCCTACTTTATGCGCGACCTGGCGAAGCTCGACCTCGGTAAGTCCACGCGCTATGGCGTGCCAGTCACAGAGATCCTCTTTACCCGGCTACGGGTGTCGCTGTTCGTCGTTGTGTACACAACGGTTCTGACGACGCTGCTCTCACTGCCGCTCGGTATTCTTGCGGCACTGAAGAAGGACAGCCTGTTCGACAACATCGTCCGGTCGGCGATGATGGTCACGCTGGTGATGCCGTCGTTCTGGGTCGGGATCATGTTCATCATCCTCTTCAGCGTGAAGCTGGGGATTTTCCCTGTCTCCGGCTATGGCACGGGCTTTCTTGGCCACCTGCATCATCTGTTTTTACCGTCACTGACCATCTCGCTAACGATTGCGCCGATCCTGATCCGGGCGCTTCGCAACAGCATCCTTGAGGTGATGAACCAGGACTACGTCAAGACCGCGCGCGCCAAGGGGCTGGCGGAACAGAGCGTGATGACAGTCCACGTTCTGCGCAATGCGCTGATCCCCGCGGTAACGCTGCTAGGCATCAGCATCGGCGGGCTGATGGGCGGCACCGTCATCACCGAAAAGGTGTTCGCCCTGCCAGGCGCAGGGGCGCTATTGATCGACTCCATCACGGCCCGGGACTATGCGATGCTCCAGGCCGGCACGTTGGTCTTCGCCTGTCTTGTCATTCTGGTGAACCTGGCGACCGACATTATCTACTCGTTCCTTGACCCGCGAGTCCGGTTCTGACCGGTGCTCGAGATGGCAGCAGGAAACGTAGAGCGACCGTGACGAGAGACCAAGAGGCAATGACCGTCGATACCTCCCAGACCATGTCGTTGGCCGGCTCGGAGCACGGGGTTCGCAAACCCCGCAGCGCCTGGGATCGAGCACGCCGCAACCGGAACCTGATGCTCGGGTTGGGGTTGTTTGCCCTGCTCGTCCTGATCGCGATCGCCGCGCCGTTGCTGGCGCCATTCGATCCGTTTGCGCTGGACTACGGAAATACGTTGCAACCACCGAGCCTCGCACACCTGTTCGGCACCGACCATCTCGGGCGCGATATCTTCTCCCGGGTTCTCTTCGGAGCGCGGATCGACCTGCGGGTCGGGATCATCAGCGTGATCTCACCGTTCATCATCGGCATGGTGCTCGGGTCGCTCGCCGGTTTCTACGGTGGCTGGGCCGACACCTACATTATGCGGTTGGTCGACGTCGTCCAGGCGTTCCCATTTCTGATCCTGGTCATCGCGATCGTCGCAGTTCGTGGGCCCGGCCTCCAGAACATGTACATCGCCGTCGCGCTCGTCGCCTGGATCGTGTACGCACGACTGGTGCGCGGAGAGATCCTGGTTGAGAAAAACAAAGAATATGTCCATGCCGCGCGGGCAATCGGATCGACCGATTGGCGCATCATGCGCCGTCATCTGTTGCCTAATGTCATTACGACGTCTGTTGTCTATGCGATGGCCGACATCGCCCTGTATATCCTGCTGGCGGCGGCGCTGTCGTTCCTTGGTCTTGGCGCAAAACCGCCGACCCCGGAGTGGGGTGTCATGATCACCGAAGGACGACAGTACATCACGACCGCGTGGTGGATCAGTGCCTTGCCGGGCCTTGCGATTGTCTTGACAGGCATCATCCTCAGCCTGATTGGCGATGGCCTGGCGGACTTCCTCCGGCCGGAACGGCGGTAGATCTCGGTTCGGGGGACGCAGGGTCATTGCTCCGCGTTCGCCACCGCCGACCGGGATTCAGGTGACAAGAGCAGTCGAGAGGGGCGAACTCCGTGTTCGCTCATGGCATGGAAGGAGCGAGCATCGTGGGACGGCTTCAGGACAAGGTTGCGATCGTGACCGGCGCGGCGTCCGGGATTGGCCGGGCGATCGCCCGGCGCTACGCCGTAGAAGGCGCGAGCGTCGTAATCGCGGATATCAATGTGGGCGGTGGCGAGGAGACGGCGCGGATGATCCGCGACGGGGGCGCCACTGCGATCTTCATCGAATGCAATGTCGGTGACCACGACGCGGCTCGAACGATGGTCGAGCGAGCCGCCAGCGAGGCAGGCCGGCTCGACATCCTGGTTAACGTTGCGGGAGTGGGTGGCACAGGGAAGCGGGTTGAGGATATCGAGCCCGATGACTTCCGCCGCGTCATCGACATCAACCTGATGGGCCCGTACTACACCTCGAAGTATGCGATTCCGCACATGCGGGCCGTCGGAGGTGGCGCGATCATCCACATCTCGTCCGTCTACGGCATCATTGCCGCGCCGAATGTCGCTCCATACGCAGCGTCCAAGGGCGGGCTCATCATGCTTACCAAACAGATGGCCGTGGATTACGCCCGCGAGAATATTCGGGTGAACGCGATCTGCCCCGGTTACGTTGATACTGACCTGGGCGGGCGTCGGGCGCGGATGTCACCGGAGGCCGCTGCCACGGCACATGCCGCCCGCGAGGCGAAGGCAGCGATGCAGCCGATCGGGCGTCAGGCTCAGCCAGACGAGATGGCGGGTATGGCAGTTTACCTGGCCAGCGACGATGCCTCATTCTGCTCGGGCTCGATCATGGTGGTCGATGGCGGCGAGTCTATCCTGCACAACATCGGGTCGTATTTCTAGCTGATCGATCGTCCTTCGTCACGGACCTGGTACTTCTCCAGGGCAGCGTCGAACGCCCGCTGGAGATCGACCCCGGTGCTATTGGCGATGCAGACGAGCGTGAACAGGGCATCGGCCAGCTCGCCGCCAATCTCGGCCTGCTCCTCGTCGGGCTTCACACGTTTGGGGCCGTGCACCTGATTGACGGCGCGCGCAACCTCCCCGACCTCCTCGACCAGCCGGGCGAGATTGGCGAGCGGCGGCCAGTATTGGCCATTCCAGTAGCGGGCGGCCCACTCGTCTACCTGAGCCTGAACAACGGTCAACGGCGGCATCGTCACCTTCGCTCCCTCCCACGGCATTGACAGACCCGGATAGCGGGTTGACAATGCGCGCTCGGACAGTACCCAATTGTGCAGCGGTGCGTGGATATATCTGCGTCAGCGTCTGGAGCGCACATGACCGCCTTCTCTTCTGCCTACGACGCCGATCTCCCGATCCCCGACGACGAGACGACAACGCAGCAGGCGCGTCCGCGCCGCGACGCTAGCCCGCCGGCCGATCAACCGGCCTCGGTTGGCTCACGCTGGCTCTCGATTGACCAGGCCTGCCAGATGCTTGGTGTCGATCCATCCACGCTTCGGCGCTGGTCTGACAGTGGCAAGGTGCCGGTGTTTCGCACCCCCGGCGGCCACCGACGCTATGCCGAGGATGATCTGAAGGCGATCGTTACCGGCGACCCGCAGCGTAGTGGCATCAACCGACGGGTGTTGACCAATCGCTCGATGTCGGCCTACGAGCACGACTACCTTGCGCAGGCCCGCACCCGGGCCTGGTATCGCGCCTATGACCCGCGCACGCTCGATGAGATGCGTCCGCTCGGGAGGCGCATGGTCGACCTCACCATCCGCTATATCAGCGGCCGCGGCGACCGCGAATCCCTCCTCGATGAGGGGCGTGACCTGGGGCGAGAATATGGCTACTACTCGGCGCGGGTTGGCCTTTCGACCGCTGACGCGCTGGAGGCGTTTCTCTTCTTTCGCACACCAGTGATTCAGACGGTTTCTGGCCAGATCCTCGACGAGCATCTGTCGAGCCAGCGCGCATCGCGCATTTCGGGCGATCTCACCCACTTTATGGACCAGGTGCTCGTCGCAACAGTCCGCGCTCACCAAGCATACGGTGGGGGAGACTGAGCGCCGAACACCGTCGGCCAGCGAGCAGCTAGCGGACGTGCAACTGGCGCGGCCGGCCGGCCCAGAAGCTGTGCAGCTCGCGCACGTTGCCCGCCCATCCCCGCCGAAGCGCCATGAAGCGCAGATCGGAGACAGTGGCAGACCGTCGATCGGTCAGGAAGACGTAGTGGCCGCTGCCTTCGCCCGGGCCGAGGTGCGGGAAGAGTTCGCCCTCGTTGTAGAAATCGATCACAGCGCCGGAGATATCGATGTAATAGCCGCTGAGTGGCACGATCGAGCCACCGAGGCAGGTCGAGGCGGGGTCGATTGGCGCGCCGCGATAGGCGTCATAGTCGAAGGTGTATGTGCTCGAAAACGGATCCATCGTAATCGCCAGCCGAAATTCGTTCGGCGCAGTCAGCTTGGCGATCTCATCAATAGCGGGCTTGGGGTTGCTCACAGGCGTGTCTGACATCGGGCTTCTCCTCCATGGTCTGGCCAGGCTCGACAGCGCGCGGCGCTCCGTGCTACACCTCTTCGAAAGTATCGCCGAAACGCGGGGGGAATAGTGGGGTCAGATACGACGCGCAAGCCGGCGAGCGGATTCTACTACGGCTGGGTGATTCTGCTCGTTTCCTGGATGTTGATGTTCTTCACGGCCGGCCTGTCGCAGGCGTTCGGGATCTTCCTCAAGCCGATGACCGAGGATTTCGGATGGGACAGGTCGTCGTTTGCGCTGGCGATGTCGCTCTTCGCCATTGTCTCGGCGCTCGTGCCACCGTTTGCCGGCCGGCTGGCGGACCGTTACGGCCCGCGGCTGGTGCTGACGGTCGGCGCGCTGCTCAATGGTATCGGCATGATCCTGATGGCGTTCACCTCGAGCCTCTGGTACGCCTACCTCATCTACGGTGGCGTCATTGGTCTGGGATTTGGCGTCGCAGGGCAGTCCACGAATGCGGCGCTGCTGGCGCGCTGGTTCGTCAAGCGACGGGGTATGGCGCTCAGCGTCTCGTCAACCGGCCTTGGCATGGGCCAGCTGGTTCTGCTGCCGCTGGCGACGTTGCTGATCATCAACTTCTCGTGGCGCATATCGTTCATCGTCATCGGGTCGATGTCGCTGGTGATGGTTCCGATCTGCTTCTTCGTGCTGCGTCGCCCCGAACCGCCCGACGGGCATCACGAAGCTGACGATTCCGTCGCCGTCAGCGAGTTGCCCGAGACCGCCTGCCTGGCGGCCGAGCTGATTCGCCGCGACACACAGGCTGCCTTTCGGAGTCGCGCCTTCTGGCTGCTGATCGGCGGCTTCATGGGTTGCGGCTTCACCATCTACCTGCTCATGACGCATGTCGCCGCGTTGGCGACCGACCGGGGCATCTCCGCAACACAGGCGGGCACCGCGCTTGGCCTGGTCGGGGGCACGAGCCTCGTCTCCGGCGTCATCGTCGGGTCACTCTCCGACCGGATTGGGCGGAAGCATCTGCTGGCGGGGCTCTATTTGCTACGCGCCGCCTCGGTTGTCGTTCTCATGGGCGCCCACAGCACGGAGGCGCTGTATCTGTTCGCGGTGATGTTCGGTCTCTCGCGGGCCAACGGGGCGCTCGTATCAGCCGCTGTGATTGATCTCTACGGGCGTCGGGCTGTCGGGTCGATCCTGGGCTATACGACGATGTTCCACCAGCTCGCGGCCGCGCTGGGCGCGTTCGCCGGCGGGCTTGCCTATGACCTGACCGGCTCGTACAACCTGGCGCTCGCGCCATGCGTTGTCTTGCTGCTGGCCGGCAGCGCCGCCAGCCTGATGATCGACGAGCGCCGACCTTCGGCCAGTCGCCGTCTCCAGCCTGCGCCGGCCTGAGCAGACCGCGACTTGCTACAATTGGAGGTCGCTTTACGACCCGCCGGCGTGCGGCTCCAGACGCCGCGCCGCGCCGTTCCGGATGAGGGAGGACGATCGCGATGGCCGGACATTCCAAATGGTCTCAGATCAAGCGTCAGAAGGCCGCGAACGATCACAAGAAGGGTCAGATCTTCTCGAAGCTCGCGCGCGAGATCTACGTCGCGGTGCGCGAGAGCGGCCCCAGCCCGGACCTCAACGTGCGACTGCGATTCGCGATGGAGCGCGCCAAGCGTGAGGGCATGAGTGGCGATACCGTCGAGCGGGCGATCGCCAAGGGGAACGGCGCCAGCGCCGATGGGCTCGATTACCAGACCGTGTTCTACGAAGGCTATGGCCCCGGGGGAGTGGCCGTCATGGCGGTCGCGCTGACTGAGAACCGCAACCGGACCGCGGCCGAGGTCCGCCAGGCGTTCAATCGCCACGGCGGCGCGCTGGGCGAGACTGGCACCGTTGGCTGGCAGTTCGACACCATCGGTCAGATCGTCGTCATCGCAGGCAACCAGGATCCGGACGAGATCGAGCTGCAGGCGATCGAGGCCGGCGCGACCGATGTCAGCAGCGAGGACGGCGAGGTCACGATCATCACCGAGGCGGCCGAGGTTAACGCTGTCGCCGAAACGTTGCGCGCCGTCGGCCTCGATGTCGAGGCAGCCGACGTAACCCGCGTCCCACAGAATCAGGTGGAGATCGAGGGCTCGCAGGCGCAGACTGCGATGAAGCTGCTGGAGGCGCTCGAAGACCTGGAAGACGTCCAGGAGGTGTATACCAACGCCTCGTTCTCCGAGGAAACCGCCGCGGCCTGACATGTGCTTCTCGACGATCGTGAGGCCGCAGCGAACAACACGTTCGCCGTCGCTAATCCCCGAATTCCCCCCTGACTTCCCCACGCCCGACCGCTAGACTGGGATGATCACACCAGATGGCGGCGCCCGGGCGGGCTGCGGAGATGATTGGGACCGCCGTGAACGACTCCAGTTCCGAGAACACGACGGCGAGGGTGAGTCCACCTGCGCACCCGCGCGGTCTGCATTCGAACGCCCGGACGAGCGAGGTCCGGCGCGTTCTTGCCACTATCCTCGTGCTCAATTTCCTCGTTGCCGCGGCGAAGATCACCTTCGGGACACTGACCGGGTCGCTGGCGATTGCGGCGGACGGGTTTCACTCCATCATGGACGCATCGGGGAATGTCGTTGCTCTGATCGGCCTGGCGGTATCCGCCCGCCCGCCCGACCCGAACCATCCCTACGGGCACCATCGATATGAGACGTTGACCTCACTCGGAATCGCCGCAGTGATGCTGCTCGGGCTGTTCCTGCTCGTTCAGCAGGCATGGGACCGGTTACACGCCGGCGGCGCGCCGGTGGTCTCGGCTGCCAGCTTCGTCGTCATGCTTGTCACATTGGCAATCAACATAACAGTCACGATCTGGGAGCGCCGAGTTGGACGGAGGCTATCGAGCAGCCTGCTGATGGCCGATGCGCGTCACACGGCGAGTGACATCTACGTGTCGGTGTCGGTTATCGTTGCGCTGATCGTTGTCCGGATGGGGATCGACTGGGCTGACGCGGGGATCACCTTTCTGATTGCTATGGCGATTGCCTGGGGCGCCTGGGAGATCGTCCGCGACGCGACCTTCGTCCTCAGCGACGCCGTTGCTGTCGAGCCGGAGCAGATTGCTGCGACAGCGATGTCTGTTCCCGGCGTTGAGGGGACACACAACATCCGATCTCGCGGCGGTGAAGGCTGGACCTGGGTTGACCTCCATATCCAGGTGGATCCGTCGATGACCGTCGACGAGTCGCACACGATCGCCAGTGTCGTCGCGCGGGAGGTCGAGGCGGCGGTTGGGCCGCCGGCCGATGTCACCGTTCACGTCGAGCCGGCCGATGAGGGGCATCTGGGTGAGGAACGTGGCCACGACCCCTACGCGGCGGGCGGGCACTAAGAGCCTGTTGCGAGCGCTCATCGTGCTGCTGGGCGCGATGGTGCTGCTCGTCAGTTGCGCCAGAGGTGGGGGCGAATCGACCGATCCCACCGCGTTGCCGGCCACCGTCACCACGACGCCAACCCCGACGGCCCACGGGGCAACGCAACCGGCGGTCACTATCCGGCCCTCGCCGACTCGCGCGCCGCCGCGCAGCCCGATAGCGACTGCGACTAGCGCGCCAACGCCCACACTCGCACCGACGCCGACGGCCACCTCGGAACCCACACACGCGCCTGAGCCGACAGCCACTCCGTCGCCCACCTCGACCGGCGGCCGGCCGGTGATCGTCCTCGATGCCGGCCACGATCCGTCCACCGGCGGCGCGCTGGGCGTCGAGCATGTGGACACGTTGCGGACGGCGCTGGCGACTCGCGACGTGCTCGAGGCGGCTGGCTACGATGTCCGCCTGACCCGGCCAGACGCGGAGACCGTCCTGCTCGACCGGGCGGACCTGCGACCGTGGAACGCAGACACAATGGAGCTCGGCTACGTCCAGGGGTATGTCCATGCGAGCGCCGCGATCGCGCTTGACGCAGACCTGCTGATCTCACTGCACTACAACGGCAGCTCCGATCCGGCGGCGGCAGGGATGACGATTTACTACTGCGATGCTGGTGGAGAGCAGAATGCGCAATTCGCCGTTGTTGTCCGAGACGCGCTCGTCGACGCGCTGGCGTCGGTCGGCTATGAGCCGCCGTACGCCGTGACAGCTGAAGATGGCACGATCGGGAAGGCGTATGGGCATCTGGCGACGCTTGGCAATGCCTATGACGCGCCGTTTGTATTCGCGGGGAACCGGCTGGTGGGTGTGCCGGCGGTGTTGACCGAGCCGCTCTTCGAGACGAACCCGGACGAGCGCGCGTTATTGAACGATCAGTCTACCTACGATGCGCTCGCCCGCGGCTATCTCGCGGCAGTGAATGCCTGGTTCGGCCGTTAGGCCTACTGCGTCGCCCGTCGCGCGCGGCTGCGGGGCGCCTTGGCCGGGCCGAGCTGGAAGACGACCTCATCCTCCTCGGACGGAGCAAGCCAGCTCAATGACTTGCCACGCAATCGCGCGGCCCTGCTGAAACGGATCTTCTCGCCACGCTCGTAACGTGCGTCGATCTCAACAGCGACGACCTCGCCATCACTGGCGCTGTCGATCACCTCAAGATAGGGCTGGTAGTCAAAGCCAGATGGCTTCTTACTGGCCAATAGCTGATCTCGTTCTTCTCCAGTGACCTTTCGCCACTTCATGAAGCCATCCTTCCGTTGCCGATAACGCACAAATACAAGTGGAGTGATTCTCGACCGAGTCCGATTCACTCCGCAGATAATCATGCACCATACCGGCATCGGAACGCACGTGATTGTTTCGTCGAGATATGTGGCACAGATGAATCGGACAGACACCTGGCAGCAATTTGACAGAATATCGAGAAGATTTTGTCGGATGCGTGGCCGACCAATCGCGTCGATCAGCAGGATAGCATCCCATTGATCGACGGTCGTCAGTTGAACGCGGCGGGATAACCGTCGAGAAGATCGTTGATCCTCCGCCGCGCGCGAACCCGCCACCCCTGAGGTGGCTCCAGCGGTAGCCCTGCCGTCTTCCGGCGTCGATGGACGCGGTAATAGACATCGTTCAGGTGATCGCGGACGATCTCGCGCCTGCGGTCGGGATCGTGGTGAATGGGTCCGACGATGCTGCTGATATCGCGCACGGCTTCGGCAAGGTAGTCATAGCGTGGGTTGTCGGGGTCGTGGTGGCGGCCGCACGGCCTCCGATGTGTCGGAATATCGGGCATGTCGATTCGGATATCATCGGTCAGATGCCGGCCAACCCAGTCGCGATGCTGGCGAAGAGCTTCGCGGGCGTCGTCCAGCAGTTGGCCGCTGGCGGCGTCGATCGACCCGAAGATCGCAACATCCGGCTCGGAACCAACTGCCAGCGTCAGGCCGTCTGCACGTGGATGAACCAGAACGAATGTCACGACGAGCAGTCCGAGCGCCGGCAGCGGTTGCCGTTTCCCTGCCGCGGCCGCGAGCATATGCTGGACGGTTCGCGGTGTGTCCGGCAAGCCAGCGAACCGTAGGGTTGCCGCGATCTGACGCCGAATCCGGCGGGTGGGCTCTGGCACGACGACCGGCCGGCGGGCGAGGTCATCTGGAAGCTCGTCGATCCCGAGATCGAGCGCAGCGGCGAAGATGCCAAGTCGGGTGGTGGCAATTGCCTCCAGCCAGCGGTCGTTCTGCGCCAGCTCGGCGGCAAGCGCCGCATTCGGCGGCTCCTGGATCCACTGCTCGATCACCATCCCGAGATAGCCGCGCGGTGTTGGAAGGGGCCAGTGGATTGCCTGGTCGATCCGGAAATCAGCGACGGGCTGTGGTCGATTCGGCCAGGCGTCAGCCGGATAGTCGAGCCGCGTCAGGAGTGGCGCCGGCTCGGCCATGCGATTGGCCCAGCGGGCGACTGTCGCGCGCATCGTCGCCGGGCAGACATGATCGGGGAGCGGCTCGACGGTCTCGGCATCAGTCAGACGCCAGCAATCGCATTGTGTGATCGAGGAAGTCTCGTCAGGATCGAGATGAACGATGACGCTATCGCTGAGGAAGTCGAGTCGATGCTGTCCGCCGGTGGCGTGCCTCGTCACCATCGCTTGTCCGCCGATCGTGGCCGTTGGTCGACAAATGTCGTGCCGACTCGATGGTACAAAACGGACGCGACAGGACCATGACGATCATCCGCCAACATACAACAATCTCATAACAATGTGCGATACACCGTCAGAGAAGGAATGATTGACACGTGAGACACGAAGACATCACTGCATGTCTGACATTCCGGGCAGGTTGTGCAAACGCGAGGCCCCAATGATCGCAAGCGCTCAGGGACGCTGGAGCGACTGACGGACTCAATGATCAAGCTCGTGTGATGCGTGACGGCCAGGTTACTGCGCCGGTGGAATGCGCGTCGTTGGACCGTCAGTACCGGATGACCGTACGCCCGTGAACCTTTGATTCGTCGAATGTGCCGACCAGCCATGAATGCAGGTCATTGGGAATTGTGACGGTGTCCGGGTTGCCGTCGGAGACATACAGTATCCCCGGGTTGTCCTCGAACACGCCGAACCACTTGTTTAGCTCGTCATCGAACGCCTGGATCCGCGCCATCGCATATGGATCGTACTCGGTGCTGAGGGGGACCACGGTCGGATTAGCGCCGACGAGAAGCGCCGCCTCCCATTCAAAGTGCTGGCCGTTGTAATCGAATCCGCGCAGGAGCGTGTCGTCACCACCCGTAGGATAGATGCCGAACGGCAGTGTCACGACGCGGATCGGCGCGTCGGGCGCAAGCTTGTTGATCTCGATGTTTGCCTCGGCCAGCTGATACATGATCTGGTCGTTCGTCAGGTCCCCGAGGCTGACATGGTCGCGCGTGTGATTGCTGAGCTCGTAGCCGTTGGCCACGAGCCACTGTACCTTCATCTGGTCGAGGCCCTGCTGATCCGGCTCTGCTGCGACCGTCGTCCAGTCGAACACCATGTTCGGCAGGACGACGAACAGGCCGCCACGGCCGAAGTCGGGGTGGGCGGCGAAGAACGTCTCCATGATGCCGACGGCGCAGTTCGGATCGATCGCGTACTGGCCAGTGTCCAGACGCAACAGCCGGAACTGGCCGGCCGGGCTGTCGTCGAACGTCAGCACGACCGGCTTCTTGCCGAGCGGCACGTCGATCCGATCGGCAAGGATCTCGCTGATGTTGATGACGTAGAAGCCGTGGTCGTAGAGCCACTGGAGATCCCCGCGCATCTGGTCCGGAGTGCGAACGAATTGCTCGGGGTTGGGGCCGATCTGGTGGTATTCGAGGATCGGGATCTGGCCCAGCTCGTTTGGCTTGTATTGCTGAAGCTGTTCGGGCGTCAGCGGCGCGGATGACGTCACAGGAGTCTCGGCAGGCTGGCTTACCGGCGTTTCCCCGGCGGGAGTCTGCCCCCCCTGGGCGGCGGCTGGTTGAGTTGCCACAACTGTCGGGGTGGCGTCACCATCACGACGACCGACGCTGCCATATGCCACTGCCACGACCGCGACGACTGCGAGAAGCAGCACGAGTGCTCGGGCCATCCTCAACTCCTGCCAGATTCGGCCGGGGTAGCGAGCCCAAGCAATGGCAGCAGCTCGTCAAGCGTCGCGATCGACGCGTCCGGCTCCTCGCCACCGGGCCAGGTCATCCCCCAGCGATTGACCCAGACCGATCGCATCCCGGCTGCTCGCGCGCCAGGGATGTCGTGGTCGGCAGAGTCGCCGACGTAGATTGCGTCCTCGGGCCGATGGCCGGAGCGCTCCAGCGCAATCGCGAAGATACGCGGGTCCGGTTTCCAGGACCCGACCTCCTCGGAGACGACGATGACCGGGAAGCGCGCCTCCAGTCGGAACATCTCGATCTTGGCCCGCTGGATCGTCGATGGGCCATTGGTCACCAGCCCGACCGAGGCGACCTCGCTGATGACGGCGATCGCGTCGAGCGCCTCCTCGAATAGCCTCAGGCCGCGAAAGCGATCCTCGACAAAGCGCTGGCGGGCAAGCTCGGCGACGCCTGATGCGTCGATGCCGTAATCGGCCAGCACCTCGGCCAGGTGTTCGTCCCCTTCGGTCGGATACTGCATCGCGGCGTGGACCGCCTCTTCCAGATCGCCCTCGGCCTGGAACCAGGGGCTGAACGCGTGGCGTGTACGCGTGATCCGGGCGGTGCGATAATCGCAGATGGTATTGTCGAGATCGAAGAGGATCAGCCGAGGTTGGGGGTAAAACGGCCGGCGTGGAGCCAGTGATGTCATCGTTGGTGGCACTTCCTCGGGCTCGCCATCTATCCGGCCAGGTCCGGAGCGGCGGGATGACGTGTGCTGTTGCGAGGCCGATGATACACGCACGGGCAGCCTGCCGGCCACCTCGGCGGGCGGGTTTGATACGGGAATACGGATTGCGTTATCACCCGAGCCGGGCATCCGGCCCGGACATGGACTACGGAGGAGGCAGACCCATGACCATTGAGCTTGGGGCGGACATCATCGGGTCGGATGGCGCGAAGCTGGGCGTCGTGGATAGCATCGTGATCGACCCGACTGGTGGCGAGGAACGCGCGATTATCGTTCGGAGGGGCTGGTTCTTTCCGACCGACAAGATCGTGCCGATCGACCTGGTGGACCACGTCGACCATGGCAAGGTTCACGTCCGGCTATCGACCGCCGAAGCTGATCAGATGATGGAATACCTCGACGCCGACTATGTGATGCCGCCGGCCGGCTATTACGGAGCCGGTGGCTACATGTGGCCGGCGACCCCGTACATCGCCAGCGATCTGATGGTGGACGACGAGATTCATCAGCGGATGCCGAACGCGGTCATGCTCTCCGAGGGCACGATGGTTGTCGATAAGGACGAACACGAGGTCGGGCGGATCACCGAGATCGCCAGCGACGCCCAGCGGCGTGTCCAGGGTTTCCGCGTGGAGCAAGGCTTCTTCCGGCATCACGAGCGCTACATTCCAGCGAACCTGATCGAGCGCGCCGACGATGTCGTCGTCCATCTCTCGGTAGACAAGAGCTCGCTAGCCGAGGTGACTGGCGCGCAGACCACTGACGAGAGCTAACCTGGGGTACGATGCCGCGCTGAACCATGCGATGGGCGATGATAGTGACAACAGGGAGGGACTGAGTGGCCCAGACTGTCGATGTCCAGATGTTTCGCGACGAGTTCCCGATGACCGGCGAGTGGTCGTATCTGAACCACGCTGCCTACGGGCCTTTCCCCCGTCGCACGGTTGAGGCGGTCAAGCGCTGGGCAGACGAGTTCTCCAGCCCGTCGGAGGATTTCTTCTCTCGCCGGCGGTCGACGCCGGAAGAGACGGCCGAGTTGGTTGCCGGGCTGGCCGGAACCCGCGGCGACATGGTTGCCTGGGTCCCGTCGCTGGCCGACGGGATGAACTTGCTGGCCAACGGCCTGACCTGGAAGCAGGGCGACAACGTCCTGATCCCGGCGGATGAGTTCCCCTCGGTCGTCTACCCGTTCCTCAATCTCCAGCGCTTCGGCGTCGAAATCCGCGTCGTCCCGCGCAACGCGGAGGGGCGGACCGATCCGCGACTGATCGAGGCGGCGATGGACGACCGCACTCGCGCCCTGGCGATCTCCCATGTCGAGTATATGGATGGCTTCCGGAATGATCTGGTCGCGCTCGGCGGGCTCTGTCGCGAGCGTGGGATCGAGCTGTTCGTCGACGCGACGCAGTCGTTGGCGGCCCAACCGGTCGAGCTCGTCGGCACCGGGGTAACCGCGATTGCCTCGCATGGCTACAAGTGGCTGATGGCCGGCTTCGGTGTCGGGGTTGTCATCTTCGCGGAGGATGCGATCGAGCGAATCGGTGTTACCTACGCCGGCCGCCTGTCGGTGAAGTCCGACTACGAGGACCACGACTACGCGCTCGCCTGGCGCGATGGGGCGGCTCGCTTCCAGACCGGCGGCCTCAACGTGCTCGGCCTGACGGCGCTGCACGCGTCCCTCTCACTGATCACGCAGGCAGGGCCGGCCTGGTCGGCGGCTCATACGCTGGCACTGACCAACCGGCTGGCCGAGGGGGTGGACGAGAAGGGTTACGACGTCGTTTCGGACATGGACCCGAATCATCGTTCGCAGATTCTGACCTTCACCAGTGGCGACCATGTTCGCGATGGCCAGCTGGTCGAGGAGCTGGAGAAGGCCCGGGTTGCGGTCACCCTGCGTGGGCGGGGCGTCCGGGTCTCACCCTACTTCTACAATACCGACGAGGACATCGATCGTCTGCTGCGAGCGTTGCCGCTGCGCTGACGGACCGGGGCTAGAACCGCCTCGCGTCGACGACGATGCTCAAGCTGCCGCCGGGATGTCGTGCGGTGAATGGGTCGTGTGTATCGCGACGCTGGCCCCGGGTGATGCTTTGCTATCCTGAGCGACGTTCGCGTTCGGCAACCAAGTGACACGATCAGCACGGGAGGCAACGGGTGACAAATCCGATCGACGCGCAGATGCGACGTAGTGAGTTTCCGTTTACCGCGCAGTGGGCCTACCTCAACACCGCCTCGTATGGCCCATTCCCGCAGCGCACCGTGCGCGCAATGCAGGCTTGGGTGGCGGGGATTGGGGACGCACCCAACTACTTCGAGACCGCCCGCCCGGACACGACCGCCGACGCGACGCGCATGATGGCCGCGCTGACCGGCTCTGAGTCGGACGCGATTGCCTGGGTCCCGTCGCTTGCCGACGGCATGAACCTGCTGGCACATAGCATCGACTACCGGCCGGGGGACAACGTCGTCCTCCTCGATGGCGAATACCCCTCGGTCGTCTATCCGTTCCGCGCGCTCGAACGGCACGACGTGGCAGTGAAGCTCGTTCCTCGTGATGTCGCAGGCCGCGCCGATCTGGCCCGCATCGATGCTGCGATCGACGATCGCACCCGGGCCGTGGCGATCTCGTACGTTGAGTACATCGATGGCTATCGCAACGACCTGGAAGCGCTTGGCTCGCTGTGCCGCGACCGCGGCGTCGAGCTATTCGTCGACGCAACCCAGGCTCTTGGCGCACAGCCAATCGACGTCCCCGCTTTGGGCGCGACGGCGATCGTCTCCCACTGCTTCAAGTGGCTGATGGCCGGTTTTGGCCTCGGGGTCGTCGTGTTCGCGCCGGGAGCGGTCGAACGATTACACGTCACGTACGCGGGCCGCTTGTCTGTGCGCCGCCCGTTCGACGATCCGGAGTACGCGCTGGAATGGCGCGATGGCGCGGCACGCTTCCACACCGGTGGGCTGAACGAGGCGGGCATGACCGCGTTGCACGCTTCGCTCTCCCTGGTGAGGGAGGTCGGCTCCGAACGCAGCGCAGCACACGCGATCGGGCTGCTCGATCGGCTGGCGGAGGGCGTCACGGCGGCCGGCTACCGGGTCGTCTCCGATCTGGACCCGAGGCATCGCTCGCAGATCATGACCTTCACGAGCGACGACCAGCAGAAGAACGATGAGGTGTTTCGGCTGCTGACGGAGGCGCGCGTGTCAGTGACGCAACGCCCCTCCGGGTTCCGCGTCGCGCCCTACTTTTTCAACACGGCTGCCGACATCGACCGGTTGCTTGAGGCGTTGCCCGAACGCTAGCGTCGCGCGGCGATGATGACCGCGTGCAGATCGAATCCGGCCGGGCTGCTGGTGATGGCGAAGAGATCGCGCAGCGCCGGCGTTGCGGTCGCCATCAGCTCGCGCGCGTCCGCCTCGCGTTCGGGCGCTGTCTGTGCGCGAGCGAACCAGCCATCGGCGTCGATCCGCTCGCGACGATGCTCGATGGTGGTGACGCGTAGACCCGCGTCGCTGAACCATCGCTCGTATTCGCTGAGCCGCGGTTCGCGGCGATGTGATGGGTCCCGTAGCCAGTCGAGCCGGTTGATGAGCTCATCGGCAGCATCGTCCTCTGGCGCAATGTGATCGTCAAGAAGCACGATCCCGCCCGGGCGGACGACGCGGGCCATCTCGTGAATGGCCGCGCCGACATCGTTGAAGTGGTGGGCACAGTAGCGGCAGACGACGGCGTCGAATGCTCCATCGGCGAGCGGCAACGCCTCGGCGACGCCAAGGCCGGGGAGAACACCACCCCCCGCGTGGTCGCCAATCCGCGCGCCTCGGCCAGCATCGCGCGGGTCATGTCGAGGCCCACGAACTTCGCGCCGGCCGCTGCGAAAGCCAGCCCGGTGTGTCCGGTTCCCGTTCCAACATCGAGAACGAGCGCGCCGGCCGGCAGCGCCGCTAGCTCGACCAGCCGCGCCAGGTCGGCGCCTTGCGCGTGGATTGCGCTCGTGGTGTAGGCGCTGGCAATCGGCGTATAGTGCTCGTCCGACCGGCGCACCGGTCGTGGTGATGTCTCGCTCATCGATCCTCCTGCGGCGCAGTGTAGCAGTGGTGGCGAGGGACGGGAACTGGTGGATTCACGGGCAGTCGGGCTGGTCATCGTTGCGCTGGGGGTGGCTGCGATCGTCGTCGGGCTGGTCGTGATGACCGGGGCGTTGTCGTGGTTTGGCCGGCTGCCCGGTGATATCCGGATCGTGCGCGGCCACAGTCGCGTCTACATCCCGCTCGCCTCGATGCTGCTTGTCTCGATCGCCCTCAGCGTCGTCATGGCGATTGTTCGCCGGCTGCTCTCGTGAGTGGGCTGTCAATGTCAAAGTGGCACATATGTTGGCGCGGCAGCCACCCCCGTGGCCTGTCATCTTGAGCGCGCACGCGAAAGATCTCTCCTGCGTTGGACTGTGTCGAGCGGGTGGGAGATCCTTCGCTGCCGGGTGCCCTCTGGGCGGAGGATGACAAAGGAACGGGGTCAGTTTCCGTGCTGGCTAATTCGCCACTTTGACGTTGACAGCCCATGAGTGGATTGCGGGGCGCGCAGTTATCGTCCCGGCGGCGGGATCTGGTCGATCCAGGTGTAGCGGAACGTGTCGTGGAAGAGCGGACGCAGGTCGGTCACCGAGTATCGCTGCCAGGTCGAGAGCAGCTCCCACGGCGTGATGATGCCGAAGGCGTGCTCGTGGTAGACATCGCGCATCGCGGCCCAGAAGGACTCCCAGCCTATCTGCCAGGCCACGGCGTACCAGAAGCGCGCGCCCTGCTCGTAGATCGAGTAGTACCACTGCCGATCCACGCCGGACATCTCGAACGCGGTCGCATCGATCGGATAGCGGTAGCCCTCGGCGGGTATCTCCGGCGCCTCGGTGAAACCGGTCGGGAGCCCGCGCTCGAAGAACTCGGCGCCCCCCTCGTCGATCCAGCCGTCGAGCAGCGTGCGATTGCCGATGATGCCGTAGAGCCACTGATGCGCCGTCTCGTGATAGATCAGCCGGTCCAGCGGCGAATAGGCAGGGTTGATGTAGATCAGCATCGGGAACTCGACGCCGCCCGGCATCGACGGCCCTGCGTCGGCGATCCGGAACGTCGCGTAGGGGTATGGCCCGATCAGCGCTGAGAGTTGATCGAGCGCGTCGGCCGCTGTGGCAAGGATGGTTTGCCGCGCCCGCGCGCTGGCATCGACCGTGTACAGCTCGATTGCCACCCCGCCGGCCGAGGTCGATCTGTCGACGCTGTAGGCAGGCGAGAGCGCCAGCGCGAAGTCGCGGACGTTGTCGGCGTGCATCACGTAGCGCGTCCGTCCGTCGGGTAGCGTCTGCCGGCCGGTGATCTCTCCGGTGTGCGCGAACTGGATCGCGGGGTCGATCTCCATCGTCACGTCGAATGTCGCGACGGCCGTGTAGGACGGGTCCAGCGTCGTGCTGAACGGGTGATCGGTCGAGATCACCGGGAACCAGTAGCCGAGGCGTAGCACCTGACCGTCACGCGATGTGCCGGCCCAGCCAGTCGCCTCGAACCCGACGTCCAGCCGGAACGACAGGTCGATGACGAACGGCATCACCAGGTCCTCGGGGATGCCCACGACGTAGGTCGTCCCATCGTTCCGCACCTCCGAGTCGAGTATCCGGCCCTGTGAGGTCAGTGTCCCCAATGTAAAGAAGCCGTCGGAGGCCGGCACAACTTGCAGGTAGAGTGCCTTTGGAACCGGCCCGCGGAACTCGCGGACGGTGATCGTCTCGTTTGCCTCGACTACGCCGCTGGCGACATCGATTGACGTAATGTTGAGCTGGTAGTGCGTGTCGACATCCGGCAGGCCGAGCGCCTGATCGGCCGGCGCTGGTTCCCGTGTGGCGGTGGCCGTCGGCTCCATTGTCGCGGTGGGGGATGGCGTGCTCGTCGCCGTTGGCGGGGGTGTGGCCGTCGGAGAAGGCGCAGCCGGGCGGGCGGTTGGCAGCGTCACTGGTGGCGAAGGTGACTCTGTTGCCGTGGCGGCAGCGCTCACCGTCGGGCTGGGCTCCACGTTGCGCTGCCGTGGCCCGCTGCACGCGCCGAGCAGCAGCGCCACCAGAAGCACGACGACGCCCGCGAAAGCGGACGCCGTCCTCGGACGCTGCGACACAACCGGGAGGCGTCGGGCGGATTCGAACCGCCGATCAGAGTTTTGCAGACTCCTGCCTTGCCACTTGGCTACGACGCCGTAAGCGTTCGCGACCCGGATTCTACCATGCCTCCGACGCCGCGAATCTCGCGCCACTCGTCACCCATCCCATGTCCCGACCTCGTATACTCAGCCTGCCGGCCGCAGCTTGACATGCCGCAGCGGGCAAGGGATGACTGGTCCGGAAGGGGAATGCGACGCTCATGGGCGATCGACGAATCATATTGGCAAACGAGATGGGCTACTGCTGGGGCGTTCGCCGCGCACTGGAGATCATCCAGGATGCCGGCGATGTTGCCAACCCGGTGGCGACCATCGGCGACGTGATCCATAACCCGCAAGTTGTCGAGCGCTTGCGCTCCAAGGGTGTCGACACTGCCGGGACTATTGAAGAAGCGGCCCAGCGTGGCTATACGCGCGTGGCAATCACTGCCCACGGGGCCGGCCCTGAGCGCGCCGCCGAGGCCGAGCGCTACGGGCTGGAGCTGATCGACACGACCTGCCCGTTGGTGACCAAAGTCCAGCGCATGGCCCAGAAGCTGGCCAAGCAGGGCTACACCATCGTCGTCTATGGCGATTACTTTCACCCGGAGGTCAAGGGAATCATGTCCTGGTCCGGCACGACGCGGGTCTACCCGGCCAAGAAGATCGCCGACCTGCCGTGGAACGCGCCGCGCGGCTCGCGCAAGGAAGGCGCGGTGACGCCGCCACGTAAGGTCGCGATCGTCTCGCAGACGACCAAGAACACCGACGAGCTGCTGCGCTTCGTCGCCGATCTGACGGCGCTCGTGTCGCCGGAGGGTGGCGAGGTCCGTATCACCAACACGATCTGCGAGCCGACATTCGAGCGCCAGAACGCGCTGAAGCAGCTCGCCCGCGAGGCGGATGTCATCCTGGCGATCGGCGGCAAGAAGTCGTCCAATACAGCGCGGCTGGCCGAGGTTGGCAACCTGATGGGCGTGCCGAGCTACCACATCGAGCGCGCGTCGGATATCGACGCCGACTGGCTGGAGGGCAAGGACGCTGTCGGCATCACCGCCGGCGCGTCGACGCCGGATGATGTGATCCAGTCGGTTATCGACCAACTCGTCGGCCTGGGATACCCATCGCCGATAGG
>Ga0073904_10000660_pt1 | contig 25174 bp, 21 predicted proteins | sample KloWWTrecipitate_FD_66668 | JGI IMG/M metagenome (GOLD analysis project Ga0073904, IMG submission 66668) | Active sludge microbial communities from Klosterneuburg, Austria, studying microevolution and ecology of nitrifiers - Klosterneuburg... | ecosystem: Engineered > WWTP > Aerobic digester >... | reverse complement strand
CTTGCGAAGGCAGAGAGTTTCTTACCTAGATCTCATGCTCTCTGAGTGGGCTCTCAACAATTGATGAACGGCAGCGCGAGTTCCGAACCAGTTGTAGCGCTTCGATGACACACCACTGCGCCTTCAAACTCGCTCAAAACATGATGCGTCAAAAGCAATCGCCTGGCCAACGACTTGGATGGCCAGACACGCTGTCGGTAGGAAGTAGCGCCACAGAAACGCCTACAAGTTCGCAAAGGGCGGAAAGCGGTCGTTGGCTGCGAAGAGGATCAAAGGCCGGTTTAGTGCTTAAAGGCCTAAAGGCAATTGACCAACTTGCACCGCTAGTCACCGCCTATCGGGCGGCTGACAGATTTGTGTGGGGCGCGATATTTGGGTTGCAACCACGCGGCGAGACGCCGAGAGTTCCGCTTGCCTACGAACAGTTGTGGAATAGTCCCTTTTTCAAATCCTACCTTGGTTGTGCGGAAAGATTCTTTGCGGTGGAGCCTGCCCATGAAAATTGAGAATATTGCCGTGCGCAATTTTCGCTGCTTCGGTCCCGACTGGATGGAAATCAGCCTGGAAGAGCAGGTAACGGCCTTCGTCGGAGGGAACGGCTCAGGCAAGACGGCGCTATTCCAGGCGCTTTCCCGTCTCTTTGGAGTGACGAGGGCGGACAGGACCGTCACAAAGAAAGACTTCCATATCGCGCAGAACGAAGAGGAGCTGCCGGACGGGCGGGCTCTGGAGATCGAGTGTCTGCTCGGCTTCCCAGAGCTCGACGAAGAAGAGGACGAAGACGCTTCGGCCGTCCCCGACTTTTTCAATCACATGGCTGCTTCTGGCCCCGATGAACCGCTAAAGGCGCGCATGCGGCTTATCGCCAGGTGGATCGAAGACGGCACGCCTGACGGGACCGTCGAAGAAGACATCAGATGGATCACGACCCTCGGCAACGAATTTGAATGGGAGACGCTTCCGAAAGTCTCCGCTGTGGATCGCGCGAGCATACAGGTTGTCTACGTTCCCGCCCTTCGCAACGCGGCCGACCGTGTCACCGAGCTCCTGAAAGGACGCCTATGGCGAGCGGCGCTATGGTCAGCTGATCTTGGCGCCCGCGCGACGGAAGGGGCCGAGCTTATCCAGAACCAGTTCGATCAGGAAGCCCCGGCAAGCTTCATCATTGAGCGTCTGACGCACAGGTGGCAGCAGGTTTACGAAGGCGACACGGACACAACCCCTAATCTTCGGCTGATTGAGAGCAGGATCGAAGATCTTGTCCGGCGCGCGGAGTTCGTTTTTCATCCTGACGAGGCCGGTCGAAACCGAATCCTCACCGATCTCAGTGACGGACAGCGCTCGCTTTTCCACATCGCTCTGACGGCTGCAACCCTCGAGACCGAACAGGCTGCGCTTGCCCTCGCTGCGGCGGAGAGCCCGTTCGATCAGGAGAAGCTGAGGCGCACGCATCTGACGATTCTCGCGATTGAAGAGCCTGAAAACAGCCTCTCCCCATTCTTCTTGTCTCGGATCGTGACGTTGGCGCGGGAAATCGGCGAGATGAGCACGGCGCAGGCGCTCATTTCGAGCCATAGCGCCAGCATCCTCTCCCGCATCGAGGCGGACGAAGTTCGCTACTTTCGGCTTGACCGCCAGACGCGCCGCGCGAGCGTCAGGCTGCTGATCTTGCCTGAAGACGATATACAAGCCAGCACATATGTCCGCCTCGCGGTCCGTTCCTACCCCGAACTATATTTTGCGCGGTTCGTGATTCTGGCGGAGGGGGACTCGGAGCGAGTCGTTCTGCCCCGTTTAGCCGAAGCAAGAGGCGTTCCGCTTGACCCGTCATTCGTGCCGGTCGTGCCTTTGGGCGGTCGCTATGTCTCGCACTTCTGGAGACTGCTCACCGATCTCGGCATCCCTCACGCGACACTGCTCGACTTCGATCTTGGCCGCACCCATGGCGGAGCCAAAATGATCCGAACGGCGTTCGCGGCTCTAGAAGAGGTGGATCGCGACCTGACTGCAAATCCCCTCGTTATTGATGGCACGATCAGTCTCGAAGATCTCGAAGATTTGGATGACGAAGATGTTCTGGAGGATTGGGCGGAAAATGACTGGCTTCAGGCTCTCAGACATGAAGCCGTCTTCTTTTCCGACCCCATCGACTTGGATTTCGCGATGCTTGAGGCGTTTCCTGCGGCGTACCAGCACCCCAATCCGGGTGGACGAGGCCCTAGGACGACAGCAGAGGCGATTGCCGAGAAAAAAAGGGTGGTCCTGAAAACCAACGGGAATCCCGACATCTACGACGGCGAGCAATGGGACGATAGCTTCGCCTGGTATCCATATCTTTTCCTCAGCCGCAGCAAACCGGAGACCCATCTCGCCGCGCTGAGCAGGATCGCTCGTCGAAACCTCGCTCGGCGCGCACCCCCGGAACTACGCGCCCTGATCGATCATGTCAGAGACGTTCTGTTTCCTGAGCCGGCTGAAGACTGATGCCCGTCGCGCCGGAAGATTGGCGACCACAAGGCGTCGATGACCTTGAACCGCGAGTCTGGGACGCTCTTCGAGAGACCGCGCAGAGTGTTTGCGTTACCGCCGGTGCCGGAGCGGGCAAGACCGAATTTCTGGCGCAGAAGGCCGCCTATCTCCTGCAGACAGGTCTTTGTCCGGCACCAAAGCGCATCCTTGCGATCAGTTTCAAACGCGATGCCGCTCAAAACCTTGCCGCGCGGGTTCGCCAGCGCTGCCCTGCGGACCAGGCCCGCAGATTTCACTCGATGACGTTCGATGCATTTACGAAGCACATGCTGGATCATTTCCGCCTTGCGATCCCCTATGCCTACCGACCGCCCGCAGACTACAGCATCGCTTTTCCCTCCAGACAGGACATAGAGGTCTTCCTGCGAAGACACGGCCGTCCGGACGTCAGTGCGGACCGGTTTGAGCGAGCGGTCGCCCGTACACCGCTGCCGCTTGAAGAAACCGTTGAAAATCCGCGCGCGAGAGAGCTGCTACGGGCCTACTGGGATGACCAGTATGCCATGCCGGACGGCGCACTTGTTTCTTTTGCGATGATCAACCGCGTCGTTGAGTACATGCTTCGCGCGAATCCCAGGATCAAGCGCGCTTTGCGCCTCACATATCCCTTTGTCTTTCTCGATGAATTCCAGGACACAACCTACGCGCAATATAGCCTCGTGGATGCTGCGTTCAGCGAAAGCGATGCCGTCTTTACCGCAGTCGGCGACGACAAGCAGAAGATTATGGGTTGGGCGGGCGCAATGGATAACGCGTTCGACGAATTCACCGCCGACTTCAATGCCGTTCGCCATGCGCTACTCAGGAACTGGAGATCTCACGGGACGCTTGTTGCCATCCAGCATGTCATCGCACGGCAGATCGATCCCGATGTCGAGGAGGTTGAGGCGCGCGGCGAGCTGGCGATCGAGGGGGATACGGCGGCCATCTGGCGGTTCGACAGCCGCGAGCAGGAAGCTGAGCAGATAGCGCGATGGATCAGGAGCGAAGTCGATGATGGCCGCATCGCCCCACACGATGTTGCCATCCTCGTGCGCATGCGGGCAAACAACGTTGAAGACGAGCTTGCGCCCGCTCTCCGTGCCCACGACCTCGCGCTGCGAAATCTTGCCAGAAATGTTGGCGAAATCGCCATTCAGGATTTGTTAGCCGAGCCCCTGACCGAAGTTCTCCTCCCGCTCTTGCGGCTGGGTGCAAGCGTCCGCGACCCCGATGCTTGGAATGCGACGCAGGAACGCCTGCAAACGTTGGCGGGCATCAGTCCCGAAGATGAGGCCGGGCAAGAGCGCTTGCAGCGCGATATCGGAGAGTTCTCTCGGAACCTTCGACAGACGATGCGTGACGAGCCACCGGATCCGGCAGTGGCCGACCGGTTGTTCGCGCAGGCTCTGGACTTCGCCGGGATCGAGCGTCTGCGTCAGACCTACCCCGAATATCGACGCGACGCCGATTTTCAGCGAGTGCGCAACGGCTTTCAGGTTCTTTTGCGGGAATGCGTCGAGAACGCAGCGGACTGGAGTGGCGTTCTTGATCACTTCGAAGGCAAGGACCAAGTCCCGCTCATGACAATCCATAAGAGCAAGGGCCTCGAATTCCACACCATGATCTTTTTCGGTCTCGATGCCAAGACATGGTGGAGCCTGTCGCCGGAGCGTGGCGAAGAGCTAAATTCATTCTTCGTCGCGTTTACTCGAGCGAAGCAGCGGGCGTTCTTCGCTTACTGCTCCGAGCGGGGCAATGCTATCGACTGGCTGGAACAGCTTCTCCTGCCTGCAGGTGTGGAGCAGATCGACGGAGCCAATATTGTCACTGCCGACAGGTAAGGACGGCAGATCCTGGGATCAGTAAGCCGGTTTCGTATCGGACGTGGTGGAGTGCTTGAAGCGGACGTCAGCTTGGGAGTGGCTGAACGGCGGCTATGGGCCGGGGCCGTACTCAGGCTGGAGTACTGATCAAGTCAGAGACTTGCGCAGTCAGGGTCTCGGTTCCGAGATAGTAGCTGTTTCTCTAAGTTTGGACTTCCTTCGCCTACTCCAACTTTGCCGCATAGGCGCGCATGTCGATCATCGGCACTGTCGCGACTGCCTGCAGCCTCGACATCAGTTCGAGAAGGAAGCGCGTTACGGGTTTCGTTTCCTCGAACATAGCGTAGGTACCATCCTCATTGAACCAGAAGTTACCGCTGTCAGCAACGCAACCGGCGTCGAGACGCTTGTCGCCTTGCCCTGGCTCGACGTAGCGCAACATTGTGTCACCAAAGACTGGGGTCCATTTGCAGCTGAGGGTCAAAATTCCTCCCAGGACGGGCGTCAGTTCCTTCGCTTTCTTTGTGCCGTCGATTGTCGGGATGGGGAGCGAGGTCCGGTGCAGCCTGCGAACGGATGCAATCTTCTTCTGGGCATAACCGATGTGGCTCGCGTTCATGTCTTGCTTGGATTCGAACACGGCATAGACGCTCTCGGCCGGCACGACATGCTTTTCCTTGAAGGTGAAAACAAGCGGCGTGTACTGTCGGTCGTGTATGACCACGTCGATCTGCTCGCTGAACGTGCCTGTGCTATCGACAACGGTCGCCTTGATGGCATGATAGCGGCGGGGAAGATACTTGTTGAAGAGGTCGATCCAGATTTCCTCAGTCGCGTCTCCAAGGTCGGTCGGATGCCCAAGCGCTTTCCGCGCACGCTGTAGATCGGCCGTCACCGATGCGTTGAGTTCATCGAGCAGAATGGGAAGGGACCAATTCATACGACAACCTGGTTCCAGTTGGTGGCTTGTCGCGCCTTGGATGCCGCAACAGCCAGCGCTTGTTTCTCGGTCGCAGTCAGGTCATCGGAAATTCTGTTATTGGTATTCGCAGGATCAATAAAAACGGCAGTTTTGATGTTGTCGCGGACATAGGCCAGCGTCGCCCATACATTCTTTGAAAGGTCCCCAACGGTACGACCGCGACAAGCCTCGATCGTGACGAGTTCCAGGTAGAAGGAAGGGAAAGCTAGCCGCTTCTGCTCCCGCCATGCCTTCATGATCATGATCTCTTCTGCTCGGCCTGAGTTCCGGACCGTGTTAATGTGGCTGATGACATTCGTCTGCGTCCAGCTCTGCTCTTTGCGGCGAAATAGGCTATGAAACTGGCCCGTTGGTCCATGCCTGCGTGCCGGCACGATATCAACCGAATGGCTGCCAATTTTGATACCGATCGAGACATTCTGCGGCCTCGGACCAAATCCATCGTCACGCAACCGGGCGAAGAGCGTATTGTAGATCTCAGAGAGGCTGTTCGTCACTTGGCTCGAAAGAGAAACGAAGATATCGATGTCGGTGCCGCCACGAATGGCCGGCCCTTCGCAAAGGAGCCGCTCGGTTCCATGCTGACCAGATATTGGCCCGCCCATCGCAGCAGCGAAGGGCGCAAAGCGGTTTGAACCCCACGAGCAGGTGAATTTGGTCCTGTGTCAGCTCGAAGCCTTGCAAGGACTTGGCGGAGATAGGCATCAGACACTGAGGAGGCACTCCAAAAACTCGGCTTCTGCATGGGCCGGACGCAAACACATAGCTGCCAACTAACGCTTTCAGCAACGCCGCAATGTGGCGGATCCGCATTTGTTGCTGCCCCAGCCAGTGCTCCGCCAAGGAATTCAATCTAACCACGGAAGGCGAAGTTGTGTAGGCCCCCAGATCCAGTCGCTCTCGATCCAGTACTTTCCGCTATTCTTTGGCCCCCAAATCCACCCGTCTTGTATCCAAAATTTACCCGACATTTCCGGACCGTAAATGAATCCATTCTCGATCCAAAATTTGCCGCTATGCCCCACGCTTCTATCTCCTCCGCCAATGGAGTAGCATCATAAGGCGACCACGCGGGTCTGAGAAGGGCTTCAGCTTCAAAGCGATGCCGCGTCCCTCGCTGACTGGCCGCTTCAGGGAACGCGGCGATGCGGCAGTCTGCGAGGTCGAAGTCCGGTAAGGGCCGGCCGACAGAGAATCCACCGACCGGCTGGTCGCTACAAATCTATCCCCTCAGACAGCGTCAGCGCGTCGTCCAAGTCGACGCCGAGATATCGGACAGTGCTGTCCATCTTAGTGTGGCCGAGCAAAAGCTGAACTGCCCGCAGGTTGCCTGTCTTCTTGTAGATTTGCGCAACTTTCGTTCGGCGCATCGAGTGGGTCCCGTAAGCGCTCGGCTCGAGACCTATCGATGTCACCCAATCACGGAGGATGCGAGCGTACTGCCGCGTCGACAGATGCACGCTGTGGTGCAAACGGCTCGGCCACAGATACTCCAGCCCGAGCATCTCCGGATCAGCGATCCAGCGTTCTAAGGATTGCCTTGTCGTTTCCGTAATCTCGAAGCGAACAGGCTTACCCGTCTTGCTCTGGGTGACCGAGGTGCGCTCCTTCACCCTCCCTGCCGCGAAGACATCGCGGACTTTCAGGCAAACGAGGTCGCATCCCCGAAGCTTGCTGTCGATGGCCATGTTGAACAGCGCAAGATCACGCCGGTTGTCTGCCATCTCAAGGCGGACGCGGATGGACCAGACATGCTTCGGCAGCAGGGGGCGCTTCTGGCCGATTATACGCCCCTTGTTCCAGGCAGGGTGTTCTGGTCGAAGTGCAGGCAGTAAGTCGATGGGCATGGCGATACCTCCTGCCCCCACGCCCACCCTTACTTCGGATGATCCGACAGGCGCTACAGTAACATGGAACTTTGAGTCGATTTACTCCATCGCGCGGGCGGAGAGCCGCCTGACGGCAGTGCGGCACGGTCGCTCCATCGAAGCCGAGAATTCGTGATTGTTCCTGCTTCCACCTCAGATGCTCTCTTCCCAGTTCCTCCCCCGCGCAAATACGCGCAGAATTGTCACGCGCGTATCATCAACTACAAAGGCGATGGTCAGGCGGCGTTCAAAGCCGATGATGCGCAAACCGGGGCGAATATCCGCGCGCAGATGCCCGCGCTCGGAACCCACGCCGAGCCGCTGACAGAAGGCCTCCACCCGTTCCAGATATGTCATGGCAACAACCGGCGATACCTCAGCGGTGATCCAGTCATAAAGCGCCACGAGATCCCCGGCGGCTTCCGGGGCAAAGACGACCCGGCGCCCTTTCACGAACGGCCAGCCAATGCCTTTGCGTGACGTTCGCGGATGGAACCGAATACCTCATCCGCCGCAAGCGCCCGCCCCGGATCAGTCTCCATAGCGTCGTAAACTGGGGCTACCTCCTCTCGGAGCCAGCGTTCAACTGCGGCATTGCGCTCCTGGAGCGCCCGAAGCCCTGCGCGGACGACCTCGCTGGCGGACGCATAGCTTCCAGAGGCGACGAGATCATCGATGAAGGCGGTGTGCTCGGGTGGCAGGCTGACAGTGCGTTTCTCAACAGTTGCCATGAACGAAGCTCCGATACGGTATGGCAAATTCATACCATATCGGAGCGATGGTGTCACGCCCTTCGAACTTGTAAGACCCGGCGCTCAGCGGTGCATGACCTGCACGGCCAGATCCAGCGCGGTGATCCGCGCAAGATCTTTGAGGGGGAGGGATTTCGGGAGGTCAGGTAGCATGAACCATGTGTGGGGGAGGGCATTGCGCCCTCACACATGGTCGGCCCATTACGGACGGTCGCGAGTTAGCCACGCTGTATCGCGGTACTCTCAAAAGCGGACACGCCGCTGTTGCCACAGAAAAAGCATGGCTACGATCATTTTGATGGTGGTGCGCACTGCTCAGGAGATAGGAGTATCAGTTCTGTCGCGAGACTTCATGGTTTGAGAGTGCAGAGATTTCGGGCTGAAGGTGCCTTTGCGAAATCTCAACCACATTCGCGTACCGGTGGCGACGGATCAGCCAGGCCGTCCCCATCAGATCGACAAATCCGACGATTGCACGTTGTAGATTGCTGTAATTCGACCGTCCGGCCAGACGACCGGCATGGCCTACGTCGATCACTTTGACTGAATAGCCTTCGCGCAGAACCATCGCTGGCATGAACCGGTGTATGTGGTCGAAGAATGGCAAAAGCAGATAGACCTCGCGGGGGAAGGCCTTCATCCCGCAGCCGCTGTCGCGCACCCCATCGCGCAGCAGCGCACCGCGCAGCCCATTGGCAAGGCGCGAGGCCACACGGCGGCTCCAGCGGTCATTACGCAGTAGGCGCTGCCCTTGCACCAGCCCAAGCCCCTTTGTCAGGCCCGATGACTGCCGGGTGTCCAGAAATGGCGCGATCAGACGGAGCAGATCACCGGGTGGGTTCTGACCATCCGCGTCCAGCGTGGCGATCAGGCGTCCGCGCGCCGCATGGATGCCACTGCGCAACGCCGCCGACTGACCGCAGGAGGTCTGATGCTGCAAGAGGCGTAGTTCGGGCATCGCCTCCATGCATTTCCGGACCACCTCTGCCGTAGCGTCGGTCGAACCGTCATCGACGACAATGATTTCAAAGGGCAGTTCCTCTAGTGCGGCATAAATACCGGATATCACATGCGGCAATGCCTCCGCCTCATTCCGGGCCGGCAGCACCACGGACACCAGGGGGCTCTCAGTCATTTTTCAGCTCCACAAGATAGAAATGCCAGAGATCGCCCTGCAGCCTCTCCCGGCTCAACAGGCGCAGGCCCGGTTGCGGGAGCAGTGCGCGCGACAGGATCACCCCGCCCGCATGTTGCTCCTGCCAAAGGTCGAGATCTGCCGCATGGCCCAGTTGCCTGACGGCTGAGGGAAGCCGCGCAGCAAAGGTGAACTGACCGGCATGGCCGGTCTCTGCCACCGCAACGCCCTTCTGCGCATAGGGTGCAAGCATCGCGGAGGGCCGCTCAGGATCGTTGTTGCGCCAGAGGGCGGCGCTGGCGAGAAGATGCACGATGATCAGTGTGACCGGGGCCACCCATACCCGCGCCGCCGGACGCCTGCGGATCAGCGCGATCTGAACCATGGTCGCGACACCAAGGATGACCGCGATCATCAGGTCCAGCGGGGCAACGCCCGCACCTTTCAGGAAGGCTGGACTGAGCCCGCCCGTCATCACCGCCACGCCATATAGCAGCAATGCCAGCGCAGGGAGCATGGGCAACAGCCTCTCTGCAAGGAGGATCCTGCCGCGTCGGTATCCCGCCATAAGCATACAGACCGCCGGCAATGCAGGGGCGAGGTAATGGATCTGTTTCGCGCTGATCAGGCTGAAGGCGATCAGCATACCGCCCGCCGCCGCCATCAGGAACCGCGCCTGCGGCGCGTGATGCGCGCTCCATAAGGCGGTGATCTCGCGCCCCCATCCCCAGGGCCAGAGCAACACCGGCAGCAGGGCGAGATAATACCAGACTGGCGCGTGATGCGAAAAGGATTGCACCATTCGCCCGGCGCTTTGCCACCAGAGCACCTCATGGCGATAGGTCTCGCCACCAAGGATCAGCGCAGGCCCGAGCCAGAGCATGACCAGCGCCAGCGCAACCAGGTGAGACAGCGCCAGCGCCAGCACATAACGCCCGGCGGAAACGCCACCCGGCATGCGCCACCAGCGCCAGGCCAGCGCCACCGGCAGAAGATGCATGAGCATCACCGGGCCCTTCGACATCACGCCAAGCGCAATCGCCGCGCCCAGCAGCACTATCGAGGGCCAGCGACCAGTCTGCGCCAGCCTCCAAAGGCCCAGCATGGCCAGTACAACCGCTGCCGTCAGCAGGGTCTCGAACCGCGTGGCAGAGCCGAAGAACAAAAAGACACCGCTTGTAGCTAAGCCCCATGCCGCCAGCCCCGCCCGCGCCGTATCCTCCGGCCAGAGCAGCAATGAAAGCCGCCCCGTCAGCAGGATCGCTGCGCCCCCCGCCAATGGCCCGACCATCCGTGCTACGAATGCGCTGTCGCCGAACAGCGCCCATCCCAGATTGATCAGCCAGAATAAAAGCGGCGGTTTGTGGCTGTAGACCTCGCCATTCAGATGCGGGACGATGCGGGACCCATCCAACCACATCTCCCAGGCAACCGTCAGATAGCGGGTTTCATCGACCGGCATCATCGGGCGCAACAGGATCAGAAGCGTGCAGCACAGCAGGAAGGCAATCGCCGCCCCCAGGGGACGTGAATACCAGGCGGCGGGCGCCATCATGACACGCGCCCCTCAGCGTCGGCCTGCCGGATCAGCATCAGGTTGCGCATATATACCAGCAATCCGAAGGATTGACCGATGATGAAAACCGGATCCTGACGCCAGAGCGCATAGGCCAGCAGCAGGCTGCCCCCCAAAAGCGAGAACCACCAGAAAACATAGGGGATAACACTTTGCCGCCGCGCCTCGCTGACCAGCCATTGGACAAGAAAGCGCGCAGAAAAGGCCGCCTGGCCGAGAAACCCGACAGCAAGCCAAGGCATTTCGCTGGACATCATAACTCCGACAGATGGAAGGGGGCGCCTGCGGTCTTCTGTGCCGCAGGCGCCATTGCGATCCGTCAGAAGCGGAACATGTAGCCAAGGCCGACCGAGGTCAGCGTGTCATCGACGGCGATGGGGCTGTCGGCGATACCGCTGCCCAGCTTTGTTGCGCTGATATCCAGCATCAGCATCTGGCTCTCGGTCAGCATATAGCCGAAATTCACACCCGCTTTGACGTTGACGGTGGCGCTGCCGGTATAGGCCGCACGCCCGGCAGTTGCCTCAGAGGCCCGCACACCATAGTAGTAATCGACCGTCTTTGCATCGAGCCGGGTCGCCGTCAGCGAGGGCGTGATCATGAACCGCTCGCCCACAAAGAAGCTGCGCGAAGCCTCGACTTCGAAGCTGCTGCCCTTGCTGTCGCCGCCCGCATCGCGCAGCGCCTTGAAGGACAGGTCGACGACCTCATTTTCCCAGTTCATAATCGCCCCGGCCCAGACACCGGATTTCCGCTCTGCCATGCCGTGCAGAATTGCCGCATCCGAGGCCTTATAGCCGCCCTCGGCACCAAACAGATCGACCGTTACCCCAAAGCTGAGGTTTTCAGACGAGAGCCAGGGCAGTTTTACTTCGACCGACGGGACACCGAGTTTGAAATATTCATTCTCATATTCGACCATCGGCACGGCGGCATTGTCTTTGAACCCGTAAGCCGTTTCGTTTGAAAAGCCGAAGAGGCCCACCGTCCAGCCCCCATCAGGCGGGCCGCCATCCTGTGCCAAAGCCGGTGCGGTGATCAATGTCAGGGCAGAGACGGCAAGACTGCGCGACAGGTGGTTGATAAATGACATCCTGATTTCCTTTTTCAGGTTTGTGGTTGGGGGGATTGGTTTTCGGAACGGCGGCCCGACTGTCGGCCCGTCAGGCGGCGCGCAAAGGCGGCAAGCTGCGCCAGCCAGACCAGCACCACCGGCACCACGAAAAGGGTAAGCAGAGTCGAAGAGATCAGCCCGCCGATCACGGCCTGGGCCATGGAGGCGCTTTGTTCACTGCCGGGATGGATCGCCAGCGCCAGCGGCAACATGCCGAAGATCATCGCCAGCGTGGTCATCATGATCGGGCGAAACCGTGTCAGCCCGGCGAGGGTCAGGCTGTCTTCCAGCCGCATGCCGCCGCGCTGATGCTGGTTTGCATTATCGACCAGCAGGATGGCGTTCTTGACCACCAGCCCCATCAGCATGATGACACCGATCATCGAATAGAGGTTCATCGTGGAGCCGGCGGCCAGAAGGCCCAGCACAACCCCTGAAAAGGCCAGCGGCAATGATGCCATAATGGCAATGGGTTGCAGGAAGCTTGCGAACTGGCTGGCCAGCACGAGGTAGATGAAGACCACTGCCAGCCCGAGCGCCATGACCATATCCGTCATGGTATCGCCCATCATATCGGCATCGCCCCCTTCCGAGACGGTGATGCCCGGGGGCAGATCGAGGGCCGCAATCGCTGCGGTGACATCCGCCATGACATCGCCCAACACGCGCCCCTCGATCCAGGCCGTGACGGCAATCATGCGGACACGGTCCTTGCGCTCGATCCGGGTCGGGCTTTCGCTGATCTCGCGGCGGGTCACTTCGCCCAGTGTGATCATGCGGCCATCGGCGCTTGCCACCGGCAGATTGGTGAGCGCCGCCGGGTCCTGGCGCAGGGCCTCGGGCAAGCGGGCCACGATCGGGTCGATCCTGCCGTCACGCCATTTCAGATCGGCAATCTCAGCGCCATCGACGAAGGTGGCAAGCGCCGCGCCCACTGCTTCGGGGGTGGTGCCAAGGTCGCTTGCAACATCGGGCAGGATCACGAAATCTTCCAGCGGCCAGGGCTTGCCTGATCCGGTGCGCACATCGACCGTGCCTTCGACCCCGGCAATCGCCTCCGCGACACGCTCGGCGGCACTCCCGATCTGGCTGGCATCGGTGCCAGACACGAAGAGGGTGATCGGTGCATCATCACCGCCCACGCCACCGGCATCAGCGATGGTCAGATCAACGCCGGGAACCCGCTCCAGCAGGCGGCGCAGATCCGGCACAAGCCCGGCGGCCGAGACCGAACGCGCGCCCGGCGGGATCAGCGAGACCTCGATCCGCCCCTCATTGGCGGTGGTGCCGCTGCCTGCGGCCACCGTGGCATAGACGCTGGAAACCTCGGGGATTTCCTGCACAAGACCGGTGATCTGCCGCGTCTTCATCGCGGTGTAATCGCGAGACGAGCCCTCGGCGGTGGTGACGGAAATGCTGATCCGGCTTTCATCGGTGCGGGGCAGGAATTCGACCCCGACCAGCGGCATCAGAAACACGCTGCCGACCAGCGTTGCCACCGCGAGCGTGAAGGTGGTCACTTTCCAGCGCAGACTGAGGTGCAGGAGATGCGTGTAGCCCGCCCCCATCCGCTCAAAGGCGTGATCGAACTTCGCCACCGCGCGCCCGAAGCGGCCGCGTTTTGCGCCCGGTTCAGAATCCGGGTCATGCCAGACTTTCGAGAGCATCGGGTCCAGCGTGAAGCTCACGAACATCGAGATCAGCACCGCAACCGCGACCGTGACGCCGAATTGCACGAACATCCGCCCGATCATGCCATCCATGAAGGCCAGCGGCAGGAACACCGCGCACAGCGCCAGCGTGGTGGCCAGAACCGCCAGCCCGATCTCACGCGTGCCGTCCAGCGCCGCCTGTGCATGGCTTTTGCCCATATGCAGGTGGCGGGTGATATTCTCGCGCACGACAATCGCATCATCGATCAGAATGCCCACCGACAGCGTCAGCGCCAGCATCGAGAGCATATTGAGCGAGAAGCCCAGGAGGCTCATCACCGCCAGCGTGCCAAGGAAGGAAATCGGCAGGGTAAGCCCGGTGATCACCGTCGAGCGCCAGGAATTCAGGAACAGAAAGACGATGATCACCGCGAGAGCCACGCCCTCGATCAGCGTCGAGCGCACGGTCTGATAGATCGCTTCGATCTCGGTGGCCGAGTTCAGCAGCACCTCGATCTTCACGTCGCCCGCGGTGCCGTTTTCCAAAAGGCGCGCAATCGCCGCTTCGACACCCGCCGCCGCCGCGACAGTATTCGCGCCATCGACCCGGATCACATCCACCGCCAGCGCCGCGCGCCCGTCACGAAGGGCGAGGCTGTCAGGGTCGGCGGTGCCGCGCCGGATCTCGGCAATATCGCCCAGATGCACCGCCGCGCCCGCCTTGCGCGATATGATCAGCGCGGCGAGATCGGCCTCATCACGCGCCTCGGAATTGACCTGAACCGGCAGCGAAGTGGTCCCGGTCTCAAGCGCGCCCGCCGGGCTGAGCCGGCTTTGCGCCCGGATCGCGCTGATCACGTCATCAACGCTCAAGCCATGCGCACGCATCCGGTCAGGGTTGAGCAGCACGTCAACCTGCGCATCGGTGGCACCGATCAGTTCGGCACTGCCCACACCGCTGACGGCAGTCAAAGCGGGCACGATGACATCGCGGGTCAGCCGGGTCAGTGCGCCGGGATCAAGGCTCTCGCTGCTGATCGCCAGCGAGAGGATCGGATCGGCCAGCGGGTTGAACCGCACCACCTGCGGGGTGTCGGCGCTTTCGGGCAGGCCGGGGATCACCGTGGCCATCCGGTCGCGCACATCCTGCACCGCAAGGCGGCTGTCGGTCTCCAGTGTGAAGGTGATTTGCACGGCGGAATGACCCTGGGACGAGGTCGAGGTAATCGTCTCGATCCCCGAAATCGTGCTGAGCGCATCCTCGATGGGTTTCGAGATTTCGGCTTCAACCGCCTCCGGCGTGGCACCTGACCAGGGGGTCGAGACCACCACGATCGGAAAATCCAGCGGCGGAAAGCGGTCAATCGGCAGCACGCGCCAGGCGGCAAGGCCAAAGACCATGATCGCCACCATCACCATCGTGGTGAAAACGGGCTGCGCAATGCTGATACGGGTCAGGAACATCGCTCAGTTCCCCCGGATTTCGACCGTGTCGCCCGGATGCAGGCCCGTCAGCGACCGGGCCACAACGGTTTCCCCCATCGAGAGGCCCGAGGTGATCTCGACCAGCGCGCCATCATTCCAGCGCGCACCGGGCGTCACCGGGGCGGCAACGACCTTGCCATCCCGGATGACCAGAACCCGCGTTGCTTCACCCTCAGTAAGCAGGGCAGCCGGCGGCAGGGCTACCCTGCCCCCTTCGCGGCGCAGAATGATCTCGCCAACAAGGAACGTCCCTGCCCTGAGGCCCTTTTCGGGCGTGTCGATCTCCAGCCAGACCGGAACCGAACGGGTGCCGGAAAGCACTTCGGGTCCAATCCGCTGTACGCGCGCAGCGATCTGCTGGCCGGGCAGAAAGGGCGAATGCAGTACCGCTTCCTGTCCGGGGGCAAGTGCTGTGGCCCGGTCCACCGGCACCAGAACCTCAAGCCGCATCATGCTCAGATCGACAAGTGAGAACAGCGTGTCGCCCGCCTGCACCATTTGGCCGGGCTCAACCGTCCGGCTTGCCAGCGTGCCGGCAAACGGTGCGCGGATGAGGCTGCGATCCAGGTTGAGGCGGGCCTGTCGGATGCGTGTCCCGGCGGCGGCTATGCCGGCCTCAAGGATGTCGACCGCCGCCTGCGCCTCTTCGCGCGCGGCTTCCGATGCAGAACCGCTGCCTGCGAGACGGCTGGCGCGGTCAAGCTTTGCCCGGGCCGCCTGGCGCTCTGCCATCAGACTGGCAAGTGAGGCCTCTTCGGCGTCCAATGCCAGCCGGTAATCGTCAGGTGCGATCCTGAGAAACGTATCCCCTGCCGCAACGCTCTCGCCGGGCAGGAAGGCGATGCTTTCCGCCAGCCCGGAAACCTGAGACGAAATCGTGACGCGGTGCACAGGCTGGACCTCGCCGCTGACCGGCAGCGCCTCGCGCAGCTCGGCGGGCGCAAGGACAATCACCTCCGTCGGTGACAGAAGACGCGCCTCTGTGCGGGGGGCAGCGACAGTCAGAGATTTTGAGGGTGAGAAGGGCTCGGCGGCCAGAACGGCAAAGGCGCAGACTGCCGTCCCGCCGATAAGGGCTGCGACGCACAACACAGCCCGCCTGTTGCGACCGGCAGCTGTTTCAGCTTTGTCTGGGACGAGGGGGGGCATCAGCGCTCCGGTCAGTCATTCTCGATGACCCCGGTTTGCGCGCTGAAGCTTGCCTCAACATTGCGGAGAAATATTAACCTTGCTTCGCGGAAGCGGCCCGGCCCGGCGGCAAACGAACCACGAACTCTGCGCCACCGCCCGGTGCATCGGTCACGTGAATCGTGCCGCCGTGGCGCAAGACGATTTCCTGAACGAGATGCAGGCCAAGACCTGATCCACCCGAACCGGCGCGACGGGAAAACGGCTCGAAAAGTTGCGAGAGCTCGCCCGCCGCAATTCCCGGCCCATTGTCGCGCACGCGAATTTCGGCAGGCCGGACCACCTGGACAATGATCGCCACACCCGGACCGCCATGGGCAATCGCGTTTTGCACAAGGTTGGTGACCACCCGCAGGATCGCCTGAGGGTCGGCCATGATCCCGACCGGCTGGTCCGCCCCCTCGAAGGCCAGATCTGCGCCGGTCACCACGGCAAGGGGCGCGATATCGGCGACGGCGTCAGCCACCAGTTTCCCGAGGTCCAGCCATTGCAAACGCGCGCCATCACTGTCCAGCCGCTCCAGATCCAGCAGCTGATCGGCGAGCGAGGCAAGCCGCGCGACATCCAGCATCAGCTGCCGCCTTACCTGGTCCGGTGGCAGGGTCTCGATCCTGAGGGACAGGATGGCAACAGGCGTGCGCAGCTCATGCGCGGCGGTGGCCAGGAAACGCCTGCGGCGCTCCAACCCCTCATCAAGCCGGGTCAGGGCCGCGTTCATTGCGCCGACCATGCCCTGCAATTCACTTGGCACATTGGCGACGGTCAGTCGTGTGCCGGGCTGGTCAATGTCGATACGGCTGGCCTCATCGGCGACCCGCCCGACCCCGGCCAGATCGCGGCGCAAGAGCCAGGGGATCGTCAGCGCAAGGGCGATCATCAGGATTATCAGCAGGACCAGGTTGAACGGGTCAATCCGCTGCAACCGCACCAGTACCGGGTCCAGCACCGGCCCGCCACCGCTGACAATGGTGAAAGCGCCCGCCGGACCGCGCAGCTGCCGCGCCACAACACCATCGGCAGGGCCATCGCCGGTGCGGTAGAATTCGGCGTGAAGCACCTCTCCCGCATTGGTGAAAAACGGGCGGACGGCCTCGGGGATGGGGCCATGTTCCAGCTGGCGCCCCTCACTGTCGGCGGCGATGAACCAGAAATCGGGATAATCCCAGATCTCGCCATCGTCTTCTTCGGCGGCGCGGACCGAGGCCATATCGGGCAGGACGAGCCGATCGTCCCTGATTACGAGGCTTTGTGCGATGGCGATCAGCACATCGTCGTCCAGCTCTTTGACACCGCGCCGGTCGGATTCCGGGATCGAGGCGACGATGACCACCAGCGCAAGCGCGGTCACCTGCAACAGGATCAGCCGCCAGGACAGGCGCAGGAACAGCGAGCCGCGCAATTTCATCTGTGCCTCACCCAACCGACCGGATCAGATACCCAATCCCGCGCAGCACATGGATCTCAAGCCCGGCAGGTTCCAGCTTGCGGCGTAGGCGGGAGATATGGGAATCCAGCGTGTTCGAGGCAATCTCGTCATCATAGCCATAGACGGCCTCTTCCAGGGCGGGCCGGTTCACCACCCGCCCGGCCCGAAGCAAAAGCGCCTCCAGCACCAATAGCTCGCGCCGGGGCAGATCCAGCACCTCGCCCCCGACAGTGACAGCGCGATGCCCACGATCAAAGACCAGACGGCCCAAAGTGATCGTGTCTTCAGCCACAACATTCGGCCGCCGGGAGATGGCCCGCAGCCGCGCCAGCAATTCTTCGGTTGCGAAGGGCTTGGCGAGGTAGTCATCCGCCCCCAGATCGAGACCGTCGATCCGCTGGTCCAGCGTCCCAAGCGCCGAGAGGACGATGACGGGGCAGCGGTTGGGACGGGCTTTCAGATCGGCGAGCAGCGTAAGTCCCTCGCCATCCGGCAAGGTCCGGTCCAGCACGATGGCATCATAATCTGTCGAAAGTACCGCCTCGCGGGCGATGGCCAGCGTTGGGGCCGGATCTACAATAATCCCCTGACGCGACAGGCTGGTTTGCAGCATATCCCGCAGGTTTTCTTCATCTTCCACGAACAGAATGCGCATCGGTCACCTCTCGGCCGCTCATGGCGTCCGATCATTGCGGGAATATTGCGGAGATTTCTACCTTTCTGGCCCGGCATGCCCAAGCCTGCGCTCCTGACTGCTGATCATGTCATAGCGGGACTTGTCAGCATAAGGGTAAACTCAGACGCTTCAGGTCCGGCTTCGTCGTGCCTTACCTGAGTGACGGCTTTAACGCTGATGCTGCAACAGCCACGCTGCGGCGCCGTCAGACCGCTCTCCGCCCGCGTCCACATTTGCCCACCCGGCAATCCCAGAGGCCCGGCCCAACTCCCTCCCTACGCAGCAGCCCAAACCTGATTGAGGATCCTGGCTGCGATCTCGGCCTTGTCTTGCGGCAAAAAGCGCCCGTAATGCTGCGCGACCATCTCCGGCGTATCCTGGATGGCATAGCTGGCCTGCTCGTAGGATCCTGTCTGCTTCAGGATGTGGGTGGCAAGAACGTCCCGCACGTTGTGCGGCCCATGGGGTAACAATCCCTCGATGGCCCCCTTTCCTGTCCACGGGTTATAGATCCCGTAACGTTGGATCGCCGTACGCCAGGCCTCGTAGAAGGTGTTCTGACCATAGGCCGCATCGGTGCTGGTTCGCTTTGCCGTCTTGACGAAGAAGGTGCCGGGATCTGCCGCCACGCCGACCAGGCGCTGCCGATGGCGATCAATCCATGCGTCAATCATCTCATAGAGTCGGCCGAGGTCGGGCAGGATCAGCCGGAACGGCTTGGAGCCGAAAAATGACGAGTTTGCATTTTTAAACGCAACAGCGGGGATCAGGATTTCCCAGCCCTGGTCGCGTGTGCTCCATCGCAGCTCTCCGCGCTTCATGTCCTCCAGCCGGCGCTCTGATGTCGGCATGCCACCTCGCCCGCAGAGTAGAAGTTCCCTCAGGTTCTTCTGGCGCAGGCCAGTATGCATGCCGATGCGCAACAGCAAGAAGGCCCTGACCGCCTCGGCAGCTGATCGCGGGTGCAACTCCTCATCCGGGAGACGCCGAAGAATTTCTTCGGTGATCTTCCGATATTCGCCAACCGGGCTCGGGGCCTCCAGCACGGGCAGGATAGGCTCGAACGGATCGCGATGGATACGGGCAACCCTGTCGATCTCCTTCGTGCGCCGCCGGGCGTGTTTGTACATCTGCTCGCATGTGCCGCCCCAATCCGCCTGCACCGAAGCAATGTCGTCGGCAGAGATCAGGCCTTCGATCTCCACCAGACGGTCGGCCAACTTTGGCATCTGCCGCAGCCATCCGGTCTCTTCCCGGCAAAAGGCAGCGGCGATCGACAGCAGATCGATCTCCCATTTCGTATAGAAGCCGCGCCGACGCTCCCGCCATTGCAGATACCAGTCCCAGACCTGTGGAAAGACCATCATCGCGAAGGTGAAGCATTGCGGATCGGCACCAAATCCGCGGACCTCGCTCTCTGCCGGGGCCGCAAACGCCCCGAACCAGAGCCCGAAATGATCCGCTTTCTGCGTGGCAGTCTCTTCGCCCCAAACCCCGTTTCGCTGCAGCCCGAAGGCTGCAAAGGTCGACGTCTTGAAGCGCAGCAGCTCCGCCATCTCGTCGTTCAGTCGCGCCGGTGCATCGACAATGCCGGCCTCGGTGTCGCTGACCGCCCCCGGCGGCTTGCGTCGGGGACCAGAAACACAGGCAAAACGGACTGCATAGCGCTGGCGCATCATCACCGCCTGATAGCGCCGGTAATCGGTCGATCCGCTGACAATCACACGCCGCACCCAGTCGACAATCTCGACCTGCTCCAGACGGGGCCTGTTATTGAAATCTTCCGGCAAGTGCCAAGCGAGCCGCCGTCGTTCGGCGGGCGTCACATCCTGCAGGATGAAATCACCGGGGGCTCTCTCGGCACCGCCCCGCTTGCTGGCGAAATAGCCCTCCGGCAGCCGGTAGCGTCGCTCGATCCGCTTGAGAATTTCCAGACTGATCGCGGACCGTGGTGCCTTCTGACCTTTGCCCCATGAAATCAATGTACTGCGATGGACCCCGTCTTCCGGTCGCACCACCGCATTATAGAGGTGATAGGTCGTCTCCCCGTGCCGGGCCGCATGCAGGCGCAGCGCTTCGCCAAAACGGCGCGGCTCCTCCCAGGTATCTTGCAGCGGCACGGGAAATTCCTCGATCGGACGGGCTTTCCGGCCAGCATTCGGATGGGCCCGCCGGATGCGGGGTGGCTTCGGCGGTCGCAATCGCCGCTCTGTTACAGCACGCGACACCGCGTCAAAGATCGGCTTTAGGACGGCACGCGCGGCGGAAAGCTGGCTGGCATCGATCCCCAAGGCCTCGGCCATAGCCCGGGTATCAAGGCTGCTGCCCCGATAGGGCGGATACTCGCACCGCTCCAGCAAAGCTGTGAGGTAGTGACAAAGGTTTGCGACCTCATCTGAAGGCAAGACGGCGGCAAGCCGCAGATCACAGTAGTCCTGGATCTTCTGTGGGGTCAGATCTGAATGTCGTGAGGCCATCTTCGTGCTTCCATCTATCGCGGGGCGATCAGGCTGCTGGAAGGACGAGATGTGCAAAAGGATGTCCGCTCAGGACAAGGAACTCAGGTCTCCCACCAGCCCTGGCAGGATGACGGATCAATTGCGGCCGATGTAAATCATGATGCCACGAAGACGCGCCAGCACCTTCGGTACAGACTATTGCACTCGCCCGTCACGTCGCCAAGCGCAGCGCCGTCTCCATTTGCTCATGTTCGAACGCAGACGCGTAGGCGGTGGCAGCGGCACCCCTGACGCCCTGGCTCTGGAAGAACCCTCGCCACTGCGTGGAGATCCCATCCGCAAGATCACGCGCCAGTTGATGCGCTTCCTCTACCGAAAGCTCGAAGAAGGGCGCAGCCTCCACCGCCGCTTCGACCGAGGGCTCGAAACCGCTCAGCGGGCTGATCCCGGTTTCCATCTGTGGCTGACGCCGCGCTTGCGCGTTGATGTCAAAGGCCGGAGCCAGCCGCCACCGATTGTCCCGGACATAGAGGAAGCCGTGGTTCTTCAGGTGATCATCGGTGTTGTTCACCAGGATCGAAAACACCATCCGCCGCCAGAGCTCTCGCAGGTCGGCCAGCGCATCGACCGACATCTCACGGATCACATCGGCGATGTCGGTATAATAGCCGGGTGTCACGCCCTGCACCTGCAACGCCGTCCGCGCCGACATGTAGGGAATGCGGCCCTGCCCCCGCCGATCAAAGCGTCGGATCAGCGCCACCGGCGCCTCGCTGCGCGGCAGGGCCAGCTCTGCCACCGCCGTATTCAGCCCAAGGGCGCGGCCCAGATTGAGGATCGCCACTTCGGCACGCTCGACCGGCCAGGTATCCCCCACGGCCGTGAACTTCGCGATCCAGAGCTGATCACCATCGATCACATTCGCCTTTGGCCGCGCGCCCCCCAATGAGCCCCCTGCCCCGGCCAGGATGCGTGCTTCCTCGGCTGCGCCGAGCGGGTCACGCTCATAGCGGGCGGCAATCGCGCGGATTTCCTCGATGTCGAGCCGGCGCGGCACCGGATCGGTCATCTGTGACAGCGGCTCCATCTGCTCATCCAGAAACCGCAGCGCGCCCTGCCGGGTGACATCATCAGATCGCACCAGATACTCGAACTCGGACAGCCCTTCGCCAAGCGTACGCGCCATCAACCGGCGGCCCCAGCTATCCGGTGCTGCATCCGCAAAAGCGCCCGGCAACGCATCGCGCGTGTCAGCCTGCCCGCTGGCATGGATCGGACCAGGACCGAGCGGCAGGCCCGGGGCCAAAGCGAAAGCCCCGGCGTTGCGCAACCAGCCCGGGCTGTAGATGAAAGTCGAATGCTGACGGCGGCCATCGCTTTCGAAATGCAGCCGCCCAACCTCGATCTTCTGCTCCCCAAGTGCGACGATGGCTTCCGGCATCAGAACGCGGTCCCTTCGTCGCTGTCCTGGCCACTGGCGGACAAGGTCGCGGAGCTGGTGACCGGCTTGCGGCCCCGGCCGATCCGTTTGGGCAAATTGGCATGATCGATCATCAAGCCGGTGTCGTCGCTGGCAGGATCCAGCAACCGCTCCAGCCGCGGCAGCTCGCCAAGCGCCAGCAACGCCATGGCGAGCGTTTCCAGCCGGGTGCCGGGCTCACCCTTTTCAAGCCGGATTACCGTGCCCTCGGCCACGCCGATCCGCGCCGCGAAATCCTTCACCGGGATGCGGCGCTTCTTGCGGGCGACCTGTATATCCTGCCCCAACTGCCGCAGGATCTTCTCGACGCGGAGGGAGGACATCCTTCACTTCTCTATGTTATGGTATTTATATCCATAGCATCAAAATATGGATGTTTAAATGCCGAATGCGCGGCCCGGCAGCAGGAGAGCAGCGTCCGAACGCAACGCGGTCAGCCGGCTTCCACACGATAGCCACGCCGCTGCTTTGCCGTGACCAGCTTCGTCAGTGCCGCCTGCGCCTCCTCCTCTAGGTCGAAGGTCTCAAGCATCACGCGGCCCGGTCCACCAATACGTCCCCAACGTCGTACAACCGAGACCCCGCCAAACAGGGTCGGCTGGATTTCCGCCGCATAGAAGCGGCGCATGTTGCGCTCCGGGTCGATCCGCTGAAGGTGAACGGGCTCATCCATGGGTGGATCATCGCATTCTTGCCCTCACCGCGTCCAACAACGGTTTGGAATCCTAGAGGCTTGAACGATTCAGAACCGTGATCTGCAGCTCCCGCTGCCGCACCCCAAGTTAAGGAAACTGTATTCTGCTAACGTGTATGCGCTGTCATGTTATGTAAACTGCTCTTCCTTAACACGACATGCTGTGAATGTTTGAGCAGGACTATGCCATCTCCAGCCAGTACCGGGTGTGACGCCGCTCGCCTGTTCGCGTGAGCGCGCCCATCTCCACAAGATCCTGAAGATCTCGGGTCGCCGTCGCCCGTGAAGTGCCGGTGATGGCAATATAATTCTCGGCACTGAGCCCACCCCGGAAGCCGTCCGGCCCCTCGCGGAACATGCGCTCGACCACCTTCGCCTGCCGCGGGTTCAACCTCGTCCGCGTCCGATCATAAAATCGTGCCTTGGCTATGAAGAACGCGACGCGTTCCAGCGTGGCTTGCTGTGCTTTAAGGACTGTCTCGCCAAACCAGAGCAGCCATGGCGTCACGTCCAGGGTCTTCTGATGGGTTTCAAGCTGATCGTAGTAGGCTCTTCTGTCGCGCTCGATTGTATAGGCAAGCGCAATCAGACTGGGCTGGCCAATGTTCTCAGCAAGGGACTTCTCAGCCAAGGCACGGCCGAGGCGACCGTTGCCGTCCTCGAACGGATGGATGCTCTCGAACCACAGGTGCCCAAGCGCCGCGCGGGTCAGCGCCGCCATAGGCGTCAATCCGTCAGGCGCGGTTGCATTGAACCAGGCAATGAACCTGTCCATCTCACCTGGCACCTGGGACGATGGCGGCGCCTCAAAATGCACGCGCTGCCGGTCGATACGGCCGGACACGATCTGCATCGCATCGCTGTGTCTGCGATAGGCGCCGACCATCTCAAGCTGCCGGTCATGTGACAGGAGCATGCCATGCCAGCGGCAAAGCGTGTCGTGGCCCAGCGGCTCAGCATACCGCGCGTAGACATCGACCATCATCTCGGCGATGCCCTCTTCACGGGCCTTCACCGGCGTGCCGTCGATTGCCAGCCCGAACTGGCGCCGCAGGGATGACTGGACGCTTGAGCGGTCCAGAACTTCACCTTCAATGGCGCTTGTCCGCACGGCCTCTTCGCTCAGAAGTTCGATCCGCAGGCGATCGCGATCATCGCCGGTCACATGGCGAACGGCCCCGACGATTTCGCCAGAGGAAATCAGGAATTTCTCCTCAAGAGGTTTGATCGCCTCACTGTCATAGCGGAAATGCGGCCAACCTTCCTGGGTCCAGTTCCAGCGCATGAGTTATAGATCCTCCATCTATCGCTCACATTATCGGATTTATGTGAGTTATAGAAGGCTGATCTATGCGTCATCTTACGTCACCTGAGATGCTGCTCGCGTTGAGCAGGCTCATCAGCTTCGTCTATTGCGAACGCTGGACCCGCGGCACGTTACAAATCCTCCACTCGATCTCGATGTTCTCAGAGGATTTGTCACTCCTCATCCCGCAGCATGAGTCACCCCAAACCGATCATTCATTCCAACGGGGTGAGAAAGGTCACTCGCTTTCGCCAGCGATGGGCAGATCCAGCTCAACGTCAGCCGCTGGCTTGAGCAGCCCGGCATCTTCCAGGGCCTCGAGGTCCGGCAGATCGCGCAGAGTTACCAGCCCGAACTGCACCAGAAACCCCGGCGTGGTGACATAGGTGTAGGGCGCGCCGGGTTCCGGGCTGCGCGGGCCACGGGCGATCAGGGCCTGGCGGTGCAGACGGGCGATCAGATCCCGGCTGACCTCACGCCCGGTCAGGCGCGAAATCGCGCCGCGCGTCACTGGCTGCATATAGGCGACAATGGTCAGGACGAGGGCTTCGCTCGCCGTCAGATCGCGAGTGGCATCACCCTCACCGCGCGCCACGCGGATCGCGCCTGCGTGTTGTGGTCGGGTGCGGAACTGCCAGCCCCCCGCAATGCGCGCGATCTCGTACGGACGCCCCGCCAGTTCGGCAGAAATGTCCTCAATCAGCAGATCGAGGGCGCAGTCTCGGCCGACCACCCGGGTCAGCACCTCCCGCCCCACCGGCTCGGAGGCGGCAAAAAGCACCGCCTCGACCCGCGCCATCCATTCCCGCCAGCGTAGGGCCTGCGGCAGCTCGGCGAGTTCGGTGTCCAGCGGCTCACATGATTTCGGGGCCATATTCACAGCCCATACAGCCGGAAGGTCGCCCGCCCGGTCAACTCGCGCACCAGCCCGAGGGACGTCAGGCGATCAAACAGCCGCCGCGCCGCGCGATCACTGGCCTCGGCCCCGGCCTGAGCGGTCAGAGCATCCTCGGTCAGGAGGGCAGCAATGATGGCGGCGGTGTCTCT
>Ga0073904_10000657_pt1 | contig 25232 bp, 21 predicted proteins | sample KloWWTrecipitate_FD_66668 | JGI IMG/M metagenome (GOLD analysis project Ga0073904, IMG submission 66668) | Active sludge microbial communities from Klosterneuburg, Austria, studying microevolution and ecology of nitrifiers - Klosterneuburg... | ecosystem: Engineered > WWTP > Aerobic digester >... | reverse complement strand
ACGCCCGCGGGCGTGACCTTGAGCACGACGTGGTAGCCCACGGTGGCAACGATCGCGATCGACAGCCAGAGCCATTGCATGGGTGCATTATCGCCGACGCGCGACGTGCGAGACGGTCGCTGCCAGCGCCGGGACGGCGCATTGGTCGCAGGGATGCAGGCGCTCCGCGACAACTGGAAGCCCTGGATGGCCTGAATGCTGCACATCGGGACGATGGTCGGGGTTGCTCGCAGCAGCGCTTTCGTTCATTGACGGGCTTTTCGACGGCGGGACCGCCTGCGGATCAGGCTCATTCCGGCTCCCGCGAGAAAGAGCAGCGGCAGGATGATCCGGCCGAACGCCGCAGCCGTGCGCAGGGGCTGAGATCCTTCGACCTCGCGCAGCGCAAAGTACGAGCCGATCGCGCACAGTACATTGACCCACCATGGCAGGCCCGCCACGAGTTCGAAGAAATTCTCGAGGGCCCCCGAATGCCGCCGCCGCTCGCGCATCAGGCTGCCTTGCCCTTGGCGGTACTGTCTCGGCCCGTCATGAGATTCACCGTGATACAGCTTTCACGCCTGAGCGCCCGTGGATGGGGCGCTTGAGGGGGGATGCTATCACTGACTGCGGATCTGGACGATCATGTGGCGATGAGGCCATAATGGCCAGATGGAGAAAGCCACCGTTTCGAAGCTCAAGAACAACCTGAGCGCCTACCTGCGCAAGGTGCGCGCCGGGCACCCCGTCGTCATCTACGATCGCGACCTGCCGATCGCGCGCATCGAGCGGATCGAGGCCGCCGGGCGCGGTGCAGACCGGCTCGCGCTGCTGCGCGCGCAGGGTCTCGTTCGGCCTCCGACCCGGCGCGCGACGCTGCGGCAGCTTGCAACGCGTGCGGCGCCCGTGCCCGAAGGCGCGCGCCTGCTGGATGCCCTGCGCAGCGATCGCGACGACGATCGCTGAGGCGGCAAGGATGCGTTTCTGGGATGCCTCGGCCGTCGTGCCGCTGATCGTGGACGAGCCGCGCCGCGCCGCATTGCTCCGGCTGATCGAGGAAGACGGCGACCTGCTCGTGTGGTGGGGCACGCCCGTCGAGGTCGCTTCCGCGCTCGCCCGGCGCGAGCGGGAGCGGGAGCTCACGGCGGACATCGCGAGCGCGGCGTTCGATGCCCTGCACGAAATTTCAGCGAGCTGGCACGAGGTGGTGCCGAGCGACGCCGTGCGTCGCACCGCGGCGCGGCTGCTCAGGTCTCATGCCTTGCGGGCCGCTGACAGCTTGCAGCTGGCGGCGGCGCTGGTTGCCGCGGACCATGATGCGCGTACTCTCTCATTCGTGTGCCTCGACGAAAGGCTGGCGGTCGGCGCGCGTCGCGAGGGCTTCACCGTAATCGCAGTTTGAATCAGCGGGCCCTTCCGCGCGCCCTCCTTGCAGCCGCGCACTACTGACCAGCCAGGTGCCGCAACATTCCCACGTCATCGAAGAATTGCGTCATCACATCGGTCAATGCAGCGTTGAGCATCTCGTCATTCCGGTTCGCGGTCGGCACCACGACGACGCGCTTCTCGTTGTCGTAACGGTACATGCGCTCGTACGTCTTCCCATCCCTGACCGAGACGCCCTTGAGCGCCGCTACGATCTGAACACCCCCAGTCCAGAACCCCACGGATGTATCGTAATCGAGCGATCTCAGTTCGACAGTCAGGCGTGGGCTCGCATCTTCCCGAAAATCAGTAATTGCGAAGCCCTTCTTCCCCAAGCCCTCGGAGATTCGCTGGTGGACCAGGGCCGCCACATCCTGCGAGGTCGTGATTTTCGCACCCTTGCCGAACGCAGCGCCGCGATTACCGATTGACTTCGAATCCCGCTCGTCGACGACACGGAACGCAACGGTGGTGCTCTTGCCAAGATCACCAGATGCAACATCCAGGCCCGGATTGATCTGCGCGACCTGCGGCGAAAATGCGCACGCCGACACAAGCACGGCGGCCACCACGGCTCCTGCAAGCAAATTCGTCTTCATTGCCCCCCCCCAGCTCATTCTTACGTCGGCAGCAGCGTATCACCAGACTCGACCGTAAAGTAGGCATCCGGCTGTACGGCTCATATGGCAAAGAGCACAATTGCACGTGGAGTGCGTCCACATGCCACCCGACATCACCCGCCGCGATTTCCTGAATGGCACCGCGCTCGCCATTGTCGCGGGCCTTTCCCCACGCGACCTCCTTGCAGCCGCACGTAGTGGCACGCCCTACCCGCCCGCGGGCCGCGGCTTTCGCGGCTCGGCGCCCGGCAGCTTCGCTGTCGCCCACGCGCTGCGCGACGGCCGCGCCTTCGACACGGCGGGCGTCTCCTTCGACGAGCGGTACGATCTCGTGGTGATCGGCGCCGGCATCAGCGGGCTCGCCGCAGCCTGGTTCTATCGCCGCGAGAAGCCGAATGCCCGCATCCTGCTGCTCGAGGCGAACGACGACTTCGGTGGCCACGCGCAACGCAACGAATTCGAGGTCGACGGCCGCAAGCTGATCGGCTACGGCGGCAGCGAGGCGCTGCAGTCTCCGCACTCCCTCTACAGCCGCGAGGCACTCGGTCTGCTGCGCGCGCTCGGGGTCGACATCGACCGCTTCGACACGGCCTTCGATCGCACTCTTTATCCGGGGCTTGGGCTGTCGCGGGGAATTCTCTTCAAACGCGAGCATTTCGGGGTCGACCGGCTGGTCACCGGCGATCCGACGCGCATGGTCGCAGACGACATTCCGCCGGATCGCATGAACGCGCGACCGATCGCCGCGTTCGTTGCCGACTTCCCGGTGTCGGACACCGCGAAGCGGCAGCTCGTCGAGCTCTACACGTCAAGGCGCGATCCGCTCGCGGGCAAGTCGCGTGCGCAGAAGGCAGCAATGCTCGAACATACGAGCTACCGCGACTGGATCACGAAAGTCTGGGGTTTCGAGGCGGCGGTCGCCGACACCTTTCAGGACCGCTCGCACGATTTCTTCGCGAGTGGCATCGATGCGGTGCCGGCCGGCTGGGCGCGCGAAACGGGTTACCCGGGCTTTGCGGGGCTCAGGCTCGGCGACGGCACCGACAACGCCGAGATGGATGACCCATACATCCATCACTTCCCCGACGGCAATGCGTCGATCGCGCGCCTGCTCGTGCGCTCACTGATCGCGGGCGTCGCGCCGGGGCGCGGCATGGAAGACATCGTGCTCGCGCCGTTCGACTACTCGCGCCTCGATTCCGACGGCGCGCTCGTGCGGCTTCGCCTGAACAGTACTGCAGCGCAGGTCCGGCAACGCGACGCGAACTCAGTCGATATCGCCTATGTGCAGGGTGATACCGTGCGCGGCGCGAGCGCAAGGCATGTCGTCATGGCCTGCTATCACTCGATGGATCCATACCTTCTGCCCGGCTTGCCGGCCGCGCAGCGTGAGGCACTCGCGCTGAACGTGAAAGCGCCGCTCGTCTATGTGAATGTGGCGGTGCGCAACTGGCGACCCTGGGTCGCGCGCGGCGTGCACGAAGTTACGAATGCGATCGGCTTCTATTCACGCATCAAGCTCGATTACCCGGTGAGCCTCGGCGCCTACCGCTGCCCCCGCTCGCCCGACGAACCCATGGTGCTGCATCTCGTGCACGTGCCGACGGTGCCGCTCGTGCCGGGACTCGACCCGCGCGTTGCGCTCCGAACCGCACGCGGAGAGCTCCTCGCGACACCGTTTGACACCTTCGAGCGCGAAGCGCGCGACGAACTGACCCGGATCGTCGGCCCCGGCGGCTTCGACGCCGACCGCGACATCGCCGCGATCACCGTGAACCGCTGGGGCCACGGCTATTCGGGCGGCGACAACCCACTCTTCGACCCGCCGCGCAAGGGCCCGGAACCCTACGAGATCGCCCGCGCGCGCTTCGGCAACATCGCGTTCGCGAACTCGGACTCGGAGTGGGCGGCCTACGCGCACGCGGCGATCGATCAGGCGCACCGCGCGGTGGGGGAGTTGCAACGGACTTAGGCTCAGTTCGCGACGAGCGCGTCGAGCTCCGCCGCGTGCGCCGCCTTCAGCGCGGTGCAGAGTCCGATCGACTCGACGGTGCGGCCGGCCTCGAGCTCGCCGGCGCCGAGCTCGCGCACCTTGAGGTCACTGAACTCCTTCACTTGCGCCTCTGCGGCGGCGTCGCAGAATGGCGCTGCCAACTGCAACAGGAACGGCTTGGCAAAACCGGGCACACGCGCGCCGACGGCCGCGAAGTTCTGCTGCAGCCAGTCCCACGTCGCCGCCCGCAGCTCGGGTTGCTGCATCTCGAGCGTCAGCACGGTGAAGACCTCGCTGATCGGTACTGCGGGATCGAGCGCGATCTTCTGCACGGTGGCGCTGACCGCCGGATCATCCGCAAGCCCGAGCGCGACCGCCGCCTGGTTGCGCGCCAGCGCGTCCTTGCCGCGCAGCGCGGCCACCATCGCATCGACGACGCCGGGCGATTGCTCCTGCACCCCCACTGCCCAGACGCGATCGCGCAGACCACTATCGAGCCATGCAGGATCCTTCAGCGATTGCACGGCTGCGTCGGCGAGACGCGCGCGCAAGGCCGCGTCGCGGGCACCCAGCGCGACGATGTAGAGCAGTGTTCGCCGCAACAACTTCACATCCGCCGTGTCGGCCGCATTGCGCTTCGCACCGAGCAAGGCTCCGGTTGCCGCAAGCCGCGGCGCGTACACCGCGCCGAGGCGGCGTCGCAATTCCGCGCGCTGCGGCTCGTCTGCCATCCGGTTGATGATGTCAATGAGGTCGAGGCCGAGCGCCGTCGAAACCTGCCGGTTCGGATGGGCCGCAAGAGCCGTCATCGCGTCGAGGAAGGTTGCGAGCGTCACGCGGCCCGCAGAAAACCCGCCCTTGATGCTGTCGGCGAGCACGAGTGCCTCGCGATCCGGCAGGGTGGCCGCGCGCGCGAGCAGCGCCGCTGTATCGCGCGCATCGAGCGCGAACCGGTAGTAGCCTGCGCCGCCGGCGTTTGGCATCACGGTGTCGATCGCGCCGAGGTCGCCCGGCATCGCGAGAGTTGCCGTCGCCTCCTTCATCAGCGTGCAGCGCTTCGAGACGCCGCGCTCGCCGTAGAAACCGACGCACAGCGGTATGTTCCAGCGCTGCCCCTGCCTGATCGACGAACCGACGGGGGCATAGCGCGACTGCGTGATCGCGAGCTGCCCCCCGGAGCGCCGCTCGACGGTGACAAGCGGCAGGCCGGGCTGCTCGACGAAGGAACGGAACGCATCGATGATGGCAGGGTCGCCGGCGGCACGCGCCATCGCGGCGAAGAAGTCGTCGGCGGTGGCCGTGCCGAATGCGTGAGCGGCGAGGTGGGCGCGCACCCCGCGCCGAAACCGCTCGGCGCCGATGTAGGACTCGATCATCGACAGCACGCCGCCGCCTTTCTTGTACGTGATGTCGTCGAATGCGCCGGCAATCTGCCTGTTGTCGTCGATCGGCTGACGGATGGCGCGCCCGACGCTCTTCGAGTCGGTCACCATGGCGGCCAGCGCCTCGTCGGTGATGGAAGTGGCGGGCGTGAGGTCAGGCCGCAGCTGGTGGGCGATCCGAAGACCCATCCATTCCGCGAAGGCTTCATTGAGCCAGATGTCGTCCCACCAGCGCGGCGTCACGATGTCGCCGAACCACTGGTGCGAGAGTTCGTGCGAGGCCACCTCGTAGAAGTCTCGCAATTGCGCAGGCGGCGCGTCGTCGCCGAGCAGCAGCAGGCCATCGGCGTAGATGATCGCGCCGGCATTTTCCATCGCGCCCGGCATCTCGGGCGAGGCGATCTGGTCGAGCTTGCCGTATGGATACGGAATGGCGAAATAGTCCTCGAGCGCGAGCACAATGTCGGGCGTGTGCTCGAGCGCATAGGCGAGCTTCGGGCCCTGGCCGCGCGTGGCGGCCGCGCGCAGCGGAACCGGCGTGCGCTTCAAGCCATGCGCAGGAATGGCTTTGCCATCGACGACATCGAGCGGCCCCACCGCAAGTGCCACGAGGTAAGTGGGCAAAGGCAGCGTCGGCGCGAACTCGTGACGCACGAGTCCGCCGCCGATCGGGCGCTCCGCAGCCAGCGGCGCGTTCGAGAGGACCTTGTCACCCTCGCGCGCCACGACAATGACGGTGAACGGCGTCTTGAACTGCGGATCATCAAAGCCGGGGAAGGCGCGGCGCGCATCCGTGGGTGCCATCTGCGTGAATGCATAGGACTCATCACCCTGGACGATCCGGCCGATGCCCGCCATGCCCTGCTGGAAGTCGGCGGCGTAGACGATGCGCAAGGTTGCCGCACCCGCGGGAATGCTCTCGTTCGCATCGAGGCGCGCGACGCCACTGACCTTGTCCACCTCCGTGTAGGCAAGCGGCACGGTGCGACCGCCTGCGCGCACCGTTGCCGACGACACGCGCAGCCCGAGGCCATGCAGCCAGATGCGCTGCGCGGGAGCTGCGATCTGCACGTCGATGCGCGCGTTACCGCCGAACGCGCCCTGGCGCGGGTCGATGTTGAAGGTCAGCTCGTATCGCAGCGGCGTCACGACAGAAGACAGGCGACCGTGGGGGTAGTCTTCCGCATTGGCGGCGAGCGCGCACAGGATGAGGAGGGAAAGCGGCAGGGATCGGCGCATGGCAGATGCTCCTTCGCGGGCGGGCCGCGATTGTGCCACACGCGGCGCCGGTCAGTTCGCTGTACGGACCGATCCGCAATGAGCGTTCAGTAGTGCGGCGGAACCTCGATCGCGGTGGCCGACGCCGCGGTCGCATCGTGCGCGGCAGTGAGCTGCTGCGCGAGCTGCTGGTTGCGCGTGCGCAGTTCGCCGAGATCGCGCTGCTGGCGCGCGAGCTCATCGCTCAGCGCCTGCAGCGCGTGCTCCAGGTGCGCCACTTTCATTTCGAGCATTTCGATCCGCGGGTCGCTCATCGGGTTTCTCCCAACCCAGTGTACTTCACGGTAGGCTTGCCGCAGAGGTGGACCATGCGGCAACGAATCCCGTGGCGCCGGCCCTTGGCCGCCGCCGCTCTCGCCATCCTGCTCTGTGCCCCGCTCGCCGAAGCGCGCGAGAAGATCGGGCTCGTGCTCGGCGGCGGCGGCGCGCGCGGTGCGGCGCACATCGGCGTGCTGCGCACGCTCGAGCGTGAACATGTCCCGATCGACTACGTCGCCGGCACCAGCATGGGCGCCATCATCGGTGCCCTCTATGCATCGGGCTACACGGTCGACGAGATCCAGAAGATCCTGGACGACATGGACTGGGGCGACGTCTTTCGCGACGGCGCCTCGCGCGACACGCTGCCGATGCGCGAGAAGGAGCTCGACCGCGTGCAGCTGATTCCGCTGGAAGTCGGCGTCGGGAAGCACGGACTGAAGCTGCCACCGAGCATCGTGATCGGCCAGAAGTTGAATCTCGTACTGCGGCGCCTGCTCGTGCAAGGCCGGGAGCACATCAGCTTCGACAGCCTCCCGATCCCGTTCCGCTGCGTCGCGACCGATCTCGGCAAGGCGCAGGAGGTGGTGTTCGGCGAGGGCGACCTCACGATTGCGGTGCTCGCGAGTGCGGCGATTCCTGGCGCGTTTGCGCCGGTGCGATACGACGGCCGCCTGCTGGTCGATGGAATGGTGACGAACAACATCCCGGTCGATGTCGCGCGCGCGATGGGCGCCGACCGGCTGATCGTCGTGAACGTGAGCGAACCGTTGCGACCGGCGGAGAAGCTCGAATCGCCGGTATCGATCCTGATGCAGTCGCTGTCGGGCCTCATCGACCGCGAGAGCGCACGCGTGCTCGCAACGCTGACCGCGCACGACGTGATCGTGAAACCCGACATGCCCGGCATCACCTCACTCGACTTCGAGACGGTCGACGAGGCCGTGCGTGCGGGCGAAATCGCAGCCATCGCGCAGGTGGCCGCGCTGCGCCGACTCGCCGTGAGCCCCGGGGAGTTTGCGGCCTGGCGCAGCGCGCATCTGAGAAAGCCGATCGGCAACCCGCGAATTGCCTTTGTCGACGTGCGCAGTGACGCCAGCCGCACCGCCGGTCTCGTGCGCGACCGGCTCGGCATGCAGGAAGACAAGCCCTTCAACTTTGATGCCGTCTCCGAGCAGATCGATCGCGCCTTCGGCGCCGGCACCTACCAGCGCATCGACTACCGGCTCGAGGAACATGAGGGCGAGTACGGCCTGATCGTGCGCCCGGTCGACAAGGCCTGGGGCCCGAACTATCTGCGCTTCGGCCTGCAGTTCGAGGACGACTTCAAGGGTCACGACGACTATCAGTTGAACGCCGAGTTGCGCATGACAGGCCTCAGTTCGACCGGCGCGGAGTGGCGCAATCTGCTGCAGCTCGGCCGCGAAGGCGGCCTCACCTCGCAGTTCTATGCCCCGTTCGGCAGGCTCGGCCGCTGGTTCCTCGCGCCACAGTTGCAGTACCTCGCGCTCAACCAGCCCCTGCGCGCCGGCAATGACGAGGTGGCGCGCTACCGTGTCGAAACGGCGGGTGGCGAGCTGCGCTTCGGCCGCGACTTCGGCGAGAACACCCGCCTCGCGCTCGCGGCTTCGCGCATGCACGAACGCACCAAGCGACTCGTCGGCGACCCGCTGCTGCCGGAGAGCATACGCGCGGACATTGCGGGCCTCACCCTGCAGTTCCTCTTCGACAGCCTCGACAGTGTCGCCTTTCCGACCCGCGGCGGGCGGCTCGAGGCGAGCTACGGCCTGTACAGGGACGCCCTCGGCGCACACGAGCGCGGCGACCTCGCACGCCTCTCGTGGGACCAGGCGGCAAGCTTCGGGCGCAACACGTTCACGCTCGGCGCGCGCGCGTCGGTCTCCACCGACAATGTCGACTCCTTTGGCACCGATGCCAATCTCGGTGGTCTCGCTTATCTTTCCGGTTTCGGCGAGAACGAGCTGATCGGCCACCAGATGGTGTTTGCGCGCCTGATGTACTACCGCCGCTTCGGCGAGACCCAGGCGCTGATCCGGATGCCGCTCTACGTGGGCGCAAGCATCGAGGCGGGTAATGTATGGGACGACCTGGATGGCATTGCGGGCAGGGACCTGATCAAGGCGGGGAGCGTCTTTCTCGGCGCTTCGCTGCCGTTCGGCCCCCTGCGCTTCGGCTTCGGCTACGCCGAGACCGGCGACCGCTCCTTCTATCTCACTTTCGGGTCCTACGTGCGTCCCGGCTTTCATTAACATTGCCGGAATGAAGGCACGCACGAGGAAATGGCTGCGGCGGGCCGCGATCGCAGCCGGCGTGCTTGCCGCAGCCGCGTTGCTCGCATTTGCGGTGGCGCTTTTTTATTACGATCGTCAGGTTGCACGCCAGTTCGAGGGCCGGCGCTGGACACTGCCCGCCAAAGTCTACGCCGCGCCACTCGAACTCTATGCGGGCCTGCCCTTCTCGCCGGACGATCTGATCGCGGAACTCACGCGCCTGCACTACCGGGAAGCCACCGAACTCACGCGCCCCGGCACGTATCGACGCCGCCGCGGGCGCTTCGAGATCGCGGTACGTGCGGCGCGATTCGCCGATGAAGAGCGCCCGGCCCGGATTGTCGCGGTCACGATCGAGGGTGGCACGATCGCAGGTCTGCGCGATGCGAAGAACGCCGGCATCCCGATCTTCAGGCTCGACCCGCTGCTGATCGGCAGCATCTTTCCGATCCACGGCGAGGACCGCATCGTCCTCACGCCCGAGGAAGTGCCGCCGCTGCTGCCTGCGGCGATCAAGGCCGTGGAGGACCGCAAGTTCGCCACGCACCACGGGGTCGACACCGCGGCGATTGCACGTGCGTTATGGGTCAACCTGCGCGCAGGGAAAGTCGAACAGGGCGGCAGCACGCTGACCCAGCAGCTCGTGAAGAGTTACTTCCTCGACGGCCGCCGCACGCTCGGTCGCAAGCTCGAGGAAGCGATGATGGCGCTCGCGCTCGAGGCGCGCTACGACAAGCGCGACTTGATGACCGCCTACATCAACGAGATCTATCTCGGCCAGCAGGGCGATCGCGCGATCCACGGCTTCGGCCTCGCCAGCCAGTTCTGGTTCGGCAAACCGCTCGAGGAACTCGATCTGCCGGAAATCGCGCTGCTCGTCGCGATCGTGCGTGGGCCGCCGTACTACGACCCGCGGAGGTTCCCCGAGCGCGCGCGCAAGCGCCGTGATCTCGTGCTGCGCATCCTCGCGCAGCAAAAGGTCGTGACTGAAGCAGAGGCGGCCGTCGCGGCCGCGAAGCCGCTCGGCGTTGCGCCGCGACCCTCGGGCGGCTACTACCCGGCTTACCTCGATTTCGTGCGCCAGACACTGCGCCGCGACTACAAGGAAGAGGACCTCACCGAGGCGGGACTCAGCGTTTTCACGAGCTTCGATCCGCGCGCGCAGCTCGCGGCCGAGCGCGCGCTCGAAGGCGAGCTGGCGCGCCTCGATCGGTCACGCAAGCCACCCGCTGGCAAGGCAGGGCTCGAGGGCGCTGCGGTCGTCACGCTGCCGCAGAGCGGCGAGGTCGTTGCGCTGGTCGGTGGGCGCAACGTCAGCTTCGACGGATTCAACCGCGCGCTCGCGGGCGCGCGCCCGATCGGCTCGCTCGTGAAGCCCTTCGTGTATCTGGCGGCGATCGAAACCGGCCGGTGGAATGCGACCAGCGTGCTCGACGACACGCCGATCGAGGTGCCGCTCTCGAAGGGCAGGATCTGGCGCCCGCAGAATTTCTCGCGCGACTGGAACGGTCCCGTGTCGATGGTGCGTGCGCTCAGCGAATCGCTCAACCTTGCAACGGTGCACCTCGGCCTCGACGTCGGTGTGCCGAAGGTTGCGCAACTGTTCACACGCTTCGGCCTCGAAACGGCGCCGCCGCCGCTGCCCTCTTTGCTGCTCGGCGCCGTGGAACTCCCGCCCCTCGGTGTCGCCCAGCTCTACAACGGGCTTGCCAACGGCGGCTTCCACGTGCCGCTGCGCGCGGTGCGCACGGTCGTCAACGCGCGTGGCGAGCGCATCGGCGCCTATCCGGTGAAGATCGCGCCAGTCGCGGCGCCCGATGCGGTGTACCAGGTCGATCGCATGATGACCTACGTGATCTCGCGCGGCACCGGGCGCGCTGCCGCGGCGCGACTGCCGCGCGGGCTCGTCGTCGCAGGCAAGACCGGCAGCTCGTCCGACCTGCGCGACGGCTGGTTTGCAGGCTTCTCCGGCAGTCACCTCGCCGTCGTCTGGATCGGTTACGACGATAACCGTCCAACGGGCGTCACCGGCTCGAGCGGCTCGCTGATCGTGTGGCAGAAGATCATGTCGGCCCTCGACACGAGCTCGTGGCAACCGCCGATGCCCGAGTCGCTTGAGGACATGGCGATCGACTACCCCTCTGGTCTGCGCGTCACGACCGGCTGCTCGCAGGACGAGGTCATTGTCGCGGTGCCGCGCGGCACACAGACGCCCTTCATGGCCGGCTGCGCACCACCGTCCGGCATCGTCGATTGGCTCCGTGGCATCATGCGCTGATGGCGCACCGTTTCGGCTCCCTGTTTGCCATCGCCGCGATGCTCGCGCTCGCCGCCTGCGTCACCCCGCCGTACCAGCCCTTGCCGCCGTCCGCTCCCGGTTCGCCCGGTAGCGGCGCGTCGGGAGGAGGCCAGCCGGGGCAAGCGGAAGCCGCAACGCCTCTGCCAACACCTCCCCCGGTGCCCTCCCCGATACCCGCGCCGAAGGCTCATCGCCTGAGCGTCGCGACCGGCGCGCTCGTCACGCAGGCGCGCGGTGCGACTGCCAAGGGTGATTTCGACGCTGCCGCTGCGACACTCGAGCGGGCACTGCGCATCGAACCCGACAACCCGCTCGTATGGATCGAAATGGGCCGGATGAGGCTCGCGAGCGGGGATGCGGCACAGGCGGAGAACATGGGTCGGCGCGCACTTGCGCTCGCCGCCGGGGCCCCGCGCGAGCAATCGAACGCATGGCGCCTCATCGCCGACGCGCTGCGCGCGCGCGGCCGCAACGTCGCGGCACAGGAAGCGATGCAGCGGGCCGAGGCACTGACGACACCCTGAACATGGCTGGCACGAACAGGGCGCACACATACGGGCAAGCCCGTACGGGGGACGCCGAATTGCGGCCCGATGCGCCAGTCCCTAGCCTTTCTGCTCGCGAGAGTGAGGAATCGGGTGCCCGCCTGCCGGGAAAGCCCGATTCCGGTCGGCGCCGGGCGTACCCCATGCCCGGCGCTGGCTATCTCCTCGATTCCGCGCTTTTCATCGTCGCCTACGTCCTCGTCGACTGGCTCAGCTACCTGCAGCCGGTCCTGCAGCTCGGCATCACGCCCTGGAACCCGCAGACCGGGCTCGCCCTCGCGTTCCTCATCTGGCAAGGCCCGCGTGGAGCCGTGGCCGTCGCTCTCGCGGCTTTGCTCTCGGAAGTCGTCGTACGCGATGTCCCCGCGGGCAGTATCGCCGCAATTGCCACTTCGATCTGGATCGCGATCGCGTATACGGGTCTCGCCGCCGTCCTGCGGCGCAAGGGTTCCGCCTCGCCCGTCTCGACGCCTGCAGACGCGGCGCGCTTTGTCGGCGCCTGTCTCGGCGCGACGCTCTTTGTTGGCGCAGGGTTCATCGCGATCATGTTTGCAATGGGCGCAATGCCCGGAGACGTCGCGCTCGGCGGCGTGGCGCGCTACTGGGTCGGTGACTTCAACGGCGTGCTCACGCTCACGCCGCTGCTCATGTGGGCGCCCTCGTGGCGCAGGGGCCTGGCTGCGCTGCGCGCGCGCCGGGGCGAAGTACTGCTGCAGTTCGTGGTGCTCGGCTTCACGATGTGGATCATTTTTGTCGTGCTCGCGGACCAGGCGCTGCGGTTCTTCTATCCGCTCTTCGTGCCGATGATCTGGATCGCGCTGCGCTGGGGCGTGGTCGGCGCCGTCGTGGGCGCACTCGTGATCCAGGTCGGGCTCGCATTCATGGTCAAGGACGTGGGCGCGGCGCCGCCGCTCTTCGAACTGCAGTTCCTGATGCTGACGCTCAACCTCACCGCGCTGATCCTCGGCGCTACCGTCAGCGAGCGGTTGCGCGCGCAGGCGCAGCTGCGTGAACGCGACGAGGCGCTCGCGCGCGCGATGCGGTTCGCAACGGCCGGAGAAATGGCCTCGGCGCTCACGCATGAGCTGAACCAGCCGATCACTGCGCTCGTATCCTATCTGCGCGCAGCCGAGATCCTCGCGACGCCCGGCGAGGCCAGCGACTCGCGCCTGCCAGAAACGCTCGGCAAGGCTGCGAGCGAGGCGATCCGCGCGTCCGCGGTACTGCGGCGGCTGCGCGATTTCTACAGCACAGGACAAATGGCGCGCGCGCCCCTATCGCTCGCGGCCCTGTGCAACAGTGTCAGCGCCGCGTTCCAGGAGCGCCTGCGCCGCGCGGGCGTGGAGCTCGCCTGCAACGTGAGCGCGGAATTGCCCGCGATCTCCGCCGACCCGACACAGCTCGAGATCGTGCTCCATAACCTCGTCGCGAATGCGATCGATGCGATGACGACCACGGACAACGCCGTGAAGCACATCGAGATCAGCGCGGAGCAGCGGGACGGCCATGTGCGCCTCACGGTCGCTGACTCCGGCCCCGGCGTGGCGACGGACATCGCGGCGCGCGTCTTTGAGCCCTTCGTCACGACCAAGCCGGGCGGCATGGGTCTCGGGCTTGCGATCAGCCGCTCGCTGCTGCGCGCGCAGGGCGGCGAACTCGAGTACAGGGAGGCAGACGGTGGTAGCGGGGCCAGGTTCGAACTGCGATTGCCACTGGCGAGCGAACCGTGAGTGACGCGACTGTCTTTGTGGTCGATGACGACGCCGCGATCCGGGATGCGCTCAGTTTGTTGATCTCGCTGCGCGGCCTGCGCACACAGGTGTTTGAGTCGGCTGGGCATTTTCTCGACACCTATCGAAGCGAGTGGCGCGGTTGCCTGCTGGCGGACCTGCAGATGCCGGGCATGTCGGGACTCGAACTGCAGGCCGAATTGAAGGCGCGCGGCATCGCACTTCCAGTGATCGTGCTGACGGCGCACGGCGATGTCGCAGCCGCGCGCGCGGCGCTCAAGAACGGCGCGGTCGACTTCCTCGAAAAGCCCGTCGACGACACCGTACTGATGGACGTGCTCGGCAACGCGATCCGCCTCGACGCGGACCAGCATACCGCGGCGCACGCACGTGCAGCGGCGACCGAGCGCCTCGGGCGCCTGACGCCCCGCGAACGCGACGTGCTGCGCCTCCTGGCGCAAGGCTGTCAGCTTCGTGAGATCGCGCAGCAGCTCGAGATCAGTCCGCGCACGGTCGAGGTCTACAAGGCGCGGATGATGGAGAAGCTCGGCTGCCGCACACTGGCCGATGTGGTGCGCGCGGGGGCAGCCCTGGGCCCGTAGCCCCGTCTCATCCCGCCGGTTCTGCCTGCAACGCGTCCGCGAAGAGATCCTCGCCGAGGAGGAAATCGATCTCATCGCCCGATGTCGACGCGAACTGCGGCGCCGGGCCCTCCACGCCCTGCGCTTCCTGCGACGTCGACGTCTGCTCCATCGGCACCTGCGCCGTGGGCACGTTCATCTGTGGCGCGACGCCTGCGGGTCGCTGCGACCACAGCACGATCGCAATCACCGCCGCGGCGCTGACGGTCGCGACCGGCACGAGAGGCCACCAGGGCGCGCGGCGCCGGTGAGCGCGCTGCACTTCGTTGAGCGCGGCATGCCGCGCGCGCGTGAGGCGCGAACGCACGCGCCCGTCGAGATGCAGGACGCTCGCCTCGAGCACAGCGCGAGTGCGGCTTTCAAAATCGGTCACGACGCGGCCTCCCCGTTTTCGGCGCCAAGCCGCGCGCGCAGCGTGTGCACGGCGCGGGAGTAATGAGTCTTGACGCTGCCTTCCGAGCAACCCATCGCGGCCGCGGTGCCGGCGACATCGAGCTCCTCGAAATTCCTGAGCAGAAACGCCTGCCGCTGCCGGGAAGGCAGCTGCGCCAGGAATTCGCCGAGCAATGTCATGGATTGCTCCGTCTCGAGCCGTGTCTGCGGCCCTGCCTCAGGGCTCGGTGCATTGGCGGCGGGATCAAAGTCGGCGTCCCCGTCACCGCCCTCGCGGGCGTCTCCGCCGCGGTTGGGCCACCAGGCGAAGACCCGCCCGCGTACCTTGCGGCGTCGCTGTACGTCACGGATGCGGTTCTCGAGGATCCGGTAGAAGAGCGGCTTCCACTCCGACGCCGGTCGCGCCCCATAGGCGCGCACGAGCTGCAACATCGCATCCTGCACGGCGTCGAGCGCGTCATCCTCGTGGCGCAGTGCAAACTGCGCGATGCGGAACGCCTTGCGCTCGACCGCGACGAAGAACTGATCGAAGGCGGCGCGGCGCGCCTCTGTGGCATCGTGCATGTCGTGGCCGTCGCCTCGGGCAAAGGTCATGCTATAAGCGCGCGGCCACGCCGCAAGAGCGTCCATGAGGCAAGATAACGCGCTCGCGGGCGGTTCGTTGACGGCGATTTCAAGTATTTGTTTGCCAACGGATATTTCTGGACACAGGCTTCAAAATAGTGCGCGTCGCGGTGGCCACGCCGCTGCGCAGGACCTTCGACTATCTCGCGGACGAGACCGTGCCGCGGCCCGGCGCGCGCGTGCGCATTCCGTTCGGCCGCCGCCAGCTCATCGGCATCGTGCTCGAACTTGCCGTCACTTCGGACCTGCCACACGAGAAACTGAAGCGCGTTCTGGAAATCATCGATCCCGAGCCGGTGTTCGACGCGGAGCTGCTCGCGCTGCTTCGCTGGGCCGCAGACTACTACCACCATCCGATCGGCGAAGTGCTGTTCGCGGCGCTGCCGAAGCTCGCGCGCGAAGGCGCGCACGCACGCGCCCTGCGAGAGCTGTGGATCGCGACCGCGGAGGGCGCGGCGGCGCATGCCGCGGATGCCCTGCGTCGCGCGCCGCGCCAGCGAGCCGTGCTGGCGGCACTCGTTGAGCACGGCGGCCTCTATGCCGAGACGCTGGCAGCATTGGGGGCCGGGGCGCGCGACGCCGCGCACGCGCTCGTCAAGCGCGGCTGGGCCGCGACGCAGGAGGTGCCGGACACATCCGGCACGGATGCTGCCATCAGCGCGAATGGCGCCATAGGCCCGAGTGGTGCCATCGGCACGGCGCGCCCTTCTCCCTTCGTCCTCACGCCCGAGCAGGAGGTCGCGGTCGATGCGATCGAGGCCGCGCAGGGCCGCTTCGGCGCCTTCCTGCTCCACGGCATCACCGGCAGCGGCAAGACGGAAGTGTATTTGCGGCTCGTCGAGCGGGTGCTCGCGCGCGGTGAGCGAGCGCTCGTCCTCGTGCCCGAGATCGGCCTCACGCCGCAGCTCGTCGGCCGTTTCGCCGCGCGCTTCGCGGTACCCATGGCGACGCTGCATTCGGCCCTCACAGGTTCGGCGCGGCTCGCAGCCTGGCGCGACGCGCTGTCCGGTCGTGCGCGCATCGTGCTCGGCACGCGCTCGGCGGTGTTCGCGCCACTCGCGGGGCTCGGGCTCGTGGTCGTCGACGAGGAACATGATGCGTCGTTCAAGCAGCACGAAGGCGGCTTTCGCTACTCCGCGCGCGACGTCGCGGTGATGCGCGCGCAACGCGCCGGCGTGCCGATTGTGCTCGGCTCGGCGACGCCCTCGCTCGAGAGCCTGCACAACACGCAGCAGGGCCGCTATGCGCGGCTCGTGCTGCCGCGGCGCACGGGAGCGGCGCTGCCGCCGCGACTCGCGCTCGTCGACCTGCGCGCAGAAGCGCTGCGCCACGGCCTCTCCACCTTCGTCGTCGAGGCGATTCGCCGGCATCTCGACGAGCGCGGCCAGGTGCTCGTCTTTCTCAATCGCCGCGGCTACGCGCCGACACTCGCCTGCACGGCCTGCGGCTGGATCGCCGGCTGCGGGTCGTGCGATGCGCGGCTCACCGTCTATGCGCGTGCCGCGCGCCTGAAATGCCACCACTGCGGAGCCGATGCCGCACTGCCCGCGCGCTGCCCGCAATGCGGCTACGACGTGCGTGCTGTGGGCCAGGGCACCGAGCGCGTGGAAGAGACGCTTACCGCGCTCTTTCCCGAAGGGCAGCTCGCGCGGCTCGACCGCGACGTCGTGCGCCGCGATGAAGAACTGACCGCGGTGCTGGCGCGCGTCGCCTCGGGCGAGGCGCGCATTCTCGTCGGTACGCAGATGGTGACGAAGGGCCACGATTTCCCGGACGTGACACTCGCGGTGGTGCTGAATGCCGATCACGGGCTCTTCAGCACGGATTTTCGTGCTGCCGAGCGTCTCGCGCAGACAATCGTGCAGGTGGCGGGCCGCGCGGGGCGTGGCGCGCGCCCTGGCCAGGTGCTGATCCAGACCGGCTATCCGGAGCACCCACTCCTCACGAGTCTGTTGGCGCGCGGTTACGAAGGCTTCGCCGAGACAGCACTCGCGGAACGACGCGACGCAGGCTGGCCGCCCTATGGTCGGCTCGCTGCGCTGCGCGCGTCGGCGCGCTCGTTGCAGGAGGCCGTACAGTTTCTTGGCGAGGCACGGCACGCGATGGCGACGCCGCGCGCCATCAGGTTGCTTGGCCCCGCGCCCGCGGTCATGGCGCGTCGTGCCGATCGCTACCACGCGCAACTGCTCGTCGAAAGCACCGAACGCGTAGCACTGCATCGCTTCCTGGACGCGTGGTTGCCGAAGGCCGAGAACCTGCCGAGCGCCCGGCGAGTCCGCTGGGCGCTCGACGTGGACCCGCTCGAGCTATTTTGAGGGCATGGGCCGCATGCCATCCACATGCTTGCCCTGCGGCATTTCGTCGCGCGTGATCTTGCCGTCCTTGTTGGCGTCGAGCCGATCGAAGCGCCGGAACAGCATCGGCATGCCGGCCTCGGCCTCACTGCGCGAGATCGCACCGTCACCGTCCTTGTCGGCGGCTTTCCAGTGCTCGCCGGCGCGCTCCTTCATGCGCTCGCGCACCGAGGCGCGCGCGGCGTTGACCTCATCCTTCGTGATGAACCCGTCCTTGTTCGTGTCGAGCTGGTCGAAGCGACTCCCGGCACGCTCGACCGCTGCATCGGTCGCCTCCTTGCGCGAGACGCGCCCGTCCCCGTCCTTGTCGAGGCGCTGGATCAGGGAGGCGTCGTCCTTCAGCGGGTGGTCGTTACCCGCATCCTGGGGGTCGCCTGCGGCGCCAACGAGCGGCGTGGCTATCAGGGTCAGGGCAATCAGGATCGGTTTCATCGCATGGCTCCAGGGGCTTGGCAAATCAACTCAACGCAGCTGAGACCTGCCGGTTGACAGCGGGGTTCCGCTAAAATGGCCGCTTGAAAACCGAACTCGAGAAACTGCTCGCCGCAGCCCTGACCCAGCTCGGCGAAACGGGGCGTCTGCCGCCCACGGACCCTGCCGCGATCGTGGTGGAGCGTACCCGCGATGCCCGGCACGGCGATTTCGCCTCGAACGTGGCACTGCGGCTCGCAAAAGCCGCCGGGCGCAATCCGCGCGAGCTCGCGGCAGAGATCATCAAGGCGCTGCCCGCGAGCCCGCTCGTCTCCCGCGCGGAGATCGCGGGGGCCGGCTTCATCAATTTTCACCTCAATGCCGCCGCCAACCTCGACGAGCTGTGGCGCGTGCTCGAGGCCGGCGCGAAGTACGGCTGCAGCGCCGAGCCCGGAGGCGGGCGCAGGGTGATCCTCGAGTTCGTGTCGGCGAACCCGACCGGGCCGGTGCACGTCGGCACGGGCCGGCAGGCCGCCTTCGGCGCCACGCTCGGCAATCTCCTCGAGGCGACCGGCTACGCCGTACACCGCGAGTACTACATCAACGACGCCGGCCGGCAGATGGACATCCTCACGGCAAGCGTGTGGCTGCGCTACCTCGAATCCTGCGGCGAGACGCTCGAGTTTCCATCGAATGGCTATCGCGGCGACTACGTGCGCGCCCTCGCGCGGGCCCTTCAGGCGACCGCGAGCGACGTGTTCCGGCGGCCTGCTGCCGCAGTCTTCGAGGCGCTGCCACCCGACGAGCCGGCGGGCGGCGACAAGGACAAGTACGTCGACGCGATCATCGAGCGCATGCGCGCCCTGCTCGGCGAAGTCGATTTCCGCCGCGTGCTCGATTTCTCGCTCGAGGCACAGCTCGCCGACATCAGAACCGACCTCGCCGACTTCGGCGTCGCGTTCGACCGCTGGTATTCGGAACGCACCCTCACGACGAGCGGCGCGATTGACCACGCGCTCGAGGTGTTGCGCGGCCAGGGTCGCCTGTACGACAAGGACGGCGCGACCTGGTTTCGTGCCACAGAGTTCGGCGACGACGAAGATCGCGTCGTCGTGCGCGCGAACGGCGAGAAGACCTATTTCGCCTCCGACATCGCCTATCACCTGGAGAAGCGCGAGCGGGGCTTCGAGCACCTGATCGACGTGCTCGGCGCCGATCACCACGGGTACGTCGCGCGCGTGCGCGGCGGGCTCATCGCGATGGGACAGCCGCGCGACTGCCTCGAGGTGATTCTCATCCAGTTCGTGAGCCTGTGGCGCGGCGAGGAGAAGATCCCGATGGGCAAGCGCGACGCGCAGTTCGTCACGCTGCTCCAGCTGCGCGAGGAGGTCGGCACCGACGCCTGCCGCTTCTTCTATCTGATGAGAAGCCACGACCAGCCGCTCGACTTCGACCTCGAGCTCGCGAAAGCGCGCTCGAACGAAAACCCGGTCTACTACATCCAGTACGCGCACGCGCGTGTCTCGAGCGTCATGAAGCAGCTCGCCGCGAAGGGCTATCGCTACGACGAAGCTGTGGCCCGGGCGAGCCTCGGCCTGCTCGCCGACGAGCCTGAGCAGGCCGTGCTCACCGCGCTCGTGCGCTATCCCGAAACCGTGCGTCAGGCCGCGGCGAACCGCACACCGCACACGCTCGTGCACTACCTGCGTGATCTCGCGAACACGTTCCACACCTGGTACAACGCCGCGACCTTCATCGTCGAGGACCCGTCACTGCGCAACGCGCGCCTCGCGCTCGCGCTCGGCGTGCAGCAGGTCGTGCGCAACGGCCTCGGCCTCCTCGGCGTGTCTGCACCGGAATCGATGTGAGACCGACGGCGCGCGATTACAAAGCGATCCGCGGCGGCCGGCTCGACCCTGGCCGCTATCGGCAGTTCGGCTACGGCCTCGCCTGCGGACTCGCGGTCGCCCTGCTCGTGTTCGTGGTGATGAACCAGCGCGCGCTGCAGCCCCCCGCCGAGCCCGGGATGCCGCGCCCCGCACCGCGTGCCGCGGTGGGGACCGCCGACGCGGCACCCGCGGCCGATGAGGCGAGTGGCAAGCAGTTCGACTTCTACGAGATGCTGCCGAAGTTCGAGGTCGTGGTGCCCGAGAAGGACCGCGAGGTGAAGCGCGACGCGCCGGCGTCCACGGTCGAGCGGCCCGGCGTGTATGTCCTGCAAGCCGGCTCCTATCGCAATCAGCCCGACGCCGAGCGCGTGCGCTCGCAGCTTGCCCTGCAGGGCATCCAGGCCGTGGTGCAACGGGTCGCGGTCGACGCGGACGTGTGGCATCGCGTACGCATCGGGCCGATCGCCGACCTGAAGGAATTGAACCGCGTGCGCGACCGGCTGCGGTCTGCGGATATCGATGCCCTCGTCATACGCGTCGGAGACTGAGAATGGACGAAAAGCCCGTAAGCCGCCCCTCGTACGTCACCCTCGCGGCATGGGCCGCTGTGGCGGGAGCAGCACTCTGGGTGCTGTCGCCGCTCATCACGCATACGGAGGAGCCGTGGGATTCGGGCTATGTGTACTGGTTCGGTCTCGTCGTCATCAGTGCCAGTCTCGCGTGGTACTCGCGGCGCCGCTCGGCGCTCGCGCCGATCCTGATCGGCCTGTGGCTCGGACAGTTCCTCTACGGGTTCGTCTGGCTCGGCTTCGGCAACCTGTGGCCGCTCGGACTGATCGCTCTCGCCGTGTACCTGATCCCGGCCTGGATCGCGGCGCTCATCGTGTACTGGTGGATCGGCCGTGTTGACGCGCAAAGGTGACCGCATGCGATCGGGCGCGACTGCGATCCTGATCGCCGCCGCCGCGGTACTCGGCGCCTGCGCAACGGCGCCGCCACCTGCCCCCCCGCCTCAGCCACTCGAAGAGGTCGCACCGCCGCCTCCGCCTCCCCCGTCGCCCACCGTGATCTCGATCGCCGCGGTCGGCGACATCATGCTGGGCACCGACTTTCCGAAGAACATCCTGCCGGATGACGACGGCGTCAGCTTTCTGCGCCACGTCACGCCGATCCTGTCGGCGGCAGACGTCGCCTTCGGCAATCTTGAAGGCGTACTGATGGATGGCGGCGAGCCCGTCAAGAAGTGCGGCGCCTCGGCGAACTGCTTCCTCTTTCGCACTCCCACCCGCTACGCGGCGTATCTCGCGGCCGCCGGGTTCGACCTCCTGAGTCTCGCGAACAACCACGCGCGCGATTTCGGCGAGGAGGGGCGCGATTCGGGCATGGCCGCGCTCGAGGCGGTGGGCATCCGCCACTCGGGCCGCGAAGGCACCTGGGCAGAGCTGACGGTGAAGGGTGTGCGCGTCGCGATGATCGCGTTCACGCCGAACGTGGGTGCGAATTCGCTCAATGATCACGATATTGCGGTGGAGCGCGTGCGAGCGCTCGCTGCAGTGAATGACGTTGTGATCGTCTCGTTTCACGCGGGTGCCGAAGGCGACGGCGCGGAGCGGCTCCCCTTCGGTCGCGAGTACTACGTCGGCGAGGATCGCGGCGATGTCGTGTTCTTCGCGCGCGCGATGGTGGACGCCGGCGCCGATCTGCTGCTCGGCCACGGTCCGCATGTGCCGCGTGCGATGGAGTTGTATCGCGACCGGCTGATCGCCTACAGCCTCGGCAACTTCGCGACGTATTACGGCATCGGCGTCGAGGGCAACCGCGGCATCGCACCGATCCTCACCGCGCGTCTCGACGGCGAGGGCCGCTTTCGCGGCGGGCACATCGATTCGACGATCCAGCTGCGGCCCGACGGCCCCTCGATCGATCCGCAGGCGCGGGCGCTTGCGCTCATCCGGGAGCTGACGGCCAGCGCGTTCCCCGATGGCACGCTCGCATTCAGCGACGACGGGGAGATGGCGCAGCGCTGACGCGCGCGACGGGCAACGCGCAGCGCAGCGCACGGCGCCTTCAACCCGCCCTCACGACCATCACCTTGTCGATCCGCTTCCCGTCCATGTCGACAACCTCGATGCGCAGTCCGCGCCAGGTGACGACATCACCCGCCTTGGGTATGCGGCCGAGACGCGCAAGCACGAAGCCGGCCACCGTGTGATATTCGCCCGAGACCATGTCGCGTCGCCCGAGGGTGCGCTGCAGCTCGTCGATCGACAGATGCCCATCGATAAGCAGCGAACCATCCTCGCGCGCGAGGATCTCGGGTCGCTCGCGGCTGCCGACATCCGGCAGCTCGCCTGCGATCGCCTTCAGGATATCGATGGGCGTCGCGATACCCTCGACCACACCGTACTCATCGATGACGACAGCGAGATGTGTGCTCGAGCGACGGAACTGGTCGAGCATCTGCATCACTGTGATGCTCTCGGGTACATGCAGCGCGGGCACGATATCGTGCCCGGGATCGAGGCTGCCACGCCGCAAGGCCTCGCTGAGATCCGCGAGCGTGAGGACGCCGGCGAGCTGCTCGAGTGAACCGTGCGCCACGAGAAAGCGCGCGTGACCGCTCTCTTTCGCCTCCTGCCAGAGCTTCGGCAGCGGTTCGTCGAGATCGAGCCAGACGATGTCCTGACGTGGCACCATCACCGCACCGATCCGCTGGTCGGCGAGCGCCAGCACGCCCTCGATCAACCGCTTTTCGCTCGCGAGAAACACGCCCGAGCGCGTACCCTCCGCGATCATCGCGCGCACGTCGTCCTCGGTGACCGACTGCTGCGAGGCCGCCGGCACCGGCACGAGCTTCAACAGAATGTCGACCGCACCGCGCAGCAACCAGACGAACGGGGTCATCGCGAGCGAGAAACCGCGCATCACCGGTGCGACGAGGATCGCGAGACCTTCAGCGTTCTCGAGTGCGATGCGCTTCGGCACGAGTTCGCCGAGGATCAAGGTGACGAAAGTGATCACCACCACGATCGCGACAAAAGCGGATTCTTCCGCATACGCCATCGGCACGCCCCACGCGGCGATCACGTCGTCGAGGTGGGCCGCAAGGGTCGCGCCGCTGTAGACGCCGGTCACGATACCGATCAGCGTGATGCCGATCTGCACGGCGGAGAGAAAGCTGGTCGAGTCTTCGAGGAGCGCGAGCGCGATCCGCGCGCCGCGACTGCCCTGTTCCGCGCGTACCTGCAGGCGCGCGCGGCGTGACGAGACAAGCGCCATCTCCGACAGCGCGAAAAAGCCGTTCAGCAGGACGAGAATGAGAATAACGACGATTTCGGTGGAGACCATGGTCCCGTAAAGCGGCAGCGGGGCGGTCGAGCGTAGCACGGGGCCGCGGCGGGCGGCGGGCAAGAGCGCCGCGTGCTGCTGCACGGCGACTCTTCCGCCGCGCGTCGCCCGTAGCTGGCAGCCCGCGAGCCTGCGAGAATGCCCGCAGAATGCACGAGCCCGCCCGTCGTACGGTGCTGATCGCGGACGATCATCCGCTTTTTCGCGCGGCGCTGCGCCGCGCAGTCGAAGAAGCGCTCGGCGCAGCGGAAGTGATCGAAGTGCACGATGCAGAGTCGTTGCGTACCGCAGCCGCGCGGGCCCCGGACATCGACCTCGTGCTGCTCGATCTCATGATGCCGGGCAGTCGCAGCTTCGCTCCGCTCGCCTGGCTGCGCAGCCAGCACGCAACCATGGCGGTGATCGTGGTGTCCGCGAACGAGAGTGCGGCGGTCGCTCGCGCCGCACTCGAATTCGGCGCTGCGGGCTATGTGCCGAAATCGGCGCCGCTCGGTGATCTCGTGGACGCGATTCGCAGGGTGCTTGCGTTCGGCCAGTGGTTTCCGGCCGCTGCGCTCGAGGAGTCGGCAACGGCAGAGACGGGCCCGACTGTGATCGCGAGGCGACTCGCAAGCCTGACTCCACAGCAATACCGCGTGCTCGAGCTGCTCGCGCGCGGCAAGCTCAACAAGCAGATCGCAGCGGAGCTCGGCATCACCGAGCAGACAATCAAGGCGCATGTGTCGGCCGCGCTCGCCAAGCTCGGCGCCCGCAACCGCACGCAGGCGACGCTCGCCTTCAAGTCACTCGAGATTCAGGACACGGACGCGCTGTCCCTCGAGCCTTGATCGTCGCCACGGATTACGACCCGCCGCAGCACGCTGTGAAGCGCGAGCGGCCGCACTGGCTTGCGCAGGTACGCACCACCTGCGGCCTCGACTGCGTCGCGGGTCGCGTCGGCCGCATCCGCCGTGAGGACGACAAGCGGCACTTCGACACCTGTATCGGCCCTGACCATGGCCGCGATCGCGATGCCCGTGACTCCGCCGTCAAGGTGGAAGTCGGCGATCAGCACATCGGGGCACCAGTCGGCGAACCGTGGCAGCTCGAGCTCTGACGCGGCCGCGCGTACTTCGCACTGCCACGACTCGAGCAGTACGACCATGGCACGCAGCACCGCGGCATCGTTGTCGATCACGAGCGCGCGCACGCCGGCGAGCGATCCCGGGGCACGCAGCCGGCGCGCCGGGCGTGCTGCGGGCACGGAGGCCGCACCGAGCGGCACCTCGACGGCAAACACCGAACCGCGCCCCGGCACCGAGTGCACGCCGAGCCGGTGCCCAAGCCGCCGCGCAATACGATCGACGATCGCAAGGCCGAGGCCGAAGCCCTTGCCGGTGCTCGCCGCGCCCGCCTGCGCCGCTGGTACCCGGTAGAACTCCTCGAAGATGCGCCCCAGCTGGTCAGCCGCGATGCCCGGGCCTGTGTCCCGGACTTCGATACGCAGCAGGTTGCCGCGGCGACGGCAGCCGACCAGGACGCCCCCTCGCAAGGTGTAGCGCACGGCGTTCGCGACGAAATTCTGCAGCACGCGTCGCAGGAGTCGCACATCGCTGCGCACGATCGCGCGACTCGGCCGCACGCGCAGCTCGAGTCCGCGGCCGCGCGCCGTGAGCGCGAACTCCGCTTCGAGCGCGCTGAGCAGCTCCTGCACCGGTGTGTCCGCGAGCTGCGCCTGCACGACCCCGGCGTCGAGCTTGGAGATGTCGAGCAGATCGGTGAGCACGCCCTCG
>Ga0073904_10000653_pt1 | contig 25262 bp, 18 predicted proteins | sample KloWWTrecipitate_FD_66668 | JGI IMG/M metagenome (GOLD analysis project Ga0073904, IMG submission 66668) | Active sludge microbial communities from Klosterneuburg, Austria, studying microevolution and ecology of nitrifiers - Klosterneuburg... | ecosystem: Engineered > WWTP > Aerobic digester >... | reverse complement strand
TCGACTCGACAAATGTCGGTACAGCGCCAAGGGCCTGACCCAGGCTTTCCAGCGCAATGGGCTTGTGCAACGTGCCGGCAACTCGCAGCCGGCGGGCTGATGCCAGTTTGGCCACCGACCGCAGGATGTCGGCGTCTTCGCCGCTGACCAGCACCAGGCCGCCACGAAAACGCTGCCGCGCCAAATGACGAAGAAACTGGACGCCGTCCATGCCGGGCATGTTCAGGTCGACGATCAATGCGTCGAACGCGGGCATACCTCGGGCCAGCCGCGACAGTGCCGCCTCGCCACTGTCGACCAGCTCCACCTCTTGGATTGCCAACTCCGACAGCTGTCTGGCCAGCAGTGAGCGCGCAAATGGGTCATCGTCAATTACCAGAACTCGCATGGGTACACCTTGCGTTCAGCCCCCATCGCCATCGCCCAGGTAGGCATCGATGGCCAACTTCTCCCGTTGCCATTCGACATCGAATGCCACCAGGTGTTCCCGCAACAATGCCAGGTTTCCAGCCGTGACGGCACTTTCGATTTCAACACAAAACTCTGCCAGCGCCTGCGCGCCGATTGATCGGGCCGACGACTTCAGCTTGTGTGCGACAGCCGCTGACTGGTGCCCTTCGCCCCTGGCACAGGCCGCGTGCATCTCGGCGCGTTGCCGTTGCGCGGTTTGCCGGAACAACGCAAGAAACTCGCGAACCGACGCTTCGTCATCGCCGATGATCTTTCTGAGAACCGATGCATCCATGTCCACCCTTCCCTTGTCAGTTCAGGCGGTCGAGTTGCGGTCGACGGGTGGCAGCCACCGATCGAGCACCTTGCGCAGCCGCTCGAGCTGCAGCGGCTTCGTCACGTAGTCCTCCATGCCAACCGCCTTGGCGCGCTCGTCTTCGCCGCGCAACGCGTTGGCGGTCAGCGCCACGATGGGCATTCGACGCGCAAGCCCGGATCTCGACGCCTCTTCTCGGCGAATCGCTTCAGTCAGCGCATAACCGTCCAACTCGGGCATGTGCAGATCGGTCAGCAGCATGGCGTAACGGCCCTCGCGCCACATGCGCAGCGCTTCGGCGCCGTCGCAGGCAACCTCGGCCGCGCGCCCCAGCAGCTCCAGCTGGCGGATGATCACCAGGCGGTTGATCGCATCATCTTCTGCGACCAGGATCAAGTCACCGCGCCGACGCGCCTGGGCCACCGTTGGCACGACCACGCGTACCGCCGCAGTCCCGCTGGCGCCACCGATGTCCGGCGCCACCTCGGGTGAAGCACGCCCGGCAGCAACGGCCACGGCGCGCAGCAGCGCCTGCCGCCGCAGGGCAGCGCCATCGAGTGTCACGATCTGCGGCGACTCGATACGTGCCCGCCGTCGCCGACCGTTCGTGATGAAGAGGTAGCGCATGTCGTTGCTGGCGCGGAAGCTTTCGGTACTCGACGGGTGCAGCTTGCCGACGTAGCGGATTGCCACCTTCGGGCCGACGATGCCCTTGGCGATCTGCTCACCCGCGTCCATGTCGGACACTCGATGCACGCGCGCACCGGCAGCCTGCAGGTAGGCGGTCAGGCCGTCGATGTCCAGGTCCGGAGTCTCCGACAGCAGACAGTGAATCCCCAACAGTTCGGGCAGCACTTGAGCCGGTTGCTCGGCGAGCGGGTCCATCGGCAGCGTCAGCGTGAAGGTCGATCCCTCGCCAGTGCGGCTGCGGACAGCGATCTCGCCGTCCATCAGGTCGGCCAGGCGTCTGCAGATGGTCAGCCCCAGCCCGCTGCCGCCGAAGCGCCGCGTCGTCGAGGCTTCAGCTTGCGAGAACGGCGTGAACAAGCGTGCAACCGCTTCGTCGGTCATGCCGATGCCGTTGTCGGACACCGCAAAGGCCAGCCGAAGCGGCGCAGCCTGTACCACCGTGACGCGCAGCCAGACGCGACCGCGCCGCTCGACCTTTCCTCCGGTGAACTTGATCGCGTTGCCGATCAAGTTGAACAACATCTGCCGCAGCCGCAGGGGATCGGAAAACACCCGCTCGGGGATCGACGGGTCGACAAACACGCTCAGGCTCAGATCCTGCCGCGCTGCGGCGGGAACCAGCGAGTCGCACACCCCTTCTGCCACCTCGGCCACCGACATGGGCACCACCTCGATCTGCATCCGCCCGGCTTCGATCTTCGAAAAGTCCAGGATGTCGTCGATGATTCCCAGCAGGGTGCGGCCCGAGTCACGCGCCGTGCGCACCATTTCAGCTTGCTGCTCTGTCAGCCGGCTGCGCTCAAGAACTTCGATCATGCCGAGCACGCCATTCATCGGTGTGCGGATCTCGTGGCTCATGTTGGCAAGAAATGCGCTCTTGGCCTGGTTGGCCGCGTCGGCCAGCGCCCGCGCCTGCTCCAACTGCGCCGTGCGACGCCGAACCAACTCTTCAAGATGCTGTCGATAGCCTTCGAGCTCGGCTTCGTTGCGCTTCCTTTCCGTGATGTCCTCCTGGGCGGCGACGAAGTGCGTGATCCGACCATCAGCCTGACGGATCGGATTGATCACCGCCGCCTGCAGGTACTCGGTGCCATCCTTTCGACGGTTTTGAAGTTCGCCGCGCCAGGCGCGCCCGGCGCGCAGCTCCATCCACATCGCCTCGTACACCTCAGGCGGCGTCTTGCCCGACTGCAACACTCGCGGGTTTGCCCCGATCACTTCGTCACGCTCGTAGCCGGTTATGCGCGTGAAAGCTTCGTTCACGTACTCGATGCACCCGTCTGCATCGGTGATGACGATGGATTCAGAGCTCTGTTCGACAGCCTGCGAAAGGCGGTGAAGTTGTTCTTCGGCCCGCTTGAGTTCGCTGATGTCTTCGACCACCGACACGAAGTAATCTGGATCACCATCGGCCTTGCGCACCAGGGAAACGGTTCGATAGATCCAGACGATGTGTCCGTCCTTGTGGACATATCGCTTCTGCAAGGTGTAGTTGGCAAACTTCCCGGCCAGCATCTGTTTCATCACGCCCAGATCGCGGTCCAGGTCGTCGGGATGCGTGATGTCCTTGAAAGTGCGCATCATCAATTCATGCCGTGCGTAGCCGACGACCTGGCACATGCGCTCGTTGAAGTCGATCCAGTGGCCGGCGGTGGAGATGTGTGCGATGCCCACCGCGGCCTGTTCGAAGGTGGATCGAAATCGAGACTCACTTTGTTCCAGCGCTTGCTGCGCGGCGTGGCGCTCGGTGATGTCGGTCCACGAACCGATGATTCGCAGCGGTGAACCGTCGGTGTCCCGCTCGATGCGCATCTGGTCGTTGACCCAGAACCATGAGCCGTCAGCGCGGCCGAATCTGTATTCGGATTGCGCATCGCCGTCGCGCAGCGCACTTTTGGCTAGCAGCAACGCGGCCTGGCGGTCGTCGGGGTGAAGATGCGTGCTCCACCACTCTGGTTGGAGCGCCTGATCGACCGTGTAGCCAAGCAGCCGCACGATGTTGTCACTGACCCATTCGGTGACGAAACGCCCACCGTCGATCCTCAACGCGTAGTTGATGTGCGGGCTCAGTTTCAGAAAGTGGCTCAAGCGCAGCGACAGCTTGCGCGCGGCGTCTTGGGCAAGCCTGCGTTTCGTCACGTCAAAGTGAACGACGACGGCGCGTGACGGCCCAGCGCTGACCATGCGGCTCACGCGACCCACGAACCACCTCTGCTGAGTCGGTGAGTGGCATGCATACTCAAAACCGACGACATCCCCTTTGCCGGCAAGCAACTGGCGGATGCCTTCCGCCATCGCGCGACCGTCAGCCTCGCCGTCACCGACCGCGCGGTCACACACGTCGAGGTAGTTCGCGCCATCGCAGGTGCCGGCAGAGGTGCCCGCGTTCTCGGCAGCAAACTCGCGCCACCCGCGATTGACCGCGACGATCGTCCCGGCCTGATCGATGATGGCGATGCTGGCCGGCAGCGAATCGAGGGTCGCCCGCATGAACGACTCCGATGCTGCAAGCGCCTGCTGTGCCTTGCGGCCCTCGGTCACATCCAACGCCATCGACACTGCCAGCCGGCGGCCGTCGGCCATGCGTCCAATGGTCGCCGCAGTGAAGTTCCAGACGCGGTGCTCGCCCGAAGCCGTGCGAAGCTCGGATTCGCCTTCGACGGCCGCGCCCTCGAGCGCAAAGATGCGATTGATTTCAGCACGGGCCACTTCCTTGCGGTCACCGTAGGCGAGTTCCGTCCAGGCTGCGATGGTCGGCAGTTCAGACGGCGTGTATCCCGTGACCTTGGTCCAGGTGCGATTGACGGTGACGATCTCGCCGTCTTCCGCATGAATCAGGATCGGCAGAGGCGCCGAATCGACGGCCCGGCGCAAACGTTGCTCGCTTTTGCGCAGCGCATCATCAGCACGTTGGCGTTCGGTGATGTCGTGGTTGACCACGATCGCACCACGGATCGCGCCATCGTCGCTGCGCAGTGGCACCGCCGAGTTCAGCACTGTCTTGCGCGTGCCGTCGAAGCACTCGATCTCGATCACTTCGTCGATCTTCGCCTCGCCTTTCTCGATGGCTTGCGCACCCGCCCATTCGCGCGCCATGATTGGCGCGCCACCGTCGGCGCGCCACGCCTTGACCCTGCCGAACTGCTCGACGCCGGTTGATGAGGCTGCAGCCCAGATCCGGCCTCCGGCCGGGTTGACCATGACGATCTCGCCCGCCGCATCGACCAGCCAAACACCGACATGCAGCGTGTCGAGGACGCCGTTCAGCGTCTGCTCACTGTCACGCAGTGCCCGGTTGCGTGCGCTGCTGTCAAGGCCGAACGAGATGTCTCCGACCATCTCGGTCAGTGTGTCCAGCTCCTGCGGTCCGAAGGCCTCGGGCTCGTGGGCATACAGCTTCAGCACGCCGATGATCTCGCCACCCAATCTGATCGGCAGGGCCGCCGCAGTCACGAACCCGGCCCGACCCGCCGCGGAGCGAGACGATGGCAAACCCACGTCGGCAAGGAAGTCGTTGCTCACCGTTGGCACGCCGTCGCGCAGTGCACGAACGGCGGGATTGCTCGCGCCGAGTTCGCTTGTGTCCAGTCCGCGCTCCAGTTCTGACAGATAGCCGCTGTCGACCCCTGCGTGCGCTACGCGGCGCAGGCGTTGATCAGTACCCAGCAGGCCGATCCAGGCGAATCTGAAGCCTCCGACGTCGATGGCAATGTGGCAGACGCCCTCGAACAGCCGCTGTCGGTCCTCAGTGCGCACGACCAGCTGATTGGTCTGCGACAACATGGCATAAACGCGATTCGCCCGAGCCAGGGCCCGCTCGGAAAGAAGCTCGCGCGTGGTGTCGCGCGTGAAACAGCGCGAATGAACGAATCGACCGTTGTCGAACCTAACGCTGGACGTGATTCGCACGTCCTTGACCGTTCCGTCCTTGCACCGCAACTGTGCGACATGTTCCCGCACGGTCCCGTCTCGCGTGAGGTCGTCAAGCAAACAGTCGGCACCCTCGGGGTCGACGTGAAAGTCCTTGCACTTGCGCCCGAGATACTCCTCTTGCGCATAGCCGGTCATTTGCAGCTCTTCGCGGTTGGCGTACAGGATCGTGCCTTCTGCATCGACCCAATGAATGGCGATTGGCGCGTTGTCGATGAAGTCGCGCAGATTGGCTTCGTGCTGGCGCAGCGATTCGATCGCCTCTCGATGCCTGAGGCCGACAAACGCCATGACGCCCAGACCGAGCATCGCGAGCCCTCGATTGACGGCGCCGGCAAGGATGTCGCCGCCCTTGCCCGGGAACAGTGCCGCAATGACCGACAACCCGAGTGCGACAAGCGTCAGCATCACAACCCCGCGCCGGCTCACCGAGGACAGCGTCAGCGCCCAGATGACCGGCACATACAAGAACGCCGCGCCGATGCCCAGAGGTGCGCGCAGGTCGACCACGAGGATCGCTGCAACCGCGGCACATGCCAGCAGAATCGGCCCATTCGGCCCATTCGGCCCTCGGGACCACGTGACTTCTGCTCGGTGAGACCGGGCACCCATTTCGTCCATGCGACCTCCTGTCGCAAGGCTGAAAGAACAGCGCCGATCTCAAGTTGAATCGTTCTACCGAACTCAGTGTGACCTGAGGATTGACGCCTGCGATTTAGCTAAAGTCAATGTAGCGCGTTTCAGACTTCTCTGCAGATCACCCCAATGCTGGCGAGGACGATGGGGGTTGTCGCTCCCCAAAAGTGGGCCCGTCGATGAACTTCCACTTGGACGAAAGCATTCTCTTGAACCTGATCGAAGGTCCGGCCTCCGAAGGTGTCGCTATGCTGTCCTCGTACGCTGGCCGCCAACCCCCGGGCCCCCTCCAGTCGCCACCCCCCGATGCCCCACCGTCCACCGCCTTGCGTTCGTACGCCATGGCCCAAGCCACGTGGCGCGTTGGCTCTGATGGTCTTGGCCGTGCTGTGCGGCTGCGGCGCCTTGCCGCCGCTGGACGGCCGCGTTGAATCCCGAGCCTTCGCCGACACCGCGGCAACTCGGCTGGGGCGCGCCACGGAACTTGCGGCGCAGGGGCATGGCGGTCTGACCGGCGTGCTGGCGCTGGCCGAAGGCCGCGAAGCCTTTGCCACACGCATGCTGCTGGCCGAGGCCGCCGAGCGCAGCCTGGATGTGCAGTACTACATCTGGCATGCCGACCTCACCGGCAAGTTCTTGCTGGAGGCGCTGCGGCAAGCGGCCGATCGCGGCGTTCGCGTGCGCCTGCTGCTGGACGACAACAGCACCCAGGGACTGGACCCCATCCTGGCGGCCCTGGACAGCCACCCCAACATCGAAGTGCGGCTGTTCAACCCCTTCCTGCAACGCGATTGGCGCTGGCTGGGCTACCTGACCGACTTCGGCCGGCTCAATCGCCGCATGCACAACAAGTCGTTCACCGTCGACAACCAGGTCACCGTTGTCGGTGGTCGAAACATCGGAGACGAGTATTTCGACGCCGGGCAAGAGGTTTCGTTCGTCGATCTGGACGTGCTCGCGGTCGGGGCCGTGGTGCCGCAGGTGTCCGCCGACTTCGATCGCTATTGGGCCAGCGCCTCGGCCTACCCGGTGGCTTCACTACTGCCTGCCGCCGATCCCCGAGCCCTCGATCGACTGGCTCACGCCGCAGCCCAGCTGCGCAGCGACCCTGCGGCGCGGCCCTACATCACGGCACTGGGTCGATCTGCCTTTGTCAGGCGTCTGATCGCGGGTGAACTGGCCCTGGAGTGGACCGGCGTGCGGCTGGTCAGCGACGATCCCGCCAAGGGCCTGGGAACAGCAAAGGCACATTCACTGCTGCCACAACGACTGGCCGAAGTCTTGGGCCGGCCGGACCAGGAACTGCTGCTCGTGTCGCCCTACTTTGTGCCGTCCGCCAGCGGCACCGACGCGCTGACCGATCTGAGCAAGCGCGGCGTGGCGGTGAGCGTGCTGACCAACTCGCTCGCCGCCACCGATGTGCCGGCAGTTCATGCCGGCTACGCCAAACGTCGGCGCGCGCTTCTCGAGGGCGGCGTGAAGTTGTTCGAACTCAAGCCCGACCGAGGTGAAGCCGCGCGCTCACGGCGCTCTGATCGTGGACTGGCGGGAAGTTCAGGCGCCAGCCTGCATGCCAAGACCTTTGCGGTCGATCGCCGCCGCGCCTTTGTCGGTTCGTTCAACCTCGACCCCCGATCGGCGGCGCTGAATACCGAATCGGGTCTTGTCATCGAGAGCCCGACCCTGGCCGCGAACATCGCCGATGCCTTCGAGCACCACCTTGCCGGGCAGAGTTACGCGCTGCGACTGGACGGCGAGGGTGACATCGAATGGCAAGAGCAGATTTCGCCGTCGGCGCCGCCTCGACTGCACCACACCGAACCACAAGCCTCGATCTGGAAGCGCGCCATGGTGAAGTTGCTTTCATGGCTGCCGATCGAATGGCTGTTGTGAAGATTCTGGTTTCGGCCCTGCATTCGGTACGCCCGACAAGCCTGTCTCGAACGCGATCAGGCGTCGGGTTTCAACTTGGACCGTGGGCGGCCGGAACGCAGATGAACACCTGCTGATGCCGTGCAGCGTCAGCGGGTTCGCCTGGGCGTCGGACCCGGGCACGATGGGCTGGATGCGCGGCTTCCCGCCAGCGCCCGACAAGCAGATCCGCTTCACCGACCCCGACTATTTCGCATTCCCGAAACTGCGCTGGACGGTCTGCCACTTTCGCGAGCTGATGCCGACCGTCAGCGTGCGCAGGGGCACGGGCGCAGCCACTGCGCTGCCGCGCAACCTCGACCCCACGCTGGACGCCGTGAGCTTCAAGCCCGGCAACGGTGGCGACCGCATGACCTGGCGGCAGGCTTTCGACGCGAACCACAGCGACGGCATCCTGGTGCTGCATCACGGCCGCATCGTGTACGAACGCCATGCCGGTTGCCTGGGGGACGACACCCTGCACGGCGCGATGTCGGTCACGAAGAGCCTGACCTGCCTGCTGGGTGAAATGCTGGTGGCCGAGGGCAGACTGAACGAAATCGCCCTGGTGGCCGGCCTGATCCCCGAGCTGAAGCACAGCGCGTTTGGCGACGCCACCGTGCGGCCATCGCCAGCATTCGCCACGGCGGCGACCGCACAGCCTTTGCCAAGGCTGGCTACGGCACGCTGCCGGGCTGGTCGTATCGCGCCATGTGGTGGGTCAGCCACGACACCCACGGCGCGTTTGCCGCGCGCGGCGTGCACGGGCAGACGATCTGGATCGATCCGGCAGCCGACATGGTGATCGTGCGCCTGGCGTCGAACCCGGTGGCCGGCAATGCGGCCAGCGACCCGACCTCGCTGCCCGCCTACCGGGCTGTTGCCGAGCACCTGATGGCCAGCGACAAGTCGCCGCTGACAGGCCGGGAATGGACGGTCGTATCCATCGCCGGCGCCGGTGTGGTCGACCACAGCCCCGCCACGCTGCAGTTCCTGCCCGGCGGCCGGCTGGCCGGAAACGCCAGCTGCAACCGCATCATCGGCAGCTTCAGGCTTGCCGGCACGCAACTGAGCCTGCAACCTGCGGGCACCACGATGATGGCCTGCCCTGAGGCGCTGATGAACCAGGAGCGCAAGCTGCTGGGCCTGTTGCCCCGCGTCGAAAGCTACCGCATCGACAACACCGGTGCGCTGATCCTGCGCGCGACGGACGGCAGCACCATCGTCGCCCGGCGCTAGGCGGCTGGTCGAGGCATCGCTTCGGCGTCGACGATCAGGGCCTCGAGCAGACCGGTCAGCAAGGCGGCCGAGATCGCGCCGCCCATCGTGAGCGCGATGCGCAGCAACACGGTGTCCAGCGGCGCCTTGGCACTCAGCGTCGCGCCGACGATGGCGATCATCGCGCTCAGCGCGAACTGATAGACCATCGGCGGATGGCGGCCGGTGACCATGCGGTCAGCGAGAAACAGCGCGCCCAGAAAGACCAGCAGCAGCACGTTCAGCAGGTGCGCGCTGACGCTGGCCGCGGCCAGGACCGCCAGTGCGACGGCGCCACCCAGCAGTGTGGCAACGATGCGCTGGCGGGCCTCGGACCAGCGCCGTTCGCGGGTCGGAAAGACCATCACGAAGATGGCGGCGACCGCCAGCATCATGTTCGATTCGTCGACCACGGTGTACAGCCAGTAGGTCAGCAGCACGCCACCTCGAATGGCGCCGCGCAGGAAGAACCGGGCACCACTGCCGACCGGGTAGACCTCCAGCACCGGTTCGCGCGTGACCGCCGGCAGCAGCGCGTACAGCAACGGCACCACGCACAGCGCCACGGCGGCGCCTTCGACGAAGGCATCGCGCAGGAACTGCATGCCGGGCACCGAGTTGAGCCCCATGATCGACATCAGCGCGCTGGCCACCAGGATCAGCATGCCCAGCGGATTGCCGCTGCGCAGGATCATCGTGTAAGACAGGGTGTAGATCACGCCGACCACCACCACCAGCGCCGCCGGGAACGGACGCAGCAGGGCCACCACGAAGGCCATCAGCCACATCGCCAGCGCCATCGTGACCGGCCCGCCGATGGCCTTGGTCGCGTCGAAGCGCCCGCGCATGCCGGCTGCGATTACGGCTGTGAGCGCCGGCGCGATCATCGGCATTGAAGGTCGCAGCCACAGCGCGACAGCGTAGGCCAGCGCGGTGGCCGCGGCCAGGCGCACGGCGAACAGCGGATCGTCCTCGACGCGCGGGCGCGGCGCCACGTACATTGCCGTGCCTCAGTAGTGGTAGGACAGCCAGGCACGCGCGTGCAGCAGGCCGCTGGCGATCCAGGCCATCGGGTTGCCGTGCCCGGCGGCGAAGACGACGATGCCGGCCTTGCCGCCGATGCGCGCTGCACGGGGCCAGTGTTCGAGCCCGCCGTCGAGTTCGACATGCACGGGGATGCGCCGCGCCGGCTCGAACCACTGACCTTGCGGAAGGTTCTGCAGCAGCCCCCCCGCACTGGCACGGCCGACGTCCACGCCCCAGGCGATGCTTTGCACACGGCCCTTGAACACCGTGCCCGGAACGGCGTCGAAGACGATGCCGACCTCGTCACCGGCCTGCACGTTGTCGAGCTGGTTCTCGCGCAGATCGGCGGTGATCCAGGCGCCACGCGCGTCGATGAAGGTCATCGCCGGCGTGCCCGGCGCCACGTACTGCCCGACCGCCAGCCGCAGGTTCGTCACCACGCCCAGCGTCGGCGCCGTCAGAGTGGCGAAGCGGCGGTTGAGCTGCGCCTGCTCGAGCTGCAGCTGCGCCGTTCGGATCTCGGGGTTGGACGACGCTTCGCGGCCGCCGGACGAGATCATCGCGCGGTCCAGCTCGGCCTGGGCCTGCTGCAGCTGCGAGTCGGCGCTGCGCTGCGCTGCCCGCGCGTCGTCGGCTTTCACCGTTGACAAGAACCCGCGCGCCACCAGTTCCAGCGTGCGTGCGCTGTTGGCGTGCACGTTCTCGCGCTGGGCACGCGCCGCCGTGCCGCCGGCCTGCGCGGCGACGATGCCGGTGGCCGCCACGCGGTTCGACTGCAGCGCGCGCGACAGTCCGGCTTCGGCCTGGCGCACGGCCAGATCGAAAGGCGTGAGGTCAAGCTGCGCCAGCGCCGCGCCAGCCTGCACCACGCCACCGTCCTGCACCATCACCTCGGTCACCTGGCCGGCCACCCGCGGCGCCAGCTGGGCGACGTAACCCGACACAGCGCCACGTGCCGTGTACGGCACCAGTCGGTCGGACGCCACCTGCCAGGCGATCAGCAGCACGAACAGCACGAGCACCAGCACCGCGACCCACCGTGTGGCCTTTGCGCCGGCTGCGGCAGGTGCCGCTGTCGACGGTGGTGGACTCTCGACCTGCGCATCAAGGGGTGCCACGTCGGCCGGCAACTCGGCCGCCACCGGGTCCGCAGCCGGCGTCGCCGGGGCGCACGTTTCGGGCGCCAAGGCCTCGTCGTTGTCCGCCACGGTTGCCGTGCCACGTGCCGGGGCGGGCGCTGGAAGTGGGTCGCTCATGGCCGCCCTATACAGGTCGACGCGTCGCTCATCAGCCTCGGGCACAGCCGGTGTGGGTCAACGGATTTGTGGTCACGATCGTCAGCGTGTCCACATGCCCTGGCGCTCCGGCGGCTCGCCCGCCCGAACCGCCTGGCCGTCGGCCGCACGCAGGGCGCGACGGCGGGCGGTCAGCACGCCGCTGGTGGCGGGGCAGCTGCCGCTGTCGGCATGTTGGCGCGCCGCGGCCAGCAGTGGCTCATCGGGCGCACCCAGCGGCTGGCTCAAGTTCTCCTCCACCGCGCAGCGCGGTTCGATGCCGCCGAAATAGCGCCCCTGGTTGTCGGCATTCACCGCCTCGAAATTGACGACATTGAAGGTGGTGTCGCAGCGGCTCACCGGCACGAAGCCGACCGGCTTGCCGCAGCTGGTGTCGCCCACCACCACCACGTCGACGAAGGGGCGCAGGCCGTTGATGACCAGTTCGCTGGCAGAGCAGGTGCGCGGCCCGGTCAGCAGGTACACGCGCGTCAGGCCCAGCGCCAATGCCGGGTCTTCGAAGCGGTAGCGCGTGTCGTTGCTGCCGGCACGGCGGTCGTTGAAGCGCAGGCTGGCAAAGGTGCGATCGTGCGTGCGCGCCGCGGACACATAGGACGCCAGCGTGTTCGCCAGGCTGACCAGGCCGCCGCCGTTGTAGCGCAGGTCGATGGCCAGCTCTTGCACACCGGCGGCGCGAAAGTCGGCAAAGGCCTTCGCCAGCTGCGGTTCGGCCTGGTCGATCATGTCCTTCACGTGCAGGTAGCCCATGCGCCGGCCGGCCGGCGTCTGCAGCACCTGGCCCAGCGTCACCGGGGTCAGGGCAAAGGCCGTGGCACGCAGTGACAGCGTGCGCTCCTGCGTGCCCTGCCGCAGCACCAGACTCAGGTTCTGTCCTTCGGCGCTGGGTGTGAACGGCGTGAAGTCGTCGCTGGCGACCATCTGCGCGGCGCTGCGCCCACCCGCCGAGACGATCTGCTCGCCGCGCTGCACGCCTTGCGCCGCGGCATCGCTGCGCGGCTCGACATAGCGCACGCGCAGCGGCCGATCGGGCTGGCCCTGGATTTCCAGACCGGCCAGGAACAGACCGTAGCCCAGCGATTTGCCGTCGGTGAAGAAGCGGTCGAAGTCGGCGCTCGATTCCATGCGGCTCCAGCGATCGCGCGGGAACTGCGGGTCGTTGCCGGTGTACAGCGAGGCCTGGAACAGTTCGGCCACCGAACGGTCGGGAAACGGGCTGGGGTCGGGCGCCTGGCGGCGCCAGAAGTACCAGTCGTCGAAGTAGTCGACCAGCCACAGCCGCTGTTCGGCACCGCTGCAGGTCAGGCCGGGCAACGGCGGCAACGGGCTGCTGCTGACGTCACCGCCGCCGCAGCCGCCCAGGCCCGCCGCTGTCAGCGCCACCACCAGCGCCAGGCTGGCCAACAAGGCCGCGGCGGGACGCCGCTGGCCGGGCATTCGAAGCTGGGGCATGAGGGCTCCTTGGGGCCGTAGAAGGGCAGATTCGACGTCGGGCCCCGACCTACAATCGCGGTCCACCCCGAGATGCCCTGCGCCGACGCCATCCCTGCGTGTCGACGAGATTTCATTGTGCCTGCGCCATGACCACGCCTGAACTCGCCAAGTCCTTCGACCCCGCCGCCATCGAAGCCCGCTGGGCGCCGATATGGGACCAGCCCGGCCTGTTCGCGCCCACGCTCGACCCGTCGCGGCCGTCGTTCAGCATCCAGCTGCCGCCGCCCAATGTGACCGGCACGCTGCACATGGGGCACGCGTTCAACCAGACCATCATGGACGCGCTGACGCGCTGGCACCGCATGCAGGGCCACAACACGCTGTGGCTGCCGGGCACCGACCATGCGGGCATTGCGACGCAGATCGTGGTCGAGCGCCAGCTGCAGGACGCCGGGCTGTCGCGCCACGACCTGGGGCGCAAGAATTTTGTCGCCCAGGTTTGGGATTGGAAGACCAGCTCGGGCGCCACCATCACGCGCCAGATGCGCCGCATGGGCGACAGCGTGGACTGGTCGCGCGAGTACTTCACGATGGACGAGCGGCTGTCGACCATCGTCACCGAAACCTTCGTCCGGCTGTACGACGAGGGCCTGATCTACCGCGGCAAGCGCCTGGTCAGCTGGGACCCGGTGCTGAAGTCGGCGGTGTCCGACCTGGAGGTCGAAAGCGAAGAGGAAGACGGCTTCCTGTGGCACATCCGCTATCCGCTGGTTGATGACGACGGCAGCCTGTCGGCTGCCGGCGGCCCGGGCAGCCTGGTGGTGGCCACCACGCGCCCTGAAACCATGCTCGGCGACACGGCAGTGATGGTGCACCCTGATGATGAACGTTATGCATCACTGATCGGCCGACGCGTGAAGCTGCCGCTGTGCGACCGCGAGATCCCGGTCATCGCCGACGCCTACGTCGACCGCGAATTCGGCACCGGCGTGGTCAAGGTCACGCCGGCGCACGACGCCAACGACTATGCCGTCGGTCAACGCCATGGCCTGCCGAAGATCGGCGTGCTGGCGCTCGACGCCACGCTCAACGAACTGGCGCCCGCGGCCTATCGTGGGCTGGACCGGTTCGTCGCGCGCAAGAAGGTCGTCGCCGACCTCGACGCGCTGGGCTTGCTGGTCGAGACGAAGAAGCACAAGCTGATGGTGCCGCGCTGCGCACGCACGGGGCAGGTCATCGAGCCGATGCTGACCGACCAGTGGTTCGTGGCGATGAACAAGGCCGGTGCCGGCGGCGTCAGCATCGCGCAGCGGGCGATCGACGCCGTGTCCAGCGGCCAGGTGCGCTTCGTGCCCGAACAGTGGGTCAACACCTACAACCACTGGATGAACAACATCCAGGACTGGTGCATCAGCCGTCAGCTGTGGTGGGGCCACCAGATCCCGGCCTGGTACGGCAGCGGCGGCGAGCTGTTCGTCGGCCGCAGCGAGGACGAAGCACGCCAACGTGCCACGCAAGCCGGCTACAGCGGCCCGCTGACGCGCGACGAGGACGTGCTGGACACCTGGTACAGCTCGGCCCTGGTGCCCTTCTCCACGCTGGGCTGGCCGGCCCAGACGCGCGAGCTGGACCTGTTTCTGCCCAGCAGCGTGCTGGTCACGGGCTTCGACATCATCTTCTTCTGGGTCGCCCGGATGATCATGATGACGACGCACTTCACCGGACGGGTGCCGTTCCGCGACGTCTACATCCACGGCCTGGTGCGCGACGCGCAGGGCAAGAAGATGAGCAAGAGCGAAGGCAACGTGCTCGACCCAGTGGACCTGATCGACGGCATCGCACTGCCCGAGCTGCTGGTCAAGCGCAGCACCGGGCTGCGCAAGCCCGAGTCGGCACCCCGCGTGCGCAAGGACACCGAGAAAGAGTTCCCCGATGGCATCCCAGGCTACGGCGCCGACGCACTGCGTCTGACCATGGCCAGCTACGCCAGCCTGGGCCGCAACATCAACTTCGATGCCAAGCGCTGCGAGGGCTACCGCAACTTCTGCAACAAGCTCTGGAACGCAGCCAAGTTCGTGCTGATGAACTGCGAGGGCAAGGATTGCGGGCTGGGCGAGAACGACGACCTCGGCTTCTCGCCGGCCGACCGGTGGATCGCCAGCGAACTGCAGCGGGTCGAGGCGGCGATGGCGCACGGCTTTGCCGAGTACCGGCTGGACAACGTGGCCGGTGCGATCTACAGCTTCGTCTGGGACGAATACTGCGACTGGTACCTCGAGATCGCCAAGGTACAGCTGCAGACCGGCAGCGACCGCGAGCAGCGTGCCACCCGGCGCAGCCTGCTGCGCGTGCTGGAAACCGTGCTGCGCCTGCTGCACCCGGTGGCGCCCTTCATCACCGCCGAGCTGTGGCAGACCGTGGCCGTGGCCGCCGGGCGCAGGGCCGAAGGCGGCACCGAGACCATCGTCACGGCGGCGTATCCGCAGGCCCAGCCTGAACGTGTCGACGCGGCGGCCGACGCCTGGATGACGCGGCTCAAGGCGGTGGTCGGCAGCTGCCGTGCGCTGCGCAGCGAGATGGGCTTGAACCCCGGCGAGCGCGTGCCGCTGATCAGCCATGGCGACGCGGCCTTCATGGCGCAGGCTGCGCCCTTGCTCAAGGCCCTGGCCCGCCTGGCCGAGGTGCGCGTGATCGACGACGAGGCCGCATTCGCCACCGCCACCAAGGCTGCGCCGGTGGCGATGCAGGGTGATGTGCGCCTGGCACTGCATGTCGAGATCGATGTCGCCGCCGAAAGCGCGCGCCTGGGCAAGGAGATATCACGACTGGAAGGCGAGATCGCCAAGGCGCAGACCAAGCTGGGCAATCAGGGTTTCGTCGCGCGCGCACCGGCTGCCGTGGTGCAGCAAGAGCAGCTGCGGCTGGCCGATTTCACGCAGACGCTGGGTCGTCTTCGAGACCAGCTAGCGCGCCTGGTGTCGTCGACGTGAAGTCGGCCTCGGTCGCCCGCGCCTGCAGGATCTCGTCCATGCGCTGGGCCACCGCCCAGGCGCTGCGGATGCGTGATTCGCGCGTCGTGCTGGCCACGCGCGGCGTGATCTGCAGCGCGTCGATGTTGTGCAGCGGCCGGCCCGGGTCCAGGGTGCCGGGCTCCATGCTGTCGAACCAGGCCGCAGCCATGCGCCGCGTGGCCAGCCCGTGGGCCAGCGCCTGTTCGTCGAACAATCCCGACGGCGCCAGACTGACCAGCACCTGGTTGGGCTTGCATTCCGACAGGTAGCGGCTGCCCAGCAGGCCGTGGTAGCGCGAGTAGTAGCTCAACAGCACGCACACGCCGTCGCTGTGCTCCATCAGCTGGCGCAGCGGCACCGGCTCGACACCCCAGCGGTCCCACAGGCCGTCGCCGGCGTGCACGGCGGGGTCGTAGCCGATGACACGCGCGCCGAAGGTGTCCAGCAGCGTGGCCAGCGGGCGCGCCGCCGGTGTCATGCCGACGATGCCGATCACCGACCCGCCAAGCTCGCGCCCCACGGCCAGGCCTTCGGCGTTGATCACCGGCACGCGGCGCAGCATCTGCAGCAGCGCCCCGATGGCGAATTCGGCCTCGGCGTTGGCACTGGCGGTGGCCGGTCGCACCACCTCGACGCCGGCGCGCGCGCAGGCCTCAAGGTCAAGGTTCTCGGCGCCGGCCGAAAGGCGGCCCACCGTCATCAGGTAAGGGGCGGCCCGCAGCACCGCGCGGTCGACCGCCACCGAAGGCGGCAGCACCACGCCCCGCACCCGCCCCAGCGCGGCGCGAAACTCGCGCGGGTCATGTGCCAGATGCGGCGCGTAGACCACGGCGTGGCGCATGGACAGCCAGTCCAGGACCTCGGGGTCCAAGGGTTCCACGACGAGCAGATCCATGGGCGGATGATGTGTTCTTGTGCCAGCGAAGCCCAGGACACCACGTGCCAGAATGGCCTGGGTGACCCCATTCTAGGTAAGCAAATGTTGATCAAGAAGGCGATATTCCCGGTTGCGGGCCTCGGCACACGGTTCTTGCCTGCGACCAAGGCGCAACCGAAGGAAATGCTGCCGGTCGTGGACAAACCGCTGATCCAGTACGCGGTCGAGGAAGCCTATGCCGCCGGCGTGCGCGAGATGATTTTTGTCACGGGCCGCCACAAGCGGCCGATCGAGGATCATTTCGACATGACCTTCGAGCTCGAGGTGGCACTTGAGCAAGCAGGCAAGCAAGAGCTGCTCGACGTCGTGCGCGGCGTCAAGCCCGACGACATGGAATGCATCTACGTGCGCCAGGCGCAGGCATTGGGGCTGGGGCACGCCGTGATGTGCGGCCAACGCCTGGTCGGCAATGAACCCTTTGCCGTGCTGCTGGCCGACGACCTGATGGTGGGCGAGACCCCGGTGCTGAAGCAGATGGTCGAGCAGTTCGCCGAGTGGCGCGCGTCGATCCTGGCGGTGCAGGAAGTGCCGGCCGAGCACACGCGGCGCTACGGCATCGTGGCCGGCAGCGCGGTCGGCGAGCGCATGATCGACATCCAGCAGATGGTCGAGAAGCCGGCGCCCGAAGACGCACCGTCGCGCCTGGGTGTGGCCGGCCGCTACATCCTGACGCCCGGCGTCTTTCACGAGATCGCGAACCAGCCACGCGGCGTGGGCGGCGAGATCCAGCTGACCGACGGCATCGCGTCGCTGCTGCGACGCGAAAAGGTCTTTGCCTACCGCTACGAGGGCCGACGCTACGACTGCGGCAGCAAGGAAGGATTCCTGCAGGCCAACGTCGAACTGGCACTGGCGCACCCGGCGCTGGGCCCCGGTTTCCGCGCTTTCCTCAAGGGCCTGGCGCTGTAGCGCTTCACGCCCGGCCCCGGGCTGGCCCGGGTGGACGCAGCGCCGCTGCGCCAGCAGACTGCGGGCGCAGCAAACAATCCCACCATGAGCTCATCCGACAGCGGCCCGCCCGATTCCGTCAACGCGCCAGACCCCGCCGTCACCGGCGCAGCAGCACACGAATCGGCCGGCCCGAGCATCGAACTGCGCACCCTGTCCCTGGCTGCCCCGTTTCGCTGGCTGGCCCTGGGCTGGCGCGACTTCCGTCGCGCACCGGCGATCGGCCTGTTCTACGGTGGCTGCTTCGTGCTCATGGGCTGGATGCTGCTGAAGGTCTACGAGAATGCGCCCGCCTACATGCTGGCGCTGTCGGCCGGGTTCCTGCTGATGGGGCCCTTCCTGTGCCTGGGCCTGTACCGCACCAGCCAGCGGCTGGAGGCCGGTGACCAACCTGACTTCGGCGATTCGCTGCTGGCCTGGGACACGCGTACCGCCCAGCTCGGCATCTTCGGCTTCGTGCTGCTGGTGCTGGAGATGCTGTGGGGCCGCGTCACGCTGGTGCTCTTTGCGGTCAGCTTCGACGGCATGCCCGACTTCAAGGGTTCGCTGCTGGCGCTGCTCGACCCCGAAAATCTCGGCTTCATCGTCGGCTGGACGCTGAGCGGCGCCTTCTTCGCCGGGCTGATCTATGCCATCAGCGTGGTGGCGATGCCGATGATCCTGCATCGCCAGACCGACGCCATCACCGCCGGCCTGACCAGCCTGCGTCTGGTGCTGGGGCAACCCGGCGTGATGTTGCTGTGGGCGGCGCTGATCGCCGCGCTGGTCGGCCTGGCGCTGCTGCCCTGGTTCGCCGGGCTGCTGGTGGTGGGGCCGGTGCTCGGGCATGCCTCATGGCATGCCTACCGGGCGGCCGTGGTCGACTGATCAGGGCATCAACACCGTCGACCCGGTGGTCTTGCGCGCTTCCAGATTGCGGTGCGCCTGCGCCACGTCGGCCAGGTCGTAGCGCTGGTCGATGCGGATCTTGACCTGCCCGCTGCCCACCACCGCAAACAGGTCGTCGGCCATGGCCTGCGTCGCCTCGCGCGTGGCGATGTGGGTGAACAAGGTGGCTCGCGTGAGGTACAGCGAGCCCTTGGCGCCCAGCATGCCCGGCGCGAACGGCGGCACGGGCCCCGAGGCATTGCCGAAGCTGGCCAGCAACCCGAAGGGCCGCAGGCAGTTCAGGCTGCCCTCGAAGGTGTCGCGGCCGATGCTGTCGTAGACCACCTTCACGCCCTGGCCACCGGTGATGTCCTTCACGCGTGCGACGAAGTCCTCGCTCGTGTAGTCGATGACATGCGCAGCGCCATGCTCACGCGCCAGCGCACATTTGGACGCGCCACCGGCGGTGCCGATCAGTTGCAGGCCCAGGGCCCTGGCCCATTGGCAGGCAATCAGGCCGACGCCGCCGGCGGCGGCATGGAACAGCACAAAGTCGCCCGGCTGCAGTCCCTCGGCCGGCAAGGTCTTCTTCAACAGGTACTGCGCCGTCAGCCCCTTGAGCATCATGCCGGCCGCGCTGTCGAAGGCGATGCCGTCGGGCAGCCTGACCACGGTCTTGGCCGGCATCACGCGCAGTTCGCTGTACGCGCCCGGCGGGTTGCTGGCGTAGGCGGCACGGTCGCCGACCCTCAGATGCGTGACACCCGGGCCCACCGCCTCGACGATGCCGGCCGCTTCCATGCCCAGGGTCAGCGGCAAGGGGTTGGGATACAGGCCCGTGCGCTGGTAGACGTCGATGAAGTTCAGGCCGCAGGCGTGATGGCGGATGCGGATCTCGCCCGGCCCGGGTTCACCCACGGCAAGCTCGACCAGCTGCAATTTCTCGGGGCCACCGAACTCGGTGATCTGGATGGCGCGTGGCATGCATGTTCTCCTGCGTTGTCTTGAAGGCACCGAGGTTAAGCCAAGCGCGGCGGGCCTGCCGCCAAGGCATGGCACCATCGGCGCTGACCCCTATGAAACGTGTTCTTCAAGCTCCCAACCTCGTGCTGGCCACACTGTGGTCCGACCAGCTCCGCGCGGCCGGCTTCACGGCCAGTGTGCAGCGTGCCTTTGCCAGCGGCATTGCCGGTGAACTGCCGCCCGATCAGTGCCTGCCCGAAGTCTGGGTGCAGGACGACGCGCAATGCCAGCCGGCGCGCGAACTGCTGGCGCAGTGGCAGCGGCTGCCGCACCGGCACTGGGCCTGCCCGCAATGCCACGAGATCGTCGACGGGCCCTTCGAATCCTGCTGGAACTGCGGTGCGCCGATGCCGACATCGACATGGGCTTGACGCCGCGCGTTGCCGGACTGCTGCTGGTGCCGCCGCTGATGTGGGCCAGCAACGCGCTCGTCGGCCGCGTGCTGGCCGACAGCGTGCCACCACTGCTGCTGAATGCCTTGCGCTGGTGGACGGCGCTGCTGTTGCTGCTGCCGCTGGGCTGGGGCGCACTGGCCAGCGCCGCACGCCGCGCCGAGCTGCGCCAGCGCTGGCGGCCGCTGGCCTTGCTGGGCCTGCTGGGCGTGGGTGCGTACAACGCGTTGCAGTATCTGGCGCTGCACACCAGCACACCGATCAACGTGACGCTGATCGCGGCCAGCTCGCCTTTGTGGATGCTGCTGGTGGGCGCGCTGTGGTACCGAGAGCCCGTGCGTGCGGCGCAGGCGATGGGTGCTGCGCTGTCGATGGCCGGCGTGCTGACCGTGCTGGTGCGCGGCGACCTGGCGGGGCTGATGGCGATCCGCCTGGTCCCGGGCGACCTGTGGATGCTGCTGGCCGCTTTGAGCTGGGCGCTCTACAGCTGGCAGCTTGCGAAGCCGCCACCGCTGCTGGCGGGTGGACGTCGACCCGCCTGGACCTGGTCCGAGTTCCTGCTCGTGCAGACCCTGTTCGGCCTGGTCTGGGCCAGCGCCGGCGCGGGTATCGAAGTGGCGCTCGGGGCAGCGCTGCCCACGCTCAGCCTGAGCCTGCTGGCGGCGCTGCTGTTCCTGGCGATCGGCCCTTCGGTGCTGGCCTATCGCTGCTGGGGCCTGGGCGTGGTCGCGGTCGGGCCGGCCGTGGCCGGCTTCTTCAGCAACCTGACGCCGCTGTTCGCAGCGCTGCTGTCGGCGCTGTGGCTGGGCCAGCCGCCGCAGCCGTACCACGGCGTCGCCTTCGCGCTCATCGTGGCCGGCATCGCGGTATCGAACCGTCGTTGACGCCGGTGCAAGATCAGAACGTGCCCGGGTAGTTGCCGCCGTCGATCAGCATGTTCTGGCCGGTGATGTAGCCGGCATGCACACTGCACAGGAAGGCACAGGTGGCGCCGAACTCGTCACTGTTGCCCAGCCGGCGCGCGGGTGGCACGGCGGCACGTGCGGCCACGATCTCGTCGACGCTCTGGCCGGTCTTCTTCGACGTGGCCGCGGCCATGCTGCGCACGCGGTCGGTGTCGAACACGCCCGGCAGCAGGTTGTTGATGGTGACGTTGCGCGAGGCCACGCGCACCTGGCGCGACAGCCCGGCGATGAAGCCGGTAAGGCCGCTGCGCGCGCCGTTGGACAGACCCAGCACGTCGATCGGCGCCTTCACCGCGCCGCTGGTGATGTTGACGATGCGGCCGAAGCCACGCTCGGCCATGCCGTCGACCACGGCCTTGATCAGTTCGATCGGCGTCAGCATGTTGGCGTCGACCGCCTTGATCCAGTCGTCACGGGTCCAGTCGCGGAAATCGCCTGGTGGCGGCCCACCGGCGTTGTTGACCAGGATGTCCACCTGCGGGCAAGCGGCCAGCGCCGCGGCACGGCCTTCGGCGCTGGTGATGTCGCCGGCCACCGTGCGCACCTGCACGGCGGGGTTGAGCGCGCGCAGCTCGGCCGCCGTGGCTTCCAGCGCAGCGGCGCCACGCGCCGTGATGACCACGTTCACACCCTCGCCGACCAGCGCCTTGGCGCAGCCCTTGCCCAGGCCCTTGCTGGCGGCGCACACCAGCGCCCAGCGTCCTTGCAGTCCAAAATCCATCGTCGTTGCTCCTGTCAGGAAAATGTGGCGTTGCCACTTTGATTGAACTCCCTCGGGGCGGGCCGGGCTGGCCCGCCCCTGCGGGGATTCAAGTCTTCGATGGTCGATTCTGACTCGAACGGGCCAGCAGCCACACCCCGACCAGAACCAGCAGCGTGCCACCCGCGATCCAGGCGTTCAGCGGCTCGCCCAGGATCAGCACGCCCATGGCCAAGGTGGCCAGCGGTCCGACCATGCCGGTCTGCGCCGCCAGCGTGGCGCCCACCCGCTCGACCGCCATCATCATCATCAGAACCGGCGCAAAGGTACAGGCCGTGGCGTTCAGCAGCGACAGCCAGAGCACCGGCTCGGCCACCCAGGCCGCCTGCAGCGGCCGCAACAGCAAGAACTGCAGGATGCACAGCACGCAGGCCACGCTGGTGGCCAGCCCGGTCAGCCGCAGCGAGCCCAGCCGACGCACCTCCTGGCCGCTGGCCGCCAGGTAGACGGCATAGCTGATCGCGCTGCCGAACACCAAGGCGGCGCCGCCCAGCGACGCCATGCCGGCAAATTGCACTTCATGGCCGAACACCAGCAGCACGCCGGCGTAGCTGACCGCCAGCGCCGCCAGCTGGCGTGCGTTCACGCGCTGCCGGTACAGCAGCATCGACAGCAGCAGCACCAGCGTCGGATTGAGGTACAGGATCAAACGCTCGAGGCTGGCGCTGATGTACTGCAGGCCCATGAAGTCGAGCATGCTGGCCAGGTAGTAGCCGCTGAAGCCCAGGCCGATCACCACGCGCCAGTCGCGAGCCGTCAGCGCCGGCCGGCCGCGCCCGGACCACCAGGCCAGTGCCACGAACAGCGGCAGCGCGAACAGCATGCGGTACATGATCAGCGTGACCGCGTCCACGCCGTAGCGGTAGGCCAGCTTGACGATGATGGCCTTGGCCGAGAACAGCACCGAGCCGGCGAGCGCCAGCGCCAGGCCCCGACCCACCGGGCCCCAGCGATCCGGTGTTGCCAGTCCGCTGGCGGCGATTCCCGCCGGGGACGGTGTCGAAGGCGCTTTCGGGGGCGTCGTCAATAGCCTGCGGCCTGGCCGTCGCGGCGCGGGTCGCTGGCGGCAGCATAACCGTCCACCGAAGGATCACCCAAGCGCCAGATGAATTGCCCGGCACCGTAGTCCTGGTAGCTGTCGCTGAAGGGCTGCACCCTATGGCCCAGATCGCGCAGGCCCTGCGCGGTGGCAGGGTCGAAACCGTCTTCGTTGTTCACGATGCCGGCATTCCAGCGCCAGCGCGGCGCGTCGCAGGCCGCCTGCGGCTGCTGCCGATAGTCGAGCATGCGCACCAGGGTCTGCAGGTGGCCCTGCGGCTGCATGTCGCCACCCATCACGCCGAAGCTCATCACCGGCTGTCCGTCCTTCGTCAGGAAAGCCGGGATGATGGTGTGGAACGGGCGCTTGCCCGGGCCCACCAGGTTGTCGCTGCCGGGGTCGAGCGTGAAACCGTGGCCGCGGTTCTGCAGGCTCAGCCCGTAGCCCGGGATGACCACACCCGAGCCGAAGCCCATGTAGTTGCTCTGGATGAAGCTGACCATCATGCCGCTGGCGTCGGCCGCGGTCAGATAGATGGTGCCGCCCTGCGGCAGGTGGCCGGGGCCGAAGTCCTGCGCGCGACGCACATCGATCAACCGTGCGCGGCCGGCCAGGTAGTCCTTGTCCAGCATCTGCGCCGGCGTCAATCGCATGCTGCGCGGCTCGGCCACGTATCGGTAGACGTCGGTAAAGGCCAGCTTCATGGCCTCGATCTGCAGGTGCTGCGATGCCACGCCGTCCACCGGCAACGCAGCCAGGTCGAAGTGCTGCAGGATGCCCAGCGCGATCTGCGCGGCGATGCCCTGCCCGTTGGGCGGAATCTCGTGCAGCGTGTGCCCCCGGTAGTCTTGCGCGGTCGTGCCCACCCACTCGGGCCGGTAGGCCGCGAAATCGGCCTCGGTCATCGCCCCGCCATGGTCCCTGGCATGGGCCGCAGCGGTAGCCGCCACCTCGCCGCGGTAGAAGTCCTCACCCTTGCTGCGCGCGATCATCCGCAGCGTGCGCGCCGCGTCGGCAAAGCTGAAACGCTCACCCACCTGCGGCTCACGGCCATGCGGCAGGAAGGCCTGCGCGAAACCGGGCTGGCCGGTCAATTCGGGCAGCGCTGCCGCAGCGGTCCACTTGTGCTGCACGATCACCGGCACCGCATAACCGCGTTCGGCCACGTCGATGGCCGGCGCCAGCAGGTCGGCGAAGGGCAGCTTGCCGAAGCGCCGACTCAGTTCGACCCAGGCCGACACGGCACCGGGCACCGTGACCGAGTCCCAGCCGCGCTTGGGCGGTGTCTTGACGTCGACGCCGTACTTGGCACGAAAGTACTCGGGCGTCCAGGCCTGTGGTGCACATCCCGACGCGTTCAGGCCGTGCAGTTCCTTGCCATCCCACAGAATGCAGAACGCGTCCGAACCCAGGCCGTTGCTGCAGGGTTCGACGATGGTCATCATCGCGGCGGTGGCGATCGTCGCATCGACCGCATTGCCGCCGGCCTGCAGCATGCGCAATCCGGCCTGCGCGGCCAGTGGGTGTGAAGTGCTGACCACGTTGCGCGCGAAGACCGGTGAACGCTGGCTGGCGTAAGCGGCGCGCCAGTTGAAGGAATGAGTCATGGCAAAGATCCGTCGAGGCGAGACAGCTCCGATTCTGCCCGCGCTGCGCGCATCGCGAGGCTACAGGGGCAGGTCGGTCCGCTCGACATGGCTGTCGGCCACGTAGCGACGCAGCACCGGCGCACCCCCATCCACCAGGAAGCCCAGGCGCAGCGCGCGCAACTCGGCGTCGAACGCGGTGAAGCGCGCCAGCCGGCGTTGATGCTCGACCCAGTTCTCGTCGATGAAGTATTCGATGTAGCGCCCCGGCACCGCCGTGTCGCGGAACAAGCCCCAGGACAGCGCACCCTGGCGCAGCCGCGCTCGGCGTGTGCGGTCCATCACCGCAGCGAACGCGGTGGCACGGGCCGGGTCGATCTGGTACTCCAGCGTCACCATCACCGGGCCCTCGTCGGGGCCGATTTCGATTGCCGGCTGCGGCACGCCACCACTGCTGGCGGGCGTGAAGTCGATCTCGGCCGCCCAGTTGATGTTCAGCCTGCGCGTCGCCAGGATCACCAGCAGGCCAAACGCGGCCGCCAGCAGCACCGCGTTGCGCACGCTCGACCAGCTGGCCACCTGGCCCCAGATCAGCGACCCCGCCGCCGACCCACCCATCAAGGCCATCTGGTAGATCGACATGCCACGCGCGCGCACCCAGTCGGGCATGGCCTGCTGCGCCGCCACGGTGAGTGAATTGGCCACCGAGATCCAGGCCATGCCGATCACCAGCATGGCCGGCACCGCAACCCAGATCTCGGGCACCAGGATGATCAGGCTGGACATCAGCGC
>Ga0073904_10000648_pt1 | contig 25362 bp, 21 predicted proteins | sample KloWWTrecipitate_FD_66668 | JGI IMG/M metagenome (GOLD analysis project Ga0073904, IMG submission 66668) | Active sludge microbial communities from Klosterneuburg, Austria, studying microevolution and ecology of nitrifiers - Klosterneuburg... | ecosystem: Engineered > WWTP > Aerobic digester >... | reverse complement strand
CTGGACGCTGGCCTGGGGCAACTTTGCCGCGCCGGCGTCGTTGACCATCACGTCGACCACCAGCCATGGCTGGTCGAAACCCAGGTCTTCCAGCGCAATGCCGACCCGCCTGCGCACCGTGCTCGATGCACCGTCACAGGCAATCACGTACGACGCGCGAACCTCGTGGCTGCTGCCATCGGGTGCCTGGACTTGCAGCGTCACGCCATCGGCGTCCTGTGCCAGGTCGATGACCTCGTGGCCCAGCGCCACCTGCACATCCGCCAGACTGCCGACATGTGCGCGTATGGCCTGTTCTGCCGCCGGCTGGTTGAACACCAGCGACGGCGGGAACGCCAGCGGGAACGGTGGCTCGACGGTGCTGAAACGCTTGATCAGCTGTCCGTCGACCCCGTAGAACTCCGAGGGCGTGAATGGCTCGGCATGTTCCAGGATCTGCGCGTGGATGCCCAGTTGCTGGAACACACGCATGATTTCATGGTCCAGCGCAAAGGCGCGTGGCTTGTCGTAGATCTCGGTGGACTTGTCGCAGACCCAGGTTCGGATGCCCTGGCCGCCGAGCAGGCCCGCCGCTACGGCGCCGCAAGGGCCATAACCGACGATGGCGACATCAACCTCGAGCGCCATGGCTCAGGCCTCGTCGCGGATCGTGTTGGACAACAAACCGACACCGTCGATCTCGATCTCGATCGTGTCGCCGTGTTTCATCCACACCGGCGGCGTACGGGCCTGGCCTACACCGGCCGGTGTACCCATCGCAATCACGTCGCCGGGCTCCAGCGTCAGGCACTCGGTAAGCAGTGCGATGGTTTCCGCGACGCCCCAGATCATGTCGCTGGTGTCGGCGTCCTGCATCACCTTGCCATTGAGCCTGCTCTGGATCCGCAGTCCCGTGGCGCCAGGGCTTAGCTGGTCGGCGCTGACCAGCACCGGGCCAAGCGCACCGGTGCCGTCGAAGTTCTTGCCGATGGTCCACTGCGGCGTCTTCTTCTGGTAGTCGCGTACCGACATGTCGTTGAAGCAGCTGTAGCCGAACACGCAGTCCAGTGCGTTGGCCTGCATCAGGTGCCGCGCCTTCTTGCCGATCACGACTGCCAGTTCGGCTTCATAGTCGAAACGCTCGGATACACGCGGGCGCAGGCCGGCCTCGCCGTGGGCGATCAATGAGGTCGCACCGCGCAGGAAGAACCACGGGTAGTCCGGTTTCTCGCGGCCGCCTTCCTTGGCGTGGTCGAAGTAGTTCAGTCCCAGACAGATGATCTTGCCCGGGCGCGGCACGACCGGGGCGTAGCGGATACCGGCCAGCGGCAAGCGGGCGGCATTCGACGCGATGGCCGCATTTGCAGCGGCCAGAAGGTCGGCGCCGCTGGCCAGTGCGGCGACCAGGTCGGAGGGAATCTGCGGCTGGGCCGCGGCCAGGTCGATGATGCCGTCGTCGGTCATGACGCCCAGGCGCGGGATATCGGAGACGTAGAAGCTGACAAATTGCACGGAAGGTTTCCTTGAGGTTGATGCGTTGAGGAACTCAGGACGTGGCGGCGGCGAATGCGACCTGCCGTTGCGCGTCCTTCAGGGTCTTGGATGGCGGCGCCGAAATGCCCCATTGGTCGACGCGGCCCGCGGGCCATTTCCAGTCGTCAGGGCTGCCGACGGGGTAGTTGTCGTCTACTTGCTCGACGTCGCTGGTGTATTCGATGACGTAGCCGCCGGGGCCGACAAAGTAGTTGAAGGCGTTGTCGCCCGGGCCATGCCGGCCCGGACCCCACTCGATGGCGTAACCGGCATCCTTCATGCGGCCTCCGCCGCGCATCACGGCGTCGACGTCCTGCATGACGAAGGCGATATGGTTCAGGCAGTCGTTGTCGGCGTCGGCCAATGCGATGCTGTGGTGGTCGCCCGGCCCGTCCTGCGGAATCCGCACGAAGGCCATGATCCGGGTGCGATCGGACAGACGCATGCCGAACGCCTGCTCGTAGAACGGCAGGGCCCCGGCCACATCGTGGCTGTTGAGCACCGCATGGGCCAGCCGGAACGGCTGGTCCTTGTGGGTGTCGGCGCCCGCAGGTCGCCGCTCGTCACCTGCGACGAAGCGCAGGATGCGGCCTTGCGGGTCACGCACCACGATGGCTTCGCCGCCGCCGGGTTCGGTGACCGGATGGCGCGGCGACACGACACTGCCACCATGGGCAACAGTGTTGCGTGCCAGGGTCTCGAGCGCCTGTGTTGAGGCCGCACGCAAGCTGACCGATACCAGTTCGGATTGCGGGCGCGGATGCAGCACCAGCAGATGATGGTCCGCGCCGCTGCCGCGCAGATAGACGACCTCGCCGACGCGGTTGGTGACCTGCAGATTCCAGGTGTCGGTAAAGAATTTTTCGGCGGCAGGCACATCGGCCAGGCCGATGTCGACACTGCGCAAGGCTTTGACAAGGCCGAGAGTCATGGCGGTTCCAGTTCGGGGAGGCGGAGAAAACGCTGGGCGTTGGCGCGCAGCAGCAGATCGCGGGTGGTGGTATCGAAGCCGGCGGCGTCGATGGCGGCCACCGGCTGATGTTCGTGAAAGTTGAACGGGTAGTCGGTGCCCAGCATCAGCTGGGTTTCGCCGAACACCGATACCAGATGGCGCAGCGTGGGCGTGTCGAACACCAGCGTGTCGTAGAACAGTTTGCGCGCCTGGTCGCGCGGCGCGGCGGCGATGCTTTCGGCCAGTGCCGGAAACACCTGCCAGCCCTGCTGCAGTCGTGGCAGCAGCATTGCCAGCGTGCCACCGCCGTGGCTGAACGCCATGCGCAGGCCGGGGTGGCGTTCGATCAGGTTGCTGGTCAACACGGACGCCGCGGCCAGCCCGACATCGCCCGGGTAACCGAGCACCTGCTGCAAGGGCGGCGGGCCGACCAGGCGCTCCATGCCGGCGGGACGGATCGCATGCACGAACACCGCAGCACCGAGCGCCGCGCAGGCCGCGAAAAACGGTTCGAACTCCGGTGCGCCGATCGGGCGACCATTGATGTTGCTACCCACCTCGACACCTGCCAGGCCGAGTGTCTTGACCACGTACTCGAGCTCCCGGATGGCCAGTTCCGGATCCTGCAGCGGGACGGCACCGAAGCCGGCCAGACGGCCGCCCGACTCGGCCACCATCGCGGCGATCTGGTCGTTGAGGTAACGCAGCAACTGCTGCGCGTCGGCGGCCTTCATCCAGTACGACAGCAGCTCCGGCATCGGCGAGACCACCTGCAGGTCCAGCCCCATCGTGCCCAGATCCTCGAGCCGGCGCGCCGTGTCCCAGCATTTGTCCGAAACCGTGCGGTACACCTTGCCAGCAATCATCACGCTGCGATGGCAGGCCTGGGCCGGCGCCATCGACGGCCAGTCGGCAGGTGCGCTGGCACCCAGATACCGGGGAAAGTTCTCGGGCACCACGTGGGCATGGGTGTCGATGCCGCAGCGGCAGGTCATTCGGGCATTCATCGTGGGGGCATGACGCAGGCGTGTCTCCTCAAGTCGCGCATCGTAGGTTCGGCAGTGAAATCTGCATAGACGATTTTGCGAATTGCTAATATCCACGACATGGATATACGAGACATGGATCTGAACCTGCTGGTCATCTTCGATGCGATGGCGCGTCTGCGCAGCGTGGTGCGCACAGGGGAGGAAATAGGACTGAGCCAGCCGGCCACCAGTGCGGCGCTGGCGCGGCTGCGGCTGCTGTTCGACGATGCCTTGTTCGTGCGTGCCGGTGCGCAGATGCGGCCGACGCCGCGTGCACTGGAGCTGGCGCCGCTGGTGCAACGGGTGGTGGAGATGGTGCGCATAGAGATCCTGCAGCAGACCGGTTTCGATCCGGCCCGGGCCGATCGCAGCTTCACGATACTGACGCCCGACATCGGCGAGATCGCCTTCTTCCCGGGTGTGTTGCGCCGGCTCCGCGTGGAAGCGCCCGGTGCGCGCCTGCGGGCTGTGTCGCTGCCACGCAAGGCTGCTGCCGAGGCGCTGGAGGCCGGGGTGGCCGAGCTGGCCATCGGGTTTTTTCCCGATCTGCAGAAGGCAGGGTTTTTTCAGCAAGGCCTGTTCAAGACCTCGTATGCGTGCATCACCTGTGCCAGCAGTCGCAAGGTCGGCAAGCGGCTGAGCATCAAGGAGTATCTGGCGGCCAGCCATGTGGCGGTTTTGCCGGACGGCCGTGAACACACGCTGGACCGCATGCTCGAGGCGCGCGGCCACCACCGGCGCATTGTGCTGGAGTTGTCACACTTCATGAGCCTGCTGGCGATCATGCCCGGCAGCGATCTGATCGCCACGGTGCCGGACGATATCGCGACGGCGGTCGAACGCCATATCCCGTTGCGCCGCATCGAACTGCCGTTCAAGCCGCCGGTGATCGACGTGCAGCAGTACTGGCACCGGCGCATGCAGAACGACCCGGCCAATACCTGGCTGCGCGGCCTGTTCCATGCGGTCAACCGGCGCGACGGACGTGCGCCGTTGCCGGCCGATCCCACGGCATATCGCTGACCCGGCGTGCGCACAAGGGAATCGGCTGACCGATGCGGTCAGCCTGGCGTGAGGCGCGCGTGTCGGATCGCCTCTGCCAGGTCGTCGACGAGTGCGCCATGGGTCGCGTCGCGCAGCCGTACCATGCCCACCGGTGGCAGATTCCACTGCAGGCGCTGCGGCATCACACGCGCGCCGCTGATATCGGCCACCTCCTGCGCGATGTCGTCGGGCAGGATGGTGATGGCGTCGGGCATGTGGCGCAGCACGCTGGCCAGGGTCTTTTGCGCAAAGGCTTCCATGAACGGCATGGGGACAGCCTGGCCGGCCGAGGCAAATATGCTGTGGATCATCTCGCGCACCGGTGTGTGCTGCGGCGGAAAGATCCACTGCATCGACACCAGGGCCGGCCAGTCAAGCCCGCGCCGCGCGAGCCGTTCGGCTGCATCGCGTGACACCACAAGGCGCGGTTCCTGGTGGTAGAGGAAATGCTGCTCCAATCCGGCCTCGGCACCGACCGACGTGAATCGGCAGATCGCGCAATCGAGCCGGCGCGCCAGCAGCGCCCGCTGCAACGTACCGGTGGTGGCTTCTTCCGCGACAAATCCCATGCGCGGGCGCAACTCCAGCAAATGGTGCCACAAGCTGTCGTGGGTTTGGCGCGACAGAAACGGAATCACACCGACCCGCAGGCGGCCTTGCAGGCCCGAGCCCAACGCTGCCAGATCCTGCCCCAGACCGTCTGCATCGGCCAGGGCCAGCCGCGCACGGGCCAACACCAGCAGGCCGGCCGATGTGGGCTCAAGGCCGCGCCGGCTGCGGGTGAACAGCTGTGTCATGAAGATGTCCTCGATCTCGCGCAAGGACCGCGTCACAGTGGGCTGTGCCAGGCCGAGCCGCTCGGCCGCCCGGCTGACCGACCGTGAGCGGTCGAGTTCGATCAGCAAGCTGTAGTGGCGCAGCTTCAGTCGCGTGGCAAGCCAGGGCAGAGTGGGGAGTGACATGCAAACGTTCCGATCGGTGAGATTGGTGAGTTAGATCTATAACAATTGATGCATGCATGTATCAACAAATATGTATTGAATCGCATTTTCGGCCTTAATCTTGGACCCATGTTCACGACCCGCCCAGAGATCACCGGCACGTTCGGCGTTGCCTCGTCAACCCACTGGCTTGCTTCGCAAACGGCGATGGGTGTGCTCGAGCGCGGCGGTAACGCCTTCGACGCTGCTGTGGCCGGCGGCTTTGTGCTGCAGGTGGTGGAGCCACACCTGAACGGACCCGGCGGCGAGGTGCCGATCCTGTTGTGGAGCGAACGCGAGAAGCGCCTGCGCGCCATCAACGGCCAGGGCTGCGCGCCGGCCGAAGCCACCCCGCAGGCCTTTCGCGCGATGGGTTTCGAACAGGTGCCGGGCATCGGCCTGTTGCCGCTGACCGTGCCCAGCGCGTTTCCGGCATGGCTGACCATGCTGCGGGACCACGGTACCTGGAAGCTGGCAGACGTGCTGGCACCGGCCATCGGGTATGCCCGTGACGGCTTTCCGGTCCTGCCGCGCGTGGCCCAGGCCATACTGGCGGTGCGCGAATTGTTCACCGAGCACTGGCCTGGATCGGCCGCCACCTGGCTGCCCGATGGCAAGGTGCCGATGCCGGGCAGTCTGTTTCGACTGCCGGCGTTGGCCGCGACCTACACCCGCCTGGTGGAGCAGGCCGAGCGCGACGGCGACGGTCGTGTCGGAGTCATAGACGCAGCCATGCGCCATTGGCAGCAGGGTTTCGTCGCGCGCGAAATCGACGACTATTGCCGCACCGCCAGTGTGCGCGACACCAGCGGCGAAAAGCATGCAGGCCTGCTGCGCTTTGACGACATGGCCAACTGGACGGTGGCCACCGAAGCACCGCTGTGCGCCGATTTCGGCCGCTACACCGTGGCCAAGTGTGGGTTCTGGAGTCAGGGACCCATGTTCCTCGAACAACTGGGCATGTTGCGCCATGCGGGGCTCGAACAACACGCGCCGGAGACGGCCGGTTTTGTGCACCGCATTGCCGAGGCGACCAAGCTGGCACTGGCCGACCGGGCTGCCTGGTATGGTGTCGCGCCCGGCGCCAATCGGACTGCCCAGCAGGCCCTGCTGTCCGATGACTACCTGCGTGAGCGATGGGCCATGGTCGATGTGCAGCGTGCGTCCGACGCGCTGCGCGCCGGTCATCCAGCCGGATTTGCGCCGCGCCTGCCCGACCTGGGCGTGAGCGAACGCTCGCTGCGTGCGTCCGACGCCCGTTTCGGCGTGGGCGAACCCACCTTCGCGTCACTGCCACCGGTGTCCGAATGGGCCGACCGCGAGCTCTTCGTGGGTGATACCTGTCACATCGACGTGATCGACCGGCACGGCAACATGGTCTCCGCCACCCCCTCGGGCGGCTGGTTGTCGTCCAGCCCGACGGTGCCGGCGCTCGGTTTTGCGCTGAGTACGCGGCTGCAGATCACCTGGCTGGACGAGGGCCTGCCCAACACGCTGGCGCCGCGTGTCGCGCCATGCACCACGTTGTCGCCCTCGATGGCGCTGCGCGACGGTGAGCCTTACATGGCTTTCGGTACGCCAGGCGGTGACCAGCAGGACCAGTGGTCGCTTGCATTTTTCATGCGCCACGCGGTTCACAGGATGAACCTGCAGCAGGCCATCGATGCGCCGGCCTGGCATGTCAAACATGCGCCTGGTTCGTTCTGGCCGCGCCAGACCACGCTCAACGCGTTGAGCCTGGAGTCACGTTTCGCTGCCGGGGAAATCGATACCCTGCGGGCGTTGGGCCACCATGTGGTGGTGGGCGATGCCTGGTCCGAAGGGCGCCTCTCGGCATGCAGCCAGGAGCGCGATGCCCGGGGCCGGTTGCTGCTGCGCGCCGGCGCCAACCCGCGTGGCATGCAGGGTTACGCAGTCGGTCGCTGACGCAGCATTTTTTCACCTTCACTGAGGACATCACCATGTTGAATCGGTTCATCCGCCCAATGGCACTTCTGGCCCTGTGTGCTGCCACGCAGGTTGCCGCGGCCGCCTATCCCGACAAGCCAATCACGCTTATCGTGCCGTGGGCCCCCGGTGGCTCCACCGACATTCTGGCGCGCGCCATAAGCCAGCAGCTGACCATCACCATGGGACAGCCGGTGATCGTCGAGAATCGGCCCGGTGCGTCGGGCAATATCGGCGCGGGCATGGTCGCCAAGGCCAAGCCCGATGGCTACACCATACTGATCGACACCATGAGCACCCTGGCGGTGAACCCGTCGCTGATGGAAAACATGCCGTTCAAAGGCGCGGAAGATTTCACGCCGATCGCCATCCTGGCCAATGTCATCAACACCATGGTGATCAATCCGTCGGTGCCGGCGAAGACGGTGGGTGAATTCATCGCCTACGCCAAGGCCAATCCCGGCAAGCTGGCGTATGCCTCTGCGGGCAGCGGCTCGACCAACCACTTGAGTGCCGAGATGTTCAAGCGCGCTGCCGGCATCGAGATGTTGCACGTGCCCTACAAAGGCGGTGCGCCGGCCGTGTTGGACACCGTGGCCAACCAGACCCAGGTGTTTTTCTCTGCCGGCACGCAGACGCTGCCGCACGTCAAGGCTGGCAAGCTGACTCTGCTGGCCGTGACCGAGCCCAAGCGTACCGGGCTGTTGCCCGGCGTGCCCGCCGTGGCTGAAACCCTGCCCGGTTACAACATGAGTGTGTGGTATGGCGCCTACGGCCCGGCCGGCATGCCGCGCGAGATCGTGATGCGGCTCAACGCAGAGATCGCCAAGGCACTGGCCGTACCCGACGTGCGCGCCCGCATGGATGCGATGGGCGTGGAAGTGGTCAGCAGCTCGCCGGAGCAACTCGCCACGACGCTGCGCCAGGATTTCGAGCGTTTCGGCAAGATCATCAAAGACCTCAAGATCAAGCTCGATTGAGATGCAGTTGCAGGACCCATCCCCAGGAGTACGCGGCGTAATGCCGGTGGCGGTGTGCACGCAGTTGTGCGACGCGCTGAGCCGGGCGACCACGCCCGACCAGGCGCTGCAACAGATCGAGGCGGCGCGCTTGGCCTTGCTCGGCAAGGGCCTGCTGACCGTGAACCTGGACGCGACACGGCCCGATGATCCGCCCGACGAATTGCAGTTGCAGCGCCTGTGGACCTCGAACCCGCAGGCTTACGCAGTGGGCGGGCGCAAACGCAAGACGCTCACGCCCTGGACGCAGCAGCTGCTGCGCCGCTGCGAGGTCTTCATAGGCGAAGGCGACGAAGCCCTGGCACAGGTATTTGAAGAACATCAACAGATCGCCCAGCTGGGTCTGCATGCCGTGGTGAACGTGCCGCTGTTGCTCGCGGGCCGCTGCGTGGCCACATTCAACGTGCTGGGAGAACGCCCAAGCTGGATGGTGCATGAGATAGCCACCATTCGGCTGTTGGCGCTTCTGGCCATGCCCTGGGTGATGCAGGCGCGGGCGGCCGCTGCAGAGATGAATTGACAGCCGACCATCTCGTTGCGAATGGCTGCTGGGATTGTCCTCCCTGTGAGGTCATTGCCGACAGCTTGCCGGACGACCCGAGACACTCGCCAATCGCGCTGATCCGGCCGCCGCCCCTGTCGGACTGACCGCCACTTTCGCCGTGGTACCTGCCAGGTGTGTCAGGCTGCGCGTCGCTTGGGCAATGCGACCCGCACTGGCGCAGCGTCCCTCGTGCGCGCCGCTCGGCCTGCAGGCGCAGTCGCCGACGCCGGCGGCGGCACCAGATCGGCCAGCGTCACGCCATCGAGCTCGCGAAAATACGCCTGCAATGCGTTGCTGAACACCTGTTTGAGGCGGCATGACGGCGTCAGCGTGCAGGTGTTGGTGGCGGGGTCGAAACACTCGACCAGTCGGAAATCGGTTTCCGAGACCCGCACGATGTCGCCCACACGGATCTGATCGGCACTTTGCAGCAGGCGCAGCCCGCCGCCGCGTCCCCGTGTGGTCTCGATGACGCCCTGGCGCGAGAGGTCGTTGACCACCTTCATCAGATGGTTCTTCGACACCTGGTGGTGTTCGGCCAGCTCGCCGATGGTCACCAGGCGGCCCGGATGGGCGGCGCAATACATCAGCACCCGCAGGCTGTAGTCGGTGTACTCGGAGAGGCGCATGAATATCCTTGAAGATGCACAAAGTATATTGCTTTAAGTCTCCGCAAGCTTTAACATGCAGTTAATGTGCATGTTAAAGACTCCAGCAACGTTTGTCGACTGACAACGCTACCCGATCATGAAAACATTGATTCAACCGGCCGTCGCGCCCTCCGGCCAGGCTGTGGACAACGGCCATGGCTGGCCGCTGCTGCGGTTGGGCTTTCGGCCCTTTTACCTGGGCGCTGCCGTGTTCGCCTGCCTGGCGATTCCGATGTGGATGCTGGTGTTCACCGGTCGCGCCAGCTGGACGGCGGAGCTGCCGCCACTGCTGTGGCATGCGCATGAAATGCTGTTTGGTTTTGCCGCTGCCGTCATCGTCGGTTTCCTGTTGACGGCCGGCAAGGCCTGGACCGGGCTGGCCACGCCGCGGGGCGGCGCGTTGGGCGCACTGGTGCTTCTGTGGCTGGCCGCTCGCATCGCCGCGCTGGTGGGGCCGTATCCGGTGTATGCCGTGCTGGACTTGGCGCTGCTGCCGATGGTGGCGATCGTGCTGGTGCGCGTGTTGCTGCGTGCAGGCAACCGCCGCAATCTGCCGCTGGCAGGCCTGCTCGGGCTGCTGACCCTGGCCAACCTTGCGTTCCACCTTGCGGCGCTGGGTTATCTGGATCTGCCACCGGTGCGGGCCCTGTATGCAGCACTGGCCCTGATCGTGCTGATCGAAACAGTGATGGCCGGCCGGGTGATTCCGGCCTTCTCGATGAGTGCCATTGCGGGCCTGAAAATCACGCTCGATCCCAAGCGCGAGAAGTTCACCGCCCTGGCCAGCGTCACGGCGCTGTTGTGGTGGGTGTTCGCACCTGCGCACGCAGCGGGTGCGGTGCTGCTGGCGCTGGCTGCCACACTGCAGTTGTCACGGCTGATCGCCTGGCAACCCTGGCGCTCGCGTGGCCGCCCCATCCTGTGGGTCCTGCACCTGGCCTATGCCTGGATACCCGTCGGTTTCGCTTTGCTGGCGCTGAACCAGCTCGGCTGGATCGGCGTTTCCGCCGGCATCCATGCACTGGCGGTCGGCGCCACCGGTGGCCTGATCATCGGCATGGTCACACGCACGGCGCGTGGCCACACCGGCCGGCCGCTGCTGGTGTCACCACTCGAAGTGGCGGCCTATGCGCTGGTCATGTTCGCGGCGCTGCTGCGGGTGCTGGTGCCCTTGCTTGCACCCCAGTACCTGGTGCTGTCGGTCATCGTCGCCGCTTCTGCATGGGCGCTGGCTTTCGCCGTGTACCTGGCGCTGTACACGCCGTGGCTGATGCGGGTACGCCTGGACGGCAAGGACGGCTGAGCGCTGCTGCATCACCCCGCGTATTCACTCTCCACTGTTTTGTTATCCCGTCAACTTCAGAAAGACAACACCATGTCCGCTACCCTTGCGTCCACCATCGACGTTCGCACAATTGCTCCGCGTGAACGGCACCCGCTGATCTTTGGCCGTTTCGAGGCGCTGCAGACCGGCCAATCCATGCAGCTGGTCAACGACCATGACCCGCGGCCGCTGTATTACCAGTTCGAGGAACGTTGCCCGGCGCAGTTCGACTGGGTCTATCTGCAATCAGGTCCCGACCTGTGGCAGGTGCGCATCACCCGCACCGCCATGGCGGCCGCCGACACTTCTGCCGGCAGCTGCTGCTCGGGCGGCGCCTGCGGCGGCTGACGCCAGCGGATCTCGGCCATGACCTTTGTCGTCACCGAGTCCTGCATCAAGTGCAAATACACCGACTGTGTCGATGTCTGCCCGGTCGATGCGTTTCGCGAGGGACCCAACTTCCTGGTCATCGACCCGGACGACTGCATCGACTGCGCGGTCTGCGTGCCGGAATGCCCGGTCAATGCGATCTACGCCGACGAGGACGTGCCGGCCGACCAGCAGGCTTTTACACCGCTCAATGCGGAACTGGCCCGGCAGTGGAAACCGATCACGCGGACCAAGATTGCGCTGCCCGATGCCGATGAATGGGCCAAGATCGAGCGCAAGCTCGACAAGCTGGAACGCTGACGCTCAGTAGACCGGCACTTCCAGCAACTCGATCGGATCGCCGTAACGCGCAGCCAGCTCCACCACCTCCGGATCACGCAGCGCGCACAGGAAGCCCTGGTCGATCAGCGTGTTGTCGCCCGCCTTGACGGTGGCGTCCAGCATCACCAGGTCCATGTGGACCGGCGGCTCCTCCCAGTCGGGCATGACGCGGCGGATGTAGTCGCTCGGCTTGACCAGGTCAATGCCGAAATGCAGCGCACCCGGGGCGTTGGAGCCGGCCGGATAAATGGTGTGCCGCGGTGCCTTGGGGTTGAAGCCACAACCGCCACCTTCGATCATGCGGCCACCGACCAGCATCTCGCGCAGGATGCCGGCCTCGTCCGATGTGCCTTCGACGCGTGACACATGTTCACCGTCGAAAAACACGCCGATGGGCTCCTTGAATGGCTCGGCAAAGCCGATCGCCCACTGCGGATACAACACGCCCGACATCTGAGTCTGGCGACGCATATCGTTTTTCACCGAGTTGTGGTCCCACAGGTTGGGGCCGTGCGTCGGCAGGTAATGCACATAGGCACCGTCTTCCTCGGCCGTCATCTTGCCGCGCCAGCGGTTGGTGGAGAGCTGGTTGGCACACGTCTCGGGTGTGAAGTGGATGCGCAAGTCGCTGCCGCGCACATCGCTGAAATGCAGGTCGAAATCCTGATCCTTGGGATAACGCGCTGCGGTGGCACGGCACAAGGCGCCGACGATGTCGATCGGAAAACGCGCCTGCGCGGTATGCAGCAGGTCCAGGTCGCGAAAATACGTGATCTTGACCCAGCGCTGCCCTTTGCGCCGCAGCCCGATACACAGTGGATCGAGGATCGAGCAGAACCAGGTCGACACCACGAAGGTCGCGTCTTCCAGCAGCGCATGCACGTTCTTGGGCACCTCGGTGACGCGGGTGCTGGGCTCCATGTAGATACGCATGGACGCGCCGCGTGACTGCGCCAGACCGCTGACCGCCTCGATGACACGGCGGTCGAGCAGCGGGTCAGCCAGAAACAGCACCCGGTCGCCAGGCCGGATCGCGAACACCCGTGTGAAATTGTCCAGCGCCTGAAAGTAGTTGCGTGTGCCGACCCGCGCCGGATTCTCCGGCGCTGGCAGGCCAACCCAGTTGCCTTTGGTGGCTGGCGGCAAGGCCTTGTCTGCGGTCTGCATTGGATCAGTCGATCGAGGCGCCCGAGCGCTTGACGGCTGCGCCCCAGCGTTCGATCTCCTGGGCGACGAAGGTCTTGAGTTCCTGCGGCGTGCCACCGACCACGTCTGCGCCGCGGCTTGCGAGCTGGTTGCGCAGTTCCGGGTCGGCCAGGGCTTTCTGGATGGCCGCGTTGACCTGGTCGACGATGGCCTTTGGCGTGCCGGCAGGCGCGAAGATCGCGTCCCAGGCACCGACGTTGAAACCGGGCAAGCCTGACTCGGCGATGGTCGGCATGTCGGCGAACCCGGTCACCCGTTTGGCGGTGCTCACAGCCAGGCCCTTGAGCCGGCCGCCACGCACCTGTGGCGCCGTATTGGGCATCACGTCGATCATGAAGTCGACCTGGCCGCCAATCACGTTGGTAATGGCTGCCGCACCGCCGCGGTAGGGAATATGCACCACGGCCAGGCCAGCCTGGGCCTTGAGGATCTCGCCCGACAGATGCGAGGTTGTTCCATTGCCGGCCGACGCGAACGTGTACTTGCCGGGATTGCTCTTGAGCAACTGCAGCAGTTCAGCCATGTTCGCAACCGGCAGTCCCGGACGGATCACCACCATTGCGGCGATCGAGCTCAGCCGGCTGACCGGTTCGAAGTCCTTGAGCGCATCGAAGCCGGGGCGCTTGTACAGCGTCTGGTTGATGCCGTGGGTGCCATTGGTTGCGTACAGCAAGGTATAGCCGTCTGCCGGCGCACGTGCCGCAGCCGCGCTGCCAATGTTGCCACCGGCACCGGCCAGGTTCTCGAACACGATCGGCTGGCCCAACTCGGTCGCGACACGGGTCATCATCAGCCGGGCCAGGTTGTCGCCGCCGCCGCCCGCCGGAAAAAGCACGATGACCTTGATCGGCTTGGACGGATAAGCCTGTGCGTTGGCCAGGGGGCTGGCGGCGCTTGCGGCCAGTGCGGTCAACACGAGGCGTCGTGAAATGGGCATCGGGAGTCTCCAGTGGGTGCTTGCTGCGGGTTCAGAAGTCTGTCTATGCATGCAATTCTAGGTATATTTTGCGCCAAATCAATAAAATCGTTCAATACTGCATGCAATAAACGGCGTGTAAAGCCCGAATAGACTCATCCCATGGCCTCCCATATCCACCGTGTTGTTTATGAATTGCGCCGGCGCATCGTCGCCGGCGAACTATTGCCAGGAACGCGGCTGGTGGAGCTGGCGCTGGCCGCCCAGCTGGGCGTATCGCGCACGCCGATCCGGCTGGCCTTCGAGGAGCTCGAGAAGCAGGGCTTGCTGGAGCGCTTGTCCACGCGGGGCTTTCGGGTGCGCGAACTCACGGTCAATGACATTTCGGACGCGATCGATGTGCGTGGCGTGCTTGAAGGCATGGCCGTCCGTCTGGCCGCCGAACGGCCGCTGGGTGCGCAGGCGCTGGCGGAGTTGCAGCGTTGCATCACCGAAGGACGCGCATTGATCCTGGAGGCGGCCGACAACCAGGACACGGTCGATCTGGCGCGCTGGATACCGATGAACGCCCGGTTCCACACCTGTCTGATGAACGCGGCGGCCAACAAGGCGCTGGCGTCGGCACTGGCGCATATCGACAAGCTGCCGCTGGCCAGTGCGTCTGCGTTGAGTCTCGGTGGCGCTGCGCCGGCGCTGGAACTGGCGTTCCTGCAGCGCGCCCAGCAGGACCACGAAGACATCGTCGATGCGCTGCAGGCGCACGAAGGCGCACGTGCCGAGTCACTGATGCGTGAGCACGCGCGGCGCAGCCGCGACAACAAACGTGAGTTGCTGACCGGCAGGCGGCTTCAGGCGGCGGCCTGAAGCCGGTGCCTTTCGCGCGCAAATATCGCAACTGTCAGGCCTTGCGCGGACGCAGGCCGTTGGCATTGCTGGTGGCCTGGACCGGATGGGTGCTGCGCGAGCGGGCCGTACCGCGCTGGCTGGCACATGCGTCCACAGCGGGATTGCCACAGTGCGCCCCAGCCAGGCGGCACACTGTGGCACAGTGCGCCGTGACGATGTGAACCGACGATCGCCGGCGCAGCGCAGCTGCGCCAAGCCTATTGCCATGACAAGGAGCAGCCCGTGCATTTCATGACCATCGCAGAACTCGCCCCGCTGTTGCAAGCGGGCACTCTGTCGCCGGTGGAGCTCACGCGTGTGATGCTCGACCGCATCGATGCGCTGGACGGCCGGCTGCGCTGTTATGCAACCGTAACTGCCGGGCTGGCAATGCAGCAGGCGGAGCAGGCCGAGCGGGAGATTGCGGCCGGCGCTTACCGCGGTACGCTGCACGGCATTCCGGTGGCGTTGAAGGATCTGTGTTTCACCAAGGGCATCCGCACCATGGGCGGTACCGGCGTGCTGGCCGACCATGTGCCGGATTTCGATGCCACGGTGGTGGCACGTCTGCAGGCAGCCGGCGCGGTGCTGCTGGGCAAGCTCAACCTGACCGACAGCGCGATGGCCGGGTACCACCCGCAGTTCGCCATTCCGGAGAATCCGTGGAAGGCCGGGCACTGGTCGGGCGTGTCGTCCAGCGGCTCGGGCGCGGCCGTTGCGGCCGGTCTGGCGTTCGCCGCCATCGGCACCGACACCGGCGGTTCGATCCGCCATCCGTCGGCTGCCTGCGGCATTGTCGGTCTCAAGCCGACCTGGGGCCGGGTCAGCCGCCATGGCGTGCTGGCGCTGGCGCCATCGCTCGACCATGTCGGCCCGATGACGCGCAGCAGCCGCGATGCCGCCATCGTGCTGCAGGCCATCGCCGGGCGCGACGCCAACGATGCGACCTCGCTGGCCGATCCGGTACCCGACATGAGCGCCTTGCTGGACCGGGGTGTGCAAGGTCTGCGCATCGGCTGGGACGAAGGCTTCACGCGCACCGACATGGCGGTCGATGTCGCAGATGCCATCACCCGTGTGGTGCAGGTGTTGCAGGTCCAGGGCGCCGTGATCGTCCCGGTCTCCATGCCGGTGCGGTTGCGCGAATACGTCACGGCCTGGGCGCCGCTGTGCCAGGCCGAGGCGGTGTTCGCGCACCGCGCCTGGTATCCGGCGCGGGCGGAGCAATACGGACCATTCTTCCGCCAGTGGCTGGAACGCGGTGCGGCGCTGGGCGCGGCCGACTATGCGCACTTTCACCAACTGCGGCTGGCGTGCAACGGTGACATGAACGCCCTGATGCACGGCATCGATGTGCTGGCCTGTCCGTCAACCCCACGTGTGGCGTTCCCGGTTACGCCAGAATTCCTGTACGGACCGATACCGCCGGACCGCGACCCCTGGCATGCGCGTTACACCGCGCCGTTCAACTTCTCCGGCCTGCCGACGCTGTCGTTGCCGTGTGGCCTGTCCGACGCCGGCCTGCCCTTGTCGGTGCAGTTCGCCGGCCATGCATTGCGCGAGGACGTGCTGGTCGGGGTCGGCCATGCATTCGAGCGTGCGACCGATTGGCATACCTTACATCCGCCGGTCGAATGAAACTGCGCCGGCAAGCCGGGTTTCAGTCGCCGATGCCGTATTTGCGCAGCCGCGTGGCAATCGCCGAATGCGAGGTGCGCAGCCGCTGCGCCAGCTTGCGGGTCGAGCGGTACTGCGGATAAAGCTGCTGCAGCAAGGACTTCTCCAGCCCGGCCACGGCTTCTTCAAGGCTGTCGACGGCGTCGGCCCGCACACCTATGGTGGCCACGTCGACCTGCGCCAGTTCCAGGTCGGCTGCGTCGATGACCGGCGCTTCGCTCAGCGTCGCAGCCCGAAACACCACGTTCTGCAACTGGCGCACGTTGCCCAACCATGGATTGCCCAGCAGCGCGGTGGCCGCGGCCTTGCTCAGCCGCGCCGGCGCACGGCCGGTCTGGGCGCAGGCCCGCTCCAGGAATACCTGCGCCAGCGGCACGATGTCTTCGGTGCGCTCGCGCAGCGGCGGCAGGTTCAGTTGCAGCACGTCCAGGCGAAACAGCAGGTCCTGGCGGAAGCTGCCGGCGGCCACCATGTCTTCGAGCGCGCGGTGGGTGGCGCTGATGATGCGCACGTCGGCGTGTTGTTCGCGCTCGCCGCCGACGCGGCGAAAGCTGCCGTCGCTGAGAAAACGCAGCAGTTTGGCCTGCAGATACGGCGACATCTCGCCGACCTCGTCCAGGAACAGCGTGCCGCCGTCGGTAAGCTCCAGCAGACCCGGGCGACCGCCGCGCAAGGCGCCGGTGAAGGCGCCGGGGGCATAACCAAACAGCTCGCTCTCGGCCAGGCTCTCGGGCAGCGCGGCGCAGTTGAGTGCAAAGAACGGCTGTTCGCGGCGCCGGCTGCCGGCGTGGCAGGCATGGGCCACCAGTTCCTTGCCGGTACCGGTTTCTCCGCGTATCAGCAGTGGCGCGTCGACCTGGGCCATGCGTGCGGCGCGTTGTTTCAAGGCCCGGATGGCCGGCGACTGGCCCAGAATCGTCTCGAAACCGCCGGCGCCATAGTTGTTCAAGGCGCTGAGCCGCTCGCCCAGCCGGTGCGGTGCATGCAGCGTGATCACTGCGCCGGCGACCTCGCCGCCAGCCTCGTGCAGCGCCACGGTTTCCATCAGATAGTGTTGCCCGGCCATCTGGACCTCGCTGGCGGGCAGGTGGTAGGCCTTGGCAATCAGCGATTGCACCAGCGCGGCATCGTCGATCAGCGTCTGCAGCGGTATGCCGACCAGCGCCGGCTCGTCCATGCCGGTGGCACTGACTGCGGCGGCGTTGGCGACCACGACCACAGCCCGCGCGTCGACTGCCAGCACCGGGTCGGCCAGTGATGCGAGCAGGGCATCGAGATACAGGCGCCGGCGCGCGCCCGGCAGGATCTCCAGTTCGCCGACAGCCTGCACGCCGGCCACCGCCAGCAGATCGCTGCGCAACCGGTCGAGGTCGCGCGCGCCGAGTTCGGGCGCTTCTATATAGACATGCGGTGGCTCGACCTCGACCGCGGTCACGTTCAGCGCGCGAACCGCCAGTGCAGCCAGGATTTCCTGGGCGATACCGACCCGGTCGGTGAATTGGACATCGATGCGCATGGTGTGTGTCTTGATTTTGATCCATCGTATCGTTTTCCATACGAACATGGCAAACCATTGTTTCTATTCAATTTAGTACGCCAATTCAGCTGATGAACTGTTTGATCGTATGGAATTCGCTACACAGTTTTGCAATGATGGCCGACACATGCGCGTAAGTCCCTGATTTCATTACCTTGTCCTATCTGGCACGGGTGTTGCAATGGCATTGCAACGGGTGCCGCTTTCGCGGCTGTCGGTCTTTGCCGTTACTCAGGAGCAGGTGCATGCGTGTCGTCGTGTTGGGCAGTGGTGTGATCGGCACCACGGTGGCGTATTACCTGGCCAGGTCCGGCCATGAGGTCGAGGTTGTCGATCGCCAGAGTGGCCCGGCACTGGAGACCAGTTTTGCCAACGCCGGTGAAGTCTCGCCGGGGTATTCCGCGCCGTGGGCTGGCCCGGGTGTGCCGCTCAAGGCGATCCAGTGGCTGCTGATGCAGCACAGCCCGCTGGTCATCAAGCCGATGCTCGACCCGGCGATGTGGCGCTGGGGCTTGTCGATGCTGCGCAACTGCACCGAGGCGCGTTACCGCATCAACAAGGGCCGCATGGTGCGCCTGGCCGAATACAGCCGCGACTGCCTGAAAGACCTGCGCGCCGAGACCGGCATCGATTACGACCAGCGCGAGCAGGGTACGCTGCAGCTGTTTCGCACCCAGAAGCAGCTCGACGGCACCGCCAAGGACATCGAAATCCTGAAGGAGTACGGTGTGCCTTACCAGTTGCTCGACCGCGCCGGCTACCTCGCCTACGAGCCGGCGCTGGTCGACGTCAAGCACAAGTTCATTGGCGCCTTGCGCCTGCCAGGCGACGAGACCGGCGATTGCTTCAAGTTCACCAATGCGCTGGCCGAAAAAGCCAAGGCCCTGGGTGTGAAGTTCCGCTTTGACGAGGATATCCAGGCGCTCGAGCGCGAGGGCGGGCGCATCAGCGGTGTGCGTACGGCCAAGGGCCTGTTGACGGCCGACCGATACGTGCTGGCCCTGGGCAGTTATTCGACCCGCATGCTGGCGCCGCTGGGTATCCACGTTCCGGTCTACCCGGTCAAGGGTTTCTCGATCACGGTGCCGATCCGCAATGCGGCCAAGTCGCCCGAATCCACCATCATGGACGAGACCCACAAGGTCGCAGTCACCCGGCTGGGCGACCGGATCCGGGTGGGTGGCACCGCCCAGTTGTCGGGTTTCGACCTGCAACTGGACAAAGGCCGACGCGACACGCTGGAGTTCGTCGTCAATGACCTTTTTCCAGAGGGTGGCGATGTCGCCAAGGCCGAGTTCTGGACCGGCCTGCGCCCGATGACGCCGGACGGCACGCCGATCATCGGCGCCACGCGTTACGACAACCTGCTGCTCAGCACCGGCCACGGCACACTGGGTTGGACCATGGCTACCGGCACCGGCCGTGTCATGGCTGACCTGATCAGCGGCCGCACGCCGGATATCGACATGGAAGGCCTGACGGTCGCGCGTTACCGCTGAGCGCGCCGACCAGCCGCGTCAGCCGCGGATCAGTCTTCGGCCTTGTATCCGGTGCTCTTGACCACCGCCGCCCAGTTCGCGGTTTCGGCCTGCAGGCGCTTGGTGATGGCGGACTGTTCCATGATCAGGGGTTCGAACTCGGCCTTCTCCAGTGCCAGAATCACGTCTTTGCTGCGCACGGCGGCGGCCAATGCACTGGCCAGTTCCTTCTGCTGCGCCGGTGGCGTTTGTGCCTTGGCTACGAACAGGAACATTTCGCTCATCGTCAGATTCGGGAAGCCCTGTTCCTTGAAGGTCGGGATTTCCGGCAGCGCCGCCATGCGCTGCGCGCCTGAAAAGCCCAGGATGCGCAGCTTGCCGCCCTTGTATTGCTGCAACAGGTTGGGCAGCGTCGTGAAAAGTGCCGGCAGGTTGCCGCCAATCACGTCGACCATGGCGGGCGCGCCGCCACGATAGGGAATATGGGTCAGTTCCACCTGTGCGTCCTTGGCCAGTTGCACGCCCAGGAAATGCATGGCGGTGCCGGCGCCAGGGGTGCCGAACGAGGCCTTGCCGGGGTTGGCCTTGGCCCAGACCAGAAATTCCTTCAGCGTCTTTGCCGGTGTGCCGGGCCCTGCTGCCAGACCGAACTGGAACTCGCAGGCGGTTGCAATCGGCACCAGGTCCCTGGCAACGTCGTAACGCAGCTTGCTGTAGATATTCGGGTAGATCGTCAGGTTGCCGCCGGGCGTGAGCATGATGGTCTGGCCGTCTGCCGGCGCCGCGAGCAGCGCGTCGGTCGCCATCCGTCCGCCAGCCCCGGTCTTGTTCTCGACGATCACCGTGTAACCTGCCGTGCGCAGGGTCTCGGTCATCGACCGTGCGACCGCGTCGACCGCGCCCCCGGCCGGGAATCCGACCAGGATGGTCAGTTTTTTGCCGGTCTGTGCCAGGCTTGGCAATGGCGCGATGGCCGCAAGCGCGGTGGCGCCCAGCAGCAGTGTGGATAGGCGACGTGTCATGGCCATGGTGTTCTCCTCGGATGGTTTGGAATGCGATCCGGTGGATTGTTCGACCTGACCCTTTCCGTATCAGTCACCGCAGGAACACAAGCGCACGACAAGGGAAAACCCCGAGAGAGACGATGACCGACCGCGCGGCACAGTCATTTCAGTGTGCCGGCCTGGCGTGCTTGTGCATCAGGGCCGTGCCCGGTATCGGCCTCAGGCCAGGAATCGCTCGAACGCGTCCAGCGGCATCGGTCGTCCCAGCAGGTAACCCTGGCAGATGGCGCAACCGTTCGCCTGCAGAAACTCTTGCTGGGCACGGGTCTCGACACCTTCGGCAATCACCTCCATGCTCAGCTTGCTGGCCAGGCCGATGATGGTCTGGACGATGATGCCGTCAGTGGCCTTGACGCCGATGTTGCGTACGAAACTCTGGTCGATCTTGAGCTGGTCCAGCGGCAACTGCGTCAGATAGGACAGCGATGACTGGCCAGTGCCGAAGTCATCCATGGAGAACCGCACGCCCAGCGCCTTGAGCTGGTTCATCTTCAGCGTGGTTTCGGCAATATCGTCGAGCACCAGACTCTCGGTCAGCTCCAGCTTCAGGCGCGCCGGATTGGCGGCCGTGGTGCGTAGCGTCTGAGCGACACCCTGCACAAAGTCCGGGGCGTGGAACTGGCGCGCACTGACGTTGACCGCCAGCTCGAGTGCCTGCCGCTGCGGCTCCGTTTCCCAGGCCTTGAGTTGCCGGCATGCGCTGTCCAGCACCCAGCTGCCGATCGGCACGATCTGGCCGGTCTCTTCGGCCAGCGGAATGAATTCCATCGGCGACACCATGCCGCGCGCAGGATGTTGCCAGCGAATCAGTACTTCGGCGCCAACGGTACGACCGTCATGCGTCACCTGCGGCTGGTAGTGCAACACGAACTGCTCTTGCTCGAGTGCGATCCGAAGGTCGTGTTCCAGCGCCGTGCGCGCAGTGATCGCCGCCTGCATGGCCGGGTCGTAGAACCGGATGGCATTGCGTCCGGACGTCTTGGCCTGGTACATCGCGATGTCGGCCTGCTTGAGCAGGTTCTCCACCGATTGCTCGTGGCCGATGAACAGCGTGATGCCGATGCTGGGCGTGCTGCTAAGCGTGTGCTGGCCAAGGTGGTAGGGTTGGTCGAGCGCAGCAATGATCTTCTCGCCGATCAGCTCGGTCTGTGCCGCCGCGTTGGGCGCCGGCATGTCCAGATCCTCCAGCATGACCACGAACTCGTCGCCACCGAGCCGCGCAACGGTATCGGCTTCGCGGACGCTGGCGCGCAGCCGCTCGGCCACGTTTTGCAGCAAGATGTCGCCAATGTCGTGGCCGAGCGTGTCGTTGATCGTCTTGAAATGGTCCAGATCCATGAACATCAATGCCCCCAGCCGACCGCTGCGGGCGCTGGCGGCCATGGCGTGTTGCAGCCGATCCATCAGCAACCGGCGATTGGGCAGACGTGTCAGCGGATCGTAGAACGCCAGCTGCTCGATCTCATGCGCCGCAGCCTTGTTGGTGGTGATGTCGCGCGAGATCACGATGAAATGCGGCATTTCTCCGGGGCGGCTGGTCTTGCGTGCGACCGACAATTCGAACCAGGTGCTGGCGTTCGCATCGCCCAATGCGAATTGCTTGCCGTTTGAGCCACCCAGGTCGTTGGCCTCCTGCAGTGCATCGCTGATGGTCTGCGCTGCGGCGGCCGGCAGATGGTCGGCAATCCTGCCGTTGTCGAACAGCCCCGGCGCGTGTGCCAGCAATGCGGGGTGCGGCGCATGGGAGCTGAAGTACTGGCCGTCCAGCCCCAGTTCCAGCAAGGAGTCTGGCATCGCGTCGAGTGTGGCTTCCAGCTGGACCTTGCCCTCCAGAATCTGTTCTCTGGCCTGGGAAAGCCGTCCGAGATGGCGCAGCGCCAGCGCAGCCGAGCCCAGGATCATGACTGCGATCAGACCGGCCACCGCCAGGATGGTGGTGCGGTCCTGGCGCCATGCGTTCAACGCAAACGCCACGGGAATGCTGGCTGCGATGGAGATGTTTCCGTACAACGTGGGACGCGAGACCAGGATCGCGGGCATGCCGCTGAGCCGCGCCGGCGCATGCGCGATCCGTTGATCGAAAACCAATGCAGACAGCGGCGGCGACAGCCGGGTTCCGGTCAGGGCGGTGTTGGGCGGTACGCTGCAGAGCAGCTGCCCATCGGCACGCTCGAGCGTGATCTCCAGTCCGGGTATCGCCATCCCCTGTTCCATGATGGTCGTCAGCAGGGGCACCCGTACTTCGGCCAGTGCGACGACGCGGCTGCTGTCGGCCAACTTGATGCTGCGTGCCAGGTAAAGAGCCGGTTCCGAGCTGGAGAAACTGACGAACGGCTCACTGAATGTCAGCGTCGATACCGGCTGGCTCAATACCGCGTCGAGAAACGCCTGTGGCACATCCAGTGCAGCTTCCGGCCCACTGCGATCCGAGCTGACCAACAACTTGCCCGTCGCCGAGATCAGCGCGATTCTGCTGACCAGCAGGTTCTGGTTGTCCGATGCCCGCATCAGACGGCTCGATTGTTCGACGTCGATCCATTCCGCGACGATACCCGCCAGGTTCAGAACCTGGTCCATGCTGGCCAGCAGGATATCGACGCTGAGCAGGTTGCGGTTGACAGCCGACTCTGCGCCACTGACAAAATGAATGGCGTTGCGTTCAGCCTCGGCCATGGCGGCGCGTCGGCCCTGGTCGATCAATGTCCATGCCACCAGTGCCACGATGAGCAGGAACATCGCTGCGCCCAGCACGATGGTGAGCCGTACCCGTCGTGGCAATGCCGATTTCATGGTGCGGCGGGTGCCGCGATGCCAAGCGCGGGTCCGATGGTCTGGTTCCAGATGTCTGCACATTGCCCACCGCAACGGCGCAACCATTGCGGCAGTACTGTCGACAGCAGGATGCTCTTGCGGCGCTGGTCGTCTTGCGGTGTCGGTTGCACCAGCGTCATCCGGCCCTTGCGTCCGCCCACACAACCGAGCGCGCCGATGTTGCAATCGATGCCGACCTTGGTTTCGCGTTCGTTGGCTGCCCAGATATCGGCTTCTAGCTTGGGCAGTTCATTGCGCAGCAGCACGCGCAGCGCGGGGTCGAGTGCATTCCACGAGTCGGAATTTGCGCCAAACAAGGCCAGGCCCCAGGTGATGGGCATGGCGTAAAGGTGGCTGGTGATTTCGTGCAGCCCTACCGTATTGCCCGACATCGTACCGGTGACGGCACAGTTGACATTGCCGTTTCGGATGTTGGGCAGCATTTCGGTCAGGCTGGTCACCACCGGCGTGGCGCCGACGGCGCTGATGAAGTCCGCTGAAGAGGAACCAGACACGCGGATTCTGCGCCCGGCCAGGTCCTTGAGCGACGCGAAGGGTGATGAGCAGAAGATCATCTGGGCCGGATAGACATAGATGCCGAGCAGCTCGATGCGGTAGTTCTGGCGCAACGTGCTTTCCACAAACGGTCGGTAAGCCGCCACGGACTTGCGCAAGGTGGCCACATCCGGGTTCAGGCCGGCCAGATCCATCGCACTGAACACCGCGTCCTGCGCTGCGACGCGGCTCAGCTGTGCGGTTCCGAACGGAATCACGCCAATCTGCATCAGGCGCAACATGTCCTGCGCGGGTACACCAGCCCGGTCGAACGGCACGATATCTGCGCTGAATCGCCCGCCGCTGAGTCTGGTCAGGGTCTGCGTCCAGAACGGCTCCTCGTGCTGCACGTACTGGTTCAACCCCGCCAGGCTGCCGACAATGCGCAGCTTCTGCGTGCTGGCCACCTGTGCCTCGGCAGCTGTACTGACGCCCAGTGCTGCAACCACCAGCATTTGCATGATCCGTGCGCGGACACGGCTTGGGCAGCAAGTGGGTTTGCGCAGCTGAAGCCAAATTTCCATGAGATCCAGAATGGGACGCTGCGGACGGGCGGAAACACGCCGGGCCTGCCACGCAGCGAATGGCACGGATTTGTCGCCCGACCGTCGATGCGGTCCGTGGCGCCAGGCTATGGTACCCCGCACTATTGCAGGAAGCCGATCGCGCGGTTCTCGCGCACCTCGGGTTTGATCCGGTGTTCAGCCTCGAGCTGATCGAGAAACTCGTCCCCCGTCATGGCCTCGCCCAGAATTTCGGCCTGGCGTTTGACGGCAGCAAAGTCGCCGGGACACAGAACGTCCAGCAGGTCCAGCCGACTGCGTTGCGAATCGCGCATTGCTGCCGCATCGCCGTCCAGAGCCTCGGTCACGAACATGTGCTGCCGCTGCGCGCGCGTCAGCGGCTTGAACGCGATCTTGAATGTGAACCGGCGCAATGCCGCCTGGTCCAGACGCTCCAGCAGATTGGTGGTGCAGATGAACACACCATTGAAACGCTCCATGCCCTGCAGCATTTCATTGACTTCGGTCACCTCGTATGACCGCTGCGCGCCACGGCGATCCTGCAGGAAGCTGTCGGCCTCGTCGAGCAGCAACACGGCTTTCTCGGCCTGCGCATCGCGGAACATCGCGGCCATTTGCTGCTCGGTTTCGCCCACGTATTTGCTCATCAGGTCGCTGGCTTGCTTGACCATCAATGGCTTGTCGAGCGATTGGGCAATGAATTGCGCCAGGGCGGTCTTGCCGGTACCTGGTGGACCATGGAAACACAAGCTTCCATGGCCACGTGCGCGCAGCGCCTGCACCACCTTGGGCAATGCGAACCGGCATTCGACGTTCAGGTTGGCCAGATCGTAGTGGGTGACCAGCGTGCGGGACGGATCGGGCTCGGAGTTCTGGCCCAGGGCGTGATCGGCGTTGCGCAGCTGGCGTTCGATCAGTTTTTCGGACGCCGTGGCATCCGAGACGGCACTGCCAGGCGCGACGGCCAGCCCGGCAAAACGCACCGCAGTGCGAATCTG
>Ga0073904_10000646_pt1 | contig 25422 bp, 26 predicted proteins | sample KloWWTrecipitate_FD_66668 | JGI IMG/M metagenome (GOLD analysis project Ga0073904, IMG submission 66668) | Active sludge microbial communities from Klosterneuburg, Austria, studying microevolution and ecology of nitrifiers - Klosterneuburg... | ecosystem: Engineered > WWTP > Aerobic digester >... | reverse complement strand
ACGTCCGCACCCTTGGTGAAGATGCCGCCGCCGAGACGGGCGAAGATCGAGATCAGCGAGGCGCCGAAGCCGAGCGCGACGAGCGCGTCGATGACGGTGCGGCTGGTGGGCGCAAAGCCCATGCCGGTCAGAACCATGAAGTAGAGGGTGACGCCGAGAAGGCCGAGACCGGCCACCAGCATGCCGGTGACGGCGCCGGACTTGAAGGCGAGGTCGAGGCCGCCGGCGAGCGATTTGGTCGCCGCCTGCGCGACGCGCACGTTGGCCCGCACCGACACGTTCATGCCGATGAAGCCCGCCGCGCCCGACAGCACCGCGCCGATGACGAAGCCGATGGCGGCGTAGATGCCAAGCAGGAAGAAGGCGAGGACGGCGATGACCACGCCGACGATGCCGATGGTGGTGTACTGCCGGCGCAGATACGCCGACGCACCTTCACGAACGGCTGCGGAAATTTCCTGCATGCGCGCGGAGCCGGCGTCGGCCGCCAGCAGAGCCTGCGTCGTGACGACGCCATATACGATCGACAGTGCGCCGCACGCGACGATCGCCCAGAGTAGCCAAGTCATTGAGAATGCCCTCGATTTAACGTGAACCGGGGGCGTCCAGCAACTCTCGCGTGCGTCCTCCAACGCGCGCGACAGGCCCTCCCCACCCCGCAGACTGGCAAAGTTGTGCCAGTTCGGGCCCGGCTAGGCAACCGGTTTCGCGGCGCTTTGTCGCGGCGCGGCGGGGTTCAGGCGGGGGTGAGGGCGTCGATTGCGGCGGCGATGCGGGCGGGATCGCCCAAGAGCCGCAGCGTCTTGAAGCGGGCGGTTTCGCCGGCGGTGAGGGTGATGGCGGACTTGGGCAGGCCGAGCGCCTTGGCAAGGAGCGCGATGGCCGCGGTGTTGGCGCGGCCGCGGTCAGGGACGGCGGCGACGCGGAGGCGGAGGACGGCGGTGCCGTCATCGCGGATTTCGGCGCCCTCGATCCGGTCCGCACCGGCATTGGGGGTGACGCGAATGTGCAGCACCAGCCCGTCAGGACTGGTGCGATAGCACAGGGTCACGGCGTCAGATGACGCGGCCGACGGCGATCGAGGCGATCCAGTTCTGCAGGAAGAACAGGATCACGAACACCACGATGGGGCTGAGATCGATGCCGCCCATCGGGGGAATGACCTTGCGGATCGGCTTGAGGATCGGGTCGGTGATGGCGTTTACGACGCGCCAGATGCCGGCCACGACTTCGTTGCGGGTGTTGATGATGTTGAAATTGATCAGCCAGCTCATGATGATCATGATCAGGAAGACCCACCAGACGAGGGTCAAAATCATCGAAATCGTCTGCAGCAGCGCGAAGGTCATGCCCGGCTCGTCCCCAGTTAGCGACGCGGCATATCTAGGGTTTTGCCCGCTGCTCCGCAAGCGCCGGGGCCCACAGACGCCTGGGCCCGCGCCGGAGGTCTCCAGAGCGGGCCCAATGACTGACTGATAGACCCGGTACGCACAACAAAACCCGGGCCTGCGCCTTTAACTGCACGAACCGTGCCAAGTGTGGCGGCGCCGCATTTGCGGGGTTTCTGGCTGTGGAGGGGGCGGTGGGCGTTGCAGGATGCGAGGGGGATTCGCAATTTGCGAGGCGGGATGCGGGGGTGGGGGGGCACGCCTTGTCGAACTACGGGGAACGGGTGCGCGGGGGCCTTTCCCGCTGTGCCACCTCGCTGTCCACAACCGCTGCGTCAGCCCCGGGCGTGACCCGGGGATCCACTCGGGCTCGCGGCGTGCGGGGGCATCGAGTGGGTGGCCGGGTCGAGCCCGGCCATGACGACTGAGGGATGGGAGATGATGCGCGGGCGCTGTGGGGGCGTGCCCCTTCCTGCTGCGGTCGCGCGGCAGCCCGCTACTCCTCGTGGTGGTCGTCTTCGCCCTTCTTGTGGGGGTCGGGCAGGGCGGCGAGGGCGGCCATCAGCGCCGTGTCGGGGACGCCGTCGCGTTCCCATGACAGCGTCAGGCCGCCTTCTTTCCAGGCGAAGCGCTCGAGGTGGACGGCGATGACCTTGACCAGCCGCGTCTCGCCTTCCGGCTCGTTGGGGGTGATGGTGATGGTCAGGAGGTCGTCCGCGGCGTCGAGGACGCAGAGGCCGAGCGGCATCTGCACTTCACCGTGGGTTTCGGTGAACGTCGCGGGGACCTTGTGGCCAAAATGCTTGCACAACTGCTGCAGGTACTGGCTGGCCTTGGGCGTCGCGTGCCGGGCGAGGACGGTCATGAAAATCTCCTTCAGTCGTAATAGACGCTGATCAGCTGGCCGCCGATCGTGTGGACGTGCACGTCGATGTCGTAGACCGAGCGCATGATTTCGGGCGTGATGACCGCCGCCGGCGGTCCGGCATGGGCGATCTTTCCGGCCTGCATGCACACGATGTAGTCGGAATAGACGGACGCGAAATTGATGTCGTGCAGCACCACGACGATGGTCTTGCCCAGTTCGCTCGCGGCGCGCTTCAAGAACCGCATCATCCCGACGGAGTGCTTCATGTCGAGGTTGTTGAGCGGCTCGTCGAGCAGCAGGTATTCGGTGTCCTGCGCCAGCACCATCGCCACATAGGCGCGCTGGCGCTGCCCGCCCGACAGCTCGTCGAGGAAGCGCCCGCGCAGCTCATCGAGGTTGAGATAGCCGATGGCCTCGTCGATGTGCCGCCGGTCCTCGGCGTTGAGCCGGCCCTTCGAATGCGGATAGCGGCCGAACGAAACAAGGTCCTCGACCGTCAGCCGGGCCGCGATCTGGTTGTCCTGGCGGAGGATGGCGAGGCGTTTGGCCAGCACCTCGCCCGGCGTCTTCGTCACATCGAGCCCGGCCACGGTGACCGTGCCGGCATTCATCGGCAAGAGCCGCGACATCATGCCGAGCAGCGTCGATTTGCCCGCGCCATTGGGGCCGATGATCGAGGTGATGCCGCGCGCCGGCAGTTGTAGCGAGACATCGTCGACGACAACCGTCGTGCCGTAGCTCTTGCTGACATTCTTGGCGTCGATCATGCGCGCGATCTCCTCATGATCAGGACGAGGAAGGTGATGCCGCCGACGAACTCGATGATGATCGCCAGTGCGGTGTTGTAGCCGAACACATGCTCGAGAACCGCCTGCCCGCCAACGAGGCCGATCACCGCAAGCATGGCGGCCGCCGGCAGCACATAGGCATGCCGGTAGGTCGGCAGGATCAGATAGGCGAGGTTCGAGACCAGCAGGCCGAAGAACAGGACCGGCCCGACCAGCGCCGTCGAGACGCTGACCAGCACCGCGATCACCACCAGCACCAGCGACACGGTCCTCACGTGGTCGACGCCGAGCCCGAGCGCCGGGTCGCGGCCGAGCAGCAGCACGTCGAGCCGTCCGAGGATCGGCACGATGAGCAGCGAGACCAGCGCCATCAGCACCGTCGCCACCACCAGCAGCGTCGCATCGATGGTGTTGAAGCTCGCGAACAGCGCGTCCTGCAGCACCACGAATTCGTTGGGGTCGATCATGCGCTGCATCAGGTTGCTGAGCGAGCGGAACATCACCCCGAAGACGATGCCGACCAGGACGAGCAGGTAGAGATCGCGCGAATTGCCGCCGAACAGCCAGCGGAACAGCGCGGTCGAGAGTACCACCATGACCAGCACGTCGCCGGCAAAGCGCAGTTGCGGATCGAGCGTCGAATAGGCGAAGCCGCCGAGCACGAAGACCAGCGTCGTCTGCACCAGCGAATAGAGCCAGTCGAAGCCCATGATGCCGGGCGACAGGATACGGTTGCCGCTGACCGTCTGGAACAGCACGGTGGAAACGGCGATGGCGTAGCCGACCAGCACCATGCCCCACACTTTTCGGCCGCGGAACGGCAGCACAAAATCCCACGATCCGCGCGCATTCAGCGTCATGAACAGCGCGATGGCGACGAGCATGGCGAGACCGAGCCCGGCGAGGATGAGCAGCGAACGGCGTTCGGCAGAACTATGCATGCTGGCGCCGCCTCGAGAGCAGCAGCCACAGGAAGAGGGCGCTGCCGACCACGCCGAACACGGTGCCGATCGGGATTTCGTAGGGGAAGCGGATCAACCGCCCGGCGATGTCGGACAGCAGCACGAAGGCCGCGCCGGTCAGCGCGATCCACGGGATCGAGCGGCGCATGTTGTCGCCCATCACCGCCGAGACGAGGTTCGGCACGATCAGCCCGAGGAACGGGATCGACCCGGCCGTCACCAGCACCACGGCGGTGACCATGGCGACGATGGTCAGGCCGAGCGCCATGACACGCTTGTAGTTGAGCCCGAGGTTGGTGGTGAAATCCTCGCCCATGCCGGCGACCGTCAGCCGGTCGGCGGTGAAAAAGGCGACGAGCGTCAGCCCGGCCGCGAGGTAGATGAGTTCATAGCGCCCGCGGATCACGCCGGAGAAGTCACCGGTGGTCCAGGCGCCCAGCGTCTGCAGCAGGTCGTACTGGTAGGCGAAGAACTGCGTCACCGCCCCGATCACCCCGCCCAGCATGATGCCGACCAGCGGCACCACCAGCGAAGAGCGCATCGGCACGGCACGCAGGATGCGCATGAACAGGAACGTGCCGGCCAGCGCGAACACCGCGGCAACCGCCATCTTGCCCATAAGCGGCGCCGCCGGGGCGAGGATGGTGACGGCGAGAATGCCGAGGCTCGCTGATTCCACCGTACCGGCGGTCGAGGGCTCGACGAAGCGGTTGCGCGCCAGCATCTGCATGATGAGGCCGGCGACGGCCATCGACATGCCGGCCAGCACCAGCGCCACGGTGCGCGGAATGCGGCTGATCAGCAGCACCTGCATCGGCCGGTCGCCGGGCGCACTGGACAGCAACGAGGCCAGCGACACGTCGCTGACCCCGACAAACAGGCTGACCGCCGCCAGCGCCAGGACACCCAGCGTGGCGGCAGCAAGTTTGAGTTTGGCGGCCGACAATTACTTGGCGGCGAGCGCGGTGCCGACCTGGTCGACAAGCTGGGTGAACGCCGGCAGGCCGCCGTTGACCACATAGGAGCGAACCGGGTCGACATAGACGACCTTGCCGTTCTTCCAGGCATTGGTCTGGCGGACCAGTTCGTTGTCGAGGATGGCTGCCGAGCTGCCCGAGCCGGTCGCCGCGTCGCGGTCGATTACGAACAGCCAGTCCGGGTTGGTCTCGAGGATGAATTCGAACGACACAACGTCGCCATGCGTCGCCGCCTCGACGCCCTGAACCGCCGGCTTCATGCCGATGGTCTCAAAAATCCAGCCGAAGCGCGAGCCGGGGCCGAAATTGGTGACTTCGGCGCCGTTGGTGAGCAGCACCAGCGCGGTGCCCTCATTGGCGGCCTCGGCCTTGGCGGCGGCGATCTTTTCATCGAGCGTCGCGATCATGGCGTCGATCTCGGCGGTCTTGCCGAAGATCTGGCCGACGATCTGGGAGTTTTCCTTGATCGAGGCCTCGAAGCGGGTCCAGTCGTTCGACAGGTCGACCGTCGGTGCGATCTTCGAGATTTCCGGGTAGGTGGCGGCCGAGCGGCCGCCGATGACGATCAGGTCCGGCGCCAGCGCGTTCACCGCCTCATAGTCGGGCTCGAACAGCGAGCCGAGCTTGGCGTAGCTGTCGGCGCCGTATTTCTTGAGATATTCCGGCAGGTTGGTGCCCGGCAGGCCGACGATGTCGATGCCCAGCGCGTCAAGCGTGTCGAGCGTCGCCAGGTCGAAGGTCGCAACCTTGGCCGGCGGGACCGAGACGGTCGCTTCGCCCTGCGCATGCTTGATGGTGATGTCTTCGGCGAACGCCGGGGCGGCGGCCACGGCAACGGCCAGCGCGGCGCCGGCAAGGGTACGGAACAGGCGGTTGGTCATCAGGTCACTCCTTCGGACAAGCGTCGGTCTGCAGGGAGCCGGATCACCGGCTTCCCGTGTCAATCTAATTATGACTGTTGCAGTCCAGTATTCTGCGCCCAGGGGAAAATCAACAGCCTCGACGCGCTCCGGCCTGCGGCGAGTTGTCAGTCGAAACAGACCGGTGCCATGCATCTGGGAAGATTAAGTATTTTATCGGATTTGCCTTATTGCGTTCCGGGCGTCACGGGCTCTAGCTTCGCGGAAGTAATTTCCAACTGGCGGTCGGCATGGCGGAGCCCCAACGCCCATCGGACAATGCGCTGCTGCTTGACGCAGCGATCGAGAGCATTCCGTACGGCTTCTGTATCTGGTCCAGCGAGTTCCGGCTCGTCATGTGGAACCGCCACTATCTCGATATCTATGGCTTTTCGCCCAAGAGCATCAGCAAGGGGATGCCGCTCGACGAGCTGGTGGAGCTCAGTTCCGCCCTGGGCAACCATCCGCACCAGCCGGCGCGGGAGTTCGCTGCCGCCTACCGGCAGGAGCTGAGCAACAACCGCTTCGGGGCGCGCGCCAAATCGCGCGAACTGGTGGCGGGTGGCCGCTGGATCGAGACGGCGCATGTGTTTTCCGCCGGCCTCGGCTGGGTGGTGACCCACGAGGACGTCACAGACGCGCTGGCCTCGTCGGAACTGGTGCAGAAGCGCAGCCGCGAACTCGAACTGCAGAACATGCGGTTCGATGCGACGATCAACACCATCAGCCAGGGCCTGTGCATGTACGATGCACGGGGCAGGCTGGTGATCTGCAACGCCCCCTATGCGCGCATCTACCGGCTTCCCGAGCGCCTGATCGCGCCGGGGACGCCGCTCGACGACATTCTCAACTACCTGCTCGACCAGGGCATGCGCGCCGGTGTTGACCGCAACGACTATATTCGCGAGCGCCACGAGCTGATCGCCAGCGGCCAGTACGGCAAGAACGTCCACGAAGTGCATGGCCGAACCGTCCTGATGCAGCACCATCCGATGCAGGATGGCGGCTGGGTCTCTACGCATGAGGACATTACCGAACAGCGCCAGCGCGAGGCCCGCATCGAGCATCTCGCCGGCCATGACCCGCTGACCGAACTGCCGAACCGGGCTCGCTTCCTCACCGAACTCACGGCGCTGGAATCCGCCATCGGGCGCGGCGCGAGGGCCGCGGTGCTGCACATCGATCTCGACCACTTCACCGCGGTCAACGACCAGTACGGCAACGCCGTGGGCGACAAGGTGCTCAAGCAGGCCGCCGCGCGCCTCATCGGCACGACGCGCGGCACCGATGTGCTCGCCCGGCTCGGCGCCGACGAATTCGCGCTCCTGCTCCGCCCCATCCTGCGTCCGGCCGACGCGGCCGCGATTGCCGACCGCATCGTCAAGGCGATGGAAGTGCCCTTCGCCGTCGGCGGCCGGCAGGTCAGCATCGGCGCCAGCATAGGCATCGCCATGGCGCCGCAGGATGGCGAAACCGCCGATGCGCTGATGACCAATGCCGGCATGGCGGTGCTGCGGGCCAAGGACGAGGGGCGCGCAACGTTCCACTTCTTCGAGCGCGGCATGGACGAGACGATGCGCCGCCGCCGCGATCTGGAGCTTGGCCTGCGCCGGGCGCTCGACCGTAGCGAGCTGCGCATCGAGTTCCAGCCGATCGTCAGCACCAGCGATGACCGGATCACCTGCCTCGAAGCGCTGCTGCGCTGGGACAATGCCGAGGGCGGCGAAATCGCGCCCGACGAATTCATCCCCGTCGCCGAGGAAACCGGGCTTATCGTCGGCATCGGCGAGTGGGTGCTTCGCGAGGCCTGTCGCGCCGCCGCGCGCTGGCCCACCAGCGCCCGGGTTGCAGTGAACCTGTCACCGGCGCAGTTCACCCGCGGCGGGCTCTACGACACCGTCACCGCCGCATTGGCCGACAGCGGCCTGCCCGCGGCGCGGCTGGAGCTCGAGATCACCGAGTCGCTGCTGCTTGCCGACGACGAACCGACGCTGAAGACGCTGCATCGCCTGCACGAACTGGGCGTCCACTTCGCCATGGACGATTTTGGTACCGGCTATTCTTCGCTGAGCTACCTGCGGTCCTTCCCCTTCGACAAGATCAAGATGGACCGCTCGTTCATGCGCGATGTCGGGAGCGGCCCGGAAAGCCTCGCGGTGGTCAAGGCGATTATCGGGCTTGGCCATTCACTCGGCATGTCGGTCACGGCGGAGGGCGTCGAGACCGAAGCGCAGTTCGAGGCCGTCCGCGCCCAGGGATGCGACGAGGCGCAGGGCTACTATTTTTCCGTCCCGCTGCGTCCCGAGGCCGCCGCCGGCCTGCTGTCGGCCCAGCTCAGGCAGGCGGGCACGAAGCCGCGCGGCGTCGACTAGCATTCTAGTCTGTCCCGGTCACAAGTTTGCGCGCCGCGGCATTTGTTGTAGCCCGGGCGCTGCCCGCGTGTGAGGCTGCAGGGCAGGGGGTTCGCGCCTCCTTTGCGGAGTAGTCCGATGACGGTCGCGCAACGCAAACCCAGGGCGCTGGTGCTGGACGATCAATACCTCGTCGCCAGTTCCATTGAGGCATGCCTCGCCGATCTCGGCTTCGAGGCCACCGTTGCGCTGTCCGAGGCCGACGCGCTCGCGGCCCTCACGCTGCCCCCGTTTGATATCGCGATTGTCGATTATCACCTTGCCGCGGGCACTTCCGACGCCGTCGCCGCCCGGCTGGACGAGCTTGGCACCCCCTATGCGCTGTGCAGCGGCTCGACGGCGGAGGAGGTGCTCGAGCACCGGCCAGACGCAACGGTCATCACCAAACCGTTCTCCGAAAGCGAACTGATCGGGGCCATAGCGAAGCTGGCTGGAACCTCCCCGGCGCTGCTCTGACGGCGCCGGATTCGGCCCTTCCGCCGGTTTGAGGCGCCGCGCGCAACCCTCCCATTCGCGGATTTTTCTTGAGATTGGGGCGGCTGTCCGCTAGAGGGCGCGCAATTCTCCCATTATCTGGATCGGCCGCCACGCATGTCATTGCGCAATATTGCGATCATTGCCCACGTCGACCACGGCAAGACCACGCTCATCGACGTCCTGCTCAAGCAGTCCGGTTCGTTCCGCGAAAACCAGCGCGTCGAAGAGCGCGCCATGGACAGCAACGATCTCGAGCGCGAGCGCGGCATCACCATTCTCGCCAAGGTGACGTCGCTGGTCTGGAAAGACACCCGCATCAACATCGTCGACACCCCCGGCCACGCCGATTTCGGCGGCGAGGTGGAGCGCATCCTCTCGATGGTCGACGGCGTGGTGATCCTCGTCGATGCCGCCGAAGGCCCGATGCCGCAGACCAAGTTCGTGCTCGGCAAGGCGCTGGCGCAGGGCCTCCGCCCGATCGTCGCCATCAACAAGATCGACCGGCCGGACGAGCGCCATCTCGAAGTGCTCGAGGAAATCTTCGATCTGTTCATCGCCCTCGACGCGACCCCCGAGCAGCTCGATTTCCCGGTCCTCTACGGCGCCGCCAAGCACGGCTGGATGTCCGCGAAGCCCGAAGGCCCGAAGGAATCCCTTGGCCCGTTGCTCGACAAGGTGATCGAATACGTGCCGGAGCCGAAGGTCGAAGAAGGCCCGTTCCGCATGCTGGTCACCACCATCGAGCGCAACCCGTTCCTTGGCCGCATCCTGACCGGCCGCATCTTCTCCGGCTCGGTCAAGGCGGGCGATGCCATCCATGCGCTCAGCCGCGACGGCAAGGTTGCCGAAAAGGGCCGCGTCTCCAAGGTGCTCGCCTTCCGTGGGCTTGAGCGCACCCCGATCGACTTCGCCGACGCCGGCGACATCGTCGCCATCGCGGGTCTCGAAGAGGCCACCGTCGCCGACACCCTGACCATTCCCTCGATCACCACCCCGCTGCCCTCGCTGCCGATCGACCCGCCGACCCTGTCGGTCACCTTCCGCATCAATGACGGCCCGCTGGCCGGCCGCGAAGGCGACAAGGTGCAGAGCCGCGTCATCCGCGAGCGCCTGATGCGCGAAGCCGAAGGCAACGTCGCCATCCGGGTCACCGAAGGCAGCGACAACGACTCGTTCGATGTCGCCGGCCGCGGCGAACTGCAGCTCGCGGTGCTGATCGAAAACATGCGCCGCGAGGGTTTTGAGCTGACGATCGGCCGCCCGCGTGTCGTGATGCGCGAAGAGAATGGCGAGCGGCTGGAGCCGATCGAGGAAGTCATCATCGACGTCGATGACGAACATTCCGGCGTCGTCGTGCAGAAGCTGACCGAGCGCAAGGGCGACCTCGTCGACATGCGTCCCTCGGGCGTCGGGCGCACCCGGCTGCGCTTCTACGTGCCGACCCGCTCGCTCATCGGCTACCAGCCGGAGCTCCTGTCGGACACCCGCGGCACGGCGATCTTCAACCGCCTGTTCCATGCCTATGAGCCCTACAAGGGCAACCTGCCGGGCCGCCGCACCGGCGTGCTGATCTCCAATGGCACCGGCCAGTCCGTGGCCTTCGCGCTGTGGAATCTCGAAGACCGCGGCCCGATCATGATCGACGCCGGCGTCGACATCTACGAAGGCATGATCATCGGCGAGCACGTCCGCGACAACGACCTCGAGGTCAATGCGCTGAAGGGCAAGCAGCTCACCAACATCCGCACCACGAGTAAGGATGAAGCGGTGCGGCTGACGACGCCGAAGAAGCTGACCCTCGAACAGTCGCTCGGCTATATCGCCGACGACGAATATGTCGAGGTGACGCCCAAGAGCATCCGTCTGCGCAAGATCGCCCTCGATCCCAACGAGCGCAAGAAGATGATGCGCGCCTCCAAGGCGTCATAGCGGTTGGACCTCGCGCCCAAAGGGCGCGAGGGACAGAGCAGAATCAGGACGCCTTTGCCGCCACCCACTCGCCGACGAGCCGGAGAACCTCCGGCTCGACCGGCTGCCTGATCAGCTTCAGGTAGCTGAGAAACGTGGGGGGGCCGGAATCCTTGCGCAGCACATGCGTCAGGTCCTCGACAACCACGCCCGTTGCCGCCGGCCCGATTGCCGCGACGATCCTGCCGACATCTGCCGGATCGCACTGGATGTCCTTGCTGCCGCCAATCACCAGCGCCGGCGTCCGCACCTGCGCGTAGATGGCGGCAAGATCGAGCGCCATGATTTCGCGCAAGGACTTTGCGTCGATGCGCTGCAGCCCCCTGCGGATCACCGCTTCGTCGCTGCCCTTCACCAGTTCGATCAGCTTTTTCTGCTGCACCAGCGGCCCACCCGAGGGCCGCGACAGCAGCCGCGCCAAAAAGCCGCCGACACCCGGCATGTTGCGCAACGCCTCGTCGAGCATTGCGGCCTGCTTCATCAGGCTCGTTTCGGCATCCTCGATGAACGGGGCGAGCAGCACCAGCCCGTCGACAATCCGTTCGAGGCTGAGCCGCGCCGCCTGCACCGTGCCTTCGCTATGGCCCAGCACGAAACGCCTGCCGAAGCGCGGGTCCTCGGCAAAGTGGTCGAGCGCCGCGACCGCGTCGGCGAGAAACTCGGTCTGGCCGGCGGAAAAGAAATCTCCGGTGCTCTTGCCCGCCCCGCGCTTGTCGTAGCGAAAGCTGGCGATGCCGCGCGCCGCCAGATCGGCGGCGAACGGCGGGAAGGCGTTAAGTCTCTGCCCCCGCATATTGGTGTCGCGGTCGAGCGGCCCGCTGCCGCCGAGGAACAGCACCAGCGGCACCGCGCCCGCCGGTCCGTCGGGTTCGGCCAGCGTTCCGCTGAGCCGCACATCGCCGCTGGCGACCGTCACGTCCGTGGTCCGCATCTGCACCCTCCGGTCACTGCAAGGTGGGTGGCCTCTGTGGCCAAGGCAAGGTAACAAGCGCGACGTCACCATAACTCTGCGAACGAGGCGGCATGTCCGGCTGGATTACCGAAGTCATCACCCAGGCCGGGTATCTCGGCATCTTCCTTCTGATGCTGCTCGAATCGATCTTCCCGCCGATCCCCTCGGAGCTGATCATCCCGTTCGCCGGCTTTTCGGCGGCGCAGGGCAACCTCAACGTGTTCGGCGTTATCCTCGCCGCGACGGTGGGTTCGCTGGTTGGGGCGGCGCCCTGGTACATCGTTGCGCGCCTGTTCGGGCTTGAGCGCGTGCGCTGGCTGGCCGACCGGTTCGGCCGCTGGTTCACCCTCAATGCCGACGAGATCGACACCGCGGCGCGGTGGTTCACCCGCTGGGGCAAGCCGATCGTGCTGTTCGGGCGCCTCTTTCCGATCATCCGCACGCTGATTTCGGTGCCTTCCGGCCTTGCGAAGATGCCGGCGCTCACCTTCATCGGCTTTTCGGCGCTGGGCATGCTGATCTGGAACACGGTGCTGGTGATGGCCGGCTTCGTGCTGCATCAGCACTATCACCTGGTCGAAGCCTGGCTGGATCCGCTGACCTATATCGTGCTCGGCGCCGTGGTTGCGGTTTACCTGTACCGCCTTGTCACCTGGCGCCCGAGCAAGGCGCGGTAACAGCGGTTGGCCCTCATTGCCGAAGGGCGTGAGGGACAGAGCGTGAGAGGGCGCGCGGGGCAAACAGCTTTGGCTGAGGCGGGATCGAGTGGGTGGCCGGGTCAAGCCCGGCCATGACGACTGAGGGGATTGTGCGCGGTGGGGTGGTGCGCGGGTGAGGGCGCGCCGGTGGGCGGCGCACCCCCGCTTGAGCGCTACTGCTTCATTGCGTTGCGGCGGGCCGCGTAGGTCTTGAGCCGCAGGCCGTTGAGGCGGATGAAGCCCTCGGCGTCGTGGTGGTCGTAGGCGACGGCGCCTTCCTCGAAGGTCACGAGGTCCATGTTGTAGAGCGAGTAGGGCGAGGAACGCGCGATGACGTTGGCGCTGCCCTTGTAGAGCTTTACCTGCACGTCGCCGGTGACGAATTCCTGGCTCTTGTCGATCAGCGCCTGCAGCATCTCGCGCTCGGGCGAGTACCAGAAGCCGTTGTAGATCAGCTCGGCATATTTCGGCATCAGCTCATCCTTCAAATGAGCTTCGCCGCGGTCGAGGGTGATCGACTCGATGCCGCGGTGCGCCGCGAGCAGGATCGTGCCGCCGGGGGTCTCGTAAAGGCCGCGGCTCTTCATACCGACGAAGCGGTTCTCGACCAGATCGAGCCGGCCGACGCCGTGCTTGCCGCCAAGCTCATTGAGCTTGGTGAGCAGCATCGCGGGGCTGAGCTTTACGCCGTTGACCGAAACCGCATCGCCCTTCTCGAAGCCGACGGTGATGATCTCGGGCTCGTTGGGAGCCTTCTCCGGATCGACGGTGCGCTGCGCGATGTAGTCGGGCGCGGGCACGGACGGGTCTTCGAGCACCTTGCCCTCGGACGAGGTGTGCAGCAGGTTCGCGTCAACCGAGAACGGGGCGTCGCCGCGCTTGTCCTTGGCGATCGGGATCTGGTTCTTTTCGGCGTAGTCGATGAGCTTGGTACGGCTCTGCAGGTCCCACTCGCGCCACGGCGCGATGACGCGAATCGAGGGATCGAGCGCGTTGGCGGTCAGTTCGAACCGGACCTGATCATTGCCCTTGCCGGTGGCGCCGTGGCTGACGGCATCGGCGCCGGTCTCCTGCGCGATTTCGACCAGGCGCTTGGCGATCAGCGGGCGGGCGATCGAGGTGCCCAGCAGGTACTGGCCCTCATAGACGGTGTTGGCGCGGAACATCGGGAACACGAAGTCGCGCACGAACTCCTCGCGCAGGTCCTCGATGTAGATGTCCTTGATGCCCATCATCTCGGCCTTCCTGCGGGCCGGTTCGAGCTCTTCGCCCTGGCCGAGGTCGGCGGTGAAGGTCACCACCTCGCAGTGATAGGTCTCCTGCAGCCACTTGAGGATGATCGAGGTATCGAGGCCGCCGGAATAGGCGAGCACAACTTTCTTGATGTCGTTTGCCATAACGCTTTGCTTTGCGAGGAGGCCCCAAGCGGCCGGTTGCCCGGGGTTTAAGCAGACGGACGGCCCGGACGCAACCGGGCGCGGTGACGCCCCGCTAGAGCGGGCGGGCCATGACGAAATCGATGAAGTCGTATGGGCCCATGCGGACCGGCACTTCGGCCTCCACTGCAAAGCCGCGCGAACGGTAAAAGGCGATGGCCGGGGCGTTGCCATTGTTGACGTAGAGCCCGACGCTTTCGCTGCCCGGGAAGGCGGCGATGCCGGTGTCCATCAGCCGCTTGCCGAGCCCCAGCCCGCGGGTGCTGGCGCGGACGTAGAGCTTCTTGATCCAGACGCGCGTGCCGTCGCGATAGGCCGAGCCGAAGCCGGTATCGACGCCGTCAACGGTGGCGATCCAGTAGCGGTGGCCGCGCTCCGCGATGTCGGCACTGAGCGTGTCGAGGGCGTAGATTTCGGCCAGCATGCCCGGAATGCGATCGGCCGGGATGATGCCGGCAAAGGCCTCGGGCCAGATTTCGAGGGCGAGCGCCCGGACGCGGGGGAGGCCCTCGGGGCCGATGGGTTCGATTTCGATGGTGCCGGTCATGTCCGCACTTTCATCGGGAGCGGGGCGGCTGGCAAGCCGGTGCGGCGCATGCGAGAAGGTGCGGTTCCTCCGGATGCTTCCCATGCCTGCCTTCATCCCCGATCTGTCAGTCATTCTCGCGTTCGCGCTGGCGGGCTTTGTGCTGGCGATTACGCCGGGGCCGGACATGGCGCTGCAAATGAGCCGGGCGATCAATTACGGGTTCTGGCACGGGGTGGCGACCGGGTTCGGCGCGATGACCGGGCTCATCGTCCACACGACATTCGCGGCGCTGGGTGTCTCGGTGCTGATCGTCGCCGCGCCGCCGCTGTTCATGGCGCTGAAGATCGCGGGCGCCGCGTATCTGATCTGGCTGGCGTTCCAGGCGATCACCAAGGGCGGAGGCCTGCGGCTCGCCGAGCGGGCGAAGAAGGTGCCGACGCTCTGGCAGAGCTATCTGTCGGGGATCGGGGTGAACCTGCTCAATCCCAAAGTGGTGCTGTTCTTCGTGACGTTCTTTCCGCAATTCGTCGATGCGCACGATCCGGCGGCGCCGCAAAAGCTGTTCTTCCTCGGGGCGGAGTTCATCGTGCTGTCGATTCCGCTGATGGTGCTGACGGTGTACTTTGCGCGGCTGATCGCCGATGCGTTCCGGCGCACCAAGTGGGTGGAGCGGGCAATCAACTGGGCGTTCGCCGGAATTTTTGCGACGTTTGCCGCCGTGATCCTCACGGCGCAGGCGCGGCACTGAGTTTGATGCAGTTGCGGAGTTTCATATTGTCCACGGTGTCATTCCTGCGCAGGCAGGAATCCCTGTTTGCGGTGGTGCGGCCATATCCTGAAACGGAGATTCCTGCGTTCGCAGGAATGACCCGGCGGGTGGGGCAGGGTCTTGCCGGGCGGGAGCGCAGCGCATGAACTACCGTCACGCCTTTCACGCCGGCAACTTTGCCGATGTCGCAAAGCACCTGATCGTCACGCGGATCGTGGAGTACCTTAAACTCAAGGATGCGGCGTTTCGGGTGATCGATACGCATGCGGGGATCGGCCGCTACGATCTCACGGGCGACGAGGCGAAGCGCTCGCCTGAGTGGCAGGAGGGCATCCAGAAGCTCTTCAACAAGGGCCTGCCGGACGCGGCCAAGGCGCTGGCGCAGCCCTATCTCGATGTCGTTCATGGCGAGAACCGCAAGGGCAATGCGCTCGTCGCCTATCCGGGTTCGCCGCTGCTCGTGCGGCGGCTGATGCGGCCGCAGGACCGGCTGTCGGCGATCGAGCTGCATCCGAAGGATGCCGAAACGCTGGGCGGGTTGTTTGCCGGCGATATCCAGGTGCGGGTGATCGAGCTCGACGGCTACCTTGCGCTCGGGGCGCATGTGCCGCCCAAGGAAAAGCGCGGGCTGGTGCTGGTCGATCCGCCGTTCGAGGAGGCGGGCGAGTTCGAGCGGATGGTCGAGGGCCTGGTGAAGGCCCACAAACGCTGGCCGGGCGGCACCTATGCGCTGTGGTATCCGGTCAAGGAGCCGCGCGAGGTGAATGCGTTCATCGCCGATCTCAAGGCGACAGGAATCGGCAAGATTCTGCGCGCGGAGCTGACCATCGCCGCTCCCGCGGTGCCGTCGCGGCTTTACGGCACCGGCATGATCATCGTGAACCCGCCATTCGTGCTCGAAGACGAGCTGAAGGTGCTGCTGCCGGCGCTGGCGAAGCTGCTCGCCGATGACGGCAAGGGCGGCTACCGGCTGGAATGGCTGCGCGGGGAGTAGGCGGCTCGGCCGATCCGCAGGCAGGGCCGACAAGGCCAGACGCGGGCAAGTTCCACTGTCTGAGGTTCGCGGCTCCGTCAGGTGATTCCGAGGCGTGCCAAATGACGCTTTCGGTTCCACCGCTCCATCTCTTCCGGAGTGAATGGGTAGGGAGAATTCTTGTCGGCGAGAACAGTGAAGCCGAGCCACAGCATCACGACCCCGGTGAAGAAGGCGAGATAGCCGGCAGCGGCGGCCCAATTCCACAGCGGTACCGTTTGGTGCGAATACACCTCGACGACGTACCAGGCATTCAGGGGCAGGTACCCAAACACGACCGTGGCCAAGCCGGGGTTATAGAAGCTCTTCAGCTTCAGATTCATGCCGACGCCGTGGATGAAGAACTGGGCGACGCCGAACAGCACCATCCCGAAGCCAAGCCACACGGCGCCGGGGAAAGACACCGGCAGGAGAACATACGGGTACGCCGCCCAGACGTTTATGAAGAGGTTGTTATTCTGATTGAGCGGGTACCGGTTGGCGGGGCCACCCATCGGCCTCACGACCTCGTTGTAGCACCACGGAAAGCCGCCCGGCCAACCGAGCTCTTCGAACTGGTGCAGCGTAAGAGCCGCGAAGAAGAGAAGCAGGATCACCTGGACCGTCTGGAGGTTGCCGAGAAGCGCGTACGCGATGGCGATGGCCGCAACCACGAGGCCGAAATTGTACCAGTGTCTGCGAACCAGGTTCATCATTGCTTCGCCCCCAAGATTTTGTGGCTCAATGCCAATGCGACGAAACAAGCAGCTGCAATTCGGACTTGAAGATTCGGCTCGCATTAGCTGCCAGGATACTCGGTGCGAAACCGATCACTGCGGCGCAGACTACCCGGTCCGACAAACTCGCCGCCAACTTACCTTGCCGACATCAGACTGGCGGCCATTCGGATTTGGCTACGCGCATATGAGCCCAGGCCCTGGAGGTCGATCTCGTAGCAGCTCATTGCCATGCGCTTGAGCGCAAAGGCCCTCAGCCGATCTCGCGAACGAGGTCCAGAACGTCGAGGATAGCGGGAAGGCGGCGGAAGCGCGAGGCGTCGATGGGGTCGGCGTCGATGTCGAGCGTCCAGACGTGCTCGGACGGGATGTGCACGCCCCAGGCGCCGGCTTCGAGCGCAGGCGTGACATCGGCGCGCATCGAATTGCCGATCATCATCGAGCGGGCGGGGCCGTCGCCGTGGCGGGTGAAGATGCGCTCGTAGACGGCTTTGGTCTTGTCGGAGACGATCTCGATCTCGTCGAAGAAATCGATGAGGCCGGAGGCTTCGAGCTTGCGCTCCTGGTCGAACAGGTCGCCGCGGGTGACGACGAGCAGGCGGTGGTCGGGCTTGAGGGCGGCCAGCGTGTCGCGCACGCCGGGGAATGGGTCGACCGGGTGGGTGAGCATGGCGCGGCCGAGCTCGACCAGTTCGCCGATCAGTTTGCCGGGGACGCGGCCATCGGTCACCGAGACGGCCGTCTCAACCATCGAGAGGGTATAGCTCTTGATGCCAAAGCCGTAGTGGCGGACGTTGCCGATCTCGGTGTCGTGCAGTGCGGACTCGATCTTGCCCGGATCGCCGTAGGGGGTCAGCAGCTCGAGGAACCGGTCCTTGGCGGCGACGAAATACTTTTCATGATGCCAGAGCGTGTCGTCGGCATCGAAGGCGATGGTCGATAGTTCAGGCACTGGTCAGCGCGTCTCGCTCTTTCTTGCTCAGCCGCTCGCTTTCGGACTTGAGCTGGCCGCAGGCAGCGAAGATGTCACGGCCGCGCGGGGTGCGGACGGGCGAGGCGTAGCCGGCGCGGTTCACGATGTCAGCGAACTGCTCGATGCGCTTCGAGGACGAGCACGCATAGTTGGTGCCCGGCCAGGGATTGAACGGAATGAGATTGATCTTGGCCGGAATGCCGGCCAGCAGGCGCACGAGTTCGCGCGCGTCGGCGTCGCTGTCGTTGATGTCGCGCAGCATCACATATTCGAAGGTGATGCGGCGGGCGTTGGAGAGGCCCGGATAGGTGCGGCAGGCCTCAAGCAGGTCCTTGAGGGGATACTTCTTGTTGATCGGCACCAGCATGTCGCGCAGGTCGTCGCGCACGGCGTGCAGCGAAATGGCGAGCATGACGCCGATCTCGCGGCCGGTCGGCTCGATGAAGGGCACGACGCCGGAGGTCGAAAGCGTGATGCGGCGCTTCGACAGTGAGATGCCCGTCTCATCCGAGGCGATGAGCAGTGCGTCCTTGACGTTGTCGTAGTTGTAGAGCGGCTCGCCCATGCCCATCATCACCACATTGGTGATGGCGCGGCTGTCGCCCTCGGAGCCGCCCGAACCACGCGGCGCGGGCACAAGGCCGCCGTCATTGGGACGCACGCCGCCGGGGAAATCGCCGAGCCGCTCGCGCGCCATCAGCACCTGGCCGAGAATCTCGCCGGCGGTGAGGTTGCGCACCAGCCGCTGCGTGCCGGTGTGGCAGAACGAGCAGGTGAGGGTGCAGCCGACCTGGCTGGAGACGCACAGCGTGCCGCGATCTTCCTCGGGGATATAGACGGTCTCCACCTCGACGGGCGGCAGCAGCGGGTTCTCGGCGTCGCGGAAGCGGAACAGCCACTTGCGGGTGCCGTCGGTCGACACCTGCTCGGTGACGATCTCAGGCCGCTCGATGCGGAAATTGTCGGCGAGCAGCTGGCGCGTGCCCTTGCCGATATTGCTCATCAGCTCGAAGTCGGTGACGCCGCGGTGATAGATCCAGTTCCAGATCTGCGACGAGCGCATCTTGGCTTCGCGCGCCTCGATGCCGGCGCCTTCGAGGGTCGTGGCAAGCTTTCCGCGGTTGAGCCCGACAAGCGACGGCTTGCCGGCGCGCAGCTTGCGCGCAGCAGCATTGTCCGCGTGGTCGAGGTTGAGGGCGAAGCTCATCGATGTTCCATGGTGCTGGCGCGCCATAACATAGTGCACGCCACAGCGCAAAGAAGGGCAGGTCTGCGGCTGGTGCCTAGCAGCCGCCTTCGATGGCGCGCTGGGCGGCGGTGGCGCCGGAGAGCGAGAAGATCTGGGTGACGGCAACGCCGGCGGCGGAAACGCCGTCAACGGTCAGCGTCGAGCCGGCGCGGATGGCGCTGGCGAGGCCGGAACTGGTGGCCGGATCGAGCAGCCAGGCGGAATCGCTCTCGGTAAACAGCTGGAATACCTGCCCGCCGACCGTCACGGTGGCCGGGGCGCCGGCCTGGAAGGGGAAGCCGGCGACGAGGTTGAACTCGCTGGCGACGCCCTCGGACGGCCGGTTGGTGAGGTAGAGATAGGCCTGGGTGAAGCCCTCGGGGGTCGGGGTGACCTCCTTGGGCAGGCTCATGGCAAAGCAGAGGGCCCCGGCGCCTTCGGTCGCCGAATAGGCCGACCAGTCACGGTATTCGCCGATGAGGCGCACGGACTGGGCCGCGGCCGGCAGGGCGCCGAGCGTTGCGAAGAGGACGGCAAAGCCCCAGTGGGCAGCGCGTTTGTGCATTTTGGTCAGGGGCCTTTCGTCGCCGGATATCTAGCAGCGGGCGGCGAAGGACGCCACCCGCGCGTTGCCGTCATCAACGGCTCAGGCGGGCGGCGGGTTTCAGGCGCAGGCCTTGTCGATTTCGCCCATCGCGGCGGTGACGCCGCCGAGGTCGTAGGTATCGGTGGTGTTGGTGCCGCGCTGGCTGGTGCCCTTCACGGTGAGCTTGGTGCCGGCTTTCATGGCCGCAACGAAGCTGCCTTCGTCCTCGGCGCTGGCAAGCCAGGCGGCTTCGCCCTCGGTCATCATTACATAGGCCTTGCCGTCGATGGCGGCGCTGGCATTGGCTTCGCCGCTGCTGAACGGATAGCCGATGAGCGTCTGCACCTCATTCTTGGTGCCGAGGCCCTTCCTGTGAATGATGAGGAAGTGGATCGGGCTGCGCTTTACCCCGGCCGGTTCACTGCCGGTCGGCGCGGCCGAAATGTAGCACATCTCGCCATTGGCGTCGGTGCCCTTCCAGGCGGTCCAGTTCTTGAAGGTCCCCAGGTTCTGCATCTGCTGGGCGGAGGCCGTCCCGCCGAAAGAGCCAAGTGCGAGGAGCGCGACCAGGGCGGTCGTCAGCCCGGAGCGGAGGAATGTCATCCCGGAACATCCTTGTTCGGTGGTTGCGTCAGTCGCATGCACGCCTCCGGAATGGTAGCCACGCATGGTTACCAACCTCTCAAGAGGAGACGGCATTTGAGTTAGTTGGTGACCTTAGCGGTAATCTTGTCGGCATTTTGGCGCAGCGTCGCCGGGTGGGGTCTGTTTGGACCCCGTTGGTTAACGTCGCGTTAAGGCTATTTGCGGCCGCCGTCAGGCTGCAAGCGGGTAAGCCTGCTCGACAAGGTAGGGGCCGCCGCCCACGGAATCGCGGCTGGAGAACAGCACGAACCGCCTGACCGGGAACTCGAGCGGCTCGAAACGGCCGGAAAACGCGAGGAATCGCGCCACTTCCTCGGCCGTGCCGCCCCGCAACCGCGCCAGCGCCACGTGCGGCACGAACTTTCGGCCATCGGGATCGAGGCCAAGCCGTTGCAGCACCCGTTCCTGGGCGGCCTGCAGCCGCTGCAGGGTGGTATTGTTCTCGACGCCCGCATACAGCGCCCGCGGCTTGTCACCGCCGAACGAGTTGAGATGATTGACCTTTATGGTGAACGCTTCCGAGTGCACGAGGTGATCGAGCGCGTCGGTGACCTCGCCGGCGGTCGAATAGTCGACATCGCCGATGAAGCGCAGCGTGATGTGGTAATTTTCGGGGTCGATCCAGCGGGCGCCGTACATGCCGCCACGCTTGAGTGACAACGCGAGGCCCACATGTGCCGGCACTTCGATGCCGGTAAAGAGCCTGGGCATGGCGTCCTGCCCTTTCTCGGGCGTACGTCACCCGATTCGAGTTCCAGGACGAGCCTAGCGGCGCTCGTGCGACGCCGCAATGACGTCGGGACTGCCGTGCACTGGCGGGTGGCGGCAGAACGCCAGCCATTCCGGCTAAGCTCCAGAAATCCTGCGACATTACTGTTTGGTCACAAGGCCGCGGGTCTCTTGTAACCGGGGCGTATCGCAATCATATTGTTGCGCAAGACGGAATAGAGGGGCGAAGGTTCGCCGCCGTCACTGTGAAAGGACTATTCGACCATGGCAGCATTTGACCGACCGACAGTTGCCGCGCGGCCAGGAACCGCTGCGGTCATCGACGAAGGCCTGCGGAGCTATATGCTCAAGGTCTATAACTACATGGGCCTCGGCCTGGTGGTGACCGGGCTTGTCGCCTGGTTCGCCGCGAACGCTGCGGTGACCACCGATCCGGCCGCCGCCGTTGGGCAGCTGTCGAGCGGCCAGTACGTGACCCAGTGGGGCGCGCTGCTGTTCAACAGCCCGCTGATGTGGGTGTTTGCGTTCGCCCCGCTCGCCTTCGTGCTGGTGCTGAGCTTCGGCATCAACAAGCTCTCGCCGGTCGCCACGCAGGCTCTGTTCTGGGCGTTCTCGGCCATCATGGGCCTGTCGCTCAGCTCGATCTTCCTCGTCTATACCGACGCCTCGATCGCCAAGGTGTTTTTCATCTCGGCGGCGACGTTCGGTGCGATGAGCCTGTATGGCTACACCACGAAGCGTGACCTCACGAGCATCGGCCACTTCCTGATCATGGGCCTGATCGGCCTCATCATCGCGATGGTCGTGAACATCTTCCTCGCCTCATCGATGCTGGATTTCGCGATCTCGGCCGTTGGCGTGCTGATCTTCGTGGGCCTCACCGCCTACGACACGCAGAAGATCAAGGAGAGCTACTCGGAGTCGCACGGTGCGGACGTCCTCACCAAGGGCGCCGTGATGGGCGCGCTGAGCCTCTACCTCGACTTCATCAATCTGTTCATGATGATGCTCCGGCTGTTCGGCAACCGGGAATAATTCTCGAAAGGGCTCTGTCCCAGCCGTGCAATTGCCCGGCTGGGCCAACCGCGAATGGCTCGACGTTTCAGGGGGCCGTGGTCTAAAAGGACCGCGGCCCTTTTGCTTTTTGGTGCGTCACCGTGACCGATTTCGACATCCGCCCCTTCGAGTGGGCCGACATTCCCCAGATCACCGCCATCTACCGGCACGAAGTGCTGCACAACACGGCAACCTTCGACACCGAGCCGCTGAGCGAAAGCCAGATGGCGGCAAAGTTCGGCCCGATGCTCGAAATGGGGCATCCGCTGTACGTGGCGGTGCACGAGGACGATCTGCTCGGCTACGCCTATGCCTCGGTCTACCGGCCGCGGCTGGCCTACCGGTTCACCTGCGAGAACACCGTCTATTGCGCTCCCGAGGCGCAGAAAATGGGGGTCGGCACGGCGCTGATGGAAACCATCATCGACCGCTCGCGCGCCTTCGGCTTCAAGCAGATGATCGCAGTCATCACATCGGAATCGGCAGGCTCGATCCGGCTGCACGAAAAGCTCGGTTTCCGCGTGGTGGGCAATTACGAGGCGGTGGGGTTCAAGTTCGACCGCTGGCTCGACATCGTCCACATGCAGCAGGCGCTGTAGCCGCCCGTCAGGTGACGACGGCGAGTTTTGGCTCGAGGATGCGCAGCACCGCCGTCAGGTCGTGGCCGCGGCGCAGGATGCGGCCGTCCTGGGCCATGACCATGTACTGGCCCTGCCGCGTGCGCAGTCTGGGGTTCTTTTCGATGATGTAGAGCGGGCGTTCGGAGGCGCGCTTGTAGATCGAGAACAGGGCCCGTTCGCGCAGAAAATCCATCGCGTAGTCGCGCCATTCGCCAGCGACGACCTGGCGTCCATAGAGGTTGAGGATTTGACCGAGTTCGCGGCGGTCGAAACTCACGGCAGGCGGGGTTTTTTCCCGGGGAACTGGCCGGCTGGGCGTGACCGGTGGCTCAAACTCATAGAGAAGAGCCGTCCCCTGCTGTTGCTCGGGTTCTTCCACGCGCTTGCCTCCCGTCATCGCCCGGTCATGATTGATCCATTCGCGGACCGATGCAAGCGGGTCGGACGCCCCCGGCGGGGTGGGCCGTGATTCCCCATTTCGGTCACATTGTGTCCCTTTTCGCGCCCGATTGGAGCGGCACGATCTCTCCATTGCCTCCAGTGGCCGGCATCCGGGCTGACCGAGCCCCCAAACCATGATGTCCGGGTGCCGGCCGCCCCCAACATGCACCAGTCATTCTGGCTCCCGTCTGTTTCGGCAGGCGGGAGTTGTCGTTTTGGGAGGCGTGCTGAGGGGGGCTGCGTGGGCGTCCGCCTTTTCCATATCGGGCACCGTCAACCCCACCCACCACGTCATCCCCGGGCGTGACCCGGGGAGCCACTTGGTTTTGCAGCGGGCTGAGGGATCGAGTGGGTGGCCGGGTCGAGCCCGGCCGTGACGACTGAGGGGGTGTGGCTTGGGGCGGGGTGAAGTCGGCTCGGTGGGGTTGCTGGCCGGCCGGGCGTCCGCCTATCGGACACAGACTACCCCACCCAGGTGACGCGCCCGCGCGTTACTGGGTGAAGCTGGCGGCGCCGAGGATGGTGCTGGGGAGCCCGGCGTTTTCCTGCTGCACCATGATGACCGCGCCGTTGGCGGGCGGGGTCAGGACTTCGCCGAGGGGGAGTTTGAGGTGCGCGCCAGCGCCGGGCTCCCACATGCCAAGCACCTGCCGGCCGGTGACGATCTGCGAATAGCCGATGGTCTTGCCCTCGTTCTCGCCGCGGCCGATCTTGACGTCGGCGTGGTCAATGAAGGTGACGAGCCAGACCACGCCATCGGTGAACCGCGGGTCGGCGGGAATGTCGATTTCGAGCGTATCCCCGGCAGATTTCAGCGCGACGGGCAGTTGCAGGGTCGCGGCGTCGATGGCGCTGCCGACATCGCGGCTGCGCGAGGCGACCACGCCCTTTTTGCCGTTCACCACCATCTGCGGGGTGAAAATGCGCGATGAGCCCCATGATTCTGCATAGTCGCGCTGGTGATCGGAATGGGCCTTGGAGCCAAACGTGTCGGACCAGCCGACATAGTCCCAATAGTCCACGTGATAGGCGAGCGCGATGATGTCGGGTTTGGCCGCCATGTCCTTGAGCATGGCGTCGGCCTTGGGGCAGCTCGAGCAGCCCTGGCTGGTGAACAGTTCGACGACGGCGCGCGGCGACTGCTTAAGCTCGCCCGCGCCTGCCACGGTGGACAGGAGGCCAAGCACGGTCAGGGCGGCTGTCAGGACGGCGCGTAGGGACATGGACGAATGTTCTAGGCAGCGTTCCGGGCACACGCCAGTCAAATCGCCGCGAGAAATCGTGAGGGGGAAGGGGGACGCCGGATGGCCGGCGTCCCGGAGTCATGATCAGGCGGCGACGAGGTTGCGCAGCACGTACTGCAGAATGCCGCCGTGCCTGTAGTAGTCGAGCTCGTTGATCGTATCGATGCGGCAGCGGGTGGCGACGTTCTCGACCCGGCCGTCGGCATAGGTGATGCGGACGGTGACCTGGCCGCGCGGCGTCAGCTCGGTGAGGCCGGCGATCGACACCGTCTCGGTGCCGTCGAGCTTGAGGCTCTGCCAGCTCTGGTCGCCCTCGAACTGCAGGGGCAGGACGCCCATGCCGATGAGGTTGGAGCGGTGGATACGCTCGAAGCTCTGCGCCACCACGGCGCGGACGCCGAGCAGGCGCGTGCCCTTGGCGGCCCAGTCACGCGAGGAGCCGGTGCCGTATTCCTTGCCGGCGAAGATGACGAGCGGGGTGCCCGACTTCTGGTAGGTCATGGCGGCGTCGTAGATCGGCACGACCTCGCCGTTCGGGGCCTTGGTGAAGCCGCCTTCGACACCCGGCACCATCTGGTTCTTGATGCGGATGTTGGCGAAGGTGCCGCGCATCATGACTTCGTGATTGCCGCGGCGGGCGCCGTAGGAGTTGAAGTCCTTGGGCGCGACCTGGCGTTCGGTGAGGTACTTGCCGGCCGGGGTAGCAGCCTTGAACGAGCCGGCGGGCGAGATGTGGTCGGTGGTGATCGAGTCGAGGAAGAGGCCCAGCACGCGGGCATTCTCGATATCGGTGACCGGCACCGGCTCCATCGTCAGACCCTCGAAATAGGGCGGGTTCTGCACGTAGGTGGAGGCGCTGTTCCAGCCGTAGGTCTCGCCGCCCTCGACGGCGATGCCCTGCCAGTGCTCGTCGCCCTTGAAGACGTCCGAGTAGCGGCCGAGGAACATTTCCGGCGTGATATGGGCACGCACGAGCTCGGCGATCTCCTTGTTGGAGGGCCAGATGTCCTTGAGATAGACGGGCTTGCC
>Ga0073904_10000642_pt1 | contig 25438 bp, 20 predicted proteins | sample KloWWTrecipitate_FD_66668 | JGI IMG/M metagenome (GOLD analysis project Ga0073904, IMG submission 66668) | Active sludge microbial communities from Klosterneuburg, Austria, studying microevolution and ecology of nitrifiers - Klosterneuburg... | ecosystem: Engineered > WWTP > Aerobic digester >... | reverse complement strand
TGGCCGACCGCCGCCAGGCGCTGAAGGCCGCTGCCTTCTGCCTGCTGGCCGCCTTGGCGCCAGCCACGCCGGCGCGGTCCGAAGGCCCGCTGGTCGAGGTCTGGAAGAGCCCGACCTGCGGCTGCTGCAAGGACTGGATCGCACACCTCGAAGCCAACGGTTTTCGCACCCGCACACACGACCGCGGCAACACCGCCAAACGTGCGCAACTCGGCATCGACATCCGGTACGGCAGCTGCCATACCGCCTTTGTAGACGGTTATGCGATCGAAGGCCATGTGCCGGCTGCCGATGTGCGGCGGCTGCTGAAAGAGCGGCCCGAGGCCATCGGCTTGGCCGTGCCCGGCATGCCGATCGGCTCGCCCGGCATGGACGGGCCGGCCTATGGCGGTCGACACGATCCCTACGACGTGCTGCTGCTCACGCGCGACGGGGGCACGTCGATTTACCAAACGCACCGTTGACACCTTCAGGAGTCCCAGGGTCGGTCCCTGCCTCCCCGGCGCTTTGCCCTCAGGTTCAGCCCGCGCGCCAAGCCGCCACCAGCGCGTCGGGCACCTCGATGCCGTCGGCCAGTGCCTTGCGGCGCAGCGCCTCGCGCCGTGCGCCCGGCAACCGAACGCCGTCGTCGCGCTGCATCTCGGCCACCAGCACTTCGACACGGGCCAGGAAGCTGTCGCGTCCCGCCAGCGCACCGGGGTCGATGACGATGAAGGCCTGGCCGATGCCGGGGCGGTTGCCTTCGTCGACGAAGAAGCTCGAGGCCTCGAAGCCGAAGTTGGCGCCGATCACGGCAGTGACCAGCAGTTCGACCACCAGCGCCAGCATCGCGCCCTTGGGCGACGACACGGCACCGATCGGCAGCATCGACCCGGTCAGCCCGGCCTTGGGGTCGGTGGTCGGTTGACCCTGGGCGTCGAGCGCCCAGCCTTCGGGAATGGCCTTGCCTTCCTTGGCCGCCACCATCAGCTTGCCACGGGCCACTTCGCTCAGTGACAGGTCGATCATCAGCGGATCGGCGACGGCACGCGGGAACACCGCGGCCACCGGGTTGGTGCCGAAGATCGCGTGTCGGCCACCGGCAGCCGGCATCGCGGCCGGTGAATTGGCAAAACCCAGGCCGACCATGCCGGCGGCCGCGGCCGCACGCAGGTGGTCGACGACCACGCCGCAATGGTGGCTGCGCACGACACCGGCAAAGACCACGCCCTGCACTGCCGCGGCGGCCACGGCCTCGGCCACGGCAAGCTCGCAGGCGGGAAAGGCCAGACCTTCCTGGGCGTCGACCACCAGTGCGCCGCCCTTGCGGTGCAGCAGCTGCGGCCGTGCCGCGCCATTGACCCGACCGTTGCGCAGATGGGTGGCGTACTGCGCGACGCGGCTCAGGCCATGCGAGCCCAGGCCCTGGCTCTCGGCCAGCACCAGCGCGCGCGCCGTGCTATCGGCCATCGCCGGATTGGCCCCCGCCGCTTGCAGCTGGCGGCTGACCAGGGCGTGCAATTCATCGACCGGCAGCTTCATTGCAAGACCTGCATCAGCTTGTCGGCGATGAGAAAACTCACGCGCTCGTTGGCCTCGGTGGTCACGCCGGCAATGTGCGGCGTCAGCAGCAGGTTGGGGCAGTCTTCGAAATGTGCAGCCGCGGCCAGAGGCTCGACCGCGAACACGTCGATTGCGGCACCACCCAGCTGGCCGGTCTTCAGCGCCGCGGCCAGTGCCAGTTCGTCGACGATGCCACCGCGCGCCGTGTTGATCAGCACCGCGCCGGGCTTCATTGCGGCGATGCGTGCCGCGCTGAACAGGCCCCGCGTGGCGTCGACCAGGGGCACGTGCAGGCTGATCACGTCGCTCATCGTCACCAGCTCGTCCAGGCCGACACAGCGCACGCCGTTTTCCGCATACACCGGGTGGTCAGCGTCCATCATCGCGTCGAAGGCGACGACGGCCATGCCCATGCCGAGCGCCAGGCGCGACGTCAGCTGGCCGATCGAACCGAAGCCGATCAGCCCCAAGGTCTTGCCCGCCGCTTCTCGTCCGTTGGACAAGGCATTGCGCGGCCAGTTGCCGGCGGCAACTGCAGCCGTCGACTGGTAGGCTCCACGCAGCAGCAGCATCGCGCTGGCCACCACGTACTCGGCCACACTGAGCGCGTTGGCACCGATGGCCGGGATGACCTGCAGCCCGCGCGACTGGCAAGCCGCCACGTCGATGTTGTCCAGCCCCACGCCCAGGCGGCCGATGGCCTGGCAGCGCACCAGGGCGGCCAGCAGGTCACCGCGCACCTGCGTGCGGTTGCGCACCACCAGCGCGTCGGCGGTGGCGGCCTCGGCCAGCAGGCGCTGCGGATCGTCGACCAGCCTGGGGTCGTACAGCACGTCGTGCGCGGCGCGCAGCTGCGCGACGGCGCGCTCGTCCATGAACTCGCTGATGACGATCCGCGCCACGCTCAGGCGCTTTCGTACAGGCGCGTCAGCACGAACTCGCGGTGGCCCAGCGACTCGGCCGCAGTCAGCCGGCCGTTGGCGGTGCGCAGCATGTTCTCGAGCAGCTTGTCACCCGCCTGATCGAGCGTGATCTCGCGCTGCAGCAGCCCGGTCACGTCGACGTCGATGTGCTCGATCATGGTGCGCACGGTGCGCGGGTTGGCACACAGCTTGATCACCGGCACGATCGCATTGCCGATCACGTTGCCCTGCCCGGTGGGGAAAAGGTGCACCGCATAACCCGACGCGGCGCACAGCGTCACCATCTCGGCAGCGGCAGAGCTGCTGTCCATGAACCACAGGCCGGGGTGGGTGGGCATTTCGGCCTTGTCGATCACGCCGTCGACCGTGCACTTCTTTCCGATCTTCTGGATGTTGCCCAGCGCCTTTTCCTCGATCGTGGTCAGTCCGCCAGCGATGTTGCCCTTGGTCGGTTGGCTGTCGGCCAGGTCGCTGGTCTTGTGGCGGTTGATCACGTCCTGGTAGCGGTTGAACATGAACATGAACTGATCGCGCACCTTGTCGTTGGCGCAGCGCGCGGCCACGATCTGCTCGCCGCCGGTCAGCTCGGTCGTCTCGCCGAAGCACAGCGTGCTGCCCAGTGCATGCAGCTTGTCGAAGGCATCGCCCACTGCCGGGTTGGCGCCGCAACCGCTGGTGGTGTCGCTTTCGCCGCACTTGGTGCTGACCCACAGCTCATGGATGGGACAGACCTCGCGCTGCTTCTCGCTGGCCCACTGCACATACTCCTTGGCCACCTTGCTGGCACGCAGGATGGTGTCGTGATCGCCGTGCAGTTCGATGCCGAAGCCGGACACCGGCTTGCCGGTTGTCTTGATGCCCTCGACCACCTTCTGCGTCCAGCTGTCCTCGATGCCGATCACCACCACCGCAGCCACGTTGGGGTTGCAGCCGGCGCCGATCAGGGTGCGGAAATGCAGGTCCAGGTCGGCCCCGAACTGCAGCCTGCCATAAGGGTGCGGGATCGCCATCGCACCCTTGATGTTGTGCGCCACCGCCTCGGCGGCGGCATTGGACAGGTCGTCCAGCGGCAGGATGATGACGTGGTTGCGCACGCCCACGCGGCCGTTCTCGCGCCGGTAGCCGAGGAAGGTGGTGTCTTTGCTGATGATGCTCATGGTGTCCTCTTCTTACCAACGCTTCGTCTTGATGTTGTGCACGTGGGCGTGCTCGCCGGCGCTGATCGGCTTGACCACCTTGCCCATGTCGATGCCGTACTTGATGACGGTGTCGCCGACGGCCATGTCGCGCAGCGCGACCTTGTGCCCGATCGGGATGTCCTGCTTGGCGGTCACGCCGGTCATCTTGTCCTCGTCCATGATCCAGCCGCTCAGCGCCATGCCGGCCGTCACCCCTTCCACCACCACCACGGCCACGCTGTCGTGGGCGTCGTGCAGCACGAAATGAATCATCCCCATCTCCTGTTCAAACCTGTTCGATCTGGTGCACCCAGGCCCCACAGCGGGGCGGGCAGCACCGAACTATCGCCAAGCCACAAGCTCCTGTCAATCAAGTCATCTAGATGACCTGGATGTCTTGCCCAATCGCTGCCAGAATATGCCCATGCCGGCCCGCCACGATCCCCTGTTGCGCCACCCGACCGCAACCGGGCTGTCGGCGCTGGCCGCCATTGCGCCCGAGGCTGCGGGCATGCCGCTGTTTCGCGCCGTCAAGCGCGCCTTGCTGCAGGCCATCGAGCAAGGCACCGTGACCGCCGGCGACGCCCTGCCCAGCGAGACCGTGCTGGCGCGCGGCTTCGGCGTGTCGGTGGGTACCTTGCGCCGTGCCGTCGATGACCTGGTGGCCGACCACATCCTGGTGCGGCGCCAGGGCCGCGGCACCTTCGTCGCCACGCACACCAGCGACCGCTTCCTGTTCCAGTTCTTCCACATCGAGCGCGCCGATGGCCTTCGTGACGCGCCCGAGGTCGAGCTGCTGTCGTTCGAGCGCACGCGTCTCGACGACGAGGCCGCTGCCGCACTGGGCCTGAAGCCGGGCGAGCCGGCGCTGCAGGTCGAGAACCGGCTGCGCCTGCAGGGACGGCCCGTGGTGCACGACCGGCTGCTGATACCGGCGGCGCTGTTTCGGGGCCTGACCGAGAAGCGGTGGCGCGAACGGTCGAACACCATCTACCACCTGTACCAGACCGAGTTCGCGATCACGGTGGTTCGTGCGCACGAACGGCTGCGTGCGGTCGGCGCCGACCGCAACACCGCACGTGTGCTCGGCGTTCCCCTGGGGCAACCGATGCTGCAGGTGCGGCGGGTGGCGATCGCGCTGGGCGGGCTGGCGGTGGAGTGGCGCGTGAGCACAGTGGCCACCACGCAGCATGAATACGTGAACCTGCTGACGCGGCCGACCTGAGCGGCTGAAAGCTCAGCCCGCACCCGGCTGCGTGCTGCCGCGCACGATCAGCGCCCAGGGCAGCGAGGCCGACACCGCCGGCCTGCTGAGCTTGAGCGCGTCGAGCAGCGAGCGCGCGGTCTGGGTGCCGATGGCATGGCGCGGCAGGCTCACGCTCGACAGCGCCGGGCTGAGCTGGCGCGCGATCGCGAAGTCGCCGAAACCCAGCAGGGCCAGTTGCCCGGGCACCGCGATGTGCCGGCGCGTGGCTTCGAGCAGCGCGCCGCAGGCCAGGTGATCGTTGGCAAAGGCCATTGCGGTGATCGGCGCAGCGCCGGCGCGCACCGCATCGCCCAGCACCTGGCGGCCGGCGTCGAAGGCGTCGCCCGCGGGCGACGCGATCACCGTGGCCAGTGCGCCGGCGTCGCGGGCCGCTGCCATGAAAGCCAGGCCGCGTTCGTGCGCGCGGTAGTCCTCGGCCACGCCGCTGTCGACGTAGGCCAGCCTGCGGTGGCCGGCAGCCAGCAGGTGCGCCGCCATCGCGCGGCCGACTTCGTCGTGGCTGAAGCCGATCTGCGTGAAGCGGGCGCGCTGCGTGCCCGGCGCCGGTGGATGGTGGTCCCAGATCTCGATCACCGGCGTGCCCGCGGCCTTGAGCCCGACCAGCAGCTTGAGCGTGGCCGGCGAATGGCGCCGCCCGGTCACGACCACGGCCGCCGGATGCCAACCCAGCAGCGCACGCAACAGTTGTTCCTCACGCTCTAGCGAATAGCTGGTCGACGCGATCAGCAGCTCATAGCCGGCGTCCTGCAGGCCGTCGCTCAGGCCCTGGGCGGTCTCGGCGAAGATCGAATTGGACAAGTTGGGCAGCAACACGGCAACGATGTTGCCGACCCCGCTGGCCAGCAGTCCGGCCTGCTTGTTGGGCACGTAGCCGGTGGCGGCCAGCGCGCTGCGGATGCGCGCTGCAGTGTCTTCGGCCACCATCACCGGCTCGCGCAGGAAGCGCGAAACCGTGATCGACGTGACGCCGGCGGCTTCGGCCACGTCCTGCAACGTGACGCGACCATGACCGCGGCGCGCCTGACGCGTGCTGATGGCCGAATTCTTCGTCGAGGGCACCGGGTTAGCCAGAATGGACTGCGCAGGATGGGTTGGCTATGTTAGCGGTAACAGTATCCGATGATCCCTGCATGACGCCAGACCTCAAACCCCTGCGCAGCCAACGCTGGTTTGCCGCCACCGACATGCGCGGCTTTGCGCACCGCCAGCGCATGCAGCAGATGGGCCTGCGCCGGGAAGACGTGCTGGGCCGGCCCATCGTCGCCATCATCAACACCTGGAGCGATCTGTCGCCCTGCCATGCGCACCTGCGCGAGCGTGCCGAGGCCGTCAAGCGCGGTGTGCTGCTGGCCGGCGGCATGCCCTTCGAGCTGCCCGCGATGAGCCTGGGCGAAGTGATGGTCAAACCCACGACCATGTTGTACCGCAACTTCCTGGCGATGGAGACCGAGGAGCTGCTGCGCAGCCTGCCGATCGACGGTGCTGTGCTGCTGGGAGGTTGCGACAAGACCACGCCGGGCCTGCTGATGGGCGCCATCAGCATGGGGTTGCCGGCCATCTTCTGCCCCGCCGGCCCGATGCTCAACGACCGCTACCGCGGCCAGCAGGTGGGTGCCGGCACGCACACGCGCAAGTTCTGGGACGACCTGCAGGCCGGACTGGTGTCCGAAGCCGAATGGGTGAAGCTGGAGTCGCGCATGACGCGCAGCCCGGGCACCTGCAACACCATGGGCACGGCCAGCACCATGACGGCGATGACCGAGGCGCTGGGCCTGACCCTGCCCGACGCCAGCTGCATACCGGCGATGGACGCCGCCCACCCGCGCATGGCCGCCGACTGCGGCGAGCGCATCGTGGGCATGATCGGCGAGCAGCTGACGCCGGCACGCATCCTCAGCCGCGGCGCCTTTCTCAATGCCGCCGTGGTGCAGATGGCGCTGGGCGGGTCGACCAACGCCGTGGTTCACATCATCGCGATGGCGCGCCGTGCCGGCGTGGCGCTTGAGCTGGAAGACCTAGACGCCGTCGCGCGCCGCGTGCCGGTGATCGCCAACCTGTTCCCCAGTGGCGACCGCCTGATGGAAGACCTGCACTACGCAGGCGGCGTGCCGGCGCTGATGAACCGCCTGCGCAACGAGCTTTCGCTGGACGAACTGACGGTCAGCGGCCAGACCTTGCGCCAGCAGATCGACGGCCGCGAGGTCATCGACGACGAAGTCATCCGCCCGCTGGACCGCCCGGTCAGCGCAGAGCGCGCGCTGGCAGTGCTGCGCGGCAACCTGGCCCCACAGGGTGCCGTGATCAAGCCCAGTGCCGCCAACGCGCAACTGCTGCAGCACCGCGGACCGGCGCTGGTGTTCGACAGCCAGCCGCAGATGCTGGCCGCGATGGCCGACCCCGATCTCGCTGTCGACGAGAACACCGTGCTGGTGCTGCGCAACGCCGGCCCGGTGGGCGCGCCCGGCATGCCCGAATGGGGCAATCTGCCGATCCCCAAGCGGCTGCTCGAGCGCGGCGTGCGCGACATGCTGCGCATTTCCGACGCGCGCATGAGCGGCACGCACTTCGGCACCTGCGTGCTGCATGTCAGCCCTGAAAGCGCCGTCGGCGGGCCGCTGGCCCTGGTGCAGACCGGCGATCAGATCGAGCTCGACGTGCCGGCGCGGCGCCTGCACCTGCACGTGGCCGACGATGAACTGGCACGCCGCCGCGCCGCCTGGACAGCGCCCGCGCCAACTTTCGCGCGCGGCTGGACGCAGCTCTACCAGCAACATGTGACGCAGGCCCACGAAGGCTGCGACCTCGACTTCCTGCAAGGCACGGCGCCAACCCCCGAGCCACCGATCTACTGAGACCATGAACCCCTTCCAACAACTGCTGCGCAACCGCGCAAGCCGCACGCCCTGCGGCACCTGGGTGATGTCGGCCAGCCCCATCGTCGCCGAGGCCATCGGCAACACCGGCTTCGACTGGGCCGTGCTCGACATGGAGCACACGCCGCTCGACCTGATGGACCTGGTGCATTTGCTGCAGGCGGTGGGCAATACACCGATGGCGCCGCTGGTGCGCGTGCCCTGGAACGACACGGTCAACGTCAAGCGTGTGCTCGATGCGGGCGCGGCGTCGCTGCTGTTCCCCTTCATCCAGAACGCCGACGAAGCGCGCCAGGCGGTGGCTGCCACGCGTTACCCGCCCGAGGGCGTTCGTGGCATGGCCGGCATGAGCCGGGCTTCGCGCTTCGGCACCAAACCCGACTTCTTCAAGAACGCCAACGCCGAGGTCTGCGCGGTGTTGCAGCTCGAGACACCCGCTGCCATCGCGCAGCTCGAAAACATCGCCGCGGTGCCCGGTGTCGGTGGCCTGTTCGTCGGGCCGGGTGACCTGTCGGGCGCGATGGGCCATGTCGGTCAGATCACACACCCCGAGGTGATGGCGCTGATGGCGGACGCCGCACGGCGTGCGCAGGCGCTGGGCATGCCCATCGGCACCGTCGGTGGCACGCCCGAGGTGGTGGCGCAGTACCGCGCGATCGGCTATGACTTTGTCGCCGTGGCTTCCGACCTGGGCCTGCTGATGCGCGCGGCACAGTCCGCGGCACAGGCGCTGCGCGCGATCGACAACCCGGCTGCCGCGGCCGCGCCGGCGCTGAAGCCGCAATCCGGGTACTGAAGGCAGGCAGCATGGCCACGGTCGAACTCGGCGCCGTCAGCAAGAGCTACGACGGCAAGACCACCGTCATCCACGGCATCGACCTCGAAGTCCGGCATGGCGAGTTCGTCGTCTTCGTCGGGCCCAGCGGCTGCGGCAAGAGCACCTTGCTGCGCATGATCGCCGGGCTGGAGCCGATCAGCGGCGGCGAAGTGCGCATCGACGGCCAGCGTGTCAACGAACTGCCGCCACGCAACCGCGACATCGCGATGGTGTTCCAGGACTACGCGCTGTACCCGCACAAGACGCTGTTCGAGAACATGGCCTTCGGTTTGCGCCTGCGCAAGACGCCCGACGCCGAGATCCAGCGCCGCGTGATGGACGCCGCCAAGCTGCTGCGCATCGACCACATGCTCGAGCGCCGGCCGGCGGCGCTCAGCGGCGGCCAGCGCCAGCGCGTGGCCATCGGCCGCGCCATTGTTCGTGAACCCAAGGTCTTTCTGTTCGACGAGCCGCTGAGCAACCTCGACGCGCAGCTGCGCAATGAGATGCGCAGCGAGATCAAGCGACTGCACCAGCGCCTGGGTGCAACCATCATCTACGTCACGCACGACCAGGTCGAGGCGATGACCTTGGCCGACCGCATCGCCGTGCTGTCGGGCGGCCATTTGATGCAGTACGACACGCCAGGGGCCATCTACAACCGGCCGGCAGCACTGTTCGTCGCCGGCTTCACCGGCGCGCCGCCGATGAACCTGGCCGACTGCAGCCTGGCTGCCGACCGCGTCGACCTGGGCGGCGCGCAGATCCGCGTGCCGGCGGGCCTGGCCGAACGTGCACGCCGCTGCGCGACGCTGAAGTTCGGCATCCGGCCCGAGAACATCACGCTGGCCGCCACGCAAGCTGACGCGCAGCGTGTGCCGGCGTTGGTCTCGCTGCTCGAGCCGCTGGGTGCCGAGACCCTGGTCACGCTGCGCATCGGCGCCGCCGAAATGGTGGCACGCGCGCCGGCATCGTTCCGCGACAAGCCCGGCACCGCGCTCGATGTGTACCTGAACCCCGAACACCTGCACCTGTTCGACGCCGACAGCGGCGTTGCCATCTGAGGAGACTGCCATGCAACGACGCTTCACCCTGGCCACCGCGCTGGCGGCCGCCGCGCTGATCTTCGCCAGCCTGCCCGCGCTGGCGCAGACCCAGCTGCGTGTGTTTTCGGGCGGGCAGAACCAGCGCCCTGACCTGATGCGCAAGCTGTTCGACCAGTACCAGAAGGCCAACCCCGGCGTCAGCATCAACATCGAGACCGGTGGCGGCACCAGTGAGCTGCAGCGCCAGTACCTGAGCACCGTGCTCAACGCCAAGGACTCGACGATCGACATCTACCTGATCGACATCGTCAACCCGGCACAGTATTACGGCGCCGGCTGGCTGGAACCGCTGAACGCCTACGTCGGCGAACCTTCGGTCGCGCTCAAGCCTTACCTGCCGGTGTACGCCACGTCGAATGTGGTCGACGGCAAGGTGGCGGCGATGCCAGCCTTTGCCGACGCGATGTTCATGTACTACCGCAAGGATCTGCTGGAGAAGTACAAGATCGCGGAACCGAAGACCTGGGACGAACTGGTGGCGTCTTCGAAGAAGATCCAGGCCGGCGAAGGCCGCAGCAATCTGCAGGGCCTGTCGATCCAGGGCGCGCCGATCGAGGGCGCGGTCTGCACCTTCCTGCTGCCCTACTGGAGCCAGGGCAAGGACTTCAACGACGCCAGCGGCAAGCTCACGCTCGACCGCGCTGCAGCGTCCAGGGGCCTGCAGCAATGGCTGAACATGGTCGACGCCGGCGTCATCAAGAAGAACGTCGCCGAGGTGAAGACGCCCGACACGGTGAACGAATTCAAGGCCGGCCAGGTGGTGTTCGCGATCAACTGGAGCTGGGCCTGGGACCGCCTGAACGACGACGCCGATTCACAGGTCAGGGGCAAGGTCGGCGTGATGGCGCTGCCGGCCGTGGCCGGCGGCAAGAGCGCCACTTGTGTCGGCGGCTGGCAATGGGCGGTCAGCGCGTTCAGCAAGCACAAGGCCGAGGCGGCCAGGCTGGTGAAGTTCATGGCCGCACCCGAGGCCAGCCGCTTTCTGGCCGCGCAGGGGTCGCTGCTGCCCACCTCACTGGCCGTCTACACCGACCCCGAAGTACTGAAGGCCGCGCCCTGGTTCAAGGACGCTGCCAAGGCCGTGGTGGCCGGCCGCAGCCGTCCGATGAGCCGCGACTACGGCCAGGTCAGCGACGTCATCCGCACCACCACCAGCGCGGTACTGGCGCGCACCAAGACGCCCGACGAAGGGGTGGGCGAGATCAGCAGCCGCCTGGCGCGCGTGATGCGTTGAGCCCATGACAAAGCAAGGCTGGCTGGACCGCTTGCGCGACCCGAGCGAGAAGACGCTGGGGCTGCTGCTGCTGGCGCCCGCCTTCGCCTTGCTGGCGCTGATCGTCGTCTACCCGATCGGCAGGCTGATCTTCAACAGCTTCTACGACCTGCGGCTGTCGGGCGGCGGCGGCGCGAAGTTCGTCGGGCTCGAGAACTACGCGCTGGTGTGGGCCGACGCCGACTTCTGGAATGCGACCCGGAACACCGTGCTGATCACCGTCATCACCGTGCCCGGTGCGCTGGTGGTCGGCCTGGCGCTGGCGCTGCTGGCCAATCTGCCCTTCAAGCGCCAGTGGCCGGTGCGGCTGGCGCTGCTGCTGCCCTGGGCCCTGCCGCTGTCGTTTGCCGGCCTGATCTTTGCGTGGTTCTTCCACACCGAATACGGCGTGGTGAACGACCTGCTGCGCCGCGCCGGGCTGACCGAGCCAACGATGTGGCTGCTGCGCCCGCCGCTGGCCATGGCTGCGATCTGCCTGACCATCATCTGGAAGACCAGCAGCTTCATGGCGCTGATCCTGCTGGCCGGCCTGCAGATGATTCCGAAGTCGCTGTACGAAGCCGCCGAGGTCGACGGCGCCAGCCGCTGGCAGCAGTTCTGGGCCATCACGATCCCGATGCTGATGCCCAGCATCGTGGTGGCGCTGATCTTTCGCACCATCACCGCGTTGCAGACCTTCGACATCCCCTACACGATGACCAAAGGCGGCCCCGGCAACGCCACCGAAACCCTGGCCATGCTGATCCACAAGACCACCATCGACTACCTCGACCTGGGCTACGGCAGCACGCTGGCGGTGTGCATGTTCGTGCTGTCGATGCTGGTCACGGCGCTGTACCTGCGCCGTGTGGGGCAGAGCGCATGAAACTCTTCGACGCACGCGCGCTGCGCCTGATCGCCGCCGGCCTGGTGCTGATCAACGGCTTCTTTCCGGCGCTGTGGATCCTGCTCAGCTCGCTGAAGACCGAGGCCGAACTGGTCAGCAAGCCCATCAGCTATTGGCCGCAGAACCCCACGCTGGCCAACTACGTGCGCGCCTTCAACGACCAGCCGCTGCCGCATTACCTGTTGAACAGCGCGCTGGTGGCCATCGGCTCCACCCTGCTGTCGCTGGCAGTGGCCACGCTGGCCGCCTATGCCATCGCGCGGCTGAACCTGAAGCGCCGCCAGCTGATCCTGACCTGCATCGTCGCCAGCTCGATGTTTCCGCTGGTGACGTTGCTGGTGCCGATCTTCGAGACCATGCGCACGCTGGGGCTGCTGAACACCTACACCGCTTTGATCCTGCCCTACACGGTGCTCAACCTGCCGGTGTGCACGCTGGTGCTGGTGAGCTTCTTCCAGGGCATACCGCGCGACCTGGAAAACGCCGCCATGATCGACGGCTGCACGCGCCTGGGTGCGCTGTGGCGCGTGGTGCTGCCACTGGCCGCGCCGGGCGTGTTCACCGCCGGCATCCTGGCCTTCGTCAACGCCTGGGACGAGTTCCTGCTGGCGCTGTCGCTCAATTCCAGCGCCGCCATGCGCACGCTGCCGGTGGGCATCACGCTGTACCAGGGCGAATTCGCCTTTCCGTGGCCGATCATCTCGGCCGCACTCATCGTCGCCATCGTGCCGGTGGCCGTCTTGATCGCGCTCTTCCAGGAGCGTGTGGTCGGCGGTCTCACGCAGGGTGGCTTGAAAGGATAACGAGCGACATGAACGTCATCCGCTACGGCATCGTCGGCTGCGGCAGCATGGGCCGCGAGCACATCGAGAACCTCTATGCAATGGGTGGTGCCTGCGTCACCGCACTGGCCGATACCCACGCCGCCAGCCGAGACTCGGCGCTGGCGCTGTGCCGCGATGCAGCGCAGGTCTTCCACCACCATCGTGAACTGCTGGCCAGCGGCCTGTGCGACGCGGTCGTCATTGCCACGCCCAACCACACGCACATCGACATGATGCGCGACGCACTGGCACAGCCCGATCTGCACATCCTGGTCGAAAAGCCGCTGGTCACCCGGATGGAAGATGGTCTCGAGCTGCTGCAACGTGCGCAGGGCCGCAGCGGCATCGTCTGGGTGGCGCAGGAATACCGCTACATGCCCCCGGTGGCCGAGATGATCCGCATTGCACACGACGGCGGCGTGGGCCGCATCCAGCAGGTGGGCATCCGCGAACACCGCGAGCCCTTCTACCCCAAGGTGGGCGACTGGAACCGCTTCAGCGCCAACACCGGCGGCACGCTGGTCGAGAAGTGCTGCCACTACTTCAACCTGATGGACCTGATCCTGAAGGAAAGGCCGCTGCGCGTGTTTGCCAGCGGCGGCCAGCGCGTGAACCACCTCGACGAAAGTTACGGCGGGCACCGGCCCGACATCCTGGACAGCGCCTACGTGGTCGTCGAATACCCCAGCGGCGCACGCGCCATGCTGGACCTGTGCATGTTTGCCGAGAACTCGGTCGACAACGAACACATCACCGTGGTCGGCGACGAAGGCAAGCTGGAAAGCCTGCTGCCCAGCCTGACCTTGCGCCACGGCCGGCGCGAGGATTGGGGCCGACGTCAGGCCTGGGGCCAGCCTTCGGGCACCGGCAAGGGGGTCAACGTGCGGCGCGTGTGGGACACGGGCATCAAGTACGCCGGCCATCACTTCGGCGCCAGCTACATCGAGCATCAGCGCTTTGCTGCCGCGATCCGCGACGGCCGGCCGGCCGAGATCGGGCTCGAAGAGGGCCTGCGCGCCGTCGCCACCGGGCTGGCCGCCCACCGCAGCATCGACGAGGGCCGCGTGGTCGCGCTGGCCGAACTGCTGCCCGCGGGCTGGTGAGCGTCATGACCTACGCCCGCTATCCCAGCCTGCAAGGCCGCGTGGTGTTCATCTCTGGCGGCAGTTCGGGCATCGGTGCCGAGCTGGTGCGCGCCTTTGCGCAACAGGGGTCGCGCGTCGCGTTCTGCGGCACCAAGGCCGATGGTGGCCAGGCACTGATCGAAGAACTGTCAGCGGCTGGCGTACCTGCCCCCTGGTACACCGCCTGCGACGTGCGCGACGTGGCCGCCTACCAGGCGCTGCTGCAGCGCGTCATGGCCGAAGTCGGGCCGGTTCGCGTGCTGATCAACAACGCCGGCCGCGACGATCGACATGCGATGGAGGACGTGACGCCTGAGTTCTGGGACGAGCGCATCGCGCTCAATCTGAAGCACCACTTCTTCGCCATCCAGGCCGTGGCGCCGGCGATGACCGCGGCCGGTGGCGGCAGCATCATCAACATGGGCAGCGTGAGCTGGATGCGCGGCCGGCCCAACCTGGTGGGCTACACCACGGCCAAGGCCGGCATCCTTGGGCTGACGCGCACGCTGGCGCGTGAGCTGGGAGGCCGCAACATCCGCGTCAATGCGCTCGTGCCCGGCGCCATCGTCACCGAGCGCCAGAACGCGCTGCACCGCGATCCGGTGGCCGACCAGGCCTTTCTCGATGCGCAATGCCTGAAGATCCGGCTCGACCCCGGTCATGTCGCACGTCCCACCTTGTTCCTGGCCGCCGATGACAGCAACGGCATCACCGGCCAGCATGTGCTGGTCGACGCCGGCATCGCGCAGCAGTCGGTGATCAGCTGATCAATCGGCGAACGCAGGCTACCGAACCAGCGCCAGCTGGCGCGACTGCGCCACCAACTGCCCACTGGCGTCCCACAGTGCCCCGTCCTCGACCACGCGGCCGTGACTGAGGTCGTGCGTCCAGAACTCGCCCAGCATCCAGCCCGGCACCGGGCGCCGCCGCACGTGCACCGTCAGCTCGATCGTCGGCACCCAGCCCACCATGCCCAGCAGGCCGAAGACGGCGGGTGGAAAGGCGTCGGCAAACAACAGACAGGCCAGGGCATCGGGCGCGCGCCCGTCGCGAAAGCGGACCCAACCGCTGAGCCTGGCCTTGCCGCCGGCACGTGACGGCACCTGCTGCGGGTGCAGCCGCACATCCAGCCGCTGCAGGATCGGCAGTTGCACGCCCTGCGCATCGCCCGACCGGGCCAGGCAGAGATCGGGCGCCGGGATCTCGGGCATGGCCAGACTCAGCACCGGGCCGGCCTGATCAGCCAGATCGCCCGTGGCCGCCAGCACTTCCAGCCTCGCCTTGCCTTGCTGCAGCAAAGTGGCACGCACGGTGCTCAGCGCGCGGCCGCTGCGCAGGGTCTGCACGTCCACCTGGCAGGGCTGATCGGCCAGCCCGGGCCTCAGGTAGTGCACGGTGATGCTCAACGGGTCGGCCTGCGCTGGCACGGCCTGGCGCATCGCCGCCGCGGCCAGCGCCAGCAGATAGCCACCGTTCGGGTTGCTGCCGATGTTCCAGGCCGGATGCACGTGGCCGCCGAAAGCATGGCCGGGCTTGCCGTCGGATACCGCCAGCGGCAGCACCCGCAGGTCGTCGTCGAATTCGCTCATCACAGGTCCACACCGGGTTCGGCCCGCATTGTCGGGCCGCTGGACTCGCTGGTCTCGCTGGTCTCGCTGGTCTGTTAGCCTGCGTGGCCAAGCCCTTGGCGGCACGTGCGAGGCCCGTTCATGCCCACCCACCTGATCTACTCGTCCACCGCCAGCCACGCCATGACCCGGGCCGAGCTGCAGACCATTCTCGAAGACGCGCGCAGCGGCAACGCGGCACACGACGTGACCGGGCTTCTGGTCTACGTGGACGGTGTCTTCCTGCAGATCCTCGAAGGCGAGCGCGACACGCTGACCTCGCTGGTGTCGCGCATCACCAACGACACCCGGCACCGCGACCTGCAGATCTTCTACCAAGCCGAGGTCGCGCAACGTGTGTTCGCGAACTGGCGCATGGCCTTCGCCAGTGCCAGCGCACAAGACCTGGCGGCCTGGGCCGGCCTGGACAGCACGACCACGCTGGCCGCCACGCTGCAGTCGCTGCAGGGCCGGCCGGGCCAGGTGCCTCAGGTCATCGTCAAGCTGCTGGACACGCTGGCGGCGGACTGATCATGCAACCCGCGCCAGCGCCCTCCACGCCTAGAAGTCGTACCTGAAATTCACGCCCACGTAGCGCTGATCGTCCCGCGGCACGTAGCGGTTGATGTTGTTGCCCGAGTTCTGGATGAAGGTGGCGTAGCTTTCGTCGGTGACGTTCTTCACCAGCAGTGCCACGCGCCAGCCGGCCGCGCTCTTCAGCGCCACGCTCAGGTTCAGGATGCCGTAGGCCTTCTGCACAGAATCGGGCTGCTGCTGCAGGTCGAAGTTGGTCTTGCTCTGCCAATTGGCGTCGGCGCCGTACTCCAACGTCAGCCCGGCCGACAGCGGCTGCGTGTACGTGACGCGCAGGCTGGCCTTCCAGTCGGGCGCAAAGGGCAGCGGCTTGCCGTTGATGTCGCAGCTGGCCGCCGCGCCCACCGGGCAGTTGAAGTTCTTCACCCTGGCCTTGGTGTAGGCCAGGCCTGAATTGATCGACAGCTGCGGGGTCAGTCGCGCCTGCAGGTCCATTTCGACGCCCTTGGTCGACACGTCGCCGGCGTTGATCAGCCGCGTGACGACCACGCCGCCCACCAGGTCGGGCACGTTGGCCTGATAGCCGGTGTAATCGGTCTGGAAGGCCGCCAGGTTCAGCCGCAGCCGACCGTCGAGCAGGGTGTTCTTCAAGCCCACTTCGTAGGACTTGCTCTTCTCCGGCGCCAGCACGTTGTCCTGCGTCGGCGACATGTTGAAGAACACGTTGTAGGCCGGGCCCTTGTAGCCGCGCGAATAGGTCGCGTAGGCCATCATGTCCTTGCTGATGTCGAACTGCGGGCCGAAGCGGCCCGACACCGCGTTCTCGTTCGTCGAGCCTTCGACACGAGCGCGCGATGCACCGATGCCCGGCGCCGCGGCGGTGGAGACACGGCCGTGGTAATAGCTGAGGTCATCGTCGGTGTAGCGCAGGCCGGCGATTGCGCGCAGCGACTCGCTGAAGTTGAACGTGCCCTCACCAAACAACGACATGCTCTTGCTGCGCACGCCGTAGGTGGCCACGCCGGTATCCACCGTGGTCGTGGCCGCGCTGCATGGCACCAGCCCGCTGGGCAGCGCCAGCTCGGTCGACGCGGCGCAGCGCGTGGTGTCACGGCGGTAGACCTCGTCGTTCTTGCCCTCGATGTAGAACAGTCCGGCCACATAGTCGACGAAGCCCTTGCGCGTGGATGCGATGCGCAGCTCTTGCGAGGTCTGCTCGAAATCGAGTGTGCCCTCGTCGGCCAGGCGGTTGAAGTTGCGGTACAGGGTGCCCAGGCGGTCCTGGTCCTGGAACTGATGGTTCGTCCACTGCCGGAACGCGGTGATCGAGGTCAGCTGGTGACCGGCAAAGCTGTAGTCCACCTGCGCCGACAGGCCCTGGTTGGTGTCCGACACCCGCGTCTTCATCTCGCTGTTGATCTGCCGGTTGGTCGGCGACGCCACCGCCGGCGCGACGGCGGCAGCAAACAGCGGGTTCTGTGTCACTGCGCCGGTCGGGTAGGTGGTGACCGTGGTGCTGTAAGGCACGCCGGTCGGCGGCGTGTCGTCGGCCTCGACACGGTCGGCGATCAGGCTGATCTTCAAGTCCCGGCTGGGTGTGATGTCCAGCCGACCGCGCACGCCCTTGCGGTCGTAGCCGTTGACCTTGCTGCCGTCGAAGACGTTGGTCACGTTGCCGTCGTACTTGCCGGCCATCGCCGAGATCGATCCCCGCACCAGGTCCTTGGCCAGCTCGCCCGACACGCCCAGACGGATGCGGCGTTCGTTGCCCTGGAAGTACGAAAAGTCGATGTAGCCGGTGCGCTCCTTGCTCGGTGCGCGCGTGACGACGTTGATGACGCCGGCCGACGCGTTCTTGCCGAACAGCGTGCCCTGCGGGCCGCGCAGGATCTCGATGCGGTCGATCTCGACCAGGTCCAGCGTGGCCTGGCCGGGGCGCGCAGTGACCACGCCGTCGAGCACGGTCGACACCGTCGGCTCGACGCCGGGCGAGGTGCTGATGGTGCCCACGCCGCGGATGAACAGTGCCGAATCCTTGTTCGACGCGTTGGTTCGGAAGTTGACCGTCGGCACCTGGGCGCTGATGGACTCCAGGTTGTTCAGGTTCGATTGCTCGAGCGCGCCGCCACCGATCACCGTGATCGCGATCGGCGTGGTCTGCAGCGGCTGCACGCGCTTGGTGGCGGTGATCGTCACGGTCTCGAGCTTGCCGCTGTCGGGCGCTGCCGCCGGCGCCGACTGCTGGGCCAGGACGGGCAATGCGGCCAGCAGCGACAAGGCCAGCAGCGTGGGCCGGTGGCCGCGCGTGGGGCGAAGGTTCAGGCGGGGGGTCGATTGACGGCTGGACATGGTGTCTCCTGTTCGGGGCGGCCGAGGCAAGGCGCTGGATTCGTGCTGTTAGCGCTAACAGTGCACTTGACGCAGGTTAGCACCGCGCCCGTTCGGCGCGCACTGCGGCAAACCCGAGTGCCCGACGCCGGCACCACGCGGCGCCGGCTTCACGGCCGCTACATTGACAGCGAGCCTTCGCGAAAGGCCGTCTTGTCCAGCCAGACGTTGACCAGCACCGGCCGACCCTGGCGCGCCAGTTCTTGCGCGCGCTGCAGCGCCGGCAGCACCTGGTCGCTGTGCTGCACCAGCAGGCCGGCGGCGCCGAAACCGGCCACCACCTCGTGGTAGGCGCTGCGCGCCAGCACCGTGGCCACGTCGTCGTGCAGCATCTTCACCTGCTCGCGCGCGATCTGCGTCCAGCCGGCGTCGTTGCCGACCAACGCGATCACCGGCACCCCATGGCGCACAAAGCTGTCGAACTCGGCCAGCGACCAGCCGCAGGCACCGTCGCCCAGGATCATCCAGACCTCGCGCCCGGGCCGCGCCAGCGCGGCGCCCAGCGCAAAGCCGGCACCGACCCCCAGCGTGCCGAAGGCGCCCGGGTCGAGCCAGCCGAGCGGCCCGCGCGGGTGCAGCACGTAGGCGGCGGTGCCGACGAAGTCACCGCCATCGGCCACCAGCAAGGCGTCGTCGCTCATCGTCTGCTCGACCGCACGCAGCAGCGCCACCGGGTTCACGAACTCGCCGTGCTCGGCCGCCTGCTGATCGATCTCGGCTTCGCGCGCCTGGTCACGAACGCGCAGGCCCGCCAGCCAGTCGGCCCAGCGCGCAGCGCGGCCAGCGCCCTGCGCCGCCAGCGCCTGCAGGCTCAGGCCGGCGTCGCCGATGGCGGCGACCGCGGGCCGGCGGTTCAGCCGTGCGTCGCGCACGCTGCGGTTCAACGCCACCAGTGTGGCGCTGCGCCGCACGTGCCGGCCGTAGTCCAACCTGAAGTCGCAGGGCACGCCGGCCAGCAGCACACAGTCGGCCTCACGCAGCGCCTGCCGGCGCTGGTGGCGCAACTGCAGCGGGTGCTCGCGACCGAGCAGCCCGCGCGCCATGCCCGACAGGTAGACCGGCACGCCCAGTCGCTCGACGGCGACAGCCAGCGCGTCGGCCTGCTGCGACATCACCACGGCCTGGCTGCCCACCACCAGCAGCGGCCGCTCGGCCCGCGCCAGCGCCGCGCCGACGCGCGCCAGTGCCGATGTCGGCGCCTGTGGCGCCGCGGCATCCCGCAGCGGCGCCGCTGTTGCCTGGTCACTGCCAGCGAACATCTTGCGCACGTGGCGCTGCAGATACCAGCGCAGTGCCCGATCCGCGATCGACGTGCCCTTGCCGGCGGCATCGGCGTACCACTGGCGGATCGACGCTTCGTCGTACAGCAGGTCGACCGGGCATTCGACGAACACCGGCCCCGGCACACCAGAGCGCGCCAGCGCGAAGGCCTGTGCCACCGCCGGCCCCAGGTCAGCCACGCGCCGGACCTTGAAGAAGCGTTTGACATGCGGGGCAACCAGCGGGCGCTGGTCGATGTCCTGCAGCGCACCACGCCCCTGCAGCGCGGTCGGCGCCGCACCGCCGATCAGCACCAGCGGCGACTGCGCCTGCTGCGCGTTCTTCAGCGCCGTCAGCGTGTTGGTGATGCCCGGGCCCGCCGTCACTGCCGCCACGCCCGGGATGCCGGTCAGGCGCGAGGTGGCATCGGCGGCAAACACCGCCGTGCCTTCATCGCGCGTGTCGACGATGCGAATGCCGCGCGCCTTGGCGGCACTGAGGATCGGCGAGATGTGCCCGCCGCAGAGCGTGAACACGCTCTTCACACCCTGCGCCAGCAAGACGTCGGCGACGCGGTCGCCGCCATGGCGGGCCGCGCCGGTGTGCTGCGTCATCCGCTCAGCTCCAGACCACCGAACCGCGCGCCTCGTACCAACGCTCGAGCTCGGGCTCGACCGCCGCTTCGATGCGGTTGCGCCGGATCTTCATGGTCGGCGTGAGCATGCCGTTCTCGATCGCCCAGGGCTCGGCCGCGATGACGATCATGCGCACCTGTTCGTAGTCGGCCAGCTCGCCATTGACGTGCTTCAGCAGCGCGCCGAGCTCGGTCTCGACCTCACGACGGACCGCCGGGTCGCGCTGGCGCGGGCGCAGATTCTCGGCCAGCACCACGATCGCGTAGGCCGAGGGCTTGCCCACGCCGGAAACCATCGACATCTCCACCAGCGGGTTGGCGTTCAGGCGGTTCTCGATCGGTGCCGGCGCCACGTACTTGCCCTTGGCAGTCTTGAACAGCTCCTTCGCACGGCCGGTGATCTTCAGCATGCCGTCGGCTCGACGCTCACCCAGGTCACCGGTGCGGAAGAAGCCGTCGTCGGTGACCGACTCGCGCGTCAGCTCAGGCTGCTTGTAATAGCCGGTGCAGGCCGCGGGCGACTTGATGAGCACCTCGCCTTCGGGCGAGAGCCTGACTTGCACGCCGTCCATCGGCACGCCCACGTAACCGGGCTCGCTGAACTTGCCGTACGAGGCGAACGAGTACGAGTTGTCCTCGGTCATGCCGTAGCCCTCGCACAGGTCCAGGCCGATGCGGCGGTACCAGCGGATGAGGTCGGGCGGCAGCGGCGCCGAACCGCTGCCGGCGTAGACCACATGGTCCAGCCCCAGCCCCTTGCGCACCTTGCGGCCCACCAGCTTGCCCACGATGGGGATGGACAGCAGCCGATCGAGCTTGGCCGGCGGCATCTTGGCGAACACGCCCTGCTGGAACTTGACATACAGCCGCGGCACGCTGATGAACAGCGTGGGCCGGGCACGCTGCAGGTCCTGCACGAACGTGTCCAGCGCCTCGGCAAAGTAGACATGCATCTCGCCGTCGTGCAGCGAAGACGCCTCGACGCAACTGCGTTCGAAACTGTGCGCCAGCGGCAGGTAGGACAGCACGCGGTTCTCGGGTACGTTGCCCACCTGACGGCGCGAGAACGCGGCAAAACCCGCCCCTGCCGCCGAGATCGCACGAAAGCTCTGCATCACGCCCTTGGGCGTGCCGGTGCTGCCCGAGGTGTAGATCAGCATCGCCAGGTCTTCGGCCGCACGCTGCGGCTTTCCGCCCAGCGGCTGCGTGCGCGCGACGATGGCGTCCCAGCTGTCCAGGTCGGTCTTGGGCGCCAGCGGGAAGGCGATGCAGGGCAGACCCGCAGGCACGCCCGGCTTCTGATGGTCCCAGGTGTCGAGCTTGCCGACGAAGAGCAGGCTGGATTCGCTGTGCTGGAGCACATAACGCACGGTGTCGGCGGTTTCAGTCGGAAAGATCGCCACCGTGGTGTAGCCGGCCATCCAGATGGCCAGCTCGGCCATGAAGAAGTGGGCGCAGTTCTTCGACAGGATGGCGATGCGCGCGCCGGGCGTGAAGCCCTGCGCCCGCAGATGCGCGGCCATGCGGCGCGACTGGTCCAGCACCTCGCCCCAGCTGTAGTCGATCACCCGACCACCGCCGATGGGCTGGGTCAGGTACACACGGCTGGGGTGGCCCGCCTCGTGGTCATAGATGCGGTCGAGAATGAGCTTGACATTGGTCATGGGTTGGGCGCCGCCCGTGAAGGCGGCCGTTCTGAGGTCGGGAAGTATCGAGCCTACGGCACGACGCGTCTGCAAGGCGATCACCCTTCAGAGCGGCCTTCCGCCCAGCCCGGTTGGGCCCACGCTGTCCGGGTCACGCGGCCAAACGACACAATGCCGGAATGCTGCGCCAGCCCGACCCGTTACCCCTGCCTGACGACTCGGCATCGGCAGCGGCGATGCCCCTGCCCGATTTCCACGCCCTGCCCGACCTGATCGCCGACCATGCGCGCCAGCGCCCGACGGCCCCGGCCCTGATCTGCGGCGACGACCGCCTCGATTTCGCCGGACTCGATGCGGCGATGGACCAGGTGGCGGCCACGCTGCAGCGCGACGGCTGCCGGCCCGGCGACACGATCGCGATCTGCGCGCTGGCCTGCAACGCCTACCTGGTGCTGTTCATGGGTGCCCTGCGCGCCGGCCTGGCGGTGGTGCCGCTGGCGCCAGGCAGCACACCGGCGCAGATCGCGGCGATGGCGGCCGACGCCGGTGCCCGCCACCTGTTCCTGGACGCAGCCAGCGCGCTGGCCGTGCCGGCAGAACTGACAGGCCCAGGCCTGCAACGCATCCGGCTCGACCGTGCAGACCCGAATGCAGACCCGCAAGCAGAACCGCAAGCACATCCGCTCGACGCGGGTGAGACTCGGCTGGACGACTGGCTGACTCCCGCCGGCAGCCCGCCGCAGGCGGTGCACATCCAGCCGCAATGGCCGTTCAACATCATCTATTCGTCGGGCACCACCGGCACCCCCAAGGGCATCGTGCAGCCGCATGTCATGCGTTGGGCGCAGGTGCGACGCGCCGAAGCCGGCGGCTACGGGCCGGCCACCGTCACGCTGATCGCCACCCCGCTGTACAGCAACACCACGCTGGTGGTCGTGGTGCCGACACTGGCGCGCGGCGGCTGCCTGGTGCTGATGCCCAAATTCGACTGCGCCCAATACCTGGCGCTGGCGCAGACACACCGGGCCACGCACACCATGCTGGTGCCGGTGCAGTACCAGCGCCTGATGCAGTGGCCCGACTTCGACCGCCACGACCTCGGCAGCTTCAAGTTCAAAGCCTGCACCAGCGCACCGTTTCGCGCCGAGCTGAAGGCCGAGCTGCTGCGCCGCTGGCCCGGCGGCCTGACCGAGTACTACGGCATGACCGAAGGCGGCGGCAGCTGCATCCTGAACTGCCACCTGCACCCGGACAAGCTGCACACCGTGGGTCAGCCGGCCGAGAACCACGACATCCGACTGATCGACGAGCTTGGGCAGGAACTGCCGCGCGGGCCCGACCAGACCGGTGAGGTGGTGGGCCGCTCGCCGGCGATGATGAACGAATACCACAACCAGCCCGCCAGGTCACGCGACGCCGAATGGCACGACGCCCTGGGCCGGCGCTTCATCCGCACCGGCGACGTCGGCCGCTTCGACGAGGACGGATTCCTGATCCTGATGGACCGCCGCAAGGACATGATCATCAGCGGTGGCTTCAACATCTACCCCAGCGACCTGGAAACCGAACTGCGTGCGCACCCGGCCGTGGCCGACGTGGCCGTGGTCGGCGTACCCAGTGCCGAATGGGGCGAGACGCCGGTAGCCTTTGTGGTGCGGCACCCAGACCATTTCGATGAGGCTGACAGCCTGCGCCTATGGATGAACGAGCGCGTGGGCAAGACCCAGCGCCTGGCCGACCTGAAGCTGGTCGACGAACTGCCGCGCAGCGCCATCGGCAAGGTGCTCAAGCGCGAGCTGCGCGACGCCTACCGACCGGCAGCGCTGGGCTGAACACCAACCCCCGGCCCGCGGCTGCCTTGCGGCATCATCGGCCACCCGCAGGCAGGCACGCACCTGGGCACACCCGCACGCAAACCCGCACGCACGCCCGCAAGACACCTAACGGAGACGCACGCCATGAACACCCCGTCAGCCGCCACCCGCTACGAAACGCGTGGCGCCACCGCCGTCATCACGCTGACCTACCCGCCGGTCAATGGCCTGGGCGCTGCCTTGCGCAAGGGCATCCTCAATTCTCTGGACCAGGCGCTGGCCGACCCCGTGGTGAAGGCCGTGGTGATCACCGGCAATGAGCGCGCCTTCTCGGGCGGCGCCGATGTCAAGGAGTTCGGCACCGCGCTGGCGGCGCGCGAACCGCGCCTGCCGACGGTGATCGCGGCCTTCGAGGCATCGCCCAAGCCGGTGGTCGCAGCCATTGCCGGCGTCTGCATGGGTGGCGGCCTGGAACTGGCCATGGGCGCGCATTACCGCGTCGCCAGCGCCGATGCGCAGATCGCGCTGCCCGAGGTCAAGCTCGGCCTGCTGCCCGGTGCCGGTGGCACGCAACGGCTGCCGCGATTGATCGGGCTGGAGGCGGCGCTGAACATGATCGTCTCGGGTACCGTGGTGCCCGCCAGCCGACTCAAGGGTACGCCGCTGTTCGACGAGGTGACCGACGGCGACCCGCTGCCCGCCGCGCTGGCGCTGGCCGAGCGCATCGTCGCCGAGGGCCGGCCGCTCAAGCGCGTGCGCGATCTCCAGGTGACAGATCCGCAATCCGAGGCCTATCTGCAGTTCGCGCGCAATTCGGTCGGCGCGATGTCGAAGAACTTCCCGGCGCCGCTCAAGTGCGTCGAGGCGGTCGCGCTCAGCCTGAGCAAGCCCTTCGACGAAGCGCTGCGCCTGGAGCGCGAGATGTTCATGGCGCTGATGAACACGCCCGAGTCGCGCGCGCAGCGCCATGTCTTCACCGCCGAGCGCGCTGCATCCAAGCTGCCTGACGTGCCGGCCGATACCCCGCTGCGCCCGATCACCAGCGTGGGCGTGATCGGGGCCGGCACCATGGGCGGCGGCATCACGATGAACTTTCTCAACGCCGGCATTCCGGTGGTGCTGCTCGAGATGAAACAGGAGGCGCTCGACAAGGGCCTGGCCACCATTCGCCGCAACTACGACAACAGCGCCAAGAAGGGCAAGCTGAAAGCCGAGCAGGTCGAACAGCGCATGGCGCTGATCACGCCGACGCTGGCCTACGAAGGTTTCAAGGATGTCGACCTGGTGATCGAAGCCGTGTTCGAGAACATGGACGTCAAGCGCCAGGTCTTCAAGACACTGGACGAGGTGTGCAAGCCCGGCGCGATCCTGGCCTCGAACACCTCGTACCTCAACCTCGACCAGATCGCCGACATCACCCAGCGGCCGCAGGACGTGATCGGCCTGCACTTCTTCAGCCCCGCCAACGTGATGAAGCTGCTCGAGGTGGTGCGCGGTGCCAAGACCTCGCCCGACGTGCTGGCCACCTGCATGGCGCTGGCACGCAAGATCAAGAAGGTGGCGGTGGTGTCGGGCGTGTGCGACGGCTTCATCGGCAACCGCATGCTGGCGCGCTACGGCGCAGCGGCCAGCGCGCTGATCAACGCCGGTGCATTGCCGCAGCAGATCGACGGTGCATTGCAAGGCTTCGGCATGGCGATGGGGCCGTTCCGCATGGGGGATCTGGCCGGGCTGGACATCGG
>Ga0073904_10000641_pt1 | contig 25482 bp, 21 predicted proteins | sample KloWWTrecipitate_FD_66668 | JGI IMG/M metagenome (GOLD analysis project Ga0073904, IMG submission 66668) | Active sludge microbial communities from Klosterneuburg, Austria, studying microevolution and ecology of nitrifiers - Klosterneuburg... | ecosystem: Engineered > WWTP > Aerobic digester >... | reverse complement strand
CGACACGTCGAGCGCCGAGACCGGTTCGTCGGCAACGATCAGCCGCGGGTTGAGCGCGAGCGCCCGGGCAATGCCGACGCGCTGGCGCTGGCCGCCCGACAGTTCGCTCGGCAGGCGCTCGGCAAAACTCGGAGCGAGCCCGACCTTGCCGAGCAGCTCCATGACATGCTGCCGGCGTTCGCCGCGCGTCGTGCCGATCCCGTGGAGGCGCAGCGCGTCTTCGAGAATGGTGCCGATGCGCTTGCGCGGATTGAGGCTGGCGAACGGGTCCTGGAACACCATCTGCATGTTGCGCCGCAGCGGGCGCAGGCTGGCCATGCTGGCATGGGTGATGTCGGCGCCGTCGAACCGTACCGCGCCTTCGGTCGGTTCCAGCAGCCGCACGATGCAGCGCGCGAGGGTCGACTTGCCGCAGCCGGATTCACCGACGAGGCCAAAGGTCTCGCCCGCCGCGACATCGAAGGAAACGTCGTCCACCGCATGGACCCGGCGCGCCCGGCCGAACGGGCTGCCGAGGGAAAAGACCTTGCTGAGGTGGTCGACCTGAACGAGTGCCGCTTCGCTCATGCCGCCCCCCTTCCTGCCTCGGCGGCGAGGCGGGCGCGGCCGGCGTCATCGAGCCAGCAGCGGAACTGGTGGTCGCCGCCGGTGAGCGCCGGCATCGAGGTGCATGCTTCGAAGGCGTGGTTGCAGCGCGGGCGGAAGGCGCAGCCCGCCGGGCGGCCTTCGGTGAGCACCGGCGGTGCGCCCTTGATCGAGGGGAGGCGGGCGGTGCGCACGCGGTTGGCGGCGGGAATGGAGGCAAGGAGGCCCGCGGTATAGGGGTGCTGCGGCGACCGGAACACATCGCGCACCGCGCCCGCCTCGACGCACTGGCCCGCATACATGACCATCACGCGGTCGGCGATTTCCGCGACCACGCCGAGATCGTGGGTGATGAGTACGACGGCCATGCCGTATTCGCGGCGCAGCCCGTCGATCAGCGACAGGATCTGCTTCTGCGTCGTGACATCGAGCGCCGTGGTGGGCTCGTCGGCGATGAGCAGCGAGGGTCCGCAGGCGAGCGCCAGCGCGATCATGGCGCGTTGCCGCATGCCACCGGAGAACTGGTGCGGGTAGTCGTCGATGCGGCTTTTCGGGTTGGGAATGCCGACCTGCGCCAGCAATTCCAGCGTGCGCTCGCGGATGGCGCGGCGTGACAGATCGGTGTGGTTGGCCAGCGCCTCGCCGATCTGCGCCCCGATCCGGTGCAGCGGGTTGAGGCTGGTCATCGGGTCCTGGAAGATCATGGCGATGCGCGCGCCGCGCACCCTGCGCATCTCGCTCTCATCGAGCGACAGCAGGTCGGTGCCGTCGAAGTCGATGCGGCCCGAAAGAGCAAAGCGCGGGTCGGTGCGGTTGAGGCCGATGATGGAGCGGGCGGTGACGGTCTTGCCGCAGCCCGACTCCCCGACGATGGAGAGGACTTCGCCGGCGGCGAGGCTGAACGACACATCGTCCACGAGGCTCGCGGCCTTGCCGTTGCGCAAAAGCTTTACGCTGAGGCCCCGCACATCAAGCAGGGGCCTCATCTGGGTGGGCGCGCTGATCGGGACAACCTGCGCCATTCGCCTGCGGCTTAGTACGTGGGCGTCGCAAAGACGGTCTTGCCGTTGACCTTGATCTCGACATCGACCTTGTAGCGTTCGAGCGCCGCGGGGTTCATTTCGATGCCGAGGCCGGGCGCATCGGGGACGTGGATGAGGCCGTTCGCGTCGGGCACGATGTGGTTGCTGGTGAGATCGACGGCGAGTTGCTTCAGCGTCGTCGGGTACTCACAGATCCAGTGATCTTCGAGGCCGGCGAAGGGCTGCAGCGAGGCGCTGAGCGCGAGGTTCGAGGTGAAGGTGTGGTTGATGTAGGTGACGCCGCGCTTTGCCGCGTAGTCGGCCACGTCCTTCGCCGGCCCCAGTCCGCCGATGCGGCCGCAGTCGATCTGCACGTAGCCGACTTTGCCGAAATCGATGAGGTGCTCGGCCATGTGGCGGTTGTGCGCGGCCTCGCCGCCGGCAGTCTTCACCGTCTTCACGCGCTTCGCGAGCCCGGCATAGGCGGCATAGGCCGAACCGTGGAACGGCTCCTCGAAGAAGGTGACACGGTTGCGCTCCATCGCATCGAGGCGCTGCGCCGCGGCATCGACATCCTCGTTGAAGATCTGGCCGGCATCGATGAGCAGGATGCCATCGGGGCCGAGGCCTTCGCGGGCCGCATCGAGATGGGCGATGTCGCCCGCAAGCGAGTCACCGAACGGCGCCCAGCCGAACTTCGCGGCGCGGAAGCCGCGGCCGCGCATTTCCCTCGCGCGTTCAAGCGTGCCCTGCGGCGTGGTGCCGAACAGCACGGACGCGTACGGCGTCTTGGGATAGGCGCGGTCGTAGCCGAGCAGCTTCCAGGTGGGGACGCCGCGGGCGTGGCCGAGCAGGTCCCACATCGCCATCTCGATGCCGGACCAGGTGTGGGCAGCCTGCAAGAGGTCCATGCTGTTATAGGCGAGGGCCGCCGACATGCGCCTGATGTCGTCCGGCCCGTCGAGCGTTTCGCCGAGCACCGAGGCTGACACCGGACGGCACGCGCCGTGCGACATGGGGGTCACGAAAGCAGCGATCGAGGGCAGTGGCGAGGCTTCACACTCGCCCCAGCCGACATGGCCGCCAGCAGAAACCCGGACCGCCAACGCGTCCTGACTGCCGTCGGCCTCAAGCGTGACCACGGGCATGGAGACGTAGAAGAAATCAACGCTGTCGATCTTCATAGGGGGGCGTACCTGTTCTTCGTTTCTGTCGCGAGCGGCTCAGACCGCGCGGCGGTAGATGGTGGGGCGGGGAACGAAATTCGTGTCCCCCTCGATGGGGTAGATGGGCCGGGCGCACTGCGTGTGGCCGAGGGTTGCCACATGGGCGGAGGTCGAGCCGGGGGCATCGACGTTGAAGTTCTTCGTCACCCACTGGTCGTACATGTGGAACTCGGTGTGCGGCGACTTCACCACCACGAGATCGAAATCCACCGGATCGAGTCCGTTGGAATAGTAGAGCGCGCGGTCGAACAGGAACGCGGGCTTGCTGAGGACGACGATGGTGAAGTTGTCGTAGGTGAGCACCGCCGTCGGGCCGGCATCGAGCGGCAGGCCCATCGTCTCGAGCTTGGCCCGGCCCCGCGAAAGGCTTTCGACCATCGCGTCGACCTGCATCGGCGCGAAGCGCCTGCCGTCGACGGTGCCGCCGAGCGTCACTGAAATGCGCTGGCCGACGCCGGCACGGTGGGCGGCCTCGGCGGCGGGCGCATCGACGATCTGCGCCAGCACGCTGCCTTCGTAGCCGCCGTCCCTGAGGGCCTTGATCAGCACGTTGGAGTCGCCGCTGGCGCCCGAGGAGGTCGCGTCTGCGGCATCGGTGAAGAGCACGGTGCCCGGCATGCCCTTGGCCAGCTCGACCGCCGACTCGACGGTGACGAACTTGCCCACGAGGCGCTGGCGGCCTTCCCACATACGGCTGGCGAGGTGGGTCGCCGTGCTGGCCGCGAAATCGGCATCGGACTCGGTGACGACGAGGGCCTGCGTGCACAGCTCCGGTGCGTCGGTGAAGGGGTTGCCGATCATCACGCCCGAGGAGAGCACCTTGCCCTTGCGTTCGAGCAACTGGCCCTCGCGCAGCACATCGCCGAACCAGCCGGTCTTGGTGATGCACTCGTCGCCGCGCGCCAGCAGCGGCACGGTCACCCGTGCGATTACGGGCTTCAGGCCGCGATCCACTATGTCGAGCAGGAGCGTCGCGGCACGCGCGCCGGTATCGGCGAAATCGACGTGCGGATAGGTCTTGTAGATGGTCAGGCCATCGACCTGCTTCAGCATCCGGTCGGTGAGGATGCCGTGGAGGTCGAGCGAGATGACGATGGGAATATCGCCGAACGCCTTGCGGACGGCTTCGAGCAGGACGCCCTCCGGATCGGGCTCGTCCACCGCGCCCATGGCGCCGTGCAGCGCGAAATAGATGGCATCCACCGTGCCGGCATGGGGCAGGATGCTGGCGAGGATTTCCTCCCGCAGCCGCGCCCAGCCCTTTGCGGAGAGCGGGCCGGTGCTCGGCGCGCGGGCCGAGATGGTCCAGAGCAGATCGACATCAGTGCGGGTGTCGAACACCGACAGCGCGCCGCCGACATGAGTGTTCATGCCGCGCTCGCGCACCTGCGAGTTGCCGTGGTCGATGGCGAAATCCGAGTACTCGGATTCGAGCGGGTTGAAGGACGAGATTTCCTGCGTGCACTGGGCGATCAGGATGCGCATGTGGGTTCCTCAAGCTGCCGCGCGAACGGCGTCGTAGTCCTGCATGACGACGCCGACGACGTCGCCGCGCGTTACCCGTCCGGGGCCGGCGGCCATCCAGAGCAGGCCATCGCGCTGGTAGGTGACCTCGATGGGATCGCGGTCGATGTCCTCGACGAAATGCAGCCACCCGGCGGGGGCGCCCGCACGCACTTCGTCGCCCGCGACATTGGCGGGTTCGAACGTGCCGTTGGCCGGCGCGAAACTGTAGTTGGCGGGGTCGCGCACCATCATGTGGCGCGTGCCCGGGGTGTCGTCGCGTTGGGCGGTGTCGGGCTTGCCCTCGATCACGCCCCAGTGCTTCAGCACATTGTCGATGCCGCGGCGGGCGTGGCGCACGCCCTCGACATTGACGCGGCCCCAGCCGCCGATTTCGGTGCCGATCGAGATGATGCCGCGCCGCTCGACGCAGGAGGTGAAGGTCGCGCCCTCGTCGACGCCCCAGAATACGGTGTTGAACGGCGCGCCGAAGGCGGCGGCGGTATCCATCGTCTTCTGCCGGAGCGCCGGATCGGCGAGGTAGTGCATGTTGGTCGAGAGCGCCGCTTCCATGCCCTGGCCGGCGGTGTGGAGGTCGACCGAGACATCAGCATGCGGCAGCACGTAGCCATCGAGAAAGTGCGCCAGCATTTCCGAGAACGTGCCGCGCGGATTGCCCGGGAAGCACCGATTCATGTCGCGGTTATCGACCGGGCTGAGGCGCGCGTCGGCAAGGACGGCGGGCATGTTGTAGGCGGGGATCATAATGACCCGGCCCTGCACCTTCGCCGGATCGAGCGAGCGGGCGAGGCTGGAGATGGCGATCGGGCCCTCGTACTCGTCGCCGTGGATGCCGCCGGTGAGGAGGATGGTGGGGCCCCTGCCGTTCCTCACCGAGATGATCGGGATTTCGACCACGCCCCAGGGCGAGCCGTTGCGGGACAGCGGGGCGCGCAGATAACCGGCCTGGCGGCCGTTGCGGTCGAAGTCTATCGGGTTGGAAACTCGGGTCTTTTCGACCTGCAGCGCAGTCATAACCAGTCCCCCTCGGTGAGGCGTATGATTGTATACGATGTGGCTGGGTGTCAATTGTGAACCCGCGCGATCCGGCTTAATAATTGCTGCCGGCCCTAAGCCGCGGGGGCGTCGTCCTCGAGGTAGTTGCGGACGATCTCGTCCACGGACGCATCGGGCAGGAGGCCGATGCGCCTGGCCTGGTCGAGCCGGAACGCGGTGGGCCAGGTGGTGACGATGTTGCGGATGAACGGGTCCGGTTTCCACTGCACGCGTTCGCGCACGCTTTCCGCTCCGGCACGGGTCGCGGCGGCAACGAGATCGGCGGCAGAGCAGGCGAGGCCGGCCATCATCACGCTGCGGTCCTTGCCCCAGAGGTCCGCCGCGCTGTCATGGGCGGTGACGATGCCCTCGATGCAGCGGCGGGGGGAGAGCAGGAACCCGCGATCATCCGGCTCGACCGGGCTGGCATAATCGCGCCCGTTGAGCGGTTCGCGCACGATGTCGCTGGCCCAGGCGGAGGTCGCGGTGCTCGGCGCGCCGCCGCGGATGGCGATGATCGGCAGGCGCAGCGAGCGGCCGTCGACATAACCGCGGCGGGTGTAGTCGTTGACCAGCAGCTCGCCGATGGCCTTCTGCGTGCCGTAGGAGCTCTGCGGCGTCTGGCGCTGTTCCTCGGGCACGATGGCGGGCAGGGCGCCGCCATAGGTCGCGATGGTGCTCGAAAAGATGAAGCGCGGCGCGGCGCCGGATTTCCGTGCCGCCTCGAGCAGGTGCAGCGTGCCGGTGAGGTTGGCGGCATAGCCGGCCTCGAAGGCGGTCTCGGCGCCGGCGCTCATCAGGGCGGCGAGGTGGAAGACGGAGTCGTGCGGCTCGGCGAACAGGGTTGCGACGAACGCCGGGTCGGCAATGCTGCCGCCGAGGTAGGTGACGCGCGGATCGGCGTATGGCGCCGCGGGTTGCGGCGCCATGTCGGTGAGCGTGAGGCGGGTGATCGGCTGAGGCCTGCCGCCGGGACCGGCGAGCTCGCCGCGCCCGAGCAGGGCACGGACCAGCTTGCGCCCGAGGTAGCCTTCAGCGCCTGTAACGAGAACCCGCACTCTGTTTCTCCCCTAGAACAGCGACTTCGCGTCGGGAGAGTAGCGGGCAATCCGGTCCTGATCGAGCGTCACGCCGAGACCCGGCACATCCGGAACGGCGAGCATGCCGTCGGCGTCGAGCTTGAAGGGCACGTCGAGGATCTTGTCCACATAGGCGCTGCCCGCGATGTATTCGACGAGATCGACATTGGGCAGGGCGGCGGCGAGCTGCAGGTCGGCGGCGATGCCCAGTGCGGTGTTCCAGCCGTGGCCGACATAGCGGACGCCGAAATCCTGCGCGAGCCAGGCGATGCGGCGCTGTTCGCTGAGCCCGCCGACCTTGGTCACGTCCGGCTGGACGATGTCGAAGGCGCCCTGCGTGAGGAACGGGATGAAGGCCTGGCGGCGGGTCAGCACTTCGCCGCCGGCGATGGGGACGCGGGTTTCGCGGCGCAGGGTGATGAAGTCCTCCAGCGCGTCGGGCTTCACCGCCTCCTCGAACCAGTCGATATCGTGGTCGGCGAGCATGTCGGCGGTGCGCAGCGCCCACTTGAGGCCGTTGGGCCAATAGGCATCGCTGGCGCCCGGATCGACCATCAGGCGGCCGCCCGGCGGCAGCTGGTCCTTGGCGGCGCGGACGATGGCTTCATCGAGCTTGTAGTCGTTGCGGCGCCCGAACGGGCCCCAGCCGATCTTGAAGGCGCGGAAACCCTGTTCGCGCCACTTCACGATTTCCTCGCCCATCAGCTCCGGCTCTTCCATGAGCAGCGAGCAATAGGGCGTGACGCGGTCGCGATAGCGGCCACCCATCAGGCGGCCAACCGACAGGCCGGTGACCTTGCCGAGGATGTCCCACAGCGCGATGTCGATGCCGCTGATGGCATGGGTGAGGGTGCCGCCGCGGCCCATCCAGAAGGTGTTCTGGTGCATCTTTTCGGAGACGCGTTCGGGCTCCAGCGCATTCTCGCCGGCGTAGTAGGGCTCGAGCACCTTGAGCGCCGCCTCGACGAGGCGGCCGTCGGTGAACACGCTGCCATAGCCGGTGATGCCAGCATCGGTATGCACGGCGATCAGGGCATGGATCGAGTCCTCGGCCTTGATCTCAACCGACCACCCACCCTTGGGGCTTTCCCCGAACAGGGGCGCCGCAACGATACGGGTGATGCGAACGGGTTTGGTGTCGCCCCGTGATGGCAACGGCATTGGAAGTCTCCTGCGGGTCGGATGCGAATTGACGATTCATATTATCGTATACAATAATACGGTTCAAGTCGTCGGTAGAGCCCCCAGCTGAGAACCCGGAACGGCAGCGCCATCCGGTGCCGGATGGGTTCGACGACTGGCCCCCGGAGGAGCGTCAAATGCCCAAAGTACTGATTTTCGAAGTGAAGCAGGAGATCTCCTCCTTTAATCCGCTGCCTTCGGGCTACGAGAACTTCAGCATTCTCAAAGGTGATGAACTGCTGCGGCACCGCGGCCTCAACACCGAGCTGGGCTGGGCGCTGCCGATCTTCGAAGCCCGCCCCGACATCGAAGTCATCCCTACCATTGCCGCTACAGCCGGAAGCGCCGGGGTGCTTTCGGCCGAGGGCTGGTCGAAGCTGTCGAAGCAGGTGCTGGCGGCGATCGAGGCGAGGATCGGGGAGGCCGACGCGATCTATGCGTGCCTCCACGGGGCAATGGGCGCCGAAAGCGAACTCGACCCGGAAGGGTATCTCCTGAGCGAGATCCGGCGCATGGCAGGGCCGGACATCCCGATCATCATGTCGCTCGACCTGCACGGCATCCTCACCGACCGGATGCTGAAGCACGTGAACGGGCTCACCCTGTATCACACCTATCCGCATGTCGATCTCGGCGACACCGGCGCGCGCGCCGCGCGGTTGCTGCTCAAAATCCTCGACGAGGGCGCGAAGCCGGTGATGGCCCGGGTGGTTATTCCTGCATTGGTCCGCGGCGATGAACTCATCACCGCAACCGGCTGCTATGGCGACCTGATCCGCGAATGCCAGCGCATCGAGCGCGACGGCACGGCGCTCGCCGCCGGCATCATGATTGGCAATCCGTTCACCGACGTGCCCGAGCTGAGCTCGCAGGTGATCGTCACCACCAATGGCGACAGGGCCACGGCCGAGCGCGAGGCGCTGCGGCTGGCCAAGGAGTTCTGGCCGCTGCGTTTCCGTATGCAGGGCAAGCTGATCGCGCTCGATCGCGCCATCGCGCAGGCAAAGACCATGAAGGGCCCGCTGATCTTCACCGACGCGGCCGACGCGACGTCATCAGGCGCCACCGGAGACTCGAATGCGATCATCGCGGCGCTAAGGGCCGGAGGCTATGCCGGAAGCGTACTGGCGCAGATTGTCGATCCGCGGGCTGCCGAAGCGGCCCACAAGGCCGGCGTCGGCGCGACGATCAATGTGACGCTCGGTGGTTACCACGATCCGGTGCGCTTCCCCCCGATGGCGGTCGAAGCCAAGGTGAAATTGCTGTCGGACGGAAATGCACGCCGCGAGACGGCGCGGACGCCACTCCGGGCGGGCCCGTCCGCGGTGCTGACATTCGGCAACTTCACAATCGTGGTGCTGTCGCGCTCGGTGAGCCTCTATGACCGGTCGCTGTACTACGCCAACGGCTGCAACCCGCCCGACTTCGACCTCATCGTGGTGAAGTCTCCGCATACCGAGCATCAGATGTTCGACGATTGGGCAGAAAAGAACTTCAACATCGATGCGCCGGGCGCCACGTCGGCCGATCTCAAGAGCCTCGGCCACACAATCTGTGCACGGCCGATGTATCCACTCGACACCGACGTCACCTTCACGCCCTCTGTGACCACCTACCAACGATGACAGGTGTGGGCGCGGCGCGCGCCGCGCCCACACGATTTCCAGCAAGAACGAGACCGACAAGATGACCAGAGCACCAGCCGATTTTGCCAGGCGCGTAGACCGGCTGCTTTCCGCCTATGGTTCCGCCGATGGCCCGGGGCTGGCGGTGGCCATCCTCGAGGACGGCAAGGAGATTTTCTCCGCCACCTACGGGCAGGCGAACATCAACGACTCCATCCCGATGGCCCGCGACACCATCATGCGGATTGGATCGCAGACCAAGCAGTTCACCGTGCTGCTCGCGCTGATGCTTGAAGCGGAGGGGAAGCTCCGCATGTCCGACCCCGTCCAGAAGCACCTGCCACATATCCCCAAGTTGAGGCACGAGGTGACGCTGGAGCACCTTGCGAGCAACACCAGCGGCTGGCGCGACCACCTCGACGCGATGACCTATGCCGGGCTGTCTATCTTCACGCCGACAAGCCCTCAGACGGTTCGCGATATCATCGCGCGGCAGGACGACCTCAACTTCGAGCCGGGCACGGCGCTGATCTACTGCAATGCGGGCTTCATCATGCTGGCGGACGTCATCGAGAGCATCGAGGGCAAGCCGTTCGGTACCGTGCTGAAGGAGCGCATCACGGAGCCTCTCGGCATGCACGACACGTCGTTGATGGTTCGCGATGGAACGGTGATGAAGCGGCTTGCCGCCCACTATTCGCGCCGGCCCGACGGCTGGGCCAATCTGGGCTGGGGTTTTGGCCTCGGCGGCGAGGGCGGCATGGTGTCGACGCTCAACGACCTGATCGTGTGGCAGCGCAATCTCGACGCGCCGAAGGTTGGGACGCCCGAGATGTATGCCCGCATGTCGACGCCCGGCGTGTTCAAGAACGGTACGCAAGGCTACTACGGCCTCGGTCTCGTCACCGACACCTACCGGGGCAGGCGTGCGGTCGGCCACGGCGGCGGTGTCGCCGGCGCGCGGTCGGAATCGACGCGCTATATCGACGATGGGCTCGGCATCATCATCGCCGCGAACCACGACCAGCTCGGCGGCTTCGTCGTGGCGCGGCGGGTCGCCGACATCTACTTCGAGCATACGCCGCCTGCGCCGATCCGGTTCAATCCGGGACGGTATCGCGAGGTGGGAGGCGCCGACGTCATCGCCATTTCCGACAGCGGCGATACCCAGCTGTTCGCGTCCTCGGGCGGCACTTCGAGCTTTGACTATGCCCATCCGGGCGGCGCGAAGCCGGAGCGCACGGTGGTCGATCTCGTCCTCGTGCCCAACGAGAACGGAACCATCGATGCGCGCTTCTGCGGCACGCCGCGCGTCTATCGTCCGCTTGCCGACGGTGCTGCTGCGGCGAAGCCGCTTGCGGGCCGCTACCGCAATGCGGCGCAGGACATGGAGGTCGTGATCGACGGCGACAACCGGAAGGGCACGCTGCGCCTGAACTCGCCAAATGGCGTGCTCATTTCGCCGGTCGTGGCCGCCGATGATGATCTCTGGCTGATGCTGGAGCCGATGGCCGATTTTCGTCCAGGCGCGGCGTGGAGTGCCGTGCTGCAGGTCACGCCGGACGGCTTCGAGCTCAACAGCGAACGCGTCCGGCATCTGGCATTTACGAGGCTCTGACTGGCGCGTGTCCGGGCCGCCGCGCGAGGCGGCCCGGCGCGCGGTTCAGGCCGCGGGCAACCTCGCCAACAGACGCGCCTGCGCCGCGATGAGGGCGGCTGCCAGGTCCGGCTCCTCGATGGAGTGGTTGGCGTCGTTGACCATGACGAATTCCGCCTCCGGCCACGCCGTCTTGAGATCCCAGGCGGTGCGGGCGGGGGTGATGACGTCGTAGCGGCCCTGTACGATGATGCTCGGCAGGTGCCGGATGGCGGGCACGCCGGCGATCAGTTGGCCTTCTTCGACAAAGAAATCATTCAGCCCGTAATAGGTGAACAGCCGCGCCACCGGCAGCGCTCGCTCGGGTGACGCAGAGTTGGCGACGAACGCCGGATCCTCGCGAAACAGCAGTGTCGACGAATTGTAGATCGCGAAGGCGTGTGCCGCCGCGTGCGCAACCTCCGGGCTGTCGTCGCCGGCATGACGCGCATAGCCGGCGAGCAGGTCGTCGCGCTCCGCCTCGGGCAGGTAGTCGCGGAAGGCTTCCCACTTGTCGGGGAACAGCCAGCGGGTGCCGTTCCACCACCAGTCGCGCTCGATGCGCCGGCCGGTGAAGATGCCGCGGAGGAGCAGGGCGAGGCACCGCTCGGGATGGGCCTGCGAGTAGGCGAGGCCGAGAAAGCTGCCCCACGAGCCGCCGCTCACCACCAAGCGGTCGATGCCGAGGTGGAGGCGCAGCCGTTCAATGTCGGCGACAAGATGCTGCGTCGTGTTGGCATGCGCGGCGCCCAGCGGCTGCGAACGTCCGCAGCCGCGCTGGTCGAAGAGTACGATGCGCCATTCTGCCGGATCGTAGTAGCGGCGATGGCGCGGCTTGCAGCCGCCACCCGGCCCGCCGTGCAGGAAAACGACCGGCCTGCCGTTCGGGTTGCCGCACTGCTCGTAGTAGAGGACGTGGCCGTCGCCGACCGGAAGCTGTCCGGCGTCATAGGGTTCGCATTCGGGAAACAGCACGTCGTCGAGTGTCATTCACGCGGTCCTGCTCAGCCGTGGGCGTCCCGCCACCGTCCGGTGCCGGGACAGTGGCGCGAAGTGGCGTTCAGCGCTCGTTGCGCTGGCGCGGGTCGATGATGTCGCGCAGCCCGTCGCCCATGAGGTTGAGCCCGAGAACCACGATGGCGATGGCAAGACCCGGGAAGACGGCGATCCACCACGCCTCCTGGATATAGGTGCGTCCATCGGCAATGATGTTGCCCAGCGAGGGCGCGGGCGGCGGCGGGCCGACGCCGAGGAAGCTCAGGATCGCTTCGGCGATGATCGACACGGCGAACACGGAGCTGAGCTGCACGATCACCGGGGAGAGCGCGTTGGCGAGGATGTAGCGCAGGATGATGCGCGCATGACCCGCACCCACCGCCCTCGCGGCTTCGACATACTGCATGCTCTGGACGACAATGACGCCGGACCGGACAATGCGCGCGGTGCGCGGGGTGAAGGTCACCGTGAGCGCCACGACGACGGTGAGGGCGGATGGCCCGAGCGCGGCGGCAAGCGCGATGGCCAGCAGGACGCCCGGAAACGCCATCATCCCGTCGAGGCCGCGCATGATGAACCCGTCGAGGGGACGGACATAGCTCGCCATAGTGCCGAGGATCGTGCCGAAAATGCCGGTGCAGATCACCACGAGCACGCTGATGAACAGCGAGACCTGGGTGCCGTAGATGACCCGGCTCAGAACGTCGCGCCCGAAGGCATCGGTGCCGAACCAGAACTCCGGGGAGGGCGGCATCATCACGAAGCGGTAGTTGTTCTTGTTGGGGTCGTAGGGCGCGAGCACCGGCGCCAGCACGGCGACCAGGGCGAAGATCAGGAGGATCGTCGCGCCGATGACGAAGGACGGGTGCCCCAGCAGGCGCTGCACCAGTTGCCCCCGGCGGCGGCGGCGCGCCCGCGCCATGTCGGCGCGCAGCGAGACCGTATTGTCAGCGAGAGTTACTTCAGCGGTCATCACGCACTCGGGGATCCAGCCAGCCGTAGAGGATGTCCACGGCGAGGTTGACAAAGACGAAGACGGCCGCCGTCACCAGCAAGCCGCCCTGGATAATCGGGAAGTCGCGCCGCTGGATGGAGCCGACGATCAGGCGTCCGACGCCGGGGAGCGAGAACACCGACTCGATGACCACCGCGCCCGACAGCAGCACGCCGGCGGAGACGCCGACCACCGTGACGATGGGCACCAGCGCGTTGCGCAGCGCATGCTTGAAGATGACGGTGCCCCGGCCCATGCCCTTGGCACGTGCCGTACGCACGAAATCCTGGTCGAGCACGTCGAGCATGGAGGAGCGGGTCATGCGGGCGAGCACGCCCATATGGGTGAAGGCCAGCGTGAGCGTCGGCAGCGTCATGCACCGCACCCAGCCCCAGAAGTCCTCGGTGATCGGCACGAAGCCGCCGGTCGGCAGCCAGCCGAGCGTCACGCCGAACAGGATGACGAGCACGAGGCCGAACCAGAAATCGGGAATGGACAGGCCGATCAGCGCCGTCACCATGGCGCTCTGATCGACCCAGCTGTTGTGACGGACCGCCGCGAGAATGCCGAGCAGCGTGCCCATGATGGTCGCCATCAGCAGGCCCAGCGCGGCCAGCGGAAGTGTCACCGGCAGGCGCTCGGCGACGGCATCGAGCACGGAGCGATCGAGCAGGTAGGAATGGCCAAGGTCGCCGCGCAGCAGATTGCCGTACCATTGCAGCGCCCGTTCGAGCAGGGGCCGGTCAAGGCCGAATTGCTGGCGGATTTGTTCGATCTGGGCGGCGGTCGCATCGGCGCCGCCGATTTCGGCGGAAATGTCGCCGGGCACCAGCCACATGATGAAAAACGTCATCAATGAAACGACGAAGAGCACGGGAATGGCGCTCAGCAGTCGTCTCGCAATAAACAGGATCACTGCGGGTCAGCCCTGTGCTGGGGTGGTGAGAGACGGGGCGCCGTGGCGCCCCGCCGGGATTGGATCAGAAGGCGGCTACTTCGCGCGCCAGATGTCATACACGCGCGGGAACCGGAAGGCCTTGAAGCCTTCGATGTTGGCGCGCGACGCCTGCATGTTGCGGGTATCGCCGAGCTTGATGATGCCGAAGTTCGTGTAGAGCTGCTGCTGGATCTTGGCGAAGGTCGCCTTGCGCGCCTCGGTGGTCTCACCGGCGATCAGTTCCAGATACAGGTCCTCGAGCACCGGATCGGGCTTGACGAAGTGCGGACGGGTGCCGGCGAGAGTCGCGACGATCGCGGCAGGGCCGAGATAGGGCTCGATACCCATCGAGAGGGTCCAGCCCTGCCAGCCGGTGTCTTCCATGCGGATCTTCAGCGCGGTCGGCCAGTCGACCTGGTTGATCACCGCGTTGATGCCGACGGCCTTGAGCTGCTCGGCGATGACCACGGCCGACTTGCTGTGCACCGCTGAGGCGGGGTCGGTCAGGATCGAGAAGGGCTCGTTGTTGTAACCGGCTTCCTTCAGCAGGGCCTTGGCCCGCTCGACGTCGTGCTTGTTGTAGTAGTCCTTGGCGCCGATATCGCCGACGTCATAGGGCGTGTCCGGATAGGCCCAGCCGCCGTTGAGGGTGAACAGGCCCTCAGTGGCAATGCCGACGATCTCTTCCATGTTCAGCGCGACCTGGACGGCCTCGCGGAACTTCACGTTGTCGGTCGGCGCCTCATTCGTGTTGAGAATGAGCGTGGCGAAAGCCCAGTTGGTGCCCTCGTACAGCTTGATATTAGGGTCGTTGGCGAGGCGGCGGGCTGCCGCTACCGGCATGGCGTCGAGAATATCGACTTCGCCGGCTTCAAGCGCTGCGACCTGCGCGCCGGGCTCCGGCATGATGCGGAACTCGACCTGGTCGAAGTAGGCGGTCTTCTTGCCGCCGAACCCGTCGGGGCCTTCGTGGCGGGTGTCCTGGGTGTAGTCCGCGAACTTCTCGAGCACGACATGGACGTCGGGCACGTACTCGACGATCTTGTAGGGGCCGGTGCCGACGAGGCTGGTCTTGCCGGCTTCGGCATTCGCATCTTCCTCGGGGATGATGACGGCCGGCGCACGCGGTGAGGAGAACGACTCGAGGAAGGTCGGCGTCTTCGACACCATGTGGAAGACGATCTCGTAGTCGCCCGTCACTTCGAAGCTCTCGACCGCCTTGAGCAGGTTGCCGGTGGCGCCGACCTTGCGATAGCGCTCCATCGACGCGAGAACGTCGCTGGCCTTCATCTCGTCGCCGTTGTGGAACTTGACACCCTGGCGCAGCTTGAACGTGTAGGTCAGGCCGTCCGCGGAGATGTCCACGCCTTCGGCAAGGATCGGAATCGGCACGACATTTTCGTCGAAGCCATAGAGCGTCTCATAGACGTTCATGGTGACGTTGCGGGACTGCGCCGAGGACGTGGCCATGGCGTCGAGGCTTGGCGGATTGGATGTCTGTGCGACAACCACCTTCCCCCCGGCGACCTGCGCGAGCGCGGCGCCGGCGCTGATTGCGGACACGGCGAAGACGCTGGCTACAGCCAGTCTGCGCAGTATGGATGCACTTCTACGTTGCTTCGACATGGATCCTAAAACTCCCCATTGGATGACTTCAGAAGCAGATGAGATGCACGAGCGGCTTGTCGTCAGCGTGATTGGTCAGCTATATCGACAAACCGTACAGATCGTATATTCGTATACGATCCCAGTGCCCGCAACTTGTCAAGGATATCGCCAACCATGCCGCCCGATGACGCCAATTCTGCGCGGGGTCGTATCGCTGGACTTGCGCCGCTCGCTACCAAGAGCCTGGTGAACCAGGTCGTCGACGCTATCGTGGAAGCAACGGCCAAAGGCATCTTCCTGCCCGGCGACCGTATCGTCGAGATGGACGTGGCGCGTTCGCTCAACGTCAGCCGCATTCCCGTGCGCGAAGCGCTGCGCCTGCTGGAGAGCCAGGGCGTCGTGGTCTCAGAACGCTATCGCGGCATGAGTCTCATGAGTGTCGACATCGATCGGCTCGAGAAGATCCTCAAGGTGCGACTGGCGCTCGAAAAGCTCGCCGGGGCAGAGATCATGGCGAAGCTGGAAACCGATGCGAACGTGCTTGAGCCGCTGGAGCAGGTCCTGGCTGACATGCACGCCGCCGGCGATGCCGAAGACGGCTACGAGGTCGCGCGTCTCGATACCGAGTTCCACCTCTGCCTGTGCAAGCTGTCCGGCAACGAAGCCCTGGTCCGCACCATCGAGCCGCTGTCCCGTCAGCTGACAATCATCTTCGGCCTGTCGACGATGAAGAAGGGCACCCAGAGCATCGTCGCCGAACACGACGAAGTCGTCGCGGCGCTGAAGGCGGGCGATCAGGCCGCCTATGACGAACTCATGCGGGTGCACATTCTCGATTATTCCCGCGCCGTCGATTACGAGCAACTGGTCGAACAGTTGCGCCTGCTCGAGCGACGGAAAAAGGTTGGATAGGACTTGCAGCCGAAATCGCGCCGCGAAGGTTGCAAATCGTATTATAGTATACAATAAGACACTGCTGGGCACTAGGGAGACCGCCGCGCATCATGCAGATCGCCGATCCGTCGCCCGCCAACGACATCCCTTTGCTTGAGGTCGAAAACCTCAGCATTGCCTTTGGCGGCACCACCATCGTCAACAACGTGAGCTTCTCGCTCGGACAGGGCGAGACGCTTGGGATCGTTGGAGAATCGGGCAGCGGAAAGTCGATGACCGCGCTGGCGCTGATGCGGCTTCTGCCGCACGGCGGCAGGCTGACGGCAACGAAGCTGCGCCTTCTGGGCGAGGACATTGTCGGGGCGAGCGAGGCCCGGCTCGAAGCGCTGCGCGGCGCCGTCATGGGCATGATCTTTCAGGAGCCGATGACGGCTCTCAATCCGGTGCTCACCATCGGTGAACAGCTGATGGAGACGGTGCGCCGGCACGCAAAGGTCGACCGGCGCGAGGCCCGCGAGCGCGCTGTCGAGGCGCTGCGGCGCGTCGGCATCCCGTCCCCTGCCCAGCGCATGGATGACTACCCGCATCGGCTCTCCGGTGGCATGCGGCAGCGCGTGATGATCGCCATTGCCCTGATCTGCCGGCCGAAGCTTCTGATCGCCGATGAGCCAACCACCGCACTGGACGTCACCATCCAGGCCCAGATTCTGGACCTGATGCTGGACCTGCAGAGTGAATACCGCATGGGGATCATCTTCATCAGCCACGACCTGCGCGTGATCTCGGCATTCACCGACAGGGTGCAGATCATGTATCTCGGGCGCGTCATGGAAAGCGGCCGGGCCGCTGCCGTCTTCGACACGCCCCGCCATCCCTATACGGAAGCGCTGCTGGCCTCCATTCCGCCCCTCGATCACGACGAGCCGCGCCTCAAGGCCATCGAGGGAATCGTGCCGCCAGCCAACGCACCACCGCCCGGTTGCCCGTTCGCGCCGCGCTGCGACTATGCCCGGCCAGTCTGCGATACTGGAATACCGCCACTGGTCGACGTCAGCGGTGCCCATCGCGCCGCCTGCATTCGCAATACCGGCTACGAGTTTCGCGAGGTGGCACTGTGACGGCGCCCAGTACTGCAACTGAGCCACTGCTGCGCGTCGAGCACCTGAGCAAGGTGTTTCCGCTCGGGGGCAAGGGCCTTTTTGCGCCCAAGCGCAGTCTGCGCGCCGTCGATGATGTGAGCTTTTCCATTGCGCGAGGCGAGACGCTTGGCCTTGTGGGGGAGAGCGGCTGTGGCAAGACCACGACGGGCCGCCTCGTCCTGCGCCTCATCGAGCCGTCGAACGGCGTCGTCAGCTTCCAGGGCCGGGACATCCTCGGGCGAACCCCTTCCGAGATGCGGGCGCTGCGGCGCGAGATGCAGATCATCTTTCAGGATCCGTTCGGGTCGCTCAATCCCCGCATGACGGCGGGCGAACTCATCATCGAACCCATGGTCATCCATGGCGTCGGTGACGAGGTATCGCGCGAGCGCCGCCTGCGCCGCCTGCTGGATCTTGTCGGCCTTACCGTCCACCACGCGAGTCGCTTCCCGCACGAGTTCTCGGGTGGGCAGCGCCAGCGGCTGTGCATCGCCCGGGCGCTATCGCTCGAGCCGGCCTTCGTCGTCTGCGATGAGGCGGTGTCGGCGCTCGACGTGTCGGTGCAGGCGCAGATCCTCAACCTGTTGCAGGATCTCAAGCACGAGCTCGGGCTCACCTACCTGTTCATCTCGCACGATCTCGGCGTGGTTCGGCACATCGCCGAGCGCGTGGCGGTGATGTATCTGGGTCAGATCGTTGAAATGGGGCCGCGCCTCGCCATCTTCGAGAAGCCGAGCCACCCATATACCCAGGCGCTTCTCAACTCGGTGCCATCGGCGCAGAAGGGCAGGCGCTCCTTCTTCACGGTCAAGGGCGACGTGCCCAGCGCGGTCAACCCGCCAAGCGGTTGCCGCTTTCACACCCGCTGTCCCATCGCGCAGGCGATCTGCAGCGAGAAGGCGCCGCCTCCCGTGACGCTGGGCGACGGCCACACCGCCGCCTGCCACTTCGCCGGACAGCAGCGCTGACCGGTTGATGCCGCGAAAATGACTCCAGACTGCGGGGAGATCATCCGCAGTCTGGAGCGTCAGCCGCCTCCGATGGGGCGGAGGGACTAGTGGAACTGGGCGGTTTCGGTTGAACCGGCCATCGCGGTGGTCGCCGACTCGCCGCCCGAAATCGCTGTGGCGACCGCATCGAAATACGAGGTGCCGACCTCGCGCTGGTGCCGCACGGCGGTGAACCCATGCTGCTCGGCGGCGAACTCGGCCTGCTGCAGCCGCGAGTAACCGGCCATGCCATCCTCGCGATACGAACGCGCCAGCTCGAAGGTCGTGAGGCTGAGGTTGTGGAACCCGGCCAGCGTTATGAACTGGTACTTGTAGCCCATCGCCGCGATCTCACGCTGGAACGAGCGCATGGCGGTCTCGTCCATGTGCCGCGCCCAGTTGAACGAGGGCGAGCAGTTGTAGGCGAGCATCTGGTGCGGATGCACCTTGCGCACCGCCTCGGCGAAGCGCCTCGCCTCGGCAAGGTCGGGCTTTGAGGTTTCGCACCAGATGAGATCGGCATAAGGCGCGTAGGCGATGCCGCGGGCGATTGCCGCATCGATGCCGCCCTTCAGCCGGTAGAAGCCCTCGGGGGTGCGTTCCTTCTCGACGAACGGGGCGTCGTACTCGTCGATGTCGGAGGTGATGAGCCGGGCCGCCTCGGCGTCAGTGCGCGCCATGATGAGGGTGGCGACGCCCGACACGTCAGCCGCGAGCCGCGCCGCGTTCAGCGTGCGGATGAACTGGCCGGTCGGCACCAGCACCTTGCCGCCGAGATGCCCGCACTTCTTTTCGGACGCGAGCTGGTCCTCGAAGTGCACCGCCGCGGCGCCGGCCTCGATCATCGCCTTCATCAGCTCGAACACGTTGAGCGCGCCGCCGAACCCGGCTTCCGCATCGGCGATGATCGGCACGAGATAATCGATATCCTGGGTGGCGAGGCCCTGCTGCTGCTCCATGTGCTGGATCTGGTCGGCGCGAAGCAGGGCGCGGTTGATGCGCTGTACCACCGAGGGGACGCTATCGACGGGGTAGAGGCTCTGGTCGGGGTACATGTGGCCCGAACTGTTGGCGTCGGCCGCCACCTGCCAGCCGGAAAGATAGATGGCCTTCAGCCCGGCCTTCACCTGCTGCACTGCCTGATTGCCGGTGAAGGTGCCGAGCGTCGGCACGAACTCCTCCTCCTGCAGCAGCCGCCACAGCGTCGCCGCGCCGCGATCGGCGAGCGTGTGCTGGACGGGGATGGAGCCGCGAAGGCGCTCGACGTCCTCCGGGGAATAGTTGCGCTCGATATGGGCGAAGCGGTCGGGAGCCCATGAGGGGGTGGGGAAGGCGGATGAGCGGCGGCGGGTGTCGTGCATGATGCTGCGTGTCCTGTGCTTGTGTTCTACAGCGTGAGAGCCGTCGGCCGGCGGAACGTCGCGGCGAACATCTGGCGGCCGGGGAAGAGGTCGGTGACGTCGCCGCCGTCGGCGACATGGAAGGCGTGTCGGTCGATGTGATGGACGATCGTGTAGCCGTCGCGGTCCAGTCCCTGGGCGCGGAACTGCTGCATCGCCTCGGCCGCGGTGGGTGCGATGATGGTGACAAACTGGTCGTTCTGCGTGATGGTCATGGTCAAATCTCCTTTCTGTCAAAATTTGACAAAACGCCGAAAATGGCAACACCTGCGTGGCGTTGCGGCGGAAACAGTGTCAATCGCCGTCAAGCACTGAGTCAAAATGGTCAAAGTTGTAAAAGATGGGACGGCGGAAACGCAGATTGGCTGGCGGATGCGGCAGCTGCGCCAGCAGCGCCGCCTGTCGCAGACCGAGGTGGCGGGCGCGCTCGGCATTTCGCCGAGCTATCTCAACCTGATCGAACACGGCCGGCGGCGCGTCAGCGTCGATCTGCTGATGGCGGTGTCCGGCTACTTCGGCATCGAGCCCGGCGATCTCGCCGAGCAGCAGGACGCGGCACTGGTCGGCGAACTGATGGAAGCGCTGGGCGACGAGATGTTCGCCGACAGCGCCATCACCAATATCGAGGTGCGCGACCTCGCGGTCAGCAGCCCGACGGCGGCGAAGGCGTTCCTGCGGCTCTACAGCCAGTATCGCTCAAGCCGGCGGCCGGAAGCGGGGCAGGCGGAGGAGGCGCCGGTGTTTCACTCCGCGACCGAGCGGGTCGCCGATTTCCTCCAGACCAGCAGCAATCACTTCGATCTGCTGGAGCGCGCCGCCGAGCGCGTGCGCGCCGATATCGACCACATCTCGACCAACTATGACTACGGGCTCGAGACCTATCTCGCCAACGTGTTCGGCGTGCAGGTGGAGCTCGGCTCGCTCCCGAGCAATGTGGCGCTCTCGGCGTCAGCGGGGCGGCTGACCATTGCCGACAATCTCCCGGCCGAGACCTCGCGTTTCCTCGTCTCGCATCACCTCGCGACGCTGACCACCGCCGAGCCGATCGAAGCGGTGCTCGACGCCTTCGGCATGGAGAGCGCGGAGGTGAGGCTGCTGGCGCGCAACGCGCTGGCGGGCTACGTCGCAGGCGCGCTGATCATGCCCTACGAGCGGTTCTATCGCGCCTGCCGGGACTACCGCTACGATCTCGACCGGCTCAGCCGGCGCTTCGGCGCGAGCTTCGAGCAGGTCTGCCATCGCACCACCACGCTGCAGCGAAACGGTATGAGCGGCATACCACTGCATCTCGTGCGCACCGACGTGGCGGGCAATATCTCGAAGCGCTTCTCGCTCTCCGGCATCCACATCCCGCGGCACTCCGGGGCCTGCCCGAAATGGAACATCTACTCGGCGTTCCAGAGCCCCGACCGCATCAATGTGCAGATCTCGGAGACGCCCGATCAGCAGCGCTATTTCTGCATCGCGCGGACCGTCTCGAAGGTCACGGGACGGCACAACGCGCTGCAGCGCTACCTCTCGATCGGGCTTGGCTGTTCGATCACCCATGCGCGGCAGATGGTCTATGCCGACGGGCTCGATCTCGACGCCAACATCGTCAAGGTCGGCAGCAGTTGCCGGGTCTGCCCGCGGCTCGAATGCGACCACCGCGCGCATCCCCCCAGCCACTACCAGTTCGCCTTCGACGAAACCGTCCGCCCCGTCAGCATCTATGCGCGCATGAAGTAGGGACGCGACTAGCTTGTGAGTGTGATGATCGCCGGGATGACGAGCGACAGGCCGGAGAGCGCGAGCAGCGCGAAGGTGAGGCGGCGCATGCCGGTGTTCGAGATCGGCGGCGGCCAGCGGCGGGCGATATAGGTCAGCGCGATGACCATCGGCAGCGCGGCGAGCGCCCACCAGTTCGATACGGGCGGCAGGTCGCCGGCGACGATCACCGTGGTGAGGCGGAACCCTGAGTTGATCATGAAGATCAGCGCCAGTGTCTCGCGCAGGGTCCGTATCGGCAGGGGCTGGCGGAACAGGTGGTAGACGAGCGGCGGCCCTGAGGTCGAAAACAGCCCGCTCATCACGCCGGCGATGATACCCGCGACGCCAAAGGTCCACGGTGGCGACATGGTGCTGCGCGGGTGCGGCCGGAACAGCAGTTGCAGGCTCGCGCCGATGATCACCACGCCCAGCACCAGTTGCGGCCAGGCGATCGAGGTTTCGACCATGACCGTGAGCAGGGCATAGCCGAGCAGAATGCCGGGAATGCTGGCGAGCGCGGAAATCGCCAGCGGCTTCCACGCCACATCGCGCCAGCCGGTCCGCAGCAGTTGTGCCCCCTGCACGAGGGTGAGCACACCGGTCAGCACCGCCGCGTCCTGCAGCGGCAGGATGCCGGTGAGCGCGATGCCGCCCATCAGCACGAGGCCGAGCGCAAAGCCGGTGAGCGCCTGCACATAGGCGGCGACCGCGACAATCGCGAGCAGGGTGACAAGGCCGGCGATCGTCACCGGCAGGAATTCGGGTCTGACAATGCCGTCTCCGGACTACCAGGGCGCGCGGCGCACCGGCAACGGGTCGACGGTGAAGGCCATGCGGTCGCACAGCCTTTGCAGCAGGTCGCAGCGCGTTGCAAGCATGCCCGGTTCGTCCCACAGGTTTGTCGTCTCGGTGGGGTCGGCGACGAGGTCATAGAGCTCGCCGCGCTTGTCGCCGTGGCTGACCACGAGCTTCATCGTGTCCGTACGCAGCATGGTGACGAACGGCAGGTGCGGTTCGCGGTGCCACGGCATGGCGTTGTAGTACTCGCAATAGACATCGGGCGTGTCCGTTTGCGTGCCGTCGCCGGTGAGCAGCGGCCACAGCGATTTGCCTTGCATGCCCTCATAGACGGGCAGGCCAGCGGCTTCGAGCAGGGTGGGCGCAAGGTCGACCAATTCCACCAGCCCTTCGATGGTGCGCGCCGGAATCTGCCCCGGCCACGAGATCGCCAGCGGCACATGCACCGATGGCTCGTAGAAGAACGGGCCCTTGAGGTAGACGCCGTGGTCGCCCAGCAGCTCGCCGTGATCGGACATGAAGATGACGATGGTATTGTCGAGCTGCCCGGTCGCTTCCAGCGCATCGATCATGCGGCCGACCTGATCGTCGATCAGGTCGCACATGGCGAAATACGCGGCGCGCACCATGCGGTGGTCGCGATCGGTCATCTGGTCGTAGGGGAGGCCCGCATTGCCGCCATAGGCCGACGCGTGGTCGATCTTCTGGAACACCGGCTTGTCGTCGAGCTCGCCCGGCCGGTAGTGCGGCAGTTCGATCTCATCGAGCCGGTCCATGTAGCGGTCGAGATACTCGGCGGGCGGGTCGAACGGGTGGTGCGGGTCGAACATGTTGACCGAGAACAGCCACGGCCGTCCCGACCCCGCATGCGCCTCCGTGAAGGTGATCGCCTTTTCGGCGCACCAGGTCGTCTGGTGGTTCTTTGCGTCGGGACCCGCCTGAACGTATTTCGAGTCCTGATAGGGGACCGGGCGATATTCCGCGCCGCGTTCGAGCAGCCACAGGTTGTATTCGTTCAGCGGCCAGTTCTGCTTCGAGCCGAACTGCGCCGGGTGGTGCGACCAGTGGAAGGCCGAATAGCCGTCATCGATGCGCCGCTCGGTGGCTGGCGCGACACTCGGATGGCAGGCCGACAGGTGCAGCTTGCCCGACAGCCCGCAGGTATAGCCGCCGTCGGCGAGCAGCTTCGTCACCAGCACTTCATCGGCGGGAATGTCCGCGCCGTTCTGGCGCATGCGGGCAGTCCGCGGATAGCGGCCGGTGAGAAAACTGCCGCGGCTCGGCGAGCAGACCGGGCTCTGGCAATAGGCGTTGGCGAAGTGCGCGCCGCCCGCGAACAGCCGGTCGAGATTGGGCGTTCGCACATGGCGGTTGCCGGTGACGCCGAGCGTGTCCCAGCGCTGCTGGTCGGTGCAGATCCACAGGATGTTTGGCTTGGTCACGGGTGTTGTCCTCGAACGGGTCAGGCTTTCACAGCGCCGGAAATGCCTTCGACAAAGTAGCGCTGGACGACGAAGAAGAAGGCGATCACCGGCACCAGCGAGATCGTCGCCGCCGCCGCCATGCCTGACCAGTCGGTCTCGTTGGTGCCGACAAAGGCCAGCATGCCGACGGGCAGGGTGCGCAGCTCGGGCGCGCTGAAGGTGAACACCAGCGGAATGAGGAAGGCGTTCCACGCCGCAAGGAAGGTGAGTACGCCCACCGTCGCCGTCACCGGCCCCGCAAGCGGCAGCATGATATTGAAGAACACATTGAGGAAGTTCGCGCCGTCCATCGTCGCGGCCTCCTCGAGTTCCTTGGGCAGGCTGCGGAAGTAGCCGGCATAGAGCAGGATCGCCGCCGATTGCCCGCTGCCGGCGAGCGCCAGGATGATGCCCCACGGGCCATTCATCAGCCCCAGCGTGCTCGCGAGATCGACGATGGGGATGATGGTGAGGCCGGCGGGAACGACGAAGGTCGCCCCGAGAATGCCGATGATGAGCTTGCGCCCAGCGAACTCGTAGCGGCCGAGCACATAGCCGGTCAGCGCGGTATGGAAGATCACCACCGCCACCGTGCCGATGGTCACGATCAGCGTGTTGATCATGTAGCCCTGGAAGCCGGCGGTGATCCAGGCGCGGGAATAGTTCTCCCACACCGGCGCGTCGGGCATCAGGTTGAGGCCCTTGGCGAAGATCTCCATCGGCGTCTTCAGCGACGCCGAGAGCAGCCACAGGAACGGGTAGATCCAGACAAGGCAGAAGGCCGCGAGCGCCACATAGCGCAGCACCATCCAGGCCTTTCCGGCGGGGCCGCTCACCTGCCTCATTTGCCGCTCCTGCCGTTGCGGACGCGGGTCACCACGGCCAGTTGCACCAGTGCCAGCGCGATGAAGCAGACGCCGAAGAAGATCGCCGCCGCCGACGAATAGCCGAGGCGCGGCACCGACGACAGGAAGGCCTGCCGGTAGACGAAGATGTCGATCACCTCGGTCGCATAGAACGGCCCGCCGCCGGTCAGCGTCAGCATCAGGTCGAACACATTGGTCGCCTCGATCACGGTGATGAGCGTGATGATGATGGTGAAGGGCGTGAGCAGCGGCAGCGTGATGGTGGTGAAGCGCTGCCATGCGTTCGCGCCATCGAGTTCGGCGGCTTCGAGCGCATCGACGGGGATGGTCTGCAGCGCCGCGAGCCAGTAGATCAGCGTCACGCCGAGCCACTTCCACACCCAGATGCCGACCGCGCTGTAGAGCGCAAGGCCAGCCTGCCCGAGAAAATTCACCGGCTGCGAGACAAGCCCCGAGTTGAGCAGCACGATGTTGAGCGGCCCGCCCGTCGGGTCGAGCACATAGCGCATCACCACGCCGACAATCGCCGCCGTCGTCACCACCGGCAAAAAGATCGCGGTGCGGAACACCCGCACCAGCGGGAACGCCTGGTTGAGCACCAGCGCCAGCAGCAGCGCGATGCCGACGCGCAGCGGCACCGCCAGAACCATGAACACCATGGTGTTGCGGAACGAGTTCCAGAACAGCGGGTCGCGCATCAGCTCGGCGTAGTTGTCGAGCCCGACGAAATCGCCG
>Ga0073904_10000639_pt1 | contig 25528 bp, 20 predicted proteins | sample KloWWTrecipitate_FD_66668 | JGI IMG/M metagenome (GOLD analysis project Ga0073904, IMG submission 66668) | Active sludge microbial communities from Klosterneuburg, Austria, studying microevolution and ecology of nitrifiers - Klosterneuburg... | ecosystem: Engineered > WWTP > Aerobic digester >... | reverse complement strand
GCGACATGAAACTGGCGGGGCAGGCAGAAGATCGCGAGCACGCCGAGTACGGTGAGCGCGAGATAGTGGCCGGCCGGACGCGTGGCTTCGCGCAGCGCGCGTACCTGCGGATCACCGGCGACGCGTGCTGCGAGATCCACGGGGCCGTCGAAGAGGCCAAAGGTGATGAATGCACCCATCGCAAGGAACGCCGCGAGCTTCACGACCGACTCGAACGCGAGCGCGAGCATCATGCCGGGATGGTGCTCGGTCGCGTCGGCGTGACGCGTGCCGAAGAGGATCGCGAAGACTGCAAGCGCGATCGCGACGTAGAGCGCGGTATCCGCCAGCACGCGGTTGCCGAGATCCGTGCCACCATCGAGACCCGCGACCGCGATGAAGCTGATGTCGATCGCCTTCAGCTGCAGCGCGATGTACGGCGTGAGACCACACACCGCGACGATCGTCACCAGCACCGCGACGCGCGGATCGCGTCCGTAGCGCGCCGCGAGGAAATCGGCGATCGAAGTGATCTTCTGCTTGCGACCGAGCCGGATCATCTTGTCGAGGAAGGGTGCGCCGAAAAGGAACAGCAGGATCGTGCCGACATAGGTCGGCGGCAGCCACCAGCCGAGCCGGGCCGACTGGCCGCCCGTACCGTAGAACGCCCATGACGTGCAGTACACCGCGAGGGAGAGACTGTAGACCCAGGGACGCGCGGCGAGCCCGCGGCCTTCCGCCGCCATGCGATCACCGAGGTGCGCGACCACGAACAGCACGCCCACATAGGCGAGCCCGAGCAGCGCGATCAGCCACGGTGTCAGCATGCCGCCGCTATCGTCTCACAAGCTGAAGAGTGCCACCGCCAGTGCCGTGCCGAGCACGGGAACAAGCACCGTGAGCACGCCCATCGCCGGATAAGCCGCGGCGTAGGATTCGCCGCAGATCGACCGGATCGTCGTGACGACATAGCCATTGTGTGGCAGCGAGTCGAGACCACCGGAGGAGATCGCGACGACACGGTGCAAGGCTTCGGGATCGACACCCTGGGCCAGATAGTGCGGAGCGAGCAGTGGCAGGGCAATTGACTGTCCGCCGGAGGCCGAGCCAGTGAGCCCCGCGATCACGCTCACGGCCACGGCAGCTCCGATGAGGGGGCTGCCTGGCAGGCTCGTCATCGCATCGACCGCGGCCTGAAAGCCCGGCGTCAGCTTGGCGACGAAACCGAATCCGACCACTGCGGCCGTGTTGGCGATCGCGATCAGCGCGCCGACCGCGCCAGCGGTGGCGGCGGCCGCGATGCGATGCGCGTAGCGGTAATTGAGTGCAAGTGCCGTGAGCACACCCGAGCCGAGGGCGACGATCAGCGCCGACTCCGCCAGTCTCTTGTGCAGCACGAAGGACGCGAGCAGTACGATCAGCAGCGGCACGAGACCACGCCACACGGGCGGCAGGTCGCGATCGTGCGGTTCGGGGTCCGAGAACCGTGCTTCGAAGCGCTCGCCCCGGGCGCCAGCGACGCGCACCGTGCGCACGAGCCACCATTGCCCGACCGCGAACATGAAGATTGCAACCACGAGGCTCACTTCCCAGCCGGCGTAGGGCGTGGTGCCGAGAAAGCGGATCGGGATCCAGTTCTGGATTTCGGGCGATCCGGCCGATGTCATCGTGAAAGTGACCGAACCGAAGGCGACGGTCGCGGGGATGAACCGCCGTGGCAGATCGGCGCGCCGGAAGAGGCTCACTGCCATGGGGTACACCGAGAACGCAACGACGAACAGGCTCACGCCCCCGTACGTCAGCACCGCGCACGCGAGCACCACGGCGCCCACCGCATGCTTCGCACCGAGCCTCGCGACGATCCAGTTCGCGACGCTGTCGGCCGCGCCGGTACTCTCCATCATCTTGCCGAAGAGAGAGCCGAGCAGGAACATGAAGAACCAGTTCTGGACGAAATCGACGAAGCCACGCATGTAGCTCGTCGTGAAACTCGGCGCACCCTCCGCCGCGAGCTGCGGAAACGGCGCAAAGCCCGAAAGAGCGGCCACCAGGAGCGCGCAGAGCGGCGCCGCGATCAGCAGCTCCGTCCCGCGCATGGTCAGCCAGATGAGCAGCGCGAGCCCGAGCAGCAGTCCGAAGAGACTCAGCATAGGGCGGGCACGTTGCACTGTTGCACGACGGCCACACCATAGTACCAAGGTAGCAATGCGACTCCGGCGGGAGCGGCGTACGTTGCCGCTCATCCGGAAAGAGGGGATTCCCATGATGATCAGAGAAACGACGCCGTTCGCAATCGCGGCACTGGTGAGCCTCGCGGCGAGTGGCGCCGTCACGACACCGGCGCGCGCCCAGAACGCGACCGAGGGCACGGGATCGGTGCTCGAGGAGGTCGTCGTGACGACTCGCCGGCGCGAGGAGAATCTGCAGGACGTGCCTGCGGCCGTCTCGGCTTTCTCGGCTGATCAGCTGCGCGAGCTGGCGGTCACGAACCTCGAAGACATCAACTCGCTCGCGCCGAACATCAAAGTGAATCCCGGCCGCGCCACGAGCAACACGATCAACGCCTACATCCGCGGTATCGGCCAGAACGATCCGCTGTGGGGCTTCGAGCCCGGCGTCGGCATCTACATCGATGACGTGTACGTCGCCCGCCCGCAGGGCGCATTGCTCGACGTCTACGACGTGCAGCGCATCGAGATCCTGCGCGGACCACAGGGCACGCTCTATGGCAAGAACACGCTTGCGGGCGCGATCAAGTACGTGACGCGCGACATCGTCGGTGAACCGGCGTTCAACGCGACAGTCGCCGGCGGCAGCTACGGCCAGATGGACCTGAAGCTCGGCGGATCGACTCCGATCGGCGAGCACGTCTACGTCGGCGCCTCGGTGGCGAAGCTCACGCGCGACGGCTTCGGCGAAGTCGTCGCCGACGCGAATCCCTACCAGTTCAACCGTGTCGGCGAGGACGTCAGCGACAAGGACATCCTTGCGGCACGCGGCGAGGTGAACTTCCTGTGGGGCAATTCGAACCGCCTGCGCATCATGGGCGATTACATCAAGGACAAGTCGAACATCCGCGGCGGCCAGCGCCTGAACGATGTGTTCGGCCCGCGCCTCGACGACCGCTACGACGTGCGCAACGACATGCCGGTCGACCAGGAGGACTTCGAGATCAAGGGCGCCTCGGCGACCTACACGGTGTCGCTCAACGACCAGTGGGCCCTGAAGGCGGTTGGCGCGTATCGCGAGGGTGGCGGCACGACCTTTCTCGACTTTGAGACTCGCAACATCAACCAGTTCAACGTGCCCGCGCAGTACGCCGACCATCAGGGCACGGGCGAACTGCAGCTCAACTACACCGGCGGTCGCATCAAGGGCGTCGGCGGCGTCTATTACTTCGACGGCACAGCGGCCGGCTCTTTCGATGCGGTGCTCGGCACCTTCCCGCTCTTCGGCGGTCTCATCGGCCTGACGCAGGGTTCCGTCGGCACCGAGAGCTTCGCGGGCTATTTTGACGGCACGTTCGCGCTGACGGATCGCTGGGACATCAATTTTGGTGCCCGTTACAACGAAGACAAGAAGAAGGCCCAGGTTTTCGTTGCGCAGTTCGGTGGTCAGATCCCCTCGAACACCGGCATGTTCGACCCGACGCGCCTGCCGCCGGGCGTATTCGCTCTCGGTGCGCCGCAGAGCAACTACAGGAGCGAACGCAGCGACAGCGAACTGTCACCGAAACTCGGCGTCGACTTCAAGTTGACCGACGACGTCATGCTCTACGCCCAGTACAGCGCAGGATTCAAGAGCGGGGGCTTCGACATGCGCGGCAACGCCACGGTGTTCCCCGGCACGGTCAACGGCTACAAACCGGAATCGGTCGACAACTACGAGGTGGGCCTGCGCTCCACGGTGTTCGACGGCCGCCTGCGCTTCAATGCAACGGTCTTCTATGCCGATTACACCGATGTGCAGGTCACGACCCAGCAGTTCGTGACCGTGATGGGCGTGCCGACGAACGCGACGGCGGTACTGAACGCCGGCAAGCAGGTGAACCAGGGCGCGGAAATCGAGACCGTCTGGCAGCCGGTCGATGCGTTCACGCTCTCGACATCGATCGGCTACCTCGACGCCGAGTTCAAGGAGTTCTTCGCCTCGAACCCTGCGAGCCCCGGCACGATCGTGAACTTCGCGTCGGTGACCCCGGTGATCAACGCGCCCGACTGGACGTTCGCGACCGATGCGCAGTACCGCTTCGATATCGGCAGCGGCAAGGCCACGGCACGAATCGGCTACCAGTGGCGTGACGACACCTCGATCGCCCCGCCTCCTTTCAGCCTGACGAGCCCGACGGATCAGCCGGCGTACGGCCTCCTTGATCTCGGGCTGTCGTACCAGACGGCCGATTCGCACTGGCGCCTCGCCATCGATGCGAAAAACGTCACGGACAAGTGGTATCGCACAGCCGGCTATGACTTCGGCACGACGGGGCTATTCGGGAATGTGAGTCAGATCGGCTACTACGGACCGCCGCGGACGTATACGCTCAGCGTCCGGTACCAGTATTAGGAAGGTGGTGCCGGGTTTTCGGTTATTCGGTTATTTACGGCGGGATGACCAGCGTCCCGCCCTCGAAGGTGATCGTATCTGCGTCAGGTGCCGCCTGAATCGCGCGGCGCACGACCTGACTCGGCGGTAGCGGCCGGCTGCTGTCGCGCAGCCGCGCCGCCATCAGATCCATCGCGCTTTCAAGGAAGGGCTGCATCGCGACATAGTGCCCTGCGAATCCCGGCAGCGGCAGGAATGCGTCGAAGTGCTGGCCGCGCTCGACTTCATAGTAGCGAATACCTGCATGTGGGTCATCCGCGGCGATGCTCGCGGCGTAATACGGTCGCGAGGTGTGGTTCACCGGGATAAGCCCGTCGCCGCGGCCATGCAACACGATCAGCGGCCGTTTATCGGCGCGCGGATGAGCAGCTACCGCAGCAATCCCCGGCGCGAGCCGCTCGCGTAAACCGCGCAGACACAGCGCAAGGTCAATACTGCCGAAATTCGCTGCGCGCAACGCGCCGCCCTCTCCGGGCATGACGAGGTTGATGCCTGCCGTCGGTGCAATGCCGCTGCTGTCGGCAAACAGGCGCGCGAGTTCCTCGTCGGCAAGCGCGCGGGGAGCACCCGCCGCATCTGTCGCGCTGAAGCTCACGCCACAGGGCAGCTCGTCGGGCGCCATGCCTGCGTAGGCCGCCGCGTACGACACCGCGATCGCGCTCCAGAGCGATGCGTGCACGTTCACATGCCCAAGCCGCAGCGCTTCGGGCAGGATGCCGAGTGCGAGCAGTCGCGCGCGCGCGGCGCGTGCGAGTGCCGCCGCATCCCCCGCGGCCGCAGCGTCTGCCGCGATCTCACCGCGCGCAGCCAGGTCGCGGCACCAATGCTCGAGCGTCAGCCGCGCGGCCGCAGTCGCCGCGAGAAAGGGCGCAGTCTTGTCCTCCTCCGCGAGCACCGCACAGGGTTGCAACAGCAGCTGCGCAATGACGAGGTCGTACAGCGACCGCGCCTCATAACCGAATAACCGAACACCCGGCACCGAGACATTCGGTTCGGAGACCACCGCGCCGTCGATCCGGCCGGCCCTGTCGAGCTCCATGGCGCGCAGCACGGTGCCACCGCCGTTCGAAATGCCGGACGCGATGACGAGCGTGTTGGCCGGCGTGAAGGGCGTCGCGCGACCCGGGTACTCGTCGTTCAACAGCTCGAACGCAACATCGACCGCCTGCAGCAGATACTCGCCCCAGTGCGCCTCGACGTTCATGCCGGAGTTCGCGTGGCGGAAGAGCACCGCATCCGGTCGCCTGATGCGGAGCCTCATGACGGCCGCGGCATCGGGCGCCCACGACAGGAGCGAATCACCTGCCGCGGCGACCGTGCCGTCGATGCGCAACCCGCGGCCACCCGCAACGTCGAAGACTCCGCTGCCCGTCCCCTTGTCGGTGTGCACGACTGCGCAGCCGTGACGCAGACCCCATATGCCCGCGGTCGGCAGCGCGCCGTAGATGCCGCGGGAACCAGAACTCGCGGCAGCGATCAGGCAGGGGTTCGCTGCATCGAAACGGCGCGGGATCTGCAGCATCACGGTCGACGCACCCACTGGAGAGTGCAAGCCGACCAGCAACTCGACACCCGGCACCGCAGGGCCACCGCCAGGCGCGTCGCGCAGATCGACGAGGCCGCGATAGTTCGTGTAGATCGCCCGGCGGCGCAGCTCGCGCGCGGTGGGATGGCGCGCATCGACGAACGAAGGCGCAGCGCCGAGGAGCCCGGCAGTACCGAGACCCGCGGTCAGCAGGTCGTCGCTGACGCCGTCGAGTTCGTAGCGGATCGGTATGCCGATGCGCTCGGCGCGAGGGTCGACCGGCAACGGGGGCGAAGAGCCCGCGCAACCGGCCAGGAGTGCAGCTGCGATCGCCACGGCGAGGACAGGGGACTCAGGTAAATGCATCAGGGTCATACTAAGGTATCGGGACTTGCGTGGAGCGATTCCGTTAGCCTGCCATCATGGACTCACGACGCATACTGATTACGGGCGCCGGCAGCGGCATCGGCGCGGAACTGGCGGCCCTGCTCGCCGCAGCGGGCCACGAAGTCATTGCCACCGACATCGATCGCGCAGCCGCCTTGAGTGTCGCCGATGCAATCGTGGAACGCGGCGGAGCGGCCGTCGCTTACGGCCTCGACGTCACGCAGCCCTCCGCGGTGGAGACCGCCATGCGCGCGGCCGGCCGCGTCGATGTGCTGGTCAACAACGCCGGGCTGCAGCATGTGGCGCGCCTCGAGGAATTCCCTGCCGACCGCTGGGCATTGCTCGTCGCGGTGATGCTCACGGGCGCCGCCAACATGACGCGCGCCGTGCTGCCCGGCATGCGCGCGGGCAACTTCGGGCGCATCGTCAACATCGGCTCGATCCACTCGCTCGTCGCCTCGCCGTTCAAGAGCGCGTATATCGCGGCGAAGCACGGCCTCATCGGGCTCTCGAAGACCCTCGCGCTCGAGAACGGCGACGTCGACATCACGGTGAACACCATCTGCCCGGTGTACGTGCGCACGCCGCTCGTCGAGAAGCAGATCGAGGCGCAGGCGCGCGAGCACGGCATCACGCCCGAACGCGTCGTCAGCGACATCATGCTGAAGCCGATGCCGAAGAAGGCCTTCGTCACCGTCGCCGAGATCGCCGCGCTCACCGAGTATCTGATCTCCGACGCCGCGCGCAATGTGACCGCGCAGGCGATCGCGATCGACGGGGGGTGGACGGCGCAGTGAGCGCAGCGGGGCGCCCGGTAGCGCTCCGCGCAACGCGACTGGACAAGTCGCGCCCGATTCCCTATTTGTACCCCTCGTGAACTTTCACTGGGATGACGTCCGCTACTTTCTCGCGCTCTATCGCGCCGGAACCATTTCCGGGGCTTCCAGGCGGCTGTCGGTCAACTACACCACGATCACCCGACGGATCCGCGTCCTGGAAGCATTCGTGGGCGCGCGTCTCTTCAGGAAGCAGGCCTCACACTATTCACTGACTGGCATGGGCCAGGACCTGCTGGCGACATTCGCGGCCATCGAGGCCTCGTTCGCGCACTTCGAGCAGCAGGCGACCCACTCTGGCACCGCGCTTCAAGGCGTCGTGCGAATCTCGCTGTCGGAATCCATGGTGCGACTCGTGGCGCCGTTTCTCGCAAGCTTTCGGCAGCAGCACCCGGGCATTGTCTGGAAGCTGGACATGACGAATGAGTTCGTGGACGTCAGCAGAGGTCTCGCCGACATCCACATCTTCCCGCGCCTGGCGCCGCCGTACATCTCCGATCGATACGAACGCATCTCGCTCGGTCATCGCCGGGTCCGTGCCTATGTGCATCGCTCGTACCAGCGTGGCCGCTCGCGCGCACAACGTGCACAGGACGTCGACTGGATCGCCTGGGATACGTCGCAGATCACCGATGAGCTGTCCCGACGCGCCCCTTCGGCGCTCGGGCCCGACACCAGGATCGTAGCCATGGCGTCTTCCGGCACTGCGACCCTGCAACTGGCCCGCGCCGGACTGGGTGCCGTGCTGGCCTGGGATTTTCTCCTGGCTGACGACCCCGGGATGATTCCGCTCGACCTGCCGGAATTCAGCCGCGATGTGGAAATCTGCCTCTACGCCCTGCCCGAGACGCTCCGGCGCGCCGCAATCCGCACCTTCGCCGACTATCTCAGCGAGAATCTGCGCGAGACAGAGCCGTCGTAGCACTGCTACGCAAAGGAAGGATCGAATGCGGGTCGAGACCATGCTGCAAGGTGCCTTTGACACGGGTGGCCCGATTCACACGCGGCTGGGCGACATCGCGGAGACCGCCCGCTTCATCGAGCGCATGGGATTTCACGGTTGCACGACGGCCGAGGTCGGCCACGATCCCTTCCTGCCGTTCATGATCGCGAGCGAACACACGCAGCACCTGACCTTCTGCACCAACGTGGCGGTCGCCTTTCCGCGCAGTCCGTTCGTGACGGCCCAGCTCGCGTGGGATTTGCAGCAATTCTCGGGCGGGCGGTTTCAATTGGGCCTCGGCAGCCAGGTCAAGGGCAATATCGTGCGCCGCTATTCGACCGCGTGGTCGGGGCCGCCCGGGCCGCGCATGCGCGAATACATCCTGTGCCTGCGGGCGATCTTCCGGAGCTTCAATTCGGACAAGCCGACCTTCTTCGAAGGCGAGCACTACCAGTTCACGACGCTCCAGCCGACGTTCAATCCCTTTTCTCACCACGGGCCTTCCGGCCATCCGCACATTCCGGTCTACCTCGCCGCCGTCAATCCTTTCATGGCCCGCCTCGCGGGCGAGATCGCTGACGGCATTCGCCCGCCCGGCTGGATCACATCGAAGTACTTCAGGAAAGTGCTGCTGCCCGCCATCGAGGAGGGATGCCACAGCGCGGGACGCAAACTTGCCGATATCGACCTTGTGGGGGGCGGCGTCATCCTCACGGGCAAGGATGACGCGGAGATCGATTCGAAAAAGAAGGCCATGAAGGAATTCATCGCGTTCTTCGGATCAACCCGCAGCTATCACGGCGTGTTCGCAGCTCACGGTTGGGAAGACATCGGCTTGCAGCTGCACCGGATGTCCCTTGAAGGCAGGAGCTGGGAGAAGATGGGCGAGCTCGTGACCGACGGGATGCTCGAGGAGTTCGCCGTCGTCGCCACCCACGGGGAGCTGGTAGCGAAGCTCAAGGCGCGTTGGGACGGGGTATGCACGACGATTGGCCTGCCGCACCACCTGCCGGTGCCGGGCGAGCAGTTGCTGGCGATGGTCCGGGAGATGAAGGGCTGACGACGCAGCCGCTCAGCCCATGGCGCGTAGCCACGCGAGCCCGAGCAACGCCAGCGCGGCCGCACCGGCGAGCCGCTGTGGCACGCGCGCGAGTGCGCGCGCCACGGCCGCCCGCGCCACCACGAGCCCGGCCAGGGTGCCACAGCCGAAACCGAGCACGTGCGCCATGACATCGGTGTGCTCGCCCTCCGTGCCGAGCCAGCCGAGCAGCAGCACTCCACCGACGAGCGGCGCCCAGCGCACGACCCAGCGCGCGCGCAGCGGATAGCGTTCGCGCCACGCGTGCGCCGCGAGGAGACCCAGCGCCGCGAATACCGCGGTCGATGCCCCGACCGAGCGGTGTGGTACGGGTCCGAACAGCGCCTCGATGCCATTCGCCGCTGCGGCCGCAAGCAGGGTCAGGAGCCATGCCCAACCGGGTCCGATCCGGCGGCCCGCCAGATAGCCGAACCACGCCCCCGCCGCGAGGTTTGCGACAAGGTGTGGCGCATCGACGTGCAGCGTGAGCGCGGTGATCGCGCGCCACCACTCGCCCTGCCGGATCAGCTGCGCGTCAGCGACACCGCGCGGGTAGGCGTCGAGCGGACCGATGCCGGCACCGATTGCGAGGCCGATGGCGAACAGCACGAGCGCATAGGCGAGGCTGCCGAGCCACGCGAGTGGGTGGCCGGGGCGGGGCACAGGCGAAGGCGGCGGCGGCGCGCGCCGTTCCGCGGCATAGCGTGCGAGGTGTTCACGCGCCTCCGCGGCGTGCGCTGGATCAACGAGCAGCACATGGCCGGCGGGTGCGAGTGCGACGAGATGCGGGATGCCGACGGCCGTCAGCACGAACGCCCGCTCCTCGCAGGCTCGCGGATCGTCCGCCACGAATACGGCGACCGGCGCTTCCGCTGGCGGTGTGCCGGCGCCAGGCTCGTCCATCAGGGCGCGGTCGCGACCCGGGGCCCGGTCACGCCCTATTCGTCGCCGATGCCGCGAAACTCGACGCCGAGCGAACGCAGCTTGCGGTAAAGGTGCGTGCGTTCCATGCCGACGCGCTTGGCAAGGAGCCCGACCTTGCCGTTGCAGAGGAGCAGCTGCTGCTGCAGATAGGTGCGCTCGAACTGCTCGCGCGCCTCGCGCAGCGGCAGCGCGAGGAGGTCCTGCTTGACGAGCGGCTCCTCGGCCGGGGCTTGCACGGCGAGCTCGCGCTCCACTTCCTCGAGGCCGATCTCCTCTGCGCCACTTTTCAGCAGCAGGCGATGCACGAGGTTCTTCAATTCGCGGATATTGCCCGGCCAGGGATAGTTGCGCAGGCGGTTCTGCGCGGCCACGCTGAACTTGCGAAACGGCAGGCTCTCCGCGTCGACCAGCCGGTCGACGTAGTAGCGCAGCAGCTCCGGCACGTCCTCGGCGTAATCGCGCAGCGGCGGCACGCGAAAGACGAGGGTGTTCAGCTGCGCGAGCAGGTCGCTGCGGAATTCGCCGAGACCCGCGCGCTGCTCGATGCCCGGCCTGGCGGATGCGATCACACGCGCATCGAACGGCACCGGCTCGGTGCCGCCCACCCGCGTGAAACTGCCGGTCTCGAGCACCCCGAGCAGGATGCGTTGCGCAGCAGGCAGCAGGTCGTCGATATCGCTGATGAAGAGGGTGCCCCCCGCCGCCTGTTCGAGAATGCCCTTCCTCGGACCCGACCCTGCATCATTGCCAGACTGGTTGCCGAGCAGCAGCGGCTCCGCATCCGATTCGCGCACGGTACTCGCGACGAGGATCACCAGCGGCCGTGACGCGCGATCACCCGCCTCGCGAAGATAGCGCGCGAACGCTTCGCGCCCGCTGCCGGATTCACCGGTGAACAGCACGCGCGTACTGTGGGCGAGCTGCGCGAGATCCGTGCGCAGCTGGCGCATCACGGGGCTTTTGCCCACCGGCACCATCAACGGCGGCACCGTGAGGCGCCCGCCGCCGCGCCGGCGGCGGCCCGCGTCGAGTGCGCGCTCGACGGTTCGCAGCAGCTTCGCGAGCGACAGCGGCTTTTCGACGAAATCGAAGGCGCCGAGGCGCGTCGCCTCGACCGCGGTCTCGACGGTGCCGTGCCCCGACATCATCACGACCGGGCAGCTCTCGCCGCCCTGGCTCGACCACTCGCGCAGCAGCGTGATGCCGTCGACGTCCGGCATCCAGATATCGAGCAAGACGAGGTCCGGCAAACGGTTGGCGCGCGAGGCGCGTGCCTCACTCGCGTTGGCCGCGGCGTCAACCTCGTATCCCTCTTCAGAGAGGATCTCCGTAAGGAGACTGCGAATGTCGCTCTCGTCGTCCACCACCAGAATGTGCGCTGCGCTCATGCCCGCTCCCTTCGCAATTCGTTCCGGCGTTCGCGGCCCGTGTGGGTCCGCGCGGCGTCGGTCAGCGGCAGCGTCACCCGTACGCGCGCCCCGCCCTCCACCACATTCTCGACCTCGACGTGCCCGCCATGCTCATCGGCGATACGGCGCACGATCGCAAGCCCGAGCCCCGTCCCCTTGGTCTTGCTGGTCACATAGGGGTCGAACGCCCGTTCGATGATATCGGACCTGAATCCGGGGCCGTTGTCACTGACCGTGATCGTCGCCACCGGCTCGGCCCCCTCCGTCTCAAGGCGCGTCATCACTTCGATGCGCGCACCAGTCCGCCCCTCAACTGCCTCGAAGGCGTTCGCCAGCAGGTTGTTGAGAATCTGCCGTACCCGGCCGCGGTCCGCCTCGACCGAGGCGATCTCGCCGGCGAGGTCGAGGCGCAGCGTCGCGCTGGCATTCTGCGCACGATACAGGTCCGCCACTTCCGTGACGAGTTGATTCAGCCCGAACCGGGTGATCGTCATGTCCGGGGTGCGCGCGTACTCGCTGAACGCGTTCACCATCTGCTTCATCGCCTCGACCTGCTGCACGATCGTGTGTGTCGCGCGCTCGAGCACGGCAGCGTCCGCGGCGTTCATCTGCGCGAGGAAACGGCGCCGCATGCGCTCGGCGGACAGCTGGATCGGCGTGAGGGGATTTTTGATCTCGTGGGCCAGACGGCGTGCAACCTCGCCCCAGGCCGCCTCCCGCTGGGCGGCGAGGAGGGTCGTGATGTCGTCGAAGACGAGCACATAGCCCGCCTCGTCCCCGCTGCCCGGCAGCGGCGTGCAGGCGCACATCAGCACGCGACGCCCCGCGTCGCCCGGCAGCTCGATCTGCTCGCGCCATTCCTCGCGCCCCGCCTCGGTGCGGGCGCGCAGCTCGCGCACGAACTGCGCAACGCGCTGGTTGCGATCCGCGACGCTGCCGAGGTCGTGGCCGACCTGCGCCGCGAGGTCGGCACCGAGGATCGCGCTCGCGGATTCGTTGGCGAGGCGCACCGTGAACGCGCGATCGACCGTGAGCACGCCGGTCGACAGGCGGGCGAGGATCACCGCGAGACGCTCGCGCTCGTGCTCGACTTCGGCCTGGCTGCGATTCGCCTCCTCGCGGGCGCGGCGCAGTCGGCGCGTCATGTCGTTGAACGACTGGACGAGATAGCCGAGCTCGTCGCGCGACGGCAGGGGCAGGCGCGCACCGAAGTCGCCCTTGCCGACCGCGCGCGTGCCGGCGATCAGGTCCTGCACCGGTCGCGCGAATCGCCGTGCCGATACGATGGCGCCGTTGATCGCCGCGAGCATCGCGATGAGCAGCACGAGGGTCAGCGTCAGGCGGAAGCTGTACTTCAGCGGGTCGCGCATCGCGGCGAGCTCACCGTACTGCGAGTAGGAGCGCTGCACCGCTTCCGACAGGGCCGCGAGCTGCGGGGGCACCTCGTACACCGCCATCACGAAGCGTGCATCACGCCGCACGCGGGCATTGCCCAACGGCGCGGCGATCCGGATGTAGTACTCGCCATCCGCGCGGGGCTCGAGCGCAACGTACGGCCGGCCCTCGCCGACCTGGCGCAGGATCTCTTCGGTCGGCCGCGCCGGTGCGCCCGACAGCAGCGCCGCGCTGCTCGCAGCGATGAGACGCGAATTCGCGCCGAAGAGCACGACTTCGAGCGCACCGCTCGCGCGTCGCTCACCGTCGATCGCGGCAACGAGATCGACGTCCGGCAAGTCCGCGAGGCGCTGCGCGAAGGATTCCGTGCGCCCGGCGTGTTCGCGCAGCCTGAGATCGACGGCGGCGCGCGACAGGCTGAGCGCGTCGGACAAGCCCTGCTTGATCTCGACCTTGAACCAGCTGTCGATGCCGCGGTTCAGGAAATCGAGCGAGAAAAGGTAGACAACGACGAGCGGCGCGATCACGAGCGCGCCAAAGGTCGCGACGCTGCGCACCGTGAGGCGCGAGCCCGGCACGTGGTCGCGGTAATCACGGGCAAGGTGCGTGAGGCGCCGCACGAGCAGCACCACGAGCGCAAGCACGCCCGCGATGTTCAGCAGCAGGATCCACGGTTGCAGGCGACCGAACTGCGCCGAGTTCTGTGCGGTCTTGGCGAGGAGGATGAGCGCCGCCCCGCCGATCGCCACCCACAGCGCGAGGAGTGCGGCCGAACCGAAGCGCTTCAGACGGGCAGCGACCACGAGTACCACTCGCTCGTGCGATGCCAGCTGTCGGTCCAGAACATCAGCACACGCAGCGTGTCCGGCAGCCGGCCGCGGCGCACGCTCGCCCGCACGCTCACCCGGTAACGCGCATCGCGCGAAAGCTGCGGCTCGACGAGCACCGGCCAGTCGTCGACCGCGCCGATCGCCTCGAGCGCTTCGTGCAGCGTCGCGTAACTTTCCTGCGTGGCGCTGTCCGGGCTGTCGCGCACGACGTAGCGGTTACTCACCGCGTGATAGGACAATTCGCGCCGCAGTGTGACTGAGACCACGTCCGCATCGAACCAGTAGCGGCGCTCGCGAGCGATGACGGCCTCGACGTCGAACATCAGGGTCACGCCGTCATTGAGCGCGACGCGGATGTCCTCGTTCTCGGGGTACTGCACGCGCGCGTGCAGCTTGAACACGCCGTGATCGACGTTGACGTAGGCCGAACTGACCTCGAGCACACCATCGAGCGCGTTCGCCAGCGCTGCCGTGCCCGCGACGAAACTCGCGAGCAATGCCGTCAGGGCTGGAAATACGCGCTTCATGTCGGGGCCGCCTTGGTCAGGGAAGCATAATAGAAGCCGTCGGTCGCCGCGCGGACCCCCGGCCACAGCTGCTCCGGCGTGTCGATGCGGCGCGCGGCGGGTGTCTCCGCGACGAAGCGCTCGACGACTCCGCCGTTTTCCGCGGCGAGAACGGAGCAGGTGGCGTAAACCAGGCGCCCGCCCGGCAGGAGACGCGCAAAGCAGGTGTCGAGGATCGCCCGCTGGGCGCGGGCAAAGACAGGAATATCGCTGGGGCGACGCAGCAGCTTGATGTCGGGATGGCGGCGGATCACGCCGGTTGCCGAACACGGCGCGTCGATCAGGATGCGGTCGAAGGGGCCCTCGCCTGCGAGCGAGCGGGCGTCCCGCAGATCGAGGCGGGCGAGGCGAGCCTGCCGCCGAAGGCGCTCGAGATTCCCGGCGACCTGCGCCAGACGATCGGCATCGCTGTCGACTGCAAGCAGGTCGATGTCGCCGCCGGCGATCTCGAGCAGATGTCCGGTCTTGCCTCCCGGTGCGGCACAGGCATCGAGCACCCGCAATCCCGGCCGCAGATCGAGCAGCGCCGCGGCGCGCTGCGCGCCGGCGTCCTGCACCGAAAGCTGCCCTTCGGCGAAACCTGGCAGCGCCTCGACCGGGACTGGCGAGTCGAGCACGAGTGCCGCGTGGTAGCCCTCGAGCGGCTGCGCCGCGATGCCGTGCGCCGCGCACGCCGCCTGCGCCACCGCCACGGTGGTGCGCGCAAGATCGACGCGCAACGTCATCGGCGCGCGCACGTTGCCTCCTGCCAGAACATCTTCGAGCCGCTCCGGCACTTCCTTCATCAGCGCGTCCACGAGCCAGCGCGGATGCGCATGACGGACCGCCGGATCGGCGTCGAGCGTCGCGAAAAGCCGCTCGTGCTCGCGCACAAAGCGCCGCAGCACGGCGTTCACGAAGCCGCTGGCGCGCGCGGCGCCGAGGGCGCGCGTCGCATCGACAGCGGCGTCGACGACGCCCTGCGGAGCGTTGCGCGAATAGACGATCTGGTGCGCGGCGGTGACGAGCAGCGCATGCACGGCGGGCGCCATGCTCGCGGCGGGCCGCGCGAACAGGCGCGCAATCGCCGGCGTGAGGCGCAGATACCAGCGCAGCGTGCCGAGCGCAATCGCGCGCACGGCAGCGCTCCCCTCGATCCCGCCTGCCCCGCCCGCGTCGAGCACGTCATCGGCCGAGCGGTGTTCATGGGCGACCCGCATCACGGCACGCGCCGCGGCGGCCAGCACGGCCGTGCCCTCCTTCATCCGAACACCACACCCTCGAGCGACGCGGCGAGCGCGAAGTCGAACGCCGATACCGGCCGCCGGCCCGGTCGCTGCACGGTCTCGAGAGTGAGCACGCCCTCCCCGCACGCGACCGCGACGCCGCCGGCGTCAACACCGAGCACGCTGCCTGGCGCGCCGCTCGCAGCGCTCGCGGCCTCTGCCGGATGCGCCCGCAGCACGCGCAGCTGCTCGCCCTTGAAGCGCGTCTCTGCGATCGGCCACGGATTGAACGCGCGTACCTGCCGGTCGATTTCGGCAGCGCTCTTCCTCCAATCGATGCGCGCCTCGGACTTGTCGATCTTCGCCGCGCGGGTAACGCCGGTGGCGGGTTGCGGCGTCGCGCGCGCTGTGCCCGCCTCGAGGCCCGCAAGCACGTCGAGAAGCGTTGCTGCGCCCTCATCGGCAAGCCGGTCGTGCAGCTCACCTGCCGTCATGCGAGGTCCGATCGCGACTTTGCGCATCGCATACACCGGCCCCGTGTCGAGTCCCGCCTCCATGCGCATGATGGCGACCCCGCTCTCCGCATCGCCCGCGAGGATCGCGCGCTGGATGGGCGCTGCGCCGCGCCAGCGCGGCAGGAGCGAGGCGTGCACGTTGATGCAGCCGAGGCGCGGCAGGTCGAGCACGGCTTGCGGCAGGATGAGCCCGTAGGCCACGACGACCAGGAGATCAGGCTGCCAGGCCGCAAGCGGGGCGCGATCGGCGGCGCTCTTCAGGGATGCCGGCTGGGCGACGGGCCAGCCCCGCGACAGCGCCTCGAGCTTCACGGGGCTCGCGGCAAGCGATCGACCGCGCCCGGCGGGCCGATCGGGCTGCGTCAGCACGCCGACCATGGCATGGCGCGCGGCGAGTGCGCGCAGCGGCGGCAGCGCGAACCCGGGCGTTCCGGCGAACGCGATGCGCACGGTCAGGGCCCCGTGATCAGAGCGCCGGCACGCGAACGGGCGGCGCCGGCAGGGGATTTGAGGTCGCGCGGGCCTTGCGGTCCTTGTCGAGCTTCTTCCTGATCCGCTCGCGCTTCAGGTCAGACAGGTAATCGACGAAGAGCTTGCCCTCGAGATGATCCATCTCGTGCTGCAGGCAGACGGCAAGCAGCCCCTCGAGATCCTGCTCGAACTCGATGCCATGACGATCGCGCGCGCGCACCCGCACGTTCGAGGCGCGCTGCACCTCGTCGAAGACGCCGGGCACGGAGAGGCAGCCTTCCTCGGTGACGGCCGTACCGCTCGTGCCGAGCAGCAGCGGATTCACGAATACGTGGCGTTCATCCTTCGCCTCCGAAACATCGATTACGATCAGCCGCTTGTGGTAATCGACCTGTGTCGCCGCGAGCCCGATCCCCGGCGCCGCGTACATGGTTGCGAACATGTCGTCGATCTGGCGGCCGAGGGCGTCGTCGAAGACCGTCACCGGCTCTGCGCGGGTTCGCAGTCGCGGATCGGGGTACTCGAGGATCGTGAGGAGGGACATGGAAACCTTCGACAATGCTGCTAATGTATTCAGCGGGCTCGCATTTATTTGAACCAGCGCACAAAGTTGACATCGGACCGTGTGCACCGGTTCCATGGGCGATTATAACAGCGGGGTCGCTTGCCCCACCCGGTATAGAGGAGTGAGGGATGTTTTCGAATCAGTCAGTTAGCCCCGCGGCAGCCTGGTCGCGCGTGGCTCTCATCGCCTGTGTGGCGTTCATCGCCGCCTGCGCCTCGCCCGAAAAGGCGACCCGGGCCGCCGCGCCGCAACAGGAGTACGTGGCAGAGGCCGGCGAGGCCCCGCCGACCGACGACCTCACCGCCACCGAGGCCGCTACCGTCACGGACGAGGCCGCGCCCGCTCCGGCGCCCGCGGTCACAGCGGACGCCGTGCGCCCCGACGCCCCGAGCCGCTACACGGTGAAGCGCGGCGACACGCTGTGGGACATCTCGAACCTGTTCCTGCGCGACCCGTGGCTGTGGCCCGAGATCTGGTACGTGAATCCGCAGGTGGAGAACCCGCACCTCATCTATCCCGGCGATGTGCTCGCCCTCGCCTACGGCGCCGACGGCTCGCCCCGCGTGATTCTCGAGCAGGGCGGCGCTGCGCGCCTGAATCCACGCCTGCGCAGCACGCCCACCGAGGGCCCCATCGAAACCATCCCGTACGCGGCGATAGCAGGGTTCCTGTCGCGCCCCTCGCTGCTGTCGAAGGAGCAGCTCGACAAGGCCCCGCACGTGCTCGCCTTTCGCGATGAGCACATGATCGGCGCGACCGGTGAGGACATCTATGTCCGCAACCTCGACGCGCCGATCGACGCGCGCTTCGCCGTCGTGCACGTGGGCCAGAAGCTGCGCGATCCGGACAGCGGCGACGTGCTCGGCTATGAAGGCGTCTACGCGGCCACCGCGCGCGTCTCGCGCCCCGGCGAGCCGCTCACCGCGAGGCTCACGGACACGACACGCGAAACCCTCGAAGGCGACGTGCTCATCGCGAATGACGCCGATGCGCCGGCGAGCTTCGAGGTGCGGGTGCCGGCAGCCCCGATCAACGGCTCGATCATCTCGGTCGTGGATGACACGACGCTGATCGGCACCTACCAGATCATCGCGGTCAACCGTGGCACGCGTCATGGCCTCGCGCCCGGCCACATCCTCGCGATCGACCAGGCGGGGCTCACCGTGCGCGACAAGGGCAGCACCCGGGGCAGCAGCTTCTTCAAGGGCGGCAGCACGTTCGATTCGAAGGTGAAGCTGCCCGACGAGCGAGCCGGCACGGCGCTCGTCTTCAAGAGTTACGAGCGCATGAGTTTCGCAATCGTGGTCGGTGCCTCGCACGCGATCCGCGTTGCCGACACGGTGCGCACGCCGTAAGTCGTCACCCGCCTCTTCTCACGCGGTGGCGTCGGGCTGCAGCTCCGGCGCCGCCGCAGCGAACTCCGGTCTTTCCCTGAGCGCCGCGTCGATCGCGACGAGCGTCGGCATCCCTGTCAGATCGCATTCGAAGCGCCGCGCGTTGTACATCTGCGGCACGAGGCACACGTCGGCGAGGGTCACCCCCGCCCCGTAGCAGTGCCGCCCGTCCTTCGTATGACGGCGCACCGCCGCCTCGAGCGCCGCGAAGCCCGTTTCGATCCAGTGCCGCGTCCATGCGTTCACGGCCGCCTCGGATTGCGCGAGCGTTTCGCGCAGGTAGACGAGGACGCGCCGGTTGCCGAGCGGATGAATGTCGCAGGCAATGGCGAGCGCCAGCGCACGTACCTGCGCACGCGCCAGCGGCGTGCGCGGCAGCAGGGGCGGCTCGGGATGCGTCTCGTCGAGGTACTCGATGATCGCGAGCGACTGCCCGAGCACCTCGCCTGCCGTTTCGAGGGCCGGCACCAGCCCCTGCGGATTCACCGCAAGATAAGTCGCGCTGCGCTGCTCCCCACGCACAAGATGATGCGGCGCCTGCTCGTAAGCAATCCGCTTGAGGTTGAGTGCGATGCGCGCGCGGTAGGCGGCGCTGCTGCGCCAGTAAGTGTGCAGCTTCATGTGTAATTCGCCATGCTTCGCCCCGAAACGCGCGGCGCAGGGAGCCGCGACCCGCAGTATTCTCCGGTCATGCTTGCCGATGCCAGTGCCCTCGCGCTCGCGCGCTGCCCCGGCCTCACGGCCGAGCGGCTCGCCGCGGCGCTGGCGGTTGCGGGCGATCCCGACCGCATCCTGCGCCTGCCCGAAGCGCGCCTGCGCAACTGCGGATGGCAGGACCCCGCGGTGGCGTGGGCGGCGGCGCCCGATCGTGCCGGGATCGATCGCGACCGCGAATGGCTCGAATCGTCCGGCGCGCAGCTGATCGCCTGCCTCGATCCGGAGTACCCGCCGCTGCTGCGCGAGACGCAGCACGCACCGGCCTTCCTCTGGGTGCGCGGCGATGCGGGGCTGCTCGCCTCGGCGCAGCTCGCGATCGTCGGCAGCCGCAATCCGACCGCTGGCGGGCGCTCCGACGCGCACGAGTTCGCCCGTTACCTTGCGGCCGGCGGTCTCACGATCACGAGCGGCCTCGCGCTCGGCATCGACGGCGCGGCACATCGCGGTGCGCTCAAGGCGGGCGGGCGCACCATCGCCGTGTGTGGCACGGGCCTCGACACCGTATATCCGCGCGAACACGCCGCGCTTGCCGACGAGATCGCCACCACGGGCACACTCGTTTCCGAGTTTCCGCCGCGTGCGCCCCCGCTGCCGGCGCATTTCCCGCAGCGCAACCGCGTCATCAGCGGCCTCGCCCTCGGGGTGCTCGTCGTAGAGGCCGCTAGCCGCAGCGGGTCGCTCAGCACCGCAAGGCACGCCGGCGAGCAGGGTCGCGAGGTGTTCGCCATCCCCGGGTCGATCCACAACCCGCTCTCCCGCGGCTGCCACCAGCTCATCAGGACCGGCGCCAAGCTCGTGGAAAGCGCGGCCGATATCCTGGAAGAGCTCAAAATACCCTTTACTAGACAATCGCTTACGCCCGATGAACGGCCCGGGGAGGCCGCCCCACGGTTGGACAAGGAATACGAAATCCTGTTAGATGCGCTCGGCTTTGACCCCACGGGCGTCGATGCGATCGTCGAGCGGACCGGGTTGCCGGCCGATTCGGTGGCGTCAATGCTCCTCATACTCGAACTCGAGGGACATATTGCCCCTTACCCGGGCGGCCGCTACGGCCGTATCCAGAAGAAGCGATGATCACTGGCAGCGTTCTCGACATCCTCATTTACGTCTTCGATCACTACATGCTCGAAGACACACCCGAAGTGCCCGAGCGTGAGACTCTGGCGCACGATCTCGAGCGCGCGGGTTTTTCCGCGCCGAACGTCGAGCGCGCGCTCGACTGGCTCGCCGACCTCGCGGGCGAGCGCCACCGGCCCGATTTCGCAGCGGGCCCGCGCGCCATCCGCGTCTACGCCGAGGGCGAACTCACGCGCATGTCGACCGAGTCGCGCGGCTTCCTGCTCACGCTCGAGCGCACCGGCATCCTCTCGCCCGTGCAGCGCGAGATCGTGATCGACCGGCTGCTCGCGCTCGACGCCGAGGAACTCTCGATCGACCAGTTGAAGTGGGTCGTGCTGATGGTGCTGTCGAGCCAGCCGGGGCAAGGCGAAGCGTACGCGCGCATGGAGGATCTCGTGTTTGACAGCGACGGCTCTGCACCGCATTGAATCTCGTCATCGTCGAATCGCCCGCGAAAGCGCGGACCATCAAGAAGTACCTCGGCAAGGACTTCGAGGTGCTCGCCTCGTACGGGCATGTGCGCGATCTCGTGCCGAAGGAAGGCGCGGTCGATCCCGACAGGAAGTTCGCGATGCAGTATCGTGTGCTCGAGAAGAACGAGAAGCACGTCGATGCGATCGCGCGCGCGCTCAGGAAGGCCGACGCGCTGTATCTCGCCACCGACCCCGACCGCGAGGGCGAGGCGATCTCCTGGCACCTGCGGGAGCTCCTGAACGATCGCGGCGCGCTCGATGGCAAGGCCGTGCATCGCGTCGCCTTCTATGAAGTGACGAAGAACGCGATCCGCCAGGCGATCGGGGAGCCGCGGCCGCTGTCCATGGACCTCGTGAACGCGCAGCAGGCGCGGCGCGCGCTCGACTATCTCGTCGGCTTCAACCTCTCGCCGCTGCTCTGGAAGAAAGTGCGGCGCGGCCTCTCCGCCGGGCGCGTGCAAAGCCCGGCGCTGCGCATGATCTGCGAGCGCGAAGAGGAGATCCAGCGCTTCATTGCGCAGGAATACTGGACCATCGACGCCGAAGGCGAGCACTCGCGCCAGCATTTTCCCCTGAAGCTCGTCGAATATGCCGGCCGCAAGGTCGAGCAGTTCAGCTTCACGAACGCGGACGCCGCGCATGCGGTGGAGAATGCACTGAAAGAGGCCGCGGGCAGCGGCAAGCCCGGGCAAGCGCACGGGCGCCTGACCGTCGCGCGCATCGACAGGAAGCAGCGTCGCCGCAACCCGGCGCCGCCCTTCACGACCTCGACGTTGCAGCAGGAAGCGGCGCGCAAACTCGGTTTCTCCGCGCAGCGCACGATGCGCCTCGCGCAGCAGCTCTATGAAGGCGTCGATTACGGCGAGGGCAGCGTCGGCCTCATCACCTACATGCGTACCGATTCGGTCTCGCTCGCCGCCGAAGCCGTCGCCGAGATCAGGAACGTCGCCACGCAGCTCTACGGCAAGGAAGCAGTCGCCGACGAGGTGCGCGTCTACAAGGTCAAATCACGCAATGCGCAGGAAGCGCACGAATCGGTGCGGCCCACGTCGGCCGCAATCACCCCGCAACTGATCGAGGGGCGCATCGAGCCCGACCAGTGGAAGCTCTATTCACTCATCTGGAAGCGCGCGGTCGCCTGCCAGATGGCGCCCGCGCTGTACGACACCGTCGCGGTCGACATGAACGCGGGTCCGCACGTACTGCGTGCCAATGGCTCGACCCTGGTGAAACCGGGTTACATCGCCGTTTACCAGGAAGGCCTCGACGACGCCGTCGATGACGATTCCGACCATGTGCTGCCCCCGATGACAGAGGGCGACACCGTCACGCTGGTCGGCGTGCACCCTGCGCAGCACTTCACCGAACCACCGCCGCGTTATTCGGAAGCCTCGCTCGTCAAGGCGCTCGAAGAGCACGGCATCGGCCGGCCGTCGACCTATGCGTCGATCATCTCGACGCTCAAGGACCGCGAATACGTCGACATGGACAGCCGACGCTTCATCCCGACCGACATCGGCAAGATCGTCAACGGCTTCCTCTCGAAGCACTTCCACCGCTACGTCGAGTACGGCTTCACGGCGGCGATGGAGGACGAGCTCGACGCCGTGTCGCGCGGCGAGGAGGACTGGACCGAGCCACTGAAGAAGTTCTGGAAGCCTTTCATCGACCTCGTCGAGCACACGGAGAAGCACGTATCGCGCGATGAAGCCGCGCAGGCGCGCGAACTCGGCAAGGACCCCGCGACCGGCAAGCCGGTCAGCGTGCGCATGGGTCGCTTCGGACCCTTCGTGCAGATCGGCACCCGGGACGACGAGGACAAGCCGCGCTTTGCGGGCCTGCGGCCCGGCCAGAAAATGGACAAGATCAGCTTCGGGGAGGCGATGGAGCTCTTCAAGCTGCCGCGCAACCTCGGCGAGACTGCGGAGGGCGAGCCGGTGCAGGCGAACATCGGCCGCTTCGGTCCCTACGTGAAGTACGGCGCGAAGTACGCGTCGCTCAAGGACGACGACCCGTACAAGATCACGCTCGAGCGCGCCCTCGAGGTGATCGCGGCGAAGAAGCTCGCGGACGCGAACCGCTTGATCCAGGATTTCGGTGTCGATGAGATCCAGGTGTTGAACGGCCGCTACGGCCCGTACATCACCGACAAGAAGAAGAACGCGAAGATCCCGAAGGATCGCGATCCGAAAACACTCACGCTCGAGGAGTGCCGCGCACTGCTTGCCGCCGCGCCGGAGCGGGGCGGACGATTTGGCCGCGGGCGCGGCGCGATGAAGGGCGGCAAGGCCACGGCGCCGAAGTCTGCCGTCGCGGCGCCGGCCGCTGACCCGGCGGGGCCCGTGGCGAAAGTGAAGGCCGCACCGAAGAAGAGGAAGAAAAAGGCGGTCGCCAAGGCCAAAGCACCCGCGAAACCGAAGCCGGCCTAGGGCCACGCCGTTGAAATACCGGCACGCTTTCCACGCCGGCAATTTTGCGGACGTGCACAAGCATGTCGTGCTGCTCGCGCTGCTGCGCGCCTTGCAGCGCAAGGAAAAGGGCTGCTTCTTTCTCGATACCCACGCGGGGCGTGGGCGCTACGCGCTCGACCGCGGTGACGCACTCGCCAGCAGCGAGTCGCGCTTTGGCGCAGCCCGGCTGCTCACGGCATTGCGGGATGCCGAAGCGCGGCGCCTCGCCACCCCGGAACTTGTCGACTACGCAACCGTGATTGAGGCCTGGCGTCGCAGCGCTGGCGCGCCCCACGACTACCCCGGCTCGCCCCTGATCGCCGCTCACGTGCTGCGCGCGCAGGATCACGGTGTTGCCGTCGAGGCGCAACCTGCGGAGTTTGAAGCTTTGCGCAAGGCGCTCGGGCGCGGGGCGCGCATTCAGGCCGAACATGCTGATGGCTATCAGCGCCTGCGCGCGCACCTGCCGCCGGCAGAACGTCGCGGTCTCGTGCTGATCGATCCGCCCTATGAAGACACGCGCGGCGATTTCCGCGCAGCGGCGAGCGCCATACAGGACGCTCTCGAGCGCTTTGCGACCAGCGTGGTCGCGCTCTGGTATCCGATCAAGGACAGGCGCGACACGGATCGCTGGCACGCCGGGTTCGCGCAGCAGATCACCCGCCCGACGATCGCCGTGGAACTCTGGATGCACCCGACCGACTCGCGCGCCGGTCTCAACGGCTCGGGACTGGTGATCGTCAATCCGCCCTACCGGTTCGCGGACCGGTGCGGCGCGTGGCAGAAGGAACTGCTGCGTCACCTCGCCGCGGGCACGGATGCCGGCTCACGCATCGTCTCGCTGGTCGGTGAAAACCGGTAAGCTTGCCCGAGGGGGAGGACCCAGTGGACGAGATCGACCAGTACGGCGTCATCGGGCACCCGGTGGCTCACAGCCGCTCGCCATTCATCCACGGCCTGTTTGCGAAGCAGACGGGCCAGCGGATGCTCTACCGCCTCTATGACGTATCACCCGACGATTTCGTGACGCGCGTGACCGGGTTCTTCGAAGGCGGCGGACGGGGCCTCAACGTCACGGTGCCGCACAAGCCGGCGGCGGCGACGTTCGCACGCACCCTTACGCCGCGCGCGCAGCAGGCCCGCGCGGTGAATACACTCGTCGCGCAAGGCGATGGCACGATCCTCGGCGACAACACTGACGGCGTCGGGCTCGTGCGCGACCTCACGCGCAACCTCGGAATCACCATCCCGGGATGTCGTGTGCTGATTCTCGGTGCGGGCGGCGCGACGCGCGGCATCCTCGCGCCGCTCCTCGAGCTTGCGCCAGGCGCCCTCACGATCGCGAACCGCACTGCCGACCGCGCACGCGTGACCGCGGCGAGCTTCGCGGATCTCGGCCCCGTCAAGGGTTGCGGCTTTCTCGAGATCGAGGCCCGGCCGTGGGACCTCGTCATCAATGCCACGGCCGCCAGCATCGCGGGCGCGCGCCCTGACATCCCCCGCGCCGTGATCGGCCCGAACACGATCTGCTACGACCTCGCCTATGGGCATGAGCCCACGCCGTTCCTGTCCTGGGCGCTTGCCGAAGGGGCAGCGGGCGCGCATCTCGGCTGGGGCATGCTGGTGGAGCAGGCGGCCGAGTCGTTCCACCTGTGGCGCGGCGTGCGGCCGGAGACGCGGACGGTACTCGACGTCCTCAAGGACTGGCGCGGGTAGGCATTGGTGCCGGGTTTTCGGTTATTCGGTTATTTGCCGGCGCGGCCGCGCGCGCAAATAACCGAATAACCGAAAACCCGGCACCAACGCTTATCGCATCGTAACGAATTCTTCGGCGGAGGTCGGGTGGATCGCCACCGTGTCGTCGAAATCGCGCTTGGTCGCGCCCATCTTCACCGCCACCGCGAAGCCTTGCAACATCTCATCGGCGCCCTCGCCGATCACGTGCAGGCCGACGATGCGCTCCTCGGGCCCGGTGACGACGAGTTTCATGTTCGCGCGCGGCTTGCGGGTCGTGAGCGCGTGGTACAGCGGCACAAAGCTCGACGTGTAGGTGCGCACGTCCCCGCTGCCGAAACGCGTGCGCGCTTCAGCCTCGGTGAGACCCACCGTCCCGATCGGCGGATGCGTGAAGATCACGGTCGG
>Ga0073904_10000638_pt1 | contig 25540 bp, 18 predicted proteins | sample KloWWTrecipitate_FD_66668 | JGI IMG/M metagenome (GOLD analysis project Ga0073904, IMG submission 66668) | Active sludge microbial communities from Klosterneuburg, Austria, studying microevolution and ecology of nitrifiers - Klosterneuburg... | ecosystem: Engineered > WWTP > Aerobic digester >... | reverse complement strand
TCGGATGGCTCGCGTGGCTCGCGTGGCTCGCGTGGCTCGCGTGGCTCGGGTGAGACGGCATCGGGCCGCGCGGCGGAGGGATCGCGGGGAGCTGGGCGCCGGCCACACCGAGCGGCGTCGCGCTATGCATCGGCTGGGGCATGGCGCGGGGCGCGTTGGGCGCGTAGCTGAACCCCGCGCCGAGGATGGCCGCTCGCTCGAGCGAGGGGACCGTGGCCTGCGGGGCGTAGGGCGCGAGCGCGCGGGCGAGCTCGGGGACGTCGTTGAAGCGCTTCAGCCTGTCGCGCGCCAGGCACTTGGCGACCACCTCGCTGAAGCCCGGCGGACAGTCGGGGAGGAGCTCGCCCACCGTGGGAATGCGCTCCTTCATCACCTGCTGGACGAGCTCCCCGAGGGACTCCGCGGTGAACGGCCCGCGGCCGCACACGAGCTTGAACAGGATGACACCGAGCGACCAGATGTCGCTGCGGGTGTCGGCCGCGCTCGCGTTCAGCACCTGCTCCGGCGCCATGTAGCTCGGCGAGCCGAGCAGATCGCTGGCACGCGTGACGAGGCTGTCTTGGACGTGCGACGGCGGCCTGGGCCGATCGTCGCGCATGCGCCCGCCCGGGTTGGTCGCGTCGGACTGGGCGGCCACGTCGAGCAGCTTGGAGACGCCGAAATCGAGGACCTTGATGGTGGGCGCGCCGCCCGGCCCCTGCGCGAGGAAGAGGTTCGCGGGCTTGATGTCGCGGTGGACGATGCCGTGGGAGTGCGCCTCGCCGATGGCCTCGCACGCCTGGAGGATGTACTCGACCGCCTCGGCTACGGGCAGCCGGCCGCGCTGCTTCAGCAGGTCGGCGAGGTCGGTGCCATCCAGGTACTCCATGACGATGTACGGCGCGCCGTCGTCGAACGCGCCCACGTCGATCACCCGGGCCGCGTGCTGGCTCTTCAGCTTCACCGACGCCCGGGCCTCGCGCATGAAGCGCTTCGTGTACGACGGGCTGATGACCTCGGGGCGCATGCACTTGAGCGCCACGGTCTGCCCCAGCTGCAGGTGCGTGGCGGCCACGACGATGCCCATGCCGCCCTCGCCGAGGACACGGTCCACGCGGAATTTGCCGCCGACGATGTCCCCGGGTCTCAGTGCCACGCGCGCTCCAGAGGTCTGGTTCTACCACGATGACCCCAGCCCGGGCGACATTGCGCACCGGCCCGGACGCCCGGGCGTCCCGACCGGGACACCACGCGCGCCGCCGAGAGCGTGGAATTTTCAGGAGATCGCGACGGCACGAGAGGTGAAAGGGGGAGCTCATGCTCCAGCGCCGCGCGTCACACACCTCAATCCAAATGGGCCTACCGCGGGTCACCCGCACAAACCGCGTCGTGCACCTGCTCGCGGTCCTCGCGTCCTGGGTGGCGGCCGTCGCGGCCGGGAGCGACGCGCGCGCCGAGCCTTGGCCGCGCGCCCCCGAGGACGTGTTCGTGGACGGGGACCGTGACGCGTTCGATCCCGTGTCGGGGCGGCCAGGCGCGCCAGGCGGGGGGGGCGCCGGGCTCTACGTCGCCCTCTCCGGATCGCTGCGGCGCGGACCGTCGTCTGAAGAGCGGGCGGCCTACGTGGTGCTCGGTCTCCCGCTCGACGCGCTCCTGGATGGGCGCCCGCGCGCCCCCTCTCCACAGCATGCGCTCTACACCGATGTGGGGACGGCGACCGCGAACGCGCTGCCCGTCACGGGCGAGCTGCCGCCGCCCTCGCCGCTCCTCGCCCGCGCGGTGGCGCGCGCCGCGCTGCGCGCCGCCGGGGTCGATCAAGGCCACGCGCGCCTCGACGACCTCGCGTCGCGCGCGCGGCGGAGCGCGCTGCTCCCCGAGACGCGCCTCCGCGCCACCCGCTACGTCGACGACCGCGCGAGCGTTGACGCGCTGCCGGAGCAGAGCCGCCTCGTCGACTCGAGCTCGCACACGATAGGCCTCGAGGCGCGCCTCACGTTTCGGCTCGATCGCCTGGTCTTCGCCGACGAGGAGACCCACCTCGAGCGGGCGCGCCTCGACCTCGAGACCTTCCGCGCGCGGCTCACGAGCCGGGCGCTGGATCTCCTCTTTCGGCACCACAGGGCGCGCCTCGCGGCGGCCCGCGCCGTCGCGGCCGGGGAGCGCGAGGAGCGCGCCGCGGAGGTGGCCGAGCTCGCGGCCGCCCTCGACGCCCTCACGGGGGGCTATTACTCGCGGGCGGTCACGCCATGATCACGGCGTGGAAGGAGAGCTTGCGCGATCAGTCGAGCTCGTCGACCGCTCCGCCCTTCTTGAGGGTGCCGCCCGCGGCCGCGAGGAGGTAGGCCTCGAGGAAGTCGTCGAGATCACCGTCGAGCACGCCGTCGACGTTGCCGGCCTCGTGCGAGGTGCGCAGGTCTTTCACGAGGCGGTACGGCGCGAGAACGTAGCTGCGGATCTGGTTGCCCCACGCGATTTGCGTCTTGGTCGCCTGGTAGGCGTCGTGGGCCTCCTCGCGCTTGCGCAGCTCGAGCTCGTAGAGCTTCGCCTTCAGCATCTTCAGCGCCGTCACGCGATTCTGGAGCTGCGAGCGCTCGGCGCGACACACGATCACGATGCCGCTCGGGAGGTGCTTCATGCGCACCGCGGTCTCGACCTTGTTGACGTTCTGCCCCCCCTTGCCGCCGGCGCGCATCGTCGTGGTCTCGAGGTCGCCGTCTTTCACGACGATGTCGATCTCGTCCTCGATGTCGGGCGTGATCTCGACGGCCGCGAAGGCCGTCTGCCTTCGCGCGTTCGCGTCGAAGGGCGAGATGCGCACGAGCCGGTGGACGCCGTGCTCGGAGCGGAGGTAGCCGTACGCGTTCGGCCCGGCGACCGTGAAGGACGCGCCGTCGATGCCCGCCTCGTCGCCCTCTTGGTAGTCGACCACCTCGGTCTTGAAGCCCCGCCGCTCGCACCAGCGCAGGTACATGCGCAGGAGCATCTGCGCCCAGTCTTTGGCGTCGGTCCCGCCGGTACCTGGGTGAATGCTCACGATCGCGTTGGCGTGATCGACCGGGCCGGAGAGCATGCGCTGGAGCTCCGACACGCGCAGCCGCGCCTCGAGGGCGCCGAGGCCGGCCTCGACCTCCGCCACGACCCCGTCGTCGCCCTCGGCTGCGCCGAGCTCGAGCAGCTCGACGGCGTCGGTGATGTCGCGATCGAGCCTCTCGAAGGTCTCGACCTTCACCTCGATGTTCCCGCGCTTCTTGGTCGACGACTGCGCCTTCTTCGGGTCGTTCCAGAACCCGGGGGCCATCGTCTCTTGGTTGAGCGCCGCGAGCTCTCGCTTCAGCTTGGCGAGGTCAAAGATGCCCCCTTAGCGTCATGAGGCGCCTTTGGAGGTCAGAGAGCTTTTCCCGGGACTCGGAGAGCATGCGCGGGACTTAGGCCCGACCCCACGGCGAGGTCAAGCGCCGGGCGCGGGCCGGCGGCGGCAGGCCACCGGCGGCGGCCCCGATCGGGCGACAAGAGCGCGACAGAAACGACAATAGTTTCAATACCTTTCGCGGCGGCCACCCGTCGCGGCGCGCGCGTGCTACCAAGCGGGCATGCTGGAGGGCGCAGGGAGAGAGGGCGCAGGCGGAGGCATGGGCCGGGGCGCGAGGACGCCCGCCGCGATCGTCGCCGAGCGCTCCGGGACGCTCCTCGCTGCGCTCGCGCTCGCGCAGACGCTCGACACCGAAGGGGTGCACCGCGCGCGCGTGGCCTCTCGTCGCCTGCGAGCGGCGCTCGCCGCGGTCGACGGCCGCCGCAGCGCGCGCGCGGCGCGGCGGGTGCGCAGGATCACGCGGGGGCTCGGGCCCGTGCGCGAGCTCGACGTCGCGCGGGACCTCCTCGCGGCCCTCGCGCCGGCCCTCGACGCCGCCGACGCGGGCGCCGTCGCGGGGCTCGGGAAGCACCTCACCGCGCTGCGGGAGCGGCGCGCGGCGCGGGCGCTCCGCGCGCTGCCCGGGCTCGCTCGCCTCGCGAGTCGCCTCGGGGCGGTCACCTCCCGCCTCGCCCTCCACGACGAGCGCGACGACGCGGCCTGGGCCGAGGAGACCTCACGCCGGATGCGGGCACGCGCGGACCAGTTCGAAGAGGCGATGACGCGCGTGGGCGACCGCTTCGCCCCCGGGCGCCTCCACCGCGTCCGCGTGGCAGCGAAGAAGCTCCGCTACGCCGTCGAGGTCGCGCGGGGCCCACGCCGGTCGTCGCTCATCCTGGGGCTCCGACGCGCCCAAGAGATCCTGGGCGACCTGCACGACCTCGTGGTGCTGCGCGCGCTCGTGGCCGGGGCCCTCCCCGAGACCTCCCGCGACCTCCGCCCGGGCCTCCGCAGGCTCTCGGCCCTCGCCCGCCGCGAGTGCCACACCCTCCACGCGCGCTACCTCGCAGAGCGGACCCGGCTCGCCCACTGCTGCGTCGTGGCCCGCGGCTCCTGAACCGACGCCCGACGTAAGAGCCGAAGATGGTGAAGCCCGGGAGCCGCGCGCGCCAGAGCTGGAGCCCGTCTTGCGCGAAGAGCACGACCTCGCCCGACTCGCCCGAGTCAGCCCGGATCACTGCACGGGACCATCGTCCCACGCGGGAGGAGGAGCCACGAGGGTGGTCAGACGATGCTGTGTCGGACCGAGGCCGCCTCGGCCTCCTCCTTGAGCACCGCGCGCTTCGCGGCGTCCTTCGACCGCCGCGCGCGCATGTTGAGCAGCTCCACGCCAAGGGCGAACACCATGGCGGCGTACACGTAGCCCTTGCTGATCGGCGTCCCGGCGCCCTCGGCGAGGAGCAACACGCCGATCATCACGAGGAAGCTCAGCGCGAGCATCTTGAAGGTCGGGTTCTCGTCGACGAACCGCGAGACCTTCCCGGCGAAGAGGCCCATGAACCCGACGGCGACGAGCATCGCGGTCACCATGACCCAGAGATCTTTGGCCATGCCGATCGCGGAGATGACCGAGTCGAGCGAGAAGACGAGATCGAGCACGATGATCTGCGCGATGACTCCGGCGAACGAGGCGTTCCGCCCCTTGCGCGCCAGCTCGTCCTCGTCGCCGCCCATCGTCTTCTTGTGGATCTCGGTCACGCTCTTGCCGATGAGGAAGAGCCCGCCAGCGAGGAGCACCAGATCGCGCCCCGTCACGGCGTCGACGTGGTGGTTCTCGACCCAGCCCTCGGGCACGAAGCCGAGCGTCCGCCAGTGGAAGATCGCGGCCTCGAGGCCCATGACCCACTTGATGCCGAGCAGCAGCACGAGGCGCGCCACGAGCGCGAGCCCCAGCCCGATGGCCCGCGCGCGCTTCCGCTGATCCTCAGGCAGCGTCCCCACGAGGATCGAGAGGAAGACGATGTTGTCGATGCCGAGGACGATCTCCATCAGCGTCAGCGTGAGCAGCGGGACGAGCCAGGCCATTGGACGATTCAGCTTTCTGCCACGCGAAGGTGGCCACATGCAAAAAGACATCGCCCGATCAGAGAGCGGACGGCGCGGCGCTCGTGAGCGCTCTGCGGTCGAGCTAGCGTTCACGCGCCGCCCACAGACTTGCGCACAGAGGCGGCGGTCAGGCCATCGCTCTCTCCGCTACGGTCTACGGGCGCACCGGAATCCACGGGCGTGGCCGCGGCCGTAGGGCGGCGCGTTGTCGCGGATCGTCGCGCGGAGGTAGGAGTGGTCGCCGAGGAAGTCGCCGCCACGGAGCGCGTGGAGGGAGGAGAGAGGGGGGAGAGAGGGGATGTTCGTGCAGTTCGTGCACGTCGCCCCGCCCCCTCCGTACCACCCCGCGTCGAATCCGTCGTAGACCCACTCCCATAGGCTCCCCCCGAGGTCTCGGTGGCCCCAGCGCCCGTTCCCCGCCGGTGTGCTCCCCGCTAGGGGCAGGTCCGCCACGTCGCAGCTCGGCCCGCCGCTGAAGCGGCACTCGTACGAGGCCAGCGCTACCGTGGGCGCCGCATTCCCCCACGGGTAGAGCCGGTTTTCGTCTCCCCCTGCCGAGGCGTACTCCCACTCCGCCTCGGTGGGGAGCCGGCCGCCGTCCCACGCGCAGAACGCGAACGCCTCGTACCAGCCCACGCAGTTGATCGGACTGGCCTCTGTGGCGCCCGGCGTGTCGCTCCACGTCTGCCACGTCACGCCGCACTTCAGGTTCGAGCGGAGCGCTGCCGCGGTCGGCGGTGTGCTCCCGGTCCACAGCGCGTTCCACCCCGTGCCGGCGATGAGCGGGTGTGCCCCGGTCCCCGGTGCGGGTGGTCCCGCGTACGCATCCACGAACTTCCGAAACCGCCCCACCGTGACCTCGAAGGTGTCCAACGCAAAGCTGGACACCGTCACGCCGTGCTCGGGTTGCTCGGCCGACAGGCAGAGCGTCGTCGGCGGGCACGCGTCGCTGCCGGCCCCGCGCCCCATCGGGAACGTGCCCCCCGGCACCACGAGGCTCTCGCAACAGTCGATCCCCTGGCACGTGAGCCCGCCCGCGCACGACGGCGGCCCGCATGCGCCCCCCGTGCAGGTCGTGCTCTGGCAGTCCGACGGGGCACCGCACATCCTCCCGTTCGCGCACGCCGGACAGGGTCCACCGCAGTCCACGTCCGTCTCGCTGCCGTTCTTGGCACCATCGTCGCACGCAGGCGCCGCGCAAAGGCTACCCGTGCAGATCCTGCTCCCACAGTCGGCGGAGCCGGCGCACGTCTTCCCATCGACACAGCTCGGACACGACCCGCCGCAGTCTACGTCGGTCTCGTTGCCATTCTTCGCGCCGTCGCTGCACGTGGAGGCCACCACGCAGACGCCGCCCGCGCAGGTCGCGCTGGCGCAGTCGACCGGGCCCGCGCACGCTCTCCCGTTCGCGCACTTCGGACACGCGCCCCCGCAGTCCACGTCCGTCTCGTTGCCATTCTTCGCGCCGTCGCTGCATGTCGGCGCGGGCGCGCCACACAGCCCCGCGCTGCACGCGCCGCTTGCACAGTCGGCTGGGCCCCCGCAGGCCTTCCCGTTTGCACACTTCGGGCAGGTTCCCCCGCAGTCCACGTCCGTCTCGCTGCCATTCTTCGCGCCATCGCTGCACCCTGGCGTGGGCACGACACACACTCCCGCATTGCACGCTCCGCTTGCGCAGTCGATCGGGCCCCCACACGCCTTCCCGTTTGGGCACTTCGGGCACGCCCCCCCGCAGTCGACGGCGGTCTCACTGCCATTCTTCGCGCCGTCGCTACACGTCAGCACGTCGGGACCCGAGCCGGAGTCGGTGACCGCAGCATCTGCCCCGGCGGGGTCCGTCGTCGTGCTGCACGCCGGGGCGTTCCCCAGCGCCAGCGCAACCAGCAGCGCCCCAAGGGGTCCCCTCGACCGCGCCGAACCTCTTGACATGGTGCCCCCTCGCCGAGACGCGCCACTTGCCGCACTGCCGCGGTCACACGCGCGCTCGTCCTTGTCTGTGGAAGGGTACCGCACCTTCACACCACGCGGGGACTCTGGATTCCGGGCGGGCCCATTCATGTCGACACGGCCGAACGCAGTTGGCGTTCGCGCGGCGGACATGAGTGGCTCAGCTCAGGTCGCCCCGCCCGCTCAGCGCGGGCGGCTCGTGCACTTCGTGTCGGTCTCGCTCGAGGCGACCCACTCTCCGCCGGAGCAGCGGTACCACCTGCTGTCACGCGCCGACTGCACACAGGCGTTCTCTGGCTGGTTCGTGCCGAGGGTGGAGCTGAAGCACGTGGTGGCCGCGCCGCCGGAAGGCGTGGCAGGCGTGGCGCTCACGTTCGCGATCGCGCGCTTCACCGCCGGCGCGTCCTGGAGCTTGTCGAACACGTAGCCCTCGGCCTTCAGCGTGGGCACCATGAGCTTGACCATGTCCACGGTCTTCGAGTGCACGTCGTGCAGGAGCACGATTCCGCGCTTCTTCGAGCGGATCTCCTGCAGGTACAGGTCTGCGCAGCGCTGCACGGTCACGCCCCGTCCCCAGCAGTCCCAGTCGGCCGCCGCGGTGCTCGTGAGCGTGCCGCCCACGTCCCAGAAGATGCTGCCGACGTACTTCTTCATCGACGTGCCGTTCAGCTCGGTCGCGACGCGGCCGTTCCACGCGCCGTAGGGCGCGCGGAGGAGGGACGGCCCGGCCGGCTGCACGCTGAGGATGTGCGCGTCGGTGTCCGCCACGGCCTTGAACAGCGTGTCGCCCGAGATGCGGGTCATCTGCGCGTGGTTCTGGGTGTGGTTGGCGAGCGTGTGCCCTCGCCGGATGATGGTGTCGAGGACGTTCTGGCGACCGGGGACGTTCTTCCCGTTGATGAAGAACGCGGCCGGGATGCCCTGGTCGCCGAGGTAGTTCGCCAGCTCCGCCGTGCGCCCGCCGGGGCCGTCGTCGAAGGTGAGCGCCAGGTGCTTCTGCGCCATGTCCGCGCCCATGATCTGGCGCTCGCTGACGAGCTCGTCTTCGGAGATGTTCCCGTCGCCGTCGGTCCCGAGGTCGGCCTCGTCGGGCGGGACCTCGGCGGAGCACGCCGCGAGGCACGAGGCGGCGGCGAGGGCGAGGGTGGGGAGCAAGCGGAGCGCGCGCGCGGGAGAGACCATGTGCGGGCTCGCATGCACACATAATGCCACACATACACACTGCAAATTCTCCGGGCGGATCGCGTCCTCGCGGGAGGCGCGCGCCCCGTCCGGACCCAGGAGGGGGAACCAAAGATCCACCCTCGGCGCCCCTCGCGTCGAAGCCGCACGCGCGGAGCGGCCGGCGCGGTAGAAGACGGCATGACGTCCGCGGCCGGGATCGCCGAGCCCACCGAGCCTTCCCAGCCCGCCGAGCCGCGCCCCGGATCGTTCCGGCTGCACACCAGCGATCCGGGCTCGCGCGCGCGGCGGGGCACGCTCATGACCGCGCACGGCCCCGTGGAGACGCCCGTGTTCATGGCCGTGGGCACCCGCGCCACCGTCACCGGGTGCACCCCCGACGAGCTCGCGCGCGTCGGCACGCAGGTGGTGCTCGGGAACACCTACCACCTCATGCTGCGGCCCGGCCCCGAGGCCTTCCGCGTGCTCGGCGGCATCCACGCGTTCATGCGCTGGCCCGGCCCCGTGCTCACCGACTCGGGCGGCTTCCAGATCTTCTCGCTCCCGGGCTCGCGCACCGTCACCGAGCGTGGGGCGCGCTTCAAGGGCTACACCGACGAGCAGATGCACATGCTCTCGCCCGAGCGCGCGATCGAGGTGCAGACGGCGATCGGCTCCGACATCATGATGGTGCTCGACGTGTGCGTGGACTCGACCTCCGACGAGGCGACCACCCGCGCGGCCATGGAGCGCACGCACAGGTGGGCGCTGCGGAGCCTCGCGGCCCGCACACGCGACGACCAGGCCCTCTTCGCGATCGTGCAAGGCGGCGTGGTGCCGGAGCTCCGCCGCGAGTCGGCCGCGTTCCTCACCGCGCACCCGTTCGACGGCTTCGCGATAGGCGGGCTCGCCGTCGGCGACACGCGCGCGCAGCGCGAAGACATCACGGCGCTCGCCGCCGAGCTCCTGCCGCGCGACAAGCCGCGCTACCTCATGGGAGTCGGCACGCCGCCCGACCTGCTCGTGGCGATGCTCGCTGGCGTGGACATGTTCGACTGCATCATCCCCACGCAGCTCGCGACCCAGGGCACGGCGTTCACGTCGACCGGGCGCGTGCGCCTCACGCGCTCCGAGAACAAGCTGGCGGACCGACCGCTCGACGCGGCGTGCCCGTGCGCGACGTGCGCGACGTTCAGCCGCGCGTACCTGCACCACCTGATGAAGGCCAAAGAGCCGCTCGGGCCGCGCCTCATCGCGGCCCACAACCTGAGCTACTACAACGCGCTCATGGCCGAGTCGCGGCGCCAGATCGAGCGCGGCACGTTCGCGGAGTTCGCGCGCGGCACGCTCGCGGCGATCGACCGCCACGAGCACGCCGCCGGCCCGGGCGGGGCGAGGTCGTGACGTCGCCTCACCTCGACTGCGAGGTCGTGCTCGCGCGGAGCGGCGCGACCGCGATACGCGACCGCGTGACGGGCGAGATCATGCACCCGCGAGGCCCCGACGTGGAGACCGCTGAAGTCTACCTGGGGCCGTCGCGCCTCGCGGAGCGACTGGCCACGGGCGGCGAGGAGCCGCTCGTGCTCTTCGACGTGGGGCTCGGCGCGGGCTCGAACGCCCTCGCCGCGTGGCGCCTGTCGGAGTCACGGCCTCGCGGCCCGGGTGCCGGGCGGCCCCTCGACATCGTGAGCTTCGAGCACGACCTTTCGGCGCTCGCGCTCGCGCTCGACGAGCGCCACCGGGCGGCCTTCGGGCTCACCGACGCCCGGGCGCACGGCGCGGCGAGCGCGCTCGCGCGCGACGGCCACCACGAGGCCTACCGCACGCGCTGGCGGCTCTGTCTGGGCGATCTGCGCGAGGCCCTGGAGGCGGAGCCCGCGGGCTCGGCCGACGTCGTGTTCTGGGACCCGTTCTCGCGCGAGGTGACCCCGGAGCTGTGGACCGTAGCGTGCCTCCGCGCGGCGCGACGGGTGTGTCGCGATGGGTGCACTCTGCACACGTACAGCGCGGCGACCGCGACGCGTTCGGGCCTCGTGCTCGCGGGGTTCGCGGTGGGAGCCGACGGTGCCCGCGGCGAGAGCACGAGCGCCGCGGTCCACGCGAGCGACCTCGCGAGCCCGCTCGACGCGCGGTGGCTCCTGCGGCTCTCGCGCTCCGGGGCGCCGTTCCCCACCGACGTGGCGCCCGAAGCCCACGAGGCGGCGCTCGAGGCCGTCCGCGCCGCGCCGCAGTTTCGCTGAGCTAGAGCTGCTAGCGTCGCGACCTTGACGGCGAGCCCGCCCCGCGGGCCTCGAGCGGGTTGTCCAACTCCTCGACGCCGCCCTTCAGCCCCCGACGGCGGCGCGCCGGCGGGGCGGCTTCCCGCTGAAGAGAAAGATCGCCGCGACGCCGAGGGCGAGCAGCGCGCCCGCCGCGGCATACCGTCGCGTGTGATCCGCCTTCTGCTCGCGGGCCTCCTCGAGCCGGTCGAGCTCGGCGCGCGCCTTGGGGTGCCCGGGGTCGAGCGCGAGCGCGCGGCGGAAGGGCTCGGTGTCGGCGACGCCGCGGCCCTGGAGCTCCTTGCCCTCGAGGAACGCGACCTCGGCCTCGAGCTTCGCCGCGCGCGGGCCCTTACCCTCGAGGCGCGCGGCCTTGCGAAACAGCGCGAGGGCGCCGCCGAGGTCGTTCTTGTCGACCAGCTCCCCCGCGCGCGCCGCGTACGCGGGCACCATCTCGGCGCGACGGTCGATCATGGGTTGCCGCGCGAGGACCTTGTCGAAGGCGGCGATGGCGTCGTCGCGCTTGCCCTCCTTCTCCTTGGCGAGGCCCGCGTCGAGGAGCGAATAGACCTCCTCTAGGCGCGCGCGGTCGTAGGCGGCGAAGAGCTCCTTCGCGGTCTGCTCGGGGCCCCACCCGTCGGGCGAGGGCTTGCCGGTGAGGTTCGTGTAGGCCTCACGCAATTTCCAGAGCGCGTCGGCCCCGAAGGCGAGCACCGACTCCCGGGCCGCCTGCCGAACGAGGGCGCGGTCGGTGTTCACGAAGGAGATGATGACGGGGATGGAGTCGTTCTCGCGCACGTGCGCGTAGGCCCGCAGGACGTCGGCGAGCAGCTCGCCGTTCGGGGTCTGCACGGCGTCGCCGGGGACGCGCTTGCCCATGCTCTCGAGCGTGGTGCTGGCCCAGCGCCGGAGCGAGGTGTCCGGCGTGCGGCGCAGCTCGATGAGCGCGGGCACCGCGTTGTCGCCCGCGACCTTCACGATCCGCGTGACCTCGGGGCGGAGCGCACCGTCGTGGTCAGCCGCGACCCGCACGACGAGCCTGAGCGCGGGCGTCGACCCGATCTTCGCGAGCGCGCGCAGGCAGAGGGCCGTGGCGAGCGTCGCCTTGTACCCGGCGCCGTCGTTCCTCTGCACGCGCAGCAGGGCGTCGACGAGATCGCCGCCCTCCGCGGAGGTGCGGCCACCGTTCGCCTCTTTCACGAGCTTGATCGCGGCGAACACGCCGCCCTGCCGCTCTTTGCGGAGCTCCCCGAGGCGCTTGCCGAGGCCGGGCACCGCGTCTTGGCCGAGCTTGCCGACCGCCTCCAGTGCGCGCTTCTGCGGCTCGCCAGTGGTGTCGGTCGCGGCGGCGATGACCTTCGCGACCTCCTCGAGCGAGAGGGCGCTCCCAGGGTCCGTGGACGCGACCTCGCCCGGCGCCGCCACGCCGACCTTCGCGGGCTCGGCGCCGGCCTCGGCCGGCGCGAGGGCGAGCGCGGCGACTGAGAGCACCATGGCGAAGGCGTGGGCGGCGCCGACGGCGCGGGCGGTGGCGACGCGCGGCCCGTGTGGGCTGCCGGAGTGCGCGTGGTCGTGGGCTGCGTGCTTCATGGTGACCCGGGAACGCGCGCGTCGCGCGCACGATTCCTCGCCTCTCCCCGCCGGTGTACCGCGCCTCGGGGGCGGGGCACAGAAAAGGCGTCACTCGAGGATGCTGAACTCGGGAAACTCGCCCGTGTAGCCGCGCCAGCGCACGTCCACGGCGTCGACCCGCGCCGCCGAAGGGCCGTGGTTCGCCCAGCTCGTAAACTCCTTGATGGAGTCTTCTTCGCCCTCGGCGAGCACCTCGACGGTGCCGTCGTTGCGGTTCTTCACCCACCCCGTGACGCCGAGTCGGCGAGCCTCACGCTGCGTCGCCGCGCGAAAGAAGACCCCCTGAACCCGCCCACGCACCACGAGGACCACGCGCTTCTGTGCCATTCTGCGGCGGCATCGTACTCGGAATCCCGTGGAGTATGCAACCTTCACATGCCTCTCGCGTCTTCCCCGGGGCGTTGCGCTCGACTACGGTCTCGGCCGTGGCCGCCGACGACCCCTCCTTCTTGACTCGCTTCTTCTTCGCGTTCGCGTGCTTCTTCCGCGTCCTGTCGGACGGCGCCTTCGCAGGCGCGGCCCGCGCGCTCGCCTCTGGCGCGCCCGCGCCCACCCCCACACCGCCGGCCACGCCGCCCGCCCCGGCGGCGCCCGCGCCCAAGCAAACGGAGCCCGCTCCGCCTCGCCCGCCGGCCCATGAGTCGGCGCTGGCGTTCCTCGCGCTCCTCCAGCGCGAGGGCCGGCTCATCGACTTCCTGGAGGAAGACGTGCAGAGCTTCCCCGACGCCGACCTCGGGGCCGCGGCGAGGGTCGTCCACGCCGGCTGCCGCAAGGCGCTGCGCGAGCACGTCAAGCTCGAGCCGGTGCGCTCTGAGGCCGAAGGCGCGCGGCTCACGCTGCCCGCGGGGTTCGACGCGCGCGAGACCAAGCTCACGGGCAACGTCAGCGGCGAGGGGCCCTTCAGCGGAACGCTGCAGCACCGCGGCTACCGCGCCGTGGAGATCACCTTGCCCGCCGCGCTCGAAGGGCACGACGCGCGCGTCGTCGCCCAGGCGGAGGTCGAGCTGTGAGGTACGTCGTCGGCATCGATCTCGGGACCACTCACTCGGCCCTAGCCTACGCCGAGCACCCTGCGGCGGGGGGTGGCGGCGAGCCGAGCCGCGCGGACACCGCGCACCTCATCGAGGTCCTCGACATCGCCCAGCTCGTCGCCCCGTCCACGGTCGACGCGCGGCCGCTGTTGCCCTCGTTCCACTACTCGCCGCACGCGTCCGAGGGGCCCATGGCGCTCCCGTGGGACCCCACGCGGGCGCACGCCGTGGGTGAGCTGGCCCGGGCTCGCGGCGCCGAGGCCCCGCAGCGCGTGGTCTCGAGCGCGAAGAGCTGGCTCTGCCACGCGGGGGTCGATCGGCGCGCGGCGATCCTGCCGCACGGGGCCCCCGACGACGTGGAGAAGGTGAGCCCGGTCGAGGCCTCGTTCCGCATCCTGGAGCACCTCTCGGACGCGTGGAACTACGCGATCGCCAAGGGCGATCCGAGCCTCGCCCTCGGCGCCCAGGACGTGGTGCTCACCGTGCCGGCCTCGTTCGACGCGGCGGCGCGCGAGCTCACGGTGGAGGCGGCGTACGCCGCGGGGCTCGAGAACGTCACGCTGCTCGAGGAGCCGCAGGCCGCGCTCTACGCCTGGCTCGCCGCGAAGGGAGAGACGTGGCGGAGCGACATCGTCGTCGGCGACGTGGTGCTGGTGTGCGACGTGGGGGGTGGCACGACCGACTTCTCGGCGATCAGCGCCACCGAGCGCGACGGCGCGCTCGAGCTCGTCCGCGTCGCCGTGGGCGACCACATCCTGCTCGGCGGCGACAACATGGATCTCGCGCTGGCCCACGTCGCGGCGCAGAAGCTCACCGCCGGCGGCCGGGAGATCGATCGCTGGCAGGCGACCCAGCTCGCCCACGCCGCGCGCGCGGCGAAAGAGGCCCTGCTGAGCGACCCTTGCATGCAATCTGCACCCATCGCGATCGCCGGCCGCGGCGCGCGCCTCGTGGGGGGCACGCTGCGCACGGAGCTCGATCGAGCAGAGCTCGAGCGGACGCTCGTCGAGGGCTTCTTCCCGCTGGTGCAGGCGTCGGCACGCCCGGCGGCGCGCGCGCGCGCGGGCTTGCGCCAGCTCGGCCTTCCGTACGCGCAGGACGCCGCCGTCACGCGGCACCTCGCGGCGTTCTTGGGCCGCCAGGCGGGCGCCGCCGACCGGGTGACCGGCGCCGGCGCGACGAGCGGAGAGGGGCGTGCGCTGCTCTGCCCGACGGTCGTGCTGTTCAACGGCGGCGTGATGAAGGCGGAGCCCCTCCGCGCGCGGGTGCGAGGCTGCCTCGCCACGTGGCTCGCCGAGTGCGGCGCGAAGCCGGCGCGAGAGCTCGGCGGCACGGACCTCGACCTGGCCGTCGCGAAGGGCGCGGCGGCGTACGGCCTGACCCGGCACGGCGCGGGGCTGCGTATCCGCGGCGGCACCGCGCGCGCCTACTACGTCGGCATCGAGGGCTCGGCCCCGGCGGTGCCTGGCGTCGAGCCTCCGCTCACCGCGCTGTGCGTCGCGCCGTTCGGGGTCGAAGAGGGCGGCCCCCCGGTCGAGCTCCCCGTCGAGCTCGGCGCGGTCGTCGGAGAGAAGGTCTCCTTCCGGTTCTTTGGATCGTCGACCCGGCGCGACGACCGAGCGGGCACGGAGCTCGACGTGGGGCCGTCCGCCGGGCTTACCGAGCTGTCGCCGGTGGAGATCGAGCTGCCGAGCGAGGGGCGCGCCTCTGGCGACGTGGTGCCGGTGCGGCTCGCCGCGAGCGTCACGGAGGTGGGGACGCTCCTCGTCGAGGCGGTGCCGCTCGCGCCGCGCAAGCCCGGGGAGCGCTGGAAGGTCGAGCTCGGCGTGCGCGACGACGACGCCGAGGTCATCGACGCGGGATGGTCGTGAGCGCGCACCGGCCGCGAGGGTCCGACAGATGAGCCACGAGAAGCGCGCCTCCCCGCGCGACACCGCGGTCGGCCTCGACCTCGGCACGACGAACACGGTGCTCGCCTTCACGCGGCCCGCCGAGGCGCTCGCGCGCGTATTCCCCGTGCCTCAGCGAGTGACGAGGGACACGATCGAGGCGCTCGCGCTGCTGCCATCCTGCCTCTACGCGCCGCTTCCGGGAGAGCTCCCGGGCGACCCGTCGTTCGTCGTCGGGCGCTTCGCCAAAGGCCGCGGCGCCGAGGTGCCGCAGCGGGCCGTCACGAGCGCGAAGAGCTGGCTATGCCACGCCGCCGTGGACCGGCGCGCGGCCATCCTTCCGTTCGGCCTCGACGTGGAGGGCGCGGAGACGCCCAAGCTCTCGCCGGTGGAGGCGAGCCGTCGGGTGCTCGAACATGTGCAGTCTGCATGGAACGCGAGCCACGCGGACGCGCCCCTCGCCGAGGTCACGCTCGCCCTCACCGTGCCGGCGTCCTTCGACGACGACGCCCGGGAGCTCACGCGGATGGCGGCCGAGCAGGCGGGCCTCTCGGTGAGGCTGCTCGAGGAGCCCGTGGCGGCCGTCTACGACTTCCTCGGCCGCGACGACGCCGAGGCCACGCTCCGGGAGCTAGGCGAGGGCGCGCTCGTGCTCGTCTGCGACGTCGGAGGGGGCACCACGGATCTGTCGCTCGTGCGCATCACCGACACCGAGCGCGCCGCCCCCACGCTGACGCGCGTGGCGAGCGGTCGGCACATTCTGCTCGGCGGCGACAACATGGACCTCGCCCTCGCGTACGCCCTCGAAGAGCGCTTCGTGCAGCGCGGCGAGCGCCTGCCCCCCGCCCGGTTCGCGGAGCTCACCGCGGCCTGCCGCGAGGCCAAAGAGCAGCTCTTCTCGAGTGATCTGGACAGCGTCAACGTCACGCTCCTGGGCCACGGGAGCAAGCTCGTCGGCGGCTCGCGCACGACCCCGCTGTCGCGTGAGCTCGCGCGTGAGGTGGTCGTCGGCGGGTTCTTCCCCACCGCACCGCCCGGCGCCAGGGCCGCGGCCCGCCCGGCGGCCCTCCGCGGGCTCGGCCTCCCCTACGAGCGCGATCCGGCGATCACCCGGCACGTCGCGACCTTCCTCGCGCGGGTCGCCGCGGCGGAGGGGACCGGCGCCGCGCGCCCACGCGCCGTTCTGCTGAACGGAGGGGTCTTCCGCGCCCCGCACCTCGCCCAGGCGTTCCTCGCGTCGCTCGCCGAGAGCTTCGACCACGGTGCGTCGCGCGGGCCGCGCCTGCTCCCGAACCCGGAGCCGGAGCTGGCGGTCGCGCGCGGCGCGGCGACCTATGCGCGTCTGCTCGCGCGGGGTGAGGGCGCGCGCGTCCGCGGCGGATCCGCGCGAAGCTACTTCATCGGCCTGGGCGATCCGGGCGCGCCGAAGGCGGTGTGCGTGGTGCCCCGAGGCGCGGAGGAGGGCGCGCGGCACGCGGCGCCCGAGCGTCGCTTCTCGCTCGCCCTCGGGCAGCGCGCGCGCTTCGCTCTCTACGCGTCGGACGTCGACCGGAGCGCGCCCGGCGACGTCGTGGCGCTCGACGACGAGCGCTTCTTCCCCCTCCCTCCGCTCGTGGCGCGCCTCGGGGAGCCGCTGGAGCGGGGCGCCGCGGAGGTGTCGCTCGAGGGCGAGGTGAGCCAGATCGGGACGCTCGAGCTCGGGTGCGTCACCGAGACCGGCCGCAGGTTCCGCCTCGCGTTCAGGCTGGAGCCGCAGGACAGCGCCTCGGTGGCCCCGCCGGCGCCGAGCCCCACGATCGCCCCGCCAACCGAGAAGGTGCATTCTGCACTCGTCATCGCGCAGGTCGACGCCCGCGTCGCCGCGGTGTTCGGCAAGCGCTCGGAGGCCACCCCACGCGAGGTGAAGGACCTACCGCGCGAGCTCGAGCGGCTGCTCGGCGAGAAGGGGACGTGGCGCGCCGAGACGGCCCGCGCGCTCGCCGACCGCCTCCTCGAAGCGCCGGGCTCGCGCAGGCGGAGCGCCGATCACGAGCGGGTGTGGTTCCAGCTCGTCGGCCACTGCCTCCGCCCGGGGCGAGGCGCCCACGGCGATCCCGAGCGGGTGGAGGCCCTCGCGCGCACCTGGGAGGGGCGGCTCGCCTTCCCCGACGAGGCCCGGGGCTGGGCGGCCTTTTTTGTCGCGTTTCGTCGCACGGCGTCGGGGCTCCCCGCGCCCGTTCAAGAGTCGATCGCCGAGCTCGCGGCGCAGGTCCTGGCGCCCAGAGAGGTCGGCCTGAAGCGACCGAAGCGCCTGCCCGAGGCCCAGGACGAGCTGCTGTCGCTCGCCGCGAGCCTCGAGCGCGTGCCGCCGCGCGCGCGGGCGGCCTTGGGCGAGTGGCTCTTCGACCGCGTGCGAGCGAAAGACGACGCGCGCGTGTGGGAAGGGCTCGGCAGGCTGGGCGCGCGCGTCCCCAGCTATGGCCCCGCGCACGAGGTGCTCCCCGCAGGTCTCGTCGAGGTGTGGCTCGAGCGCCTGCTCCGCGCGGAGTGGGGCCGCGACGCGCGGTTCGCCCGAGCCGCGGCGCTGCTCGCGCGGCGCACCGACGATCGCGCGCGTGACGTCAGCCCGCGTCTCCGCGAGCTCACGATCGCGCGGCTCGACTCGGCAGGCGCCCCGGAAGTGTGGCGCCACCTCGTCGCCGAGGTGGTGGTGCCCGAGGCCTACCCCGAGGGCGAGGCCTCGCTCTTCGACGACGAGCTCCCGCCCGGGCTGACGCTCGCTGGCAACGGCTGAGCTCGGCTCAGCGATCCCAGCTGAAGCTCCACGCTCGGAAGACCCGCGTCACAGCCTTCGACGTGAGCTCCGCGTGGACGTCCGCCGGGAGCTCCGCGAGCGGCACGCGCCTCGCGCGGCGGCCCTCGCGGCCGTCCTCGAAGCGCACCACGAGCGCGAGCTCCGCGTCGGCCTCGTGGGGCAGGCGCGTGTACTCGAGCTCGACCCGGCGCACGGCGTCGGCGATGGCGCCCACGATCTCGGGCTCGGGTTCACCTTTCAGAGTCGCCCGGAGCTTGTCGCGGTTGTCGCGGTTGCCGCTCTCGACGCCGAGCCCCACGCCCCGAAGCTCCATCGATAGCGCCTCCGCGACCCACTCCTCGAGGGCCGGGGGCAGCGTGCCTTCGGCCGGAGCTGCGACCTTCGTGTGCTTTCGGTGGCGAAGAAAGAAAAAGAGCCCGAGCAAGGCCGCGAGGGCGAGCGCGATGAGCATTTGGCCGATGATAGCAGGCGGTGGGGGCCCGCGCCCGCGCCGCGGTGCCGAGCTGAGCCTTCGGGGTCGTCGAGCAAAAGTTCCCGCTCTCGGCAAACCCTCGATACGATGAGGGCGCGGCGGAGCGGCCGCTCAGAAGACACCTGTGGACCGCACGTCGTTCAACCAGACTCTCGATCTCGTGCAAGAGGCCCTGGGCGATCGCTACCTCGTGACGGGGCCGCTCGCACAAGGAGGCATGTCGCTGCTGCTGCGCGGGCGCCAGACGCTGCTCGACCAGCCCGTCGCGATCAAGGTCATGCACGCGCAGGCGGTAGGCAACCGCTCCCTCCGCGACAGGTTCGTGCGCGAGGCGCGCATTCTGGCGAGCCTGCAGGCACCGCAGGTGTCGCGGGTGTACGACGCCGGGGCGCTGAAGGACGGGCGGCTCTACCTCGTCATGGAGTTGCTCCAGGGCGAGAACCTCGAGGCCATCTCCGAACGAGGGCCCCTCGCGCTCGGTCTCGCCGCCAGGCTGCTCATGCAGGTGTGCGACGGTCTCATCGCGGCCCACGACAAAGGGATCGTGCACCGGGATCTGAAGCCCGAGAACGTGTTCATCGTGCCGGACGCGTCCGGTCAGATGTGCGCGAAGCTCATCGACTTCGGCATCGCGAAGGACGCTTCGGACCAGAAAGAGGTGACCGGCACCTACACGATCGTCGGCTCCCCGCTCTACGTGCCGCCGGAGCAGATCGCTTCGTCGCGCACCGTGGACAAGCGCGCCGACATCTGGGCGATGGGCATCATGCTCTACCAGCTCGTGCTCCAGCGTCACCCGTTCGAGGACGCTTCGCTCGCGCTCTTGCTGAACAAGATCCAGAACGAGCCCCTGCCGCCGTTCCCCCCCGACTCGGATCCGATGTTCGAGCTCATCGTGGAGCGGTGCCTGGCGAAGGACCCGGACGACCGCTACCCCACCGCGAACGAGCTCAAGGAGGCCCTGGCGTCCCTCGCCGACCAGGAGCCAATCGATCACGACGAGGACATGCCGACGATCGGCCCGCGGCCAGCGCCGCGAGCCGATACGCCGACCGCGAGCCCGCCGCCCGAGCACAAGGAGCTGGCGGCGCCTCCGAGAAAGCCGAGCCCGCCGGCAGCCGTGGCGCCGCGCCCAAAGCCACGCGATCCCCGTGAAGAGCCCGTCAGCGCGCCCGGCGACGACTTGCAGCCGGTCTCGAGCACGGAGAACACGTTGCTGCGACCTCCGCCCGCGACCGCGCCCGCGAGGCCACCGAGCGAGGCGGCCCCGGTCCCCGACGCGGCGCCTGACGCGCGCCCCCCCACGCCGAACGACGAGCCCACGATCGACGTGTCGTCGACCCTCCCCTCCCCGGGGCAACCCAGCGTGAACCGGCCGCGTCCCGCGCAGTCGCCCACCCCACCGCCCGCGCCGGCGCAGCCGTCCAAGCCAGCGCCGCCAGCGCCGCCGGCGCCCCCCCGGGCTTTGGCCCCCACCCCACACGCTCCACCCCCCGCGCCCGCGCAGGCCGCCACCCCAAGCGCGCCCCCGCAGCCTCAGAGCCCGCCGTCGCCGCAGGGCCAAGCGCCGCCAATGCCACAGCCGGCGCCACCGCACGGCCCGCCGCCGCAGGGCCCGCCGCCCGCGCCGCAGGCCCAGCTGCACGCCGCTCCCGGTGGGACTCCCCAGCCGCCGCAAGGCTTCTCGGCGCAGGGCCAGGACCCGAACGCCGCCCCGGGGGGGCGCCCGATCCCCGCCCAGACCCCACCCCCGCAGGGGCAAGCCGGGTTCGCGCAGGGCGGGCCGCCTCCGGCCCGGCCCGGGCACCAGACGATCCCGCTGGGACGCCCGCCGGCCGGGGCGCGGAGCTCGCGGGGCCACACGGTGCCCCTCATGCCGGGCGTCGGGGGCGGCGCGCCCCGAAGCGCGCCAGTGTTCGCCGAGCCTCTCCCGCCGCCGCGCGCGCAAGTGCCCACGGTCATCGTCGAGCGTCGCACCGCGCTCTGGCCCTACGTAGCGCTCGGTGTGGGCATCGTCCTGGTCGTCGCGTCGATCGCGTTCGCGGTCACGCGGTGAGGCCTCGGAGCGCGCCGCGAGCACGAGCGCCTCGTGCGGCGCCGCTTCGTCACCGGTGGCAGCGCTGACCGCGCGCGGTCGCTCGAGAGGCCGAGCTCCCGAATCGACGCGCGCTGCCGCTCCAGAGCCGCGTCGCAGGACGCGCAACGGGCCCTCTTCGCGTGGATCCGGTGAGCCCGCTTGTCCTGCCGTGGCGATCTCGGATAGTCCGACGGGGTGACCGACGCCGCTGACGACCACGACCACGACCGCACGAGCGACCCCACGGCCGCCTCGCCGGTCGCCGAGCGCGACGCACGGGCCGCGCTCGTCGCCCTCGCGCGGCGTCAGCCGACCCTCGACCTCGGCGCGGTCGATCTCCTGTTCCTGGCGGCGCTCCACCTACGCGGCGTCCGCTCGGCGCTCTCCAGCTTCGACGAACCGCAGCTCTATGACGTGTTCGATGAGGTCTCGGCCCTCGCCGAGGCCGCGCCCGAGGGTCGGAGCCGGGCGCGCGCGACCCACGCGATCCGACGCCTCCGCGAGCAGCACACCCTCGCCCGGGTCGACCACGCGGGCGTCCTACGGCGCGGCGAGTACTCCCTGACGCGGCTCGGCGCGGCCGTGGCCGAGTTCTTCCTCGAAGACGACGCCCTCACCCGGGAGAACCTGCCGCTCCTCACGTCGACGCTGCTCGCGAGCCTCGAGGCGGTCGAGCGAGCCGCGCACCGGGCCACCACCGAGAGCGAGTGGGAGGCGACCGTCACGGCCCCACTCCGAGTGACGGTCGCCGATCTCGTGGCGGGCATCCAGCGCAGACAGCGCGGCTTCGACCTGCAGCAGGAGGAGCTGCGCCACGAGGTCGGCGAGCTGCTCAAGGCAGACTGGTTCGGCGCCGTCGAGCGCTGCGAGGGCCTGCTCGAGTCCACGGGCAAGACGCTGCGCGAGCTCGGCGACGTGCTCATGCGCGACACCCACGCGGCCCAGGCGCGCCTCCAAGACATCCAGGACATCGCGGCCAGCGCCGGCGCGGGCCTCGCCGAGACCGCGGCACGCGCCGTCATGGACCAGATCGACCGCGTCGCGGCCTGGGGCTCGGCACGCCAGCGCGGCTTCTCGGAGTACTACCAGTACGTCCACCGCTTCCTGCGCGACGTCGTGCGCCTCGACCCCACGCGCGCGGTGACCCAGCGCCTGCGCGACCAGCTCGCCGGTCGGCTCGGTCGCAGCTTCTCGCTGCTCGTCGCGCTGGAGGCCCCGCCCACGCTGCTGCGCGAGGGGACCCACGTGCCCGACCCTGGCCCACCGCCGCGGCGCCCCAAGAAGCCGCGCGAGGCCGCGCTCGAGGAGCGCGAGCCCCCGCCCGATCCACGCGAGGTGCTGCAGGGCAAGGTGAGCGCGGCGCTCGCCGACGGCGCGCGCTCCCTCGCGGAGGTCGTCCGCGTGACCACACGCGACGTGGAGACGGACGCACGCTTCGTCGAGGCGGGGCGTATCGCGGAGGCCGTGGGGCGCCTCGCGCGGCCGCTCGCCCGCGCCGAGCGCCCCTGGGTGCCGACGGACGACGGCTTCGAGCTCGAGGAGTGGCCCCTGATGCGCGAGCGCGCGAGCGCGGCCGGAGAGAGATGAGCACGACCCGCTTCGAGAGGCTCGAGGACGTCATCCTCGAGCCGGTCTTCCCCGACGTCGATCTCGCGCTCCGCCGCGGCAGACACATCGGCGCCGACGAGCTTGCGTTCTACACATTTCTCGTGGACGCGCGCGAGCACCTCGAGCCGCTCTACCGCCGCTACGGCTGCGAGCTCGTCTACAAGGCCGACGGGTACTTCTACCTGCTCCCCACCTCGGAGAAGCTCGGGCGGCGGCACCTCCGCCCCACCGAGATGCTGGTCGGGCAAGCGCTCGCGCTGCTCTACCTCGATCCGCGCACCGTCGAGCAGGGCGGCGTCGTCGGGCGCGACGAGGTGCTCGGGCAGCTCGCCACGGTGCTCGGCACCGACGATCTCGTGCGCGCCTTCAACCCGCAGAAGAAACGCCTCGACGAGCGCGTCGCGGAGGAGGGCGTGCGCACGAAGGTCACCGAGGCCGTTCGTCGCCTCGCCGCGCTCGGGTTCGTCGCCGTCGCCGACGATGGACGCACCAAGCTCCGCCCCGCGCTGCTGCGGTTCGCCGAGCCGGCGCGCCTCGCCGAGCCACCGGAGGTGGTCCTCGCGAGGCTAGCCTCCGAAGGCGAGGTCGTGCTCACCGACGGCGACGACGTCCCACCGGACGACGACGTCGCGCTCGGCGACGACACCGAGGCGCCGGAGGACGGCGACACCCTCGAAGCTCGCGAAGCGGAAGACGGGGGCTTCGAGCCGGAGGACGGGGAGCCCGCCCCATGAGACGCGCACGCGCTACAGCGCTCGCGCTCGTCAACTGGAAGGGCGTCTTCTACGAGCGCTACGAGCTCGACCCGCGGGTCACCGCGCTCGAGGGCGCCAACGGCTCCGGGAAGACCACCGTCATGGTCGCGGCCTACGTGGTGCTGATGCCCGACATGACCCGCCTGCGCTTCTCGAGCGTCGGCGAGAGCAGCGGCGCCGGCGCGGACAAGGGCCTCTACGGCAGGCTCGGCGAGCCGGGGAGCCCCTCGTTCGCCGCGCTGGAGGTCGAGGTCGATCACGGGCGGCGCGTGGTGCTGGGCGTGTGCCTGACTCGCAAGGCCGAGCCCACGGTCGAGCTCACGCCCTTCCTCGTCACGGGCACGGACCTCCAGGGCAGCCTGAAGGGCCTCTTGCTCGGCTCCGACGGGGAGCACGACGTGCTGCCCACGCTCGCCGAGGTCAAGGCGGCGGGGGAACGCCTCGGCGGCCACGTCGAGATCTTCGCGTCGGCCAAGGACTACTTCGCGGCGCTCTTCGACCACGGCATCACGCCGCTGCGCCTCGCGTCCGACGAGGACCGGGCGAAGCTCAACGAGATGCTCCGCACGAGCATGACGGGCGGCATCTCGCGCGCGCTCACGGGGGAGCTGCGATCGTTCCTCCTGCGCGAGGAGCCGGGCCTCGGCGAGACCCTCACCCACATGCGCGCCAACCTCGACGCGTGCCACCGCACCCGCGCGGAGGTCGCGGAGGCGCGCGTCCTCGAGCGCGAGCTCTCGGCCGTGTACGAGGCGGCCCGCGCGACGCTCGACGCCACCCTCACCGCCGTCGCGACCGCCGCGCGCGAGGCGGAGGCGGAGACCCGCGCCGCGGAGGGCGCCGCGGCGGAGAGCGAGCTCGCGGCCCGCGCGCTCCGCGAAGAGGCGGACGCGCTCGGCCTCGAGGTGACCCGCGCGAACGAAGCGCTGCACGCGGCGCGTGCGCTCGCGGAGCACTCCACTTCACTCGCCGAGCGCACCGCGCGAGCGCTCGAGGCCTCCGAGCGGAGCCGCGCCGCGGCCGAGACGCTCGGCCTGGCGGACGCCCGGAGCGAGACGACCCGCGCCGACCTCGAGGGCCGCGTCCGGGGCCGCGAGGTCGCCCGCGACGCGCGCGATCGCGCCCGAGACGCCTACGACCGGACCGCGCGCGGGCTCGCCGATCTCCAGGCCGGTCTCGGGGATCTTCACGTGAGCGCGCAGGCAGCGCGGCAGCAGCGCGAAGCGCTCGCGGAAGCCTGGGAGCTCTTGGCGACGACGACCGCGGAGCCCTCCGACGCCCCGCGCCTGCTCGAAGAGGCGTCGCGTCGCCTCGGCGCGCTGGACGAGGCGCGCGTGCGCGTGGAGCGAGAGCTCGCGACGGCCAACCGAAGAAAAGACGAACACTCACGTGCACTTGCAGCACTTCGTGCGCTCGCCCCGGAGTCCTCCGGCGATGACCCCTACGCGGAGGCTCGCGCCGTGCTCGCGCGCCTGGCAGAGGCCGAGGGCCGCGTGGCCCGGCTGCCCGACCTCGAGCGGCGCGCCGTCGAGGCGCGCGCGCTCGCCGAGCGGCAGTCGGCGGCGCGCGCGCGTGCGGCCCGGCTCTTTCCCGAGCTCGCGGAGCTGGCGCCCGACGCGGGGGCGCGGCTCGAGGCCCTGAGGCTCCCGCTCGAAGAGCGCTTCCAGGCCGCCGAGGCGGCGGCGGCCGAGCAGACCGTGCGAGCCCTGGCCCTCGAGCACGAGCGCGCCGACGCCACCGCGAGGGCCGGGGCGATCCGCGTCTCGGCCGAGCGCTACGCCCGCGCGCACGCCCTCGCCGAGGGGCTCGCGGACGCGCTCACGGCCGCGGGGCGACCCACTCGAGCGATCACCACACAGAGCGAGGGCGCGGCCGCGCGGGCGGCGCTCGACGAAGCGCTGGGCGGGAGCCGCGACGCCGTGCGTGCACGACGTGCCGAGCGCGAGCGGGTGCGGCACGAGATCGAGGCCATCGAGCGGCACGCGGGCGGAGGGCAGGACCCCGATCTGCTGCGCCTGCGCGACGAGCTCGACGGCGAGCTGCTCTCGCTGCGCTACGAGGACCTCGAGCTCGGCGAGGCCGCGCGGAAGGAAGCCGCCCTCGGTCCGCTCGTCGGCGCGCTCGTGGTCGACTCGCCCGAGCACGCGCTGCGCGCGATCGTCGGCAAGCCCCGCGAGGCGGCGACGGTGTTCCTCGTGCGCCCCGACGCGGAGGTGGGGGCGCAGACCATCGTCGGAGAGTCGCAGGGCGACGTCGTGGTCGCCGAGCCGTACGGCTTCCGCGTCACGCGCATCGAGCGTGAGCCCCGCCTCGGCGCGCGCGCACGAGCCCAGCGCGCGAACGCCCTGCGCGAGGAGCTCGCGCGGCTCGACGCCGCCATCGCCGACGCCGAGCGGCGCGCCGAGCGGCTAGAGGGGGCGCGCTCTTCGCTCGACACTCTGTTCGTCGACTTGGCCGTGCTCGAAGCCGGCGCGCCGACCGA
>Ga0073904_10000637_pt1 | contig 25549 bp, 26 predicted proteins | sample KloWWTrecipitate_FD_66668 | JGI IMG/M metagenome (GOLD analysis project Ga0073904, IMG submission 66668) | Active sludge microbial communities from Klosterneuburg, Austria, studying microevolution and ecology of nitrifiers - Klosterneuburg... | ecosystem: Engineered > WWTP > Aerobic digester >... | reverse complement strand
CTCGGCGCCAGCCGGTGGCAGGTCGCGGGGGAACTCCTGATCGAGGCGCTGGCCCTGAGCCTGGCGGCGGGTGCCCTGGGGACAGCGCTGGCCTACGGCGGGATTCGCCTCCTCCAGGCGCTGAGCCCCGCGCAACTGCCGCGCCTCGACGAGATCGCTCTCGATCCGGTGGTGCTCCTCTTCGCGCTGGCGCTCTCGCTGGTCGCGGGACTCCTCCTCGGCCTGGTCCCGATCGTCCAGTACGCCAACCCGCGGCTGGCCACCGCGCTCAAGGAAGGCGGGCGGGGCTCGAGCGACGGGGGCGACCGTCACCGCGCGCGCAACGCTCTGGTCATGGCGCAGGTGGCCCTGGCGCTGGTCCTGCTGGTGGCGTCGGGACTGATGATTCGGACGTTCATCGCGATGCGCAACGTGCCTCCCGGCTTCACCAATCCGGGCGAAGTCCTCACCGTTCGCGTGACGATTCCCGAAGCACTCGTCGAGGACCCCGAGCGCGTCGCCCTGACGCACGAGCAGATCGCCCGCCGGATCGAGGCAGTCGCGGGGGTGACGTCAGTGGGCCTGTCGTCGGCCATCACGATGGACGGCAACGACAGCAACGATCCGATCTTCGTCGAGGACAGGCCCGTGCCCGAGGGCCAGATGCCGCCGCTGCGACGCTACAAGTGGGTGTCCGAGGGCTTCTTCCGGACCATGGGGAACCCCCTCGTGGCCGGTCGCGACATCACCTGGCGGGACGCGCACACGCATGCGCCCGTGGCCGTCATCAGCGAGAAGCTGGCGCGGGAATACTGGAGCACCCCGGCGGCGGCCCTGGGCCGCCGCATCCGCAGCACGCCCTCGAATCCCTGGCGCGAGATCGTGGGCGTCGGCGGCGACGAGCGCGACGACGGTGTGGCCCAGCCCGCCCCGGCAATCGTGTACTGGCCGCTGGTGATGGACGACTTCTGGGACCAGAAGGTCTTCGCCGTACGGTCGCTCGGCTACGCCATCCGCTCGCCGCGCCTCGGGTCCCCGGGCTTCCTGCGCGAAGTCCAGCAGGCGGTGTGGTCGGTCAATCCGAACCTGCCGCTGGCGCGGGTTGCCACCCTGCGGGAGCTCTACGACCGGTCCATGGCCCAAACCTCGTTTGCGCTGGTCGTCCTCGGCATCGCCGCGGCCGTCACGCTGCTGCTCGGCGTCGTGGGCATCTACGGAGTCATCGCCTATGTCGTCTCTCAGCGGCGGCGCGAGGTCGGCATCCGCATGGCGCTCGGCGCCGGCAGCGCGTCGGTGCAGCGACTCTTCCTGAGGCAGGGGGTGCAACTGGCGGCGGCGGGTCTGGTAATCGGCGTGCTCGTCTCCCTTGCGGCGATGCGCCTGCTCGGCGCGCTCCTCTTCGGCGTGAGCCCGATCGATCCGCTCACGTACGGCACCGTTGTCGTCGCCCTGGGAACGGTCGCACTCGTGGCGACGTGGCTGCCGGCCCGCCAGGCGACCCAGGTCGACCCGGCCATCGCCTTGCGTTCGGACTAGGCGCGGGTCGCAGGACGCCGTGCGGTCCTTCGTATAATCGAGGCAGCGGCCATGAAGTCCCGATGCGCGCTCTCGATCGTCTGTGCCCTGAGCGTACTCGGCGGCTGGACGGTCGCGGCGCAGCAGCCCCGCAGCCACGGGCGCTTGTTTCCTCCGCAGGATCTGGGTCTGCTCGAAGCCCCGGATCGCGATCTCTGGCAGCGCCCAGACCGCATCATGGATGCCCTCGGCATTGCCGACGCGTCGGTGGTGGCCGACGTTGGCGCCGGTAGCGGCTGGTTCACCATCCGGCTCGCGCGGCGCGTCGGCCCCCAGGGTCTCGTGTACGCGCAGGACGTGCAGCCCGAGATGCTCAACGCCATCACCCGGCGCGTGCAGCGCGAGGGGTTGGCCAACGTGCGACCCCTGCTTGGCCGCGGAAGTGACCCGCGCCTGCCGCCGGCGAGCCTCGACGCGGTACTCCTCGTGGATGCCTACCACGAAATCGAGGAGCGGGTGACATTCCTGGCCAACCTTGCCCGGGCACTCAAGCCGCAGGGCCGGATCGGTGTCATCGACTTCCGAATGGACGGCGGGGGCCCGGGGCCGGATGCCGACGAGCGCATCAGCCCCGACGTGGTGGTCGGCGATGCCGAACGTGCCGGACTTCGGTTGTCGGGCGCCGAGACATTCCTGCCCTACCAGTACTTCCTGATCTTCGCGAAGAAGTAGCCGCCCGGGCGGCGAGGTCCTCAGGGCCTACGGACGGAGCCACCGCCACGTGACCGGCAGCACGATGGCCGACGCGGCGATCTTGAGCACGTCAACCAGCAGGAACGGATAAACGCCGACGGCCAAGGCCGCGGGCAGACCGATGTCCTTCGCGAGCCAGAGGGCGCCACCGCCGAACACCACGCCGAGGCCAGCCGCCATGGCAACCACCGACGAGAGCAGCCGGCGATCCAGCCCGCGCTCGGCCAGCCAGCCGGTGACCAGGGCCGCCAGCGGATAAGCCATCAGGTAGCCTCCTGACGGACCGATCAGGCGCAGGATCCCCTGTGGCAGTTCGGGCGCATGGGCAAAGACGGGAAGTCCGGTCACGCCGAGCATGAGATAAAGGATCTGGCTCGTCGCGCCGAGTCGCGCGCCGAGGGCGGCCCCGCCCAGCAGCACGACCATCGGCTGCAGCGTGAACGGCACGGGCGTGAAAGGCAGAGGAAAGCTCACCTGGGACAGGGCGGCCGTGAGGGCCGTGACGAACAGGACCGCCAGGACGCGGAGTTCCGCGGCTGGAGCGGCGATCCGATCGACAATCGTGAGAGAGCGGACCACAGACGGGGCGCGAACAATCATGACCACTCATTCTACCGGCACGCCGCGGGCGCTGACAATCGCCGGTTCCGATTCGGGGGCCGGTGCGGGCATCCAGGCCGACCTCAAGACCTTTGCCGCCCTGGGCGTGTACGGGACGTCGGCCCTCACGGCCCTCACGGCGCAGAACACCTTGGGGGTCACGGCCATCCTCGTGGTTCCGGCAGAGTTCGTCACCGCACAGATCGAGGCCGTGGTGAGCGATATCGGCTGCGACGCGGTGAAGACAGGCATGCTCGCCACCTCGGCGATCGTCGAGGCGGTGGTCGCGGCCGTGGAAGCCCTGGACCTGCCCAATCTGGTCGTCGATCCGGTCATGGTCGCCAAGAGCGGAGACCGCCTCCTGGACGATGACGCCGTGCACGCCGTGAAGGCGTCGCTGCTGCGGCTGGCCAGGATCGTGACGCCGAACATCCCGGAGGCAGAAATCCTCTCCGGTATTCCGATCACGTCGCGTGCCGACATGCGGGAAGCGGCGCGCCGCATCGCCGGGTTCGGTCCGCGGGCCGTCGTGGTCAAGGGAGGCCATCTCCCGGGTGCGGAGGTGGTGGACCTCATCTACGAAGATGGCTTGTTGCACGAATTCGTCGGGGCCCGAATCGAGGGTCCGCACACCCATGGCACGGGCTGCACCTTTGCCGCCGCCGTCGCCGCGGGGCTGGCCCGCGGGACCGATCTCGTTTCCGCCGTGGGCGCCGCCAAGGCCTACGTCGCCGGAGCGATGGCCCACGGCGTGGAGGTGGGCCGCGGCCACCGTCCGCTGGGGCACTTCTGGCAGACGGATCAGGCCGGCCCGTCCGGCAGCGCCCCCGCTATACTTCGATGAGTCCATGACGATGCGAACAGCCATCACCGGGAGCCCGCTCGATGTGGCGGACTTGACGAAGCTGATCGAGGCGGCCGGCCACGGCGCGGTCGTCGCATTCGTAGGCCTGGTGCGCGACCGCAATCAGGGGCGTCACGTGACGCACCTCGTCTACGAGGCTTACGAGCCCCTCGCGGTCAAGGCGCTCGATCGCATCGTAAGTGAGACCCAGGCCGAGTGGCCCGGCGTGGAGCTGGCCGTGCATCATCGGATTGGACGGCTCGACGTCGGCGAGGCGAGCGTGGCCATTGCCGCGGCCTCGCCGCATCGCGCGGACGCGTTTGCGGCTGCGCGCTATGCCATCGAGCGCGTCAAGCAGATCGTCCCCATCTGGAAGCACGAGTACTTCGATGGCGGCGACAGCTGGATTGAGGGCGCCACGGCCGATCCCGACAACGCTGAAGCCCGCGAGCGGGCGCTGAGGGTGGCATGCACGTGACGGTTCGGTTGTTCGCCAGGCTCCGTGACCTGACCGGGCAGGGCGAGTTGGTGCGCGACCTGCCGCAAGAGGCCACGGTGGCCGGCGTCTGGCAGGGGCTCGTGCGCGAGTTCCCCGGCCTGGCCGCCTACGAGCCCTCGCTGTCGTGCGCCGTGAACGCGGAATACGCCAAGTTCAGGACGCCGGTAGCCGACGGCGACGAGGTGGCGTTCCTGCCACCGGTGTCCGGAGGCTGACCGGCGGGGACCGCATTCATCCAGGAATCGCTGGAACGTGATCCCGAGGTAGAACCACGTGTTTGACAAGCTGGCCAGCGTCGAGACGCGCTACGAGGAGCTGACCGCTTCGCTCGGTACCTCTGCCGTCCAAAACGACCCGGCCGAGTATCGCAAGCAGGCCAAGCTGCTGAGCGAGCTCGAGCCGCTGGTCGAGAAGTATCGCGAGTACAGGAGCGTGGCCGAGGAGGTCGCGCAGGCGGAGGAGATGGCCGGCAGCGGCGATCCTGAGCTGCGCGCCCTCGCGCAGGAGGAAGTGTCGGGCCTCACCGCTCGCCAGGGACGCATCCTGGACGAGCTGCGCATTCTGCTGATCCCCAAGGACCCCAACGACGACAAGAACGTGCTGCTCGAGATCCGCGCCGGCACCGGCGGCGAAGAGGCCGCGTTGTTCGCGGGCGACTTGTACCGCATGTACACGCGTTACGCCGAGCGGCAGGGATGGAAGCTCGAGATCCTCAATCTGAGTGAGGCCGGCCAGGGCGGCTTGAAGGAAGTCATCGTCAACATCACCGGCCGCGGCGCCTACAGCCGGTTGAAGTACGAGAGCGGCGTCCACCGCGTGCAGCGCGTGCCCGAAACCGAGGCGTCGGGCCGGATCCATACGTCGACGGCCACGGTTGCCGTGCTCCCGGAAGCCGACGAGATCGACATCCAGGTACAAGACAAGGACCTGCGCGTCGACACGTTCTGCTCGAGCGGACCGGGCGGGCAGAGCGTGAACACCACCTACTCCGCCGTCCGGGTGACGCACCTGCCCACCGGCATCGTCGTGTCGCAGCAGGACGAGAAGTCGCAGATCAAGAACCGCGCGAAGGCGATGAAGGTGCTGAGGTCGCGTCTGTACGAGCTCGAGATGCAGAAGCAGCAGGACGCCATCGCCAAGGAGCGCCGCGGGCAGGTCGGCACGGGCGAGCGGTCCGAGAAGATCCGCACCTACAACTTCCCGCAGAGCCGCATCACCGACCATCGCATCAACTTCACGACCCACCAGCTGAGCGCGGTCCTCGATGGCAATATCGGCGAGCTCGTGGGCGTGCTCACCACCCACTACACGGCCGAGAAGCTCAAGGACGTGACGGCCGTCGAGACCGGGCTCTAGCCGAGGGCCGGCCGGGAATGACCCTCCAGGTGCTCGTGCGCGAGGCGCGGACCCGGCTCGCCTTCGCCGGCATCACGGGCGCGGAGGCCGCGCTCGACGCCGATCTGCTGGCCCGTCACGTGCTCGGGTGGGACCGGGCCGTCTTCGTCGCGCGAATGCTCGAGGAGGCCCCGCCGGGGTTCGCCGAAGCCTTCGAGGCCCTGATCGCCCGCCGGGCTCGGCGCGAACCGGTGGCTTATATCCGCGGCTCGCAGGAGTTCTGGGGACGCGACTTCCTGGTGCGCGCCGGCGTCCTCATTCCCAGGCCGGAAACGGAGCTGGTCGTGGAGGAAGCGCTGGCGTGGGCCGGGACGCGTGCACCGGGGACGAGGTTGCGCGTGCTCGACGTGGGCACCGGATCGGGCTGCCTCGCCGTGACCCTCGCGCGGGAACTGCCAGGAGCGGTCGTCTTCGCGACCGACGTGTCTTCCCATGCCCTGGCCGTCGCGCGCGAGAACGCCCGCCGCTTCGAAGCCGGCGTCAGTCTGCACCTCGGCGCCTATCTCGGGGCCGTTCCTCCGCCCTTCGATCTCGTGGTGTCGAATCCGCCGTATGTGACGGAGGCCGCCTATCGGGACCTGCAGCCGGAAGTCAGGGATTACGAACCGGCGACCGCGCTCATTGGAGGCCCGGACGGTCTCGACGTCGCGCGCGGCATTGTGCGTCTCGCAGCAAAGGCCCTGGCTCCCGGCGGGCTGCTGCTGATGGAGATTGGCGACGGGCAGGCCGCCCCCGCCGGGCAGATGGTGGCGGATGCGGAGGCCCTGCGGCTCCTCCGCATTCGCCCGGATCTGCAGGGGATTGCGCGGGTACTGGTAGCGCGACGATAGTACCGGTCCGGCTACTTCTTCGGGATGAGCAGCTTCTGGCCGGGATGAATCAGGTTGGGATCCTTCAACTGGTCCTTGTTGGCATTGAAGATGTCCATATAGCGGTTCGCGTCGTCGAAATGGACTTTCGCGATCTTCGAGAGTGACTCTCCGGGCTGGACGACGTGGTAGCCGTGAATGTCGCTCTTCTCGGTCCTGATGTCCGCCGACACCTCGTTCTGCCAGCTCGCGTGCTTCTTGATCCCGTCCCAGAACAGATCCTTTTCGAGCTGGTAGGTCGTCTTCCCCTTCACGACGACCTTGCCGGCGGCCTCGGTCATCGAGAAATCCTGGATGCCGAGCTTGCCGGCGAGCGTTTCGAGATCCTTGTAGTTTTCGATCATGACTCCTCCTGTGTGAGCAAGTGCTACTTGTAGCACAAACGGTTCGGTCGCACTTGCCGCGTCCGTGGGTTCTGTTGCAGCATGTGACCCATGCCGTGCCTGTTTTGTCACATCGTCGAGGGCAGGATTCCCGCGTCGAAGGTCTACGAAGACGCGGATCTGCTGGTCTTCAACGACATCAACCCGCAGGCGCCGATGCACGTGCTGATCGTGCCGAAGGCGCACATCGCGACCGCCAACGACCTGACGGCCGAGCACGACATCCTGGTTGGCGCGATGACGCGGCGTGCGGCGGCGATTGCCCGCGAACGCGGGTACCATGCCACCGGCTACCGGACGGTGCTCAACTGCAATGCCCAGGCCGGCCAGACCGTTTTTCACCTGCACCTGCACGTGCTCGGCGGGCGGGACATGACCTGGCCGCCCGGGTAGGAAGGGCGGCGTCACGAGACGCCCCGAGCGGCGCCGGCAGCCTTCAGTCGGGGCGCGCCAGCAGGTAGCGTCCGAAGCCCTCCTGCCGGCTGAGGGTGAAGTCCACCACGCGATGGCCTCGGGCGAAGTAGGTCTCGAAGACCTCGCGGGTCTGCAGTCGCCAGGCCATAGCCAGCTCGATCGCCTCGAGCTGCAGGTCGGTGAACCCGATGGGTATCTCGAGCCAGAAGCGACGCTCGTCGAGGTCCAGGTCCACGCCGACGCAGGTCCGCCAGCGGCCGGCCATGGCGGTGCGATTCACGAGCGGCGCGTCGCTGACTTCCTGCGCCCTCACGCGGAGCTCCGGCACCGAGTCGAGGCGCCGCTCCACGTGCGGCGCCGCGATGTGCCACTGCGCCACCAGGCGATCCGTCGGCGTGCCGCGGTGGAGAGCACTCGTCGACTCGCCGTAGACGTTGCGATGGTACTCTTCGGCCACGCATCCGAGCTTCGTGACGTTGAAGTGGGCGTTCATGGCCTGAAGCGGATCGTAGGTCCACTCGATCAGGTCATAGCCCAGCGCGAGTGCTCGTTCGCGCTGGGCCAGCTTCAACCGGTACCCGAGCCCGCCGCGATACTCGGGCAGCACGCCGGTCATGTGCGACCACTGCAGCGGAGTGCGTCCTTTCATCCCCACCAGGGAATACGAGAAGCCGAGCATCCGGCCCTGCTCGTCGAAGGCTCCGAGCAGGATGGCGCCGCGCTTCACGGTAATGGTGAAGACAACGGGCGGCACCATGTCGTAGGGGTCCGAGAATCCCCAGATGGTCCGTTCGAGTTCGAGCACCTGCTTGAACTCGTCGAACGTGGTCAGGTTGCGGATGGTGATGGAGGGCATAAGGGCGCAAGCACGACGAAGCGGGCAAGGGAGACTCGAAACGATGCCCTAAGAATCTAGTCCAGTTGGCGATGTTCGTGCTGGAGGCGCCTCAGAGGCGCTCCAGCAGTTCGGTCAGCGCACCGATCACGGGCACGCCGGGCGGGAGATCGTGCGGGATCTCCCCCGAGCGGCGCAGCAGCACCGCCCGCATCCCCGCCGCCACAGCGCCCTCCACGTCGGCCCGCAGGCTGTCGCCCACCATCAAGGCCGAGGAGGCCGGCACGCCGGCGCGGGTCAGGGCCTCGTCGAAGATGCTACGGTGCGGCTTCAGGTAGCCGTGCTCGAAGGACGAAACCGACGCGTGGATCAGTCCGCTCAGCGCGAAGTGATCCCGGAACGAGTGCAGGCAGCGGTGGCTGTTCGAGATGACGCCGAGGGTGTATCCCCGCGCGGCGAGGGCCTGCAGGGTGGGTGCCGCATCGTCGTACATCTCGAAATGGTGGTTGCCGGCCCATTGCTCGTAGATCTCACGCGCTGCCGTCACCACGTGCGGCCCACGGCCTCCCATGCGCTCGATGACCGTCGCGGTGTAGTGAATGAAGAGTTCCTCGTCGTAGAGGGGCTCCTCCACTTCTTCCAGGATGAAGGACGCGGCCCTCACCGCGTCGTCGAACCGCGCGACGTCGACCGAGATGTCGTGCGCGTCACAGAAGCGGCGGTACCCCTCGCCCTGGAACGTCGGTCCGGGATGGATCAGGGTGAAGTCGACGTCGAAGAACACCGCCGTGATCGGGGCGGGAGGCGTCACGGAGCTGGCGCCTCAGGCCCCGCGACGACGATGGTGGCGCGGGCGGGATCCAGGAGGCGTCGCGCCTGATCGACAACCGGGTCGCGCGAGACGGCGCGGATGAGATCGAGGAACCGGCGGTCGTAGTCGAGCCCCAGGCCAAACGTTTCGGCATTCAGCAGGAACGACGCGACGCCCGCACTGGTCTCGAGCTGGCGCGGCAGCGCGCCGGCGAGATACTGCTTCGAGTCGGCAACCTCCTGTTCGGTGAAGCCCTGCGACCGGATCATCTCGAGCTCGTGGTCGATGGATGCGACCGTGCGGTCCACGTTCTCGGTAGCCACGCCGGCCCGCACCGTCAGGGGGCCGGGACCCAGTCCGGCGTCCAGGCTGCTGAACACGTAGTAGGCCATCCCCTGCCGCTCCCGGATGTTGTCTCCGAGACGGCCGCCGAGGGCGTACTGGCCGAGGATGTTGTTCATCACGGAGGCCGGCATGAAGGCTGGATCCGATCGCCGAATGCCGACGAAGCCATAGGCCACGTCCGCCTGATACTTGTCGGGCATCACCACTCGTGTCCGTCGGCGGACAGAGGAAGCCGGCGCGTCGGGGACCGGCTCGGCGGGCGACCCCGGCTCCGCCAGCCACGACCCGAACGCTTCACCAGTGGCGTCGAGCATCGCCTCAGCCGGCAGGCTGCCTACGGCAACCAGCGTCAGTGCGGACGGCCGGAAGCGGGCGGTGTGAAACCAAACCAGGTCATCGCGTCCCAGGTTCTGGACCGATGCGACGGTGCCGCGGACGCGGCGGCCGTAGGCGTGGGACACGTACAGCTCCTGCATGAGCCGGTCCGTTGCCACCGACGCGGGGTCGTCGTCTTCCTGGCGGATGGTCGTGATGTGCTCCGCGCGCCGAGTCGCGACGTCCCGATCCGGGAACACAGGCTCTCGCATGAGCTCGGATACCGTGCCGAGAACCGCCGCAAAATCCTCGACCAGGCACGTGGCGGCCATTCCAATCTGGTGACGTCCGGCCGACACCGACAGCGAGGCGCCGCGGCCGTCCAGGTCGTCGGCGATGTCGTCGGCCGTCCGCGTGCGGGTGCCCCGGTCGATCGTCCGGGCCACCAGTGCTGCCGTCCCCTCACGGTCCGCCGGGTCGTCGTAGCCGCCGGCAGCCACGACCGCCAGCAGAGACACGGATGGCGAGGTGTGGTTCTCCTGGACGATGAGGGTGGCGCCGTTGGCCAGGCTGCGCCGGATCGGCGTCAGCGGCATGTGGCCGCCCCGGGCTCGAACCAGCCGATCGTGCGGTTGGCCGGCACGAGCACCAGGCGCGCGACGGCCTGTACCTCGGCCGCGGTCACGGCTCGCAGGCGCTCGCCAAAGGCGAGCGCATCGCGCCAGCTCCCGATCGTCTCGAAGTAGCCCAGTTGATGGGCGATGTCGGTCACCCCGTCGGTCTCGAACACGAACCGCGCGCTCAGCTGCGCCTTCGCCGTGGCGAGTTCCCGCGGCGTGATGCCGTCCTGGGCGAGCCGATCGAGCTCCGACAAGACGGCCTCGTCCACAGCTGCGAGCGGACGGCCCTCGGCCACGGTTGCGCTCACGGTGTACAGGAACGGCTGTGCCGTGGGTGCCAGCACCCCGCCCACGGCGGAGGCCAGGCCCGTGTTCACGAGCCTCCGGTACAGCCGGGCGGACCGCTGCGGCCGGGGGACGCGCCCGGCAGACCAGATATTGAGCCCAGCACCGCCGCTCAGGACGGCATCCGCAACGAGCAGCGGGAAGAAGTCGGGGTCGCTAAAGGCCGGAGCGTGGAACGCGGCCTTCCAATATGCCGTCGTCCCCTCGCGACCTAGCGTCACACGGTGCTCGGCGTGCTGGGGCGGCTCGATGAACGCCTGGCGGGCGGGCGGGGATGCACCCTGGATGCCCCCGAACTGCCGCTCCGCGCGGCGCAGCACGTCATCGGCGCTCACGTCTCCGACGACGACCAGCGTCGCGTTCGCCGGCGTGTAGAACCGGCGGTAGTGGCCGTAAAGATCGTCACGGGTCATCGATTCGACATCGGACTGCCACCCGATGGTGGGATGGCGGTAGGGATGGAGCCGGAACGCGGTCGAGGTGACCTCCATGTCGAGCAGCTGCTCGGGGTCGTTCTCGCCGCCCTGGAGCTCCGAGATGATGACGGTTCGTTCGGATTCGCAGTCGGCCGCGTCGTACAGGCACTGGTCCATACGCTCGGCCTCGATGAACAGCATCCGGTCGAGCGCGTCGATGGTGGCGGTCTCGAGGTAGGCGGTCTGGTCGATCCAGGTATAGCCGTTCCAGCAGCCGCCGAACCGCTCGATGATGCCCTTGACTTGGTCTCGCGGGATGTGCGTCGTGCCCTTGAAGTTCATGTGCTCGACCCAGTGCGACACCCCTGTCGCGCCCGGGCCCTCGTCGCGAGACCCGACGCGGTACCAGCACCAGACCGAGGCCAGGGGCGCCGTGTGCGCCTCCTGGACCAGCACCTTGAGTCCGTTGTCGAGCACCGCTTCCCGCACCTGCTCTGCTGTCATCGTTGCACCCTGCCTCCATCCGGGCGCGCCGGCACCCGGCAGGCGAGACCCCTGCCATTACAATAGTCAAATCGCCATGGCTGAGTGGAAAGACACCTGCAACCTGCCGCGTACGGCCTTCTCGATGAAGGCCAACCTCCAGACGACCGAACCGGAGACCATCGCCCGATGGGACGCGATGGACCTGTACGGCCAGATTCGCGCGGCCCGCAAGGGTGCCCCGACCTACCTTCTCCACGACGGCCCGCCGTACGCCAACGGTGAGATCCACATCGGGACGGCGCTGAACAAGATCCTGAAGGACCTGGTGGTCAAGTCCCACAACATGGCGGGCTTCGACGCACCCTACCTGCCGGGCTGGGATTGCCACGGCCTGCCGATCGAGCTGAAGGTCGATCGCGAGCTCGGGCCGAAGAAGCGGCAGATGAGCACGGCCGATTTCCGCCGGGCGTGCCGAGCCTACGCCGAGAAGTACGTGGACATCCAGCGGCGCGGGTTCAAGCGCCTCGCCATCATCGGCCTGTGGGACGATCCGTACAAGACGATGGCGTTCCGCTACCAGGCTTCGATTGTGCGGGCGCTGGGCCGCTTCGTCGAGCAGGAGATGGTCTACAAGGGCAAGAAGCCCGTCCACTGGTGCACGCACTGCCGCACCGCGCTCGCCGAAGCCGAGGTCGAGTACGAGGCCCACACCTCGCCGTCCATCTACGTGGAGTTCCCTCTGAGCGAGGCGAGCCGTACGGAGCTCACCAGCCGAGTGTCTGGCAGCGTCGAGGACTTCACGCCCTACGAGAGCGAGGCCATCAGCGTCCTGATCTGGACGACGACGCCCTGGACGATCCCATCGAACCTTGCCGTCGCATTCCACCCCGACATCTCTTACGGGTTGTACCGGGCGGAACGCAACGGCAAGTTGACCGTGATCGCCAATCTGCGGCGCTCGGCGCTCGAAGGGGCCCTGGGCGCGTTGGACGGGCCGCTGTTCAACTTCAAGGGCAGTGATTTCGAGCATCTGGCATTTCGGCATCCCTTGTACGAGCGCGACTCCGTCGGCGTTCTCGCGGACTATGTGACGCTCGACTCCGGCACGGGCGCCGTCCACACCGCGCCCGGGCACGGCGCCGACGACTACAAGACGGGCGTGAAGTACGGTCTGGACATCTACGCACCCCTCGATGCGGGCGGCCACTTCATCGAAACGGTGGGCCTCTTCGGCGGGTTGCAGGTGTTCGATGCGAACCCGAAGGTGGAGGCGGCGTTACAGGACCGCGGACGCCTCTGGTACCGGGAAGACTACGACCACTCGTACCCGCACTGCTGGCGATGCCACAATCCCGTGATCTTCCTCGCCACCGCACAGTGGTTCATCGCGATGGACGCGCACGAGTTGCGTACCCGTGCGCTGACCGAAATCCGGGACCGCGTGAGGTGGATCCCCGCGTGGGGACAGGCCCGCATCGAAGGCATGATCGCCAATCGTCCCGACTGGTGCATCTCGCGGCAGCGTGCGTGGGGTGTCCCCATCCCGGCGATGGACTGCACGTCCTGCGGACAAGCCGTCCTGACGCCGGCTCTGGTCGAAGAGGCGGCCTCGATATTCGACGAGTATGGCGCCGATGCCTGGTACGAACGTCCGATCGAGGAGTTTCTGCCGGCCGGCCTCTCGTGTTCCTCGTGCGGCGGCACCTCATTCGAACGCGAGGGCAACATCCTCGACGTCTGGTTCGACTCGGGCTCCAGCCACGAAGCCGTGCTGCCGTTCCGCGAGCATCATCGGTGGCCGGCCGATATCTACCTCGAAGGCAGCGACCAGCACCGCGGCTGGTTCCACAGCTCCCTGCTGGTCGGGATCGGCACCCGCGGCCGGGCCCCGTTCGATCAGGTGCTCACCCACGGCTTCGTCGTGGACGAGCAGGGTCGCAAGATGTCGAAGTCTCTCGGTAACTCCGTCGCGCCACAGGACGTGATCAAGCAGAGTGGAGCGGAGATCCTTCGCCTATGGGTCTCGATGGTGGACTACCGCGAAGACATCCGGCTCGGCAAGGAAATCCTCGCCCGGACGGTCGAAGCCTTTCGGAAGATCCGGAACGTGATCCGCGTGCTCGTGGCCAATCTCTACGATTTCGACCCGGCCACCGACCAGGTGCCGCACGAGCGTCGGCTCGAGGTCGATCGCTGGGTGCTCGCGAAGTACGCCGAGTGCGCCAAGCGGATCGTCGCGGCCTACGAGGATTACGACTATCCGGCCATCTTCCAGGCCGCCAACACGTTCGTCACGGTGGACCTGAGCGCCTTCTACGTGGACGTTACCAAGGACCGGATGTACACCTTCGCCGCGGCCTCCGAGGCGCGACGGTCCGGCCAGACGGCCATGTTCACGGTGGTCGAGGGCCTGGCCCGTCTGCTGGCACCCATCCTGTCGGTGACGATGGATGAACTGTGGCGGGCGCTGCCCGGCACGCGGGTGCCCTCCGTGCACCTGGCTCTCTTCCCGATGGGGGAGGAGGTGGCGGCGCTCGAGGATCCGGGGTTGCTCGAACGATGGACGGTCCTGAGGCACGCCCGGAACGTGGCCAACACCGCCCTCGAAGAGGCGCGGGAAACCAAGGTCATCGCCGCCAACTTGTCGGCCCGCGTCGACGTCTTCGCGGAGGGTGGCGCGTACGACACGTTGTCCGCATATGCAGCATTTCTGCCCACGCTGCTCGGCGTCTCACACGTGGATCTGACGCGGGGCATTCCCGAGCAGGCCCGGGTGTCCGATGACGGATCAGGACGAGTGTCGGCCCTGGCACGGCGCGCCGATGGCGTCAAGTGCGAGCGCTGCTGGCGCATGGTTCCCGAGGTGAGTCATGAGTCGGCGACTGGCGGGTTGTGCCCGCGCTGCGTTGCGGCGCTGGCGCCGGTGGAGGGCCGTTGATCCGCACCCTCCGAGAGCGCCGGCTCGAGCTGGCCATCCTTGTCGCGGTGGTGGTCCTCGACCAGCTCACCAAGATGCTCGTCAGGAATTCACTGGGCCTTCATCAGAGCTTCGAGGTCGTGCCCGATTTCCTGAGCTTCACCCGCGTGCACAACACCGGCGCGGCATTCGGGCTGCTCAACGGCGTGGACTTCGCGTTCAAGAGCGTGGTCATGTCGGTCGTCGCGCTGGCGGCGCTGAGCGGCGTGGCCTGGTACGCAGCCAGCGTCCCGCGGGCAGACATCCTGGCCCGCGCGGGCATGGCCGGGGTCGTCGGCGGGGCCGTCGGCAATCTGATCGATCGCGCCACCGCCGGGTACGTCCTCGACTTCGTCGACGCATACTGGGGGGGCTGGCACTTCTGGGCGTTCAACGTGGCCGATGCCGCCATCACGGTCGGCGTGGGCTGCATGATTCTCGATATTCTGGGGCTGGGCCGCCGTGCATCCAATCCTCTTTAGTCTCGGTCCGATCACCATTTACTCCTATGGCGTCCTGTTGGCCGCCGCCTATCTGCTCGGCCTGGGCATGGCCGTGCGACGGGCCCGCGCGGCCGGGTTCGACGGCAACCGCGTACTCGACCTTGGCATCTGGGTGATCATCGCCGCCCTGGTCGGTGCCAAGGCCCTGCTGTTCGTCGTCGATTTCGACCACTTCACGAGCAGCTGGACCGAGTTCACGACGCTGCTCCGATCCGGCGGCGTGTTCTACGGCGGGCTCATCGCGGCGGTGGCGGTGTGCATTTACCAGCTGCGCAAACACCACCTGCCCCTCTGGATCTCAGGAGACCTGTTCGCGCCAGGCATCGCGCTAGGGTACATGGTGGGACGGCTGGGCTGCCTCATGGCGGGTTGCTGCTATGGAAGGCCGACCGACGTCTCCTGGGCCATCACCTTCACCGACCCGGCGGCCAACCTGAACGTCGGTACGCCGCTCAACGTTCCCCTGCACCCGACGCAACTCTACGAGTCGGCGGCCGGGCTCGTCATTCTGCTCGTCCTGCTGGCGCTCGAACGGCGCGGACGATCGTTCCCCGGCCGGACGTTCTGGGCCTTCGTGCTGCTCTATTCGGTCTCTCGCTTCATCATCGAGTTCTATCGTGGCGACGACCGCGGCATGGTGTTCAGCGCCGTCTCGACCTCGCAGGCCATTTCGATCGCGCTGGCACCACTGAGCCTCCTCATGCTCTGGTATCTGAGCCGTCCCGAGCGGCCGGCTGCTCCCGAAGCCCCGCGCGGACCGAGAAAGCCCCGGTTCGCCTAGCCGGGCGAACGCGCGACCGCGACCGGCGGGCCGGCGTCATGCCATGACTACCTTCACGCTCACTGTCCCACCCGAAGCCGAAGGCGAGCGGCTCGACCGTTATGTCGCCGCGGAGGTACCGGGCCATTCGCGCTCGCAGGTGCAGCGCCTCATCGACGGCGGCCACATCGTCGTGCCGCGGGTGAAGACCACCAAGGCGAACACGCAGTTGCGGGCGGGCGACGAGGTCAGCGTGACGCTGCCCGAGCTGGTGTCCACGGTACTGGTCGCGCAGGACCTGCCGCTAGACGTGTTGTTCGACGACGAGGACGTGGTGGTGGTGAACAAGCCGGCAGGCATGGTGGTGCACCCGGCCGCGGGCAACGAGGACGGGACGCTCGTGAACGCCCTGCTGCACCGCATCTCCGGCCTCAGCGGTATCGGCGGCGAAAGGCGGCCCGGCATCGTGCACCGGCTGGACAAGGGCACCAGCGGCGTCATGGTCGTCGCCAAGCACGACCGCGCCCACCAGGAACTGTCCAGGCAGTTCCATGACCGCGAAGTCGAGAAGGAGTACGTGGCGCTCGCGTGGGGACTGGTGCAGCAGCGCAAGCGCATCGACGCGTCGATTGGACGCGACCCGGGGAACCGCCTGAGGATGTCGACGCGGGCGACGCGGGCCCGGAACGCGGTGACGCGCGTGACCTGGGCGCGAGACCTTCAAGGGGTGACGCTGCTCCGTGTGGCGATTGCCACCGGCCGCACGCACCAGATTCGCGTCCACCTGAGCGCCATCGGCCACCCGGTTGTCGGCGACGCGCTCTACGGCGGCGTGCGCCGGCGGGTGCCGGCACGCCTCCGCGCCGTCCAGCGCCTCAATCGGCCGTTCCTGCATGCCGAGCGGCTCGCGTTCACCCACCCGCGGACCGGGGAGCGGCTGTCGTTCATCGCCCCCCTCCCGGTGGATCTCGAAGCGGTGCTGGCCGCAGTGACGCCTCCGGAAATGCGGGCCAAGGTCTTTGGAGAGGAGCCCGATGAGACCGAATCCGCAGATCGTCGTCACTGATCGCAGGGAGGTGTACCGGGGCCGCATCTTCCGAGTGGAAGTCGACCGGGTCAGGCTGCCCGGAGGCCACACCGTCGACATGGAAATCGTGCGCCATCCCGGCTCGGTGGTGCTGCTCCCCATCCCGGCCCCGGGCCACCTGGTCCTGATCCGCCAGTACCGCTACGCGCTCGGACGCTACATTTGGGAGCTTCCGGCCGGAAGCCTGAAGCCGGGGGAAGACCCAGCGGCGGCTGCCGCGCGCGAATGCGAGGAGGAGATTGGCTGGCGGCCGCGGAGGCTCGAGCGCCTACAGGGCCTCCACCCCACGCCGGGATTCTGCGACGAACTGATGATCTTCTACAGGTGCCTGGACCTCGTCCGACCCGATCCCGGTTCGACGGTGAAAAAGGACGACGATGAGGACATCGAGCCCCGGACGTGTTCAGTCGACGAGGCGCGAGCGTTGATTGCAAGCGGCGAGATCGTGGACCTGAAGACGGTCGCGGGGCTGTCCCTGCTCTAGCGCCCGGCGGTGGCGGGCGGGGCCTCCTGGTGACGCCAGAAGGCCCCTTCGGTATCGATCGTGCCGCCGTTGTTACTGGAGGGCCGCGTGCGTCCGCCCGCGCGCAGGGGCCTTGGTCCTGGCGGCGCCGCCGCGGCTGGCCGGCAGAAGGGCGAGGAGCAGCACCTCGTCGATGTTGGCGACGAGATGGATGATGAGACCGCGCCGCAGCTCCGCGCCGAGATCTTCCTTCACGTTCTTCTCGTTCTGCTTCGGCAGAATCACTTCCTTGATACCGGCACGCTTGGCCGCCAGCACCTTCTCCTTGATGCCGCCCACCGGCAGCACCTTCCCCGAGAGCGTGATCTCACCGGTCATGGCCACATCGCCGCGGACCGGCCGCTGCGCCAGGGCGGAGACCAGCGCGGTCACCATGGTGACGCCGGCGGAGGGTCCATCCTTCGGGATGGCCCCAGACGGGACGTGCAGGTGGATCTCGGACCCCTTGAAGAAGTCGGGGTCGATGTTCCACTCGGTCGCGTGAGCCCGCACCCAGGAGAGCGCGGCGCGTGCCGACTCCTTCATCACGTCGCCGAGCTGGCCGGTCAGGGTGAGCGAGCCGGTGCCGGCCATCCGGGACGCCTCCACGAAGAGGACCTCGCCGCCCACGGGAGTCCAGGCCATGCCGGTAGCGACACCAGGCTGCTTGGTCCGCTGTTCGATCTCTTCTTCCATGAAACGGGGAGCGCCTAACAGTTCCTGCACGAGTTCGGGCGTCACGCGCACCCGCGACTCGTCGCCCTCCGCCCGGCGACGGGCGATCTTGCGGCAGATGGCGCCAACCTCGCGCTCCAGATTGCGGACGCCGGCCTCGCGCGTATAGCCGCGGATGATGGCGCGGAGCGCAGGGTCGCTGAACGCGATCTGTTTGGTCGTCAACCCGTGGTTCTCGATCTGTTTGGCCACGAGGTGTTCACGGGCGATGACCAGCTTCTCCTCTTCGGTGTAGCCCGCCAGCTCGAGAATCTCCATGCGGTCGCGCAGGGGACCTGGAATGGTGTCGAGGACGTTGGCCGTCGTGATGAACAGCACCTCTGAGAGATCGAACGGTACGTCCAGGTAGTGATCGCGGAACGTGTTGTTCTGCTCGGGGTCGAGGACCTCGAGCAGCGCCGACGAGGGATCGCCCCGGAAATCGGCGCCGAGCTTGTCGACCTCGTCGAGGATGAAGACGGGATTCTTCGATTCCACCCGACGCAGACCCTGAATGATCTGGCCGGGCAGCGCCCCGACGTAGGTGCGTCGGTGACCGCGGATCTCGGCCTCGTCGCGCACGCCGCCGAGCGAGATGCGCACGAACTTGCGCCCCATGGACTGGGCGATGGAACGGGCCAGTGAGGTCTTGCCGACTCCCGGAGGCCCGACAAAGCACAGGATGGGGCCCTTCAGAGCCGGATTGAGCTTCCGGACGGCCAGGTACTCAAGGATGCGATCCTTCAGCTTGTCGAGGCCGGAATGCTCGCGGTCGAGCACCTCCTTGGTGCGGACCAGGTCGATCACCTCTTCGGTGCGCGCGGACCAGGGCAGGGCCACGATCCAGTCGAGATACGTGCGGGCAACCGTGAACTCGGCCGCGGCAGGCGGCATCCTCGACAGACGGTCCAGCTCGCGCAGGGCCTCCTTCTTGACGCCTTCGGGCAGTCCGGCGGCTTCGATCTTCTCGCGGAGCTCGTCTATTTCGCGGGTCTGGTCGTCGCCCTCGCCCAACTCCTTCTGAATGGCCTTGAGCTGCTCGCGGAGGAAGTAGTCGCGCTGGTTCTTGCCGACCTCCGACTGGACCTGCGACTGGATCTTCGACCCGAGTTCGAGCACCTCGAGTTCCTTGATGAGAAGGCGGTTGAGCAGGTCGAGGCGGGCACGGACATCGAGGGTGGCCAGCACTTGCTGCTTGGTCTCGGTGCTGAGGGTGCTGAGGCTCGACGCGATGAAGTCGGCCAGCCGGCCGGGATCGGTGATGTTGACGGCCAGCGCCTGCAGGTCGTCGGACATCAGTGGCGAGAGCGACACGATCTGCTGGAAATTCGTCTTGATGTTGCGCTGCAGCGCGTCGATCTCGAGCCGATCCTTCTCGCCGGACTGTTCGGTCAACTCCGTGACGCGCGCCTGCAGATACGGGCGGACCGTCGTCAGGTCTTCGAGGTGGACGCGCGCGACACCCTGCACGATGATGCGCAGGCTGCCATCGGGCAGCTTGAACATCTTGTGGATGTGGCTGGCGGTCCCAACCGGATAGAGATCGTCCTGCTGAGGGTTGTCTTCCGCGGCGTCGCGTTGCGCGAAGACCGCAATCATCTTCCCTGACGCCACGGCCTCGTCGATGAGACGCACCGAACTCTCGCGCGCGACGGCCAGAGGCATGAACGCATGCGGGAACAGCACCGTGTCCCGCAGCGGCAAGACCGCAATTTCGGGTGGCACCGGCGTGATCGTCCGGCTCTGCTCTTCGGAGACGATGGTTTCGTTCTGATCGCTCACGTGCGACCCCCAGGGACTACTGATGTGCTCGCATGGACTCGGTCGTCGTGTCAGCCGGGGTGGGCCGGTGGGTAGGGGGCAGGCCCCGCCACCGGCGGAGCCTGCTGTCAGGAAGGACGCCGGGTGTTAACCCTGGTACTCGTAGAAGAGGCTGGATCCGCCTCGGCGCTGCGCCATGCGCTCGCGCTTCTGGGCCATCTCGCGGGCTTCCTCGCAGTCCTTGCAACGGACCGCGAAGGGCAGCGCCCGCAGGCGCTGCTCCGAGATCTCCTCGCCGCACTCGAAGCAGCGGCCGTAGGTCCCCTCTTCGAGCCGCGAAAGGGCCTCGTTGATCTTGTTCAGGGTCTCCGCCTTCATCTGGATGAGGGCGAACTCGATGTCTTCCTGGATGTCGACCTCGCTGGTCTCACCCGGGTCCATCACCTCGTGCGGCTTGTCGGACCCTTCGGCGCGCACGCCGCGAATCCGTCCCTGCACCTCGGTGAAAATGTCGCGCCGGCGCTCTTCGAGCATCTGCCGGAGCTCTTCATACCGCGTCGCCTTCGACTCTGCCGCAACAGCCGTGCGGCGCTTGCTGACCTTGGCCATGACAGCCACTCCTTCTTGATCCCCCTCCCGGGCCGTTCCCCAGGAGGCCTATGATGCTTCGCCTCGATGCAAAGACGGTGCCTATGAATGCCGGCCGCTACGTGGAGGCCGTGAACGGTTGCTCAATCCGCCCGGATCCGAACCGGACGTGATGCGAGGGCCTTCCCGACCGTGGAACCCTGTTTGGTCTCCGTAACCCGGTCGTGAGGCGTAAATAACTCATTCCAGAGCGATTAACAAATATGCAATTTCGACCGAACACTCGTTTCGAGCACCGTTCACAGCTATTAGACGCCCGAGTCTTCCATCGGGTTCTTGGACACTGTCACCTCCGTTTTGTCCCTTGAAGGTGACACAATGAAACCGGGGAACGGTAGCACGAAAGCCCCGGATGGGCAAGGTGCCACGAATCGGATGCACCGGGCTGGCAGAGTGTTCCCTCCCGGTACCCACCGGTCGGCAGCCCAAACCCGCACTGGCGAACATCCGGCGCGATGCACGCCGCCCGCCGGCGGCTGTAAGCTCTCCCGGTGACCTGCCCACAATGTTCACGACGGCCCGCCAAGAGAGCGTGTCCGGCCCTCCGTCAAACCATCTGCCCGACCTGCTGCGCCACCAAGCGTGTGGTCGAAATTCGCTGTCCCGCCGACTGCGTCCACCTCGGAGCCGCCCAGAAGCACCCGGCGGCCGTCGTCCGTCGGCAGCAGGAACACGACCTCGGCACGCTCATGGAAACGATGGGGCGACGTCTGTCCGAGCTGCAGCTCCAGGTCTTCTTCCTCCTGGCCAGTGTCATCGTCCGGTTTAGGCCCGAGGGCCTGCTGCGGGTGACCGACGCGGACGTCGTGGACGGCGCGGGGGCGATGGCCACCTCGCTCGAGGCCGCCAGCCATGGCATCATCGCCGAGGTCGCCGCGACGACACCGGTGGGGGAGGGGCTCCGACGGCAGTTCGATTCGCTGCTCGTCGAACTGGGCCAGGGCGGCGGCGCGCGGTACGCCGGGGACGCCGCCGAGGTGCTGCGCGGCATCGAGCGCGGGGCCCGGCACGAACCTCGCGGCGTGGGCGACGGTGCGGCGTCGTATCTGGCTCTGCTGGCGCGGGTGCTACCACCACCGCCGGCCGACGAACCGCCCGCGCCCCCACCGTCCCCAATCATCCTGCCCTGACGGCGCCGGCCGGGGCGGGCAGCCTTTGCCTTCCGCTTTCGACCTGCACTAAGATGGGTGTTTGTCTCAGGAGTCGATCTGATGGCTATGCGCTGTGAAGTCTGTGGCAAGGGTCCGGTGGTCGGCCGCCGCGTGTCCCATGCCCACAATGTCCGTCCCCGCCGCTTCGAGCCCAATCTGCAGACCGTGCGGGCGCTCGTCAACGGCGCCACGAAGCGGATGCGGGTGTGCACGCGGTGCATCCGGTCCAGGAAGATCGTCAAGGCGGCCTAGTGGTACGCGAGGCCCTCAACCCGGCGGGCGCCGCTCAGGCCATCGGTCCCTACTCGCCCGCGCTCCGCGTGGGCAACCTGCTGTTTCTATCGGGCTCGATCCCGATCGATCCGGCCACGGGCCAGATGCTCACCGGTGACATCACCGAGCAGGCCACGCGCGTGATGGAGAACATCGGCGCCCTGCTCGAGGCGGGCGGCGCCACCTACCGCCACGTGGTGAAGACGACGGTGTTCCTCACCGACATGAACGAATTCGCAGCCATGAACCAGGTGTACGCGAAGTACTTCGCGGCGCCGTATCCCTCCCGTGCGACGGTGCAGGTGTCGCGCCTGCCCAGGGATTGCCGCATCGAAGTCGAGGTCATCGCGGTCCTCGACTGACGTCGAGCACGCCCTCGACTCCGCGCAGGGATTTGATCACCTTCTCCAGGTGCTTCATGTCCCGAATCTCCACGGTCATCCCGATCGTAGCGTGCACCGAATCGCCGGTCGTCGCCTCGAGGTTGGTGATGTTGGTGTTGATCTCGGCGACGCGCGCGCTGAGTGCGGCCAACATACCCTTCCGATCTTCGACCTCCATCGTGAGCCGGACGGTATAGGGAGCAGTGTCGCTGGCCTTGTCCCACTCGACGTCGATTCGCCGTTCAGGGTCGTACTGCAGGTTCAGCACGTTCGGGCAACTGGCCGAGTGGACAGACACTCCCCTGCCGCGGGTGATGTAGCCGACGATTTTTTCGCCGCGAATGGGATTGCAGCACCGCGCGCGGAACACCATCAGGTCGTCGGCGCCGCGGACCTTGATGCGGTCCGCTTCGCCGCCGGGTTTCAGCACTCGCCGAACCGCGGTCAAGACCGGGTGTTCGGGCGCCTTCTCCTTGAGCTCTTCCTGGGGCACCAGGGCTTCGAGCAATTGCCGAGCTGACACCTTCCCGTAGCCGATCTGAGCCAGGAGGTCGTCTGGCTTCTGCGCGCCGAATTCCGCGGCGGCGTCGGCAACGCGTCCGCCCTCGAGCAGGCGGGCGGGGTTCAAGTCGAATCGCCGCGCCTCCTTGTCGAACGCCTTACGCCCGAACTCCACGGCGCGTTCCTTCTCCTCGGCCTGGATGAGGTGCTTGATCTTGTTGCGGGCGCGGGACGTGACGGTGAAACTCAGCCAGTCGCGGCTGGGCTTGTGCGTGGCATTGGTCATCACCTCGACGATGTCGCCGTTCTTGAGGCGAGTGCGGAGCGGCACCATGCGACCATTGACGCGGGCCCCGACGCACTGGTGGCCGACGTCGGTGTGGATGGCGTAGGCGAAGTCAACGGCCGTGGCACCGCGCGGCAGCACCTTCACCTGGCCGCGCGGCGTAAAGGTGTAGACCTCCTCCGGGTAGAGATCGATCTTGAGGTTGGTCAGGAACTCCTGGGGATCGCGGACCTCCTGCTGCCATTCGAGCAGTTGGCGCAGCCACTGGAAGTGCTGCTCGTCCCGTCCCGCGCCGACACGCCCTTCCTTGTACTTCCAGTGGGCGGCAATGCCCTCTTCGGCCCGGCGGTGCATCTCCTCGGTGCGGATCTGAACCTCGAACGGCAGGCCGCGCTCGCTGATGACCGAGGTGTGCAGGGACTGGTAGCCGTTGGGCCGCGGCATGGCGATGAAGTCCTTGATCCGGCCGGGCACGGGCGACCACGTCTGGTGGATGATGCCCAGCGCCGCATAGCAATCGCGTACCGAGGGGGTGACGATTCGGAGGGCGATGAGATCGTAGACCTGGTCCAGATCGATCTTCTGCTTCTTGAGCTTCAGCCAGATGCTGTAGAGGCGTTTGATGCGACCGTCGATGGCCACCACCGGAATATGGGCCTCGGCCAACTTGGCGCTGATACGGGCCTTGAGCTCCCCGATGCTGCCCTCGGCGGTCCGGCGCTTGGCATCGACGCGCGTCCGCAGCGTGGCGTAGGCGACCGGCTCGAGATACCTGAACGACAGTTCCTCGAGTTCGTTCTTGATCTTGGACATGCCGAGTCGGTTGGCGATGGGCGCGTAGATATCGAGCGTCTCCTGGGCGATGCGCACGCGCCGCTCGTCGGACATGTGCTGGAGGGTCCGCATGTTGTGGAGCCGGTCGGCGAGCTTGACCAGAATCACGCGGATGTCGTCCACCATGGCCAGGAGCATCTTGCGGAAGTTCTCGACCTGACGCTCCTCGCTCGACGAGAAGGGAATGGCTCCCAGCTTGGTCACGCCTTCGACGATATGCGCTACGTCCTCGCCGAACCGCTCGCGAAGCGTCTCGGGAGTGGTCAGGGTGTCCTCGACGACGTCGTGGAGCAGGCCGGCCGCCACGCACACGGCATCGAGCTTCATGCCGGCCAGGATGTCGGCGACTTCGAGCGGATGGACGAGGTAGGGCTCTCCCGAATGACGCACCTGGCCCTTGTGCTCGAGGGCTGAGAAGACGTAGGCCCGGCGGAGCAGTTCCAGGTCGGCGTCCGGGGAGTAGCCACGCACCCGGTCTAGCAAATCCTCGAAGCGAATCATGATGACCGGTGTCTAACGAAGGCGTGGGACAACGGCGCGCCGTCCCACGCCCATCATAGGGTCGGGGTTGCAGGGGGTCAAGAAACGGGACTATACTCCGTGTTCTCCGGCCCGGCCCGGGGTGGATGTTTGTAAACGCTTGTAATCGCACGACTTGTGAACTTACGGCACGACAGGGGGAGACGATGAGGATTCGGTCAGCGGGGGCTTACGTGGCCCTGGTCGTCGGGCTGAGCGTAGCGCTCGCCGGGTGCCAGCAGCTCGGCATGGTCCGCGCCATGAAGGCCTACAAGGACGGGAACAAGCTGTACGCGTCGAACGACTTCCGCGGCGCGGCCGCGAAGTACGAAGAGGCCATCGCAGACGACCCCGACGGGCAGCTCAACTCGTGCGGGGAGAGCCCGGGCTGCATCTACTTCTTCCTGGCTAACTCTTACGACAATATGTATCGGCCCGCTCGCCGCGGCGAGCCCGCCAACGACGCCTACCTCGAAAAGGCCGTCCAGAACTACAAGAAGGCGTCCGAGACGATCGTCGACCCCCTCTTCAAGTCGCGCTCGCTCGAATACCTCGTGGCCTCCTACGGACCGGACAAGCTGAACGACCCGACCATGGCCGAGCCGATCATCAAGCAGATGATCGAGCTGGATCCTGCCGAACCCGGCAACTACTTCGTGCTCGCCCGGCTGTACCAGGATTCAGGTGAGTACGAACTGGCCGAGCAGACGTTCCTGCAGGCCAAAGAGGCCCGCCCGAACGACCCGGCCGTGTACCTGCAGCTGGCCAATTTCTACAACACGCAGGGCGACTTCGCGAAGACCATTGAGTACCTGAACGAGCGCATCAAGATCGAGCCGAACAACCCCGAGGCCCACTACACCGTGGCCACCTACTACTGGGACAAAGCCAACCGCGACTTCCGCCTGACGGACAAGGAAAAGATCGACTACGTCATGGACGGTCTCGAGTCGGTGGACAAGGCCATCTCGATCAAGAGCGACTACATGGAGGCCATCGCCTACAAGAACCTCCTGCTCCGCCTTCAGGCCAACCTCGAGAAGGATCCCAAGAAGCAGCAGGCGCTTCTGCGCCAAGCCGACGAGCTGCGCGACAAGGCCACCGAGCTGCGCAAGCAGAAGTCGGCCGGCACCGACTAGGCGCAGCCTGGCGACGCGTGGCATAGGCCACAGCGCTCTGTTGATTGATCGAAAGGCCGCCCTCCATTCTGGGGGCGGCCTTTTGTTTCGGGTGGCGGCGTGCCGCCG